>Ga0126371_10001443_pt1 | contig 20070 bp, 14 predicted proteins | sample PanSoiMetaPlot_4_FD_110145 | JGI IMG/M metagenome (GOLD analysis project Ga0126371, IMG submission 110145) | Tropical forest soil microbial communities from Panama - MetaG Plot_4 | ecosystem: Environmental > Terrestrial > Soil > Tropical forest > Bulk soil | place: Panama | collected 2016-02-17 | reverse complement strand
CTCGGTCTCGGCGATCAGGGCGCCGGCGGTATGGGGATTCCGATCGGCAAGCTGTCGCTCTACACCGCCTGCGCCGGGCTGCATCCGGGAACGACACTGCCGATCCTGCTCGACGCCGGCACCGACAACCAGGAGCACCTGCGCGATCCGCTCTATATCGGCTGGCAGCACGAACGCCTTCGCGGTGACGAATACGACAATCTGGTCTCGACTTTCGTCGAGGCGGTGCGCGAGCGCTGGCCGCAGGTCCTTCTCCATTGGGAGGATTTCGCCATCGGCAATGCCAACCGGCTGCTCGCCCGCTACCGCGACTGCCTATGCACCTTCAATGACGACATCCAAGGCACCGCCGCCATCGCGGTCGGGACCTTGCTGTGCGCGATCGGCGTGACCGGTGTGCCGCTCACCGAACAGCGCGTCGCCGTGCTTGGCGCCGGCTCCGCCGGCACCGGCATTTGCGCGCTCTTGCTGCGCGCCATGGTGGAAGCAGGCTTGAGCGAAGACCGCGCCCGCGCGTGTTTTTATCTAGTCGATCGGCCCGGACTGTTGCTGCAAGGCATGAAGAACTTGCAACCGTTTCAGGCGCCCTTCGCGCAGGCTCCCGATCGCGTCGCCGGCTGGTCGCTCCAGGAAACGGGCCGGATCGGGCTCCAAGACGTGGTGGCGAATGCGCATCCGACCGTATTGATCGGCACGTCCGGGCAAGCGCATGCCTTTACCCAATCCGTGGTCGGCAAGATGGCGGATCATGTCAAGCGGCCGGTGATTTTTCCGTTGTCCAATCCGACCGATCGCAGCGAGGCCACGCCGGAAGAGATCGACGAATGGACTCAAGGCCGCGCTGTCATCGCCACAGGCAGCCCATTTCCGCCGTTCAAGCGTGGCGGCAGAGAATTCCGCATCGACCAGAACAATAATGCCTATGTCTATCCAGGGATCGGGCTTGGCGCGATCGCCGCGCGTGCGCGCCGTATTTCCGACGGCATGTTTCTCGCGGCCGCGAAAACAATCGCGCAGCACTCCCCCGCCAGGCGCGATGCAAAAGCCAACCTGTTGCCGCCGCTTACCGAGATCAGAGATCTTTCGTTTCACGTCGCATTTGCGGTTGCGCGACAGGCGCAAAACGAAGGCTGCGCCGATGCTTGCTCCGCGGAGCAAACCGCGGCCGCGATCCGCGCCAAAATGTGGGAGTCGGTCTATACGCCGTACCGGCGTATTGCGCGGAGCTGATTACCGGCCGGAAGGCAATCGGCGCGGGCTTACGCATCCTCCTCGAGCGGTTCGAACCGCGGCCTAAACCAGATCTGCGCGATCACGGTCGGCACAACGGCACTGCCGATCACCGCGGTGAGCAGGACGGTGTACTGCGCCTGATCGATGATGTGATTGGTCAGGCCGAACAGCGCCGAGATCGAGCCAAAGGTCAGGCCGGTGGACATCATCAATGTCGTATACATTCCTTCGCGCGGGTCGAATTTGAAATGACGCGTCAACGGCAGGATGCCGCAGAATTTCGTCACCATTTTCACGCTGAGAAAAAGCCCGATGAGGCCGGCGCCGGCAATCAAGGCATTCGCTTCGATCAGCGACCCGGCTTTGAGAAAATAAAACGGGGTCAGGAAGGCGAAACAAATAGCGCGCATGCGCAATTGCAATTCCCGATTGGCCAAAAAGAACGGCGCAAGCGCCATGCCGACCAAATAAGCCGGCAGCACGGCCTCGCTTTTCCCCAGATTGGCAAGGCCACCCAGCGCAAACAGCACCAGGAAAATGAACTTTATTTCCGGCTCGCTGGTGCGGCCGCCGAGCCAGCTGAACAAGGGGCGAATGACGAAAGGCAGAATACCGACTGTCGCCACCGTGGCGAGCGTGAACAGCAGCAAAAACAGATTGTAATTGGCGAACACCAATCCCAACGCCAGGACCGTGCCGATATCATTGATGAAACAGGCGGCGAGGATGATTTTGCCTAGTTCGGTCTGGTTGTAGCCGGTTTCGACCATCACGGCGTAAACCACCGCGACCGAGGTGGTGGACAATGCGATCCCGCCGATCTGCGCCTGCGGCCAAGGCCAGCCGAGTCCGTAATGGGCGAGCAAGAGGCAGCCGAGATAGGGTGCGAAAAAGCCCATAAGGCCTATCGTCACGCTCGAGGCGAAATTTCTTTTCACCACGTGAGGATCGATGTCGGTGCCTGCGAGAAATGTCAGGACCACTGCGCCGACGCCGGCGATGTAATTGATCCAGTCGCTCAGCGGCAGTCCGATTGTGTTACCGGCCATGGCGCCGACGACGATCTCGAAGAGCGCCGCCGAGATTGTGATGTAGATTGATGCGGTGGCAGCGATCAGCGCTAGCGCCATCCACAGGGCCGACTGGAACCAGATGTTATTCATCAACCTCTCCTTTCGCCCGTGCAGGACCTGCAAAATCCGCGTGGGAAGATCCGCGCTAAGACCGGCACGAAAAAAACCCGCGCTGCGGCGGGTCGCAAAAGGCCCCGCCGCATTGCAAAGCGGCAGGGGTCATCAGCTCTGGCGAGCGGTTTTGGGGAACCCCATCCCCATCAAAAGTTAAGTGGGGAACGAATACGCGGTTATGCCTATTCCCGCAAGCCTGCCGGAATGCAGTTTTCTCTTCCCTCCCTGTTGAATGGTTGGGCTCCGATGATGACTGGATCTTGCGACCATGCTTAAAATTCAGGCGCATCGTCAACACGGAGGCGCGTCATGGACCTGGCGATGAAGGGCAAGAAAGCGATCGTCACCGGCGCCAGCGAGGGAATCGGCAAGGCGATCACGCGGGCGCTTGCCCGCGAAGGCGTCGACGTCGCTATTTGCGCCCGACGCAGGGAACCGCTGGAAAAGACCGCCGCCGAAATCGCCAAGGAAAGCGGCCGCAGGATCTTTCCGATCGTCGCTGATCTTACCAAACCAGCAGACGCGGAAAATTTCATCAAATCGGCGCACCGAGCCCTCGGCCGCATCGACATTCTGGTCAACAATGCCGGATCGGCACCGGGCGGCGTGCTCGACCACCTGACTGAGGAGGATTGGGCCCAGGCGCTTCAGCTCAAATTCATGGGCTATGTGCGGTGCATGAAGCACGCGCTGCCAATCATGCAAAAACAAAAGAAAGGCCGCGTCGTAAACCTGATCGGCAATGACGGCGTGAAAGTATCGTACTGGGAAATTGCGCCGGGTGCAGCGAACGCCGCCGGACAGAACCTCACCAAGTCGCTCGCCAGCCAATATGGCAAGGACAATATCAGTTTCGTCGCAGTCAATCCCGGGCCGGTGCGCACCGAGCGCTGGGCCGGCCTCGTCAAAGCCATGGCGCGCGATATGAAGCTCTCCGTGAGGGAAGCCGACAAACTCGCCCCGTCGAGCATCCCGCTCGGCCGGATCGCCGAATGCGACGAAGTCGCCAATCTCGTTGCCTATCTCACCTCCGATCTCGCGTTTTTCGTCAACGGCACAATGATCGAGATCGATGGCGGTCAGGACAAGGTGTTGATGGATCGCCTGCGCGACCGTTAAGTGCGGCGCTTGGCAATACCGCAGGCACTATTATAGTCGCGAGGAAATATCGGACGGCTCGCACTGCCGTTTGATCGGGCTAACCGGACTTCAGGGGAGGAACGATGAGTTCAATGCCAGCAAAATGCCGCGGGCCTAGATCGACGGCGCTTGCGGTTGTTGCGGCGCTCGCCTGGTGCGCGCCGCTGTATCCAGCGGCAGCGGCGGACTTCGTCATGAAGTTCGGCACTGCGACCATCAACGAGACGCAGCACCAGTTCATCAAGTTCTACAAAGAAGAGCTGGAGAAGGCTTCGGGCGGGCGTATCGAAGTGCAAATTTACCCTGCCAGCCAGCTCGGGCCGATACCGCGCGAGATCGAAGGCGTGCAGCTCGGCAATATCCAGGGGTATATCGGACCGGTCGATTTCTTCGTCGGCGTCGATCCGCGCTTCGGGGTGTTCTCCGCGCCGATGCTGTTCCGCGACGAGCCGACCGCCGCCGCGACCGTGCAGGATCGTGCGGTACAGAGCGCGATGTTCGATCTCGCTGCGCCCAAACGCATGGTCGGCGTTGCTACGCTCGATCTCGGCTCCTCGAACTATGGTGCGAAGAACCCGATCCTGCGGCTTGCCGATTTCAGCGGCAAGAAACTGCGCATCAACGGCACCGAGCTCGAGCGCCAGAAAATGGCGAAGTTTGGCGCCACCGGCATCGGCATGCCGTTGTCCGAAGTGGTGCCCGCGCTCGACCAGGGCACGATTGATGGCACCATTTCCGGCCTGTCGGTTTTTGTGGCGTTCAAGATGAACGATCTGCTTAAAGTTGTCACGGTGACCAACGACACGTTCATCATTTCGATCGCGGTGGTCAGCAAACCGTGGCTCGACACACTGCCGGCTGATTTGCAGAAAGCGGTGATCGATGCCGGCGCCGCAGTCCAGGGCAAGACCCAGGCCTGGGAGGTGGATTTCACCAAGAAGCTGGCGAGTGACTGGAACGCTTTGGGAGGCACCGTGCAGACGCTGCCGACCGAGGATCTTGCCCGCATGAAGACGCTGCTCGACCCGGTCGCCGACGAGGCGACCAAGAGCCAGCCGGCTGTGCATGCCATGCTGGAACTGGTCCGCGCCGCCGCGGCCAGGAAGTGAGTCTTCGATAGCACCTTGCGCTGGCGGTGTGGCGCTAAAGCAGCGTGCCGTCAGCGCTGCGCCTTAGCAAATATCGTCCGAGGGAATGCACATGACTGATATCCTTTTGCGCGGCGCCAAAGCGCTGATGGCGGCGCTGCGCGTCGCTTCGGGCGCGATGCTCGCGGCCAGCGTCGGCATCAATTTCGCCAATATCATCGGCCGCTATTTTCTTTCCGTGTCGCTGTCATGGGCGGAGGAAGCGATGCTGTTTCTGATGATCGGCTGCGTCTTTCTTGGCGCCGCCCCGGTGGGCTGGGCCGGCCGCCATATTCGCATGGATGTGGCGGTTACGCTGTTGCCGCCGCGTGCGCGCAAAGCGTTCGACGTGCTTTCCGACCTTGCGACGATCGCAACCTGCCTGGCGCTCGCGGTCTTCGCTTGGCCGGTGATGACGATGCTCGCCGAACTCGATCAGCGCAGCCAGTCCGCCAATATTCCGCTGGCGATTCCGCAAGCGATGCTACCGCTTGGGCTACTGCTGATGGCGCTGCTGGTCGCGGTCCGCCTCGTCGTGCAAGGCACGACGCACCCGGATCTCGTGGATCGGTCGGAGCGCTAGGCGGAGATCGGCCGATGTTGGCAGCCTTCGTCTATTTCATATTGCCGGCGATCCTGCTGATTCTCGGGCTGCCCATTTTCGTCGTCCTCATTCTTACCGCGATGACCGCGATCCTCACCATCGCCCATGTGCCGTTGCAGGCGATCCAGACTTACATGTTCGGCAGCCTGGATAATTTTCCTCTCCTGGCCGTGCCTTTCTTCGTCCTGGCCGGCGAGATCATGGGGCGCGGCGGCATCGCCAATCGCGTGGTGACCTGGGTGGTATCGATCATCGGCGGCGTGCGCGGGTCGCTGGCGGTTACGACGGTTGCCTCTTCCGAACTATTCGGCGCGATGGCGCATACTTCGGTCGGGACCGTGGTCGCCATCGGCCGCTTGTTGTTTCCTTCACTGACCAAGCACGGCTATTCCGAGCGCTTCGCCGTCAGCCTGATTACTTCCTCTGGCGCCGTCGCCGTAATCATCCCGCCGTCGATCTCGATGATCCTTTACGCCATGACCGCGCAAGTGTCGGCGATCAAGTTGTTCACTGCCGGCATACTGCCGAGCGTCCTCATCGGCGTCGTCGATGCCGTTTATGTGCTTCTCTACGCGCATATCAAGATGGTGCCGCTGTCGTCGCCGGCGCGCTGGAAAAATATTTGGGCGTCCACTAAAGAAGCAAGCTGGGCGATTGGAACGATCGTCGTGATCTTCGGCGGCATCTATGGCGGCGTGTTCACGCCGACCGAAGCAGCCGGCGTCGCCGTCGTATACTCGCTGTTCGTTGCCATGTTCATATATCGCGAGGTCGATCTCGCCGAAATGTGGCGCATCATCGTCAGCTCGGTGGTGCTGATCTCGCAGATCCTGATCATCGTCACCGGCGCCGGAATCTATTCATGGCTGATGACGACAAGCGGCATTCCGCAAAATCTCATTAACGCAGTCAGCGCGCTCCATTTGCCGAATTGGCAAACGCTGTTATTCGTCAACGCCGGCTTGTTGATCGCCGGCAGTTTTCTCGAACCCCCTGCTGCCATTCTCATCCTTACGCCGCTTTTGCTTCCGGTCGTCGAGGCGGCCGGCGTCAATGCACTGCACTTCGGGATCATCATGGCGGTGAATTTGAGCATTGGCCTTTACATGCCGCCGTTCGGACTCAATCTTTTCGCCGCGCGCGCCATTTTCACCGTGCCGATGGGCACGATCTATCGTGGCGTGCTGCCGTTCGTCGCTGTCAATTTCTTGGCGTTGCTGGTGATTACCTACGTCCCGGCAATTTCGATGGTGCTGGTCGGCACGCTACGCTGAGACGAAGTCGCACTATTTTGTTCAGTATCGCGCGAACAACGGCCGCTTGCCGGCCTTGTGCAGGCCGGGCGGAGCACAGCGTTTGGTGAGCGATCTCTTCCTAGATGACGTTTTTGTTGATGTAGCTCGAACCCCATATGACCAGCACCCATATGGCGAACATGACTGCCAGCGCCACGATGACTTCCATCGCGTCCTCTCCCTTCGGTCTCCGCGCCGTTCGAAATCGGGCTTGTTCAGTCCGTCTCCCGCGGTGTGGCGATCACGCAGTCTGCGGTGGCGCGCCGCCGGGTCAATTCGACCTGCAATTCTTCGGCCTCCTGTTCCATTCCCATCCAGCGGAGTTTGCGAATCCGTTTGACGAGATCATCCGCCCTGCTATCGGGCTCTGCCGGAACTTCGTGCTTTGAATGCTGGAGCGTCATCGGCATACCGTCCTCCCGGATCGGGTTGATTTTGTTGTTTTGGTTTTCCGTGCTTCGGACTGTCGCCGTTCGTCTATGCGACGTCACAGTGCAGCGTCACAGTCCATTTTGGCCGCAATGCAATCCTACGGCCTTGCCATGACCTATAGCTTTTACCTCTCGGCGGGCTTGCGCAAGGGTGTAAGCGTGCGCCGCAGCATAACGCAGAAAAAAATTGAAATTAACTGCCGGCGATTTCGAGCAGCGGTGCTTGCGATGTAGCAAATCGCGGCGCGCGCAAGGTTTCCGCGATGAAAGCGTCGACATCCCGCAGTACCGGAACGAAAAATTGGAGAAACGGCGCAAGAGCGGCAATGATGATAAAGTGTCCGACCGATTCATATGTACGCACCGTCGCGGCATTACCAACGGCAACAAGCCGTGCGGCAAGCCGCCTGGAATTGGCGGGCTCTACCAGCCGGTCGCGCCCGCCAGTCACCAGCAGAGCTGGCGGAGCGCCCGGAGCGACATGGAAGATCGGCTGCGTCTCGGGGCGATCGGTGCCGCCAAAAATCACTTTCAGCTTTTCGTCGCGCAACGGCATCAAGTCGTACGGCCCGGCGATCCCGATCAAGCCGGCAATATCGCGGCGCGGATTGAGTCCGACCTTGCCCAGCCAGCGCGGATCGATCGACAACATCGCCGCAATATGCGCGCCGGCCGAGTGGCCTTTAAGGAATAGTTTGTCCGGATCACCACCGAACTGCGCGATATTATCTTTGACCCAGCGCACAACCAGCGCGCCATCGTCGAGAAAATCCGGGTATCGGACTTCAGGATAAATTCGATAGTCTGGCACCACGGCGACATAGCCGCGTCGCGCCAGCGCCTTGGCGACGTAGCGGTAAAGCTCCTTGTACCCGCTCTGCCAGGCGCCGCCGTAGAAGAAGATGATCACCGGCGCGGCGATCGCCTGGCGTGGCCTGCAAATATCGAGCCTATGCCGCGAGCGCTGCGCATAGGTGATCGAATGCGTGAACTGAATGCGGAAAACCATTGGCCGGAAAAGTGTAATCAGCCGTTCCGGACTAAATCATGGCGCCAAATCGGCGCGCGCCCGGCCAAGGTGGCAAGTGGTGCAAAGTGACGCCAAGTAATGAGGCCTTACCGACTAGATTATGACGCCTTACCGAAAGGAAACCACCCGCGGCATGGAACTCCGCGCGGCACGAGGCGTTGGTCGCAGGCCAGCCAGAACCAGCGCCGGGGCAGTTCTAGAGCGATTACAAAGGTCGGGGGTGTCATCAGCGAGCAGCGTCCTGCTCGGAGCGGGCGTGATGGTATTCTCTCTTGTTGCGTACTTCGTCTCCATGGTCGCCGCCTTTGCGGTCGTGATGACCGTCTTAGTCGACTTCGGCGATTCCCAGCTGCGCATCGGTCGCATTTCACAGCCGGCTGTCTCGGTGCTTGCGGGTTCCGGCGACGCGTTGACGAATTCGGAAAAGGCCAGAGAAGAACAAAAAGCTGCCGAGGCCCGCAAAGTGCTTGAGGCGCAGCGCGCGGCCGAAAAGGCCGCCGAGGCGAAGGAAAACGCCAAGAAGCTCGCCCGCGCCAGGCTTGCCCGCGAGCGCAAGGAGGCAACGATCGCTCGTCAGCGCCAGGAGCGCGAGAACGCCCTGGCGTTCGGCTATACGGGGCAGTTCTCTAATGGCACCGCCGGCCTCTATTCGTACGCGCCACGCTGGTAATCACCCTAAAGCAGCCAAGTCCCTGGCGGTTAGGTTTCCAGATCCGGCGGCTGGCTATTTCACCGGGGCGGCGTCGGGAATAAAGCGGCTTCCAAATACCGGCTCCTTGTAGGGAGTCGGCGGCAATTGCCAAGCACCGGTTGACGGTGGCCTCACTTCGGCATCGACATGCACATCGAGGAGGAACGGTTTGTTTGCCCGGATCGCATGTTCAAGCGCACCGCGGAAATCCTCCGATTTGCTGATCGTGAGCGCATCGACCCCTGCTGCTTTCGCCCAGGCCGCAAAATCCGGGTTGTACGGTTTTTTATTAGCGCCCTGATGGAACATGGTACCGTGTTCGCGGCCGCCGAACATGCCGAGCTGAATGTCACGGATGGAAACCCAGCCGAAATTGTTCCAAATCACCCAGACTATCGGGATGTCGTATTGGACGGCGGTGCAGAGCACATGCGGTACCATCGTGAAACATCCGTCGCCGGTCACGGCCACCACCGGCCGATCCGGCGCAGCAAGCTTCGCGCCAAGTGCGCCGGCGGCGCCGAACCCCATCCCCGAGAAGCCCCATGAATTGAGCATCGTCTGCGGCCGGCGCGCGCGCCAGAACTGCGTGTACCAGTTGTGGCTCACCCCGACATCGCAGCAAATGATTCCATCCGGCGGGATGACAGACTGGCAATCGGCAACGACGCGTTCCGGACGCATCGGGGTCGCATGCACCGTAAAATTTGGCCGGACGAACTCTTCCCACTCGGTGCGCCATTGCGCTATCTCAGCGAGCCACTCCCCGGTTGCGGATTTCGCCTTATCCAGCCCACGGTGTTCAAGCTCGGCAAGAAGCTGCCGCAGGAAGGTGCGTGCGTCAGCTATGAGCGCAAGGTCCGGCGGATAATTGCGGCCGAGCTCGGCTGGATCAACGTCGACATGGATGAGCTTCGTGGTCGGGAAATTCCATGAATAGCCCGGCAGCCACGACGACGCCGAGCGGTCGTCGAATCGCGCGCCGATGGCGATGACGAGATCGGCGCGGCGGCCGCTTTCATTGGCGGGAAATGCGCCGTTGCGGCCAATAAAGCCGAGTGACAGCGCTTCCGTCATATCGATGCAGCCCATCCCGTTCGGCGACGAGATTACGGGAATGCCGAGCGTGCCGGCGAACGCGGTCAATTCGCGGCTGGCTTCAGAAAGCGCCACGCCATGACCAATGAACAAGACCGGGCGCCGCGCGGCGAGGATCATTGACAGCGCGCGTGCAACGTCCTCAGGCGAGACGCCGCTTCGTTGCGCGTTGAGGGGCAGCCCCGGAAGCGGCAGTTCGACATCGTCCTCCTCCTGAAAGACATTGAAAGGAACGTCGACATTGACCGGTCCCACCCTCCCGGACAGCATAGTTGTCATCGCCTGTCGCAAGGCCAGCGGCAGCATGTCGACGCGACTGGGTTGAAAGCTGCGTTTGACCACTGGTCGGACGATATTGACGAAATCGGCCTGATAGTGCCGGTTGATCTCCTGAAAGGGGCTGCGGTTGAATTGCGAGGTCGGCACATTGGCCGTGATCGACAAAAGCGCCGATGAATCGGTCAGCGCACAGGCGAGCGGCATAATAATGTTGCACGAACCTGGTCCGCAGGACGTCAGAGTCGCTACGGCCTCATGGCGGACGCGAAAATAAGCGTCCGCCATATGCACTGCGACTTGCTCATGACGCGGAGAAATAAGTTTGATCCGATCGCGCGCCTGATAGAGCGGATCGAGCATGCCGACATTGCCGTGGCCGCAAATACCGAACACATAGGGAATACCGTTGGCGATAAGGTATTCGGTGATCAGTTCGGCGCCCTTCATACGTGGCATGGTTCGCTCCTGCGACCGCAATCGTCACGGTAGAACACCCGGCCGCCTGTTCTACCATGGCAGACTGCCGCAATGACAGCCGAACTACTCCATTCAACTGCGCCGTTTGATGCGGCGCACGAGATAATCGAAATTGATAGTGAACTGTTCGGGCTGAGTGATATCGCCTCTCAGCTTTTCGATGTCGCCACGAGAAAATTCCGGGGCCGGATCGCCCGCGGCTTCGACCAGCAACTGAACCATGGCGCCGTTCTCCAGCATGATCGTGCCGATCACGGCTTCGGCGATCGTCGCACCGGTCACGACCACGCCGTGGTTCTTAAGGAGTACGCCGCGCCCGCGGCCGAGAGCACGCGCGACGCCGGCGCCCATCGCATGCGTGCGGATGAGATTGATCGTATCGTCATAGGTGCCGAGCGCATCATAAAAGAGCGCACCGGGCTGGCTGTAACATTTGAGCGGCCGGCCGGTTGCCGAGAGCGCGATTGTATAGGTCGGATGTGTATGGATAACGCAGTTGATGTCGGGGCGGGCTTTGAAAATCTCCGAATGGATGTAGACCTCGCTGTGCCGGCGCGCGGTGCCGGCGACGACATTGCCCTCCAGATCGATGGTGAGAATGTTCTGCATCGTGATCTCATCGAGCCCGATGCTGTGCGCTTTCATAAAGAAAAGGCCCGGATTGTCCGGCAGACGGAACGAAATGTGGCCGCGCGTAAAGTCGTCCTGGCCCTGGGCGACCAGCACTTTGCCGGCGACAATGAGCTGTTCTTTGATTGCTTTGTGAGTGGCCCGTTTAGCGGGCCCATTTGCCCGCTTTGTATTCGCCGTTCTGGCCATTGCCCCTTCCCCGTGCTTGCGTGCGGAGCAACAGAACAGGGAATTTCAAGGCGCCTCAAGCAAAAAAGGAGGGCAGCGCCGAAGCGGCGCCGCCCCTTTCGATCGCCCGTCCGCGGTACTGACAGTACGGGCTCTGCTAAGCGGCCCTGCGATTGACCTGGCTCTCGGCCATCTGGGTCAATTTCTTGTCGGTCGCCTTTTCCTCTTCCAGCGTCTGGTTGAGGAGAGTCGCCGCGTCATTGCGACCTAACTGCTTTGCCCAGGCGATGAGCGTTCCATATCGCGTCATCTGGTAATGTTCGACGGCCTGTGCGGCCGCAATCAACAACGCTAACGCTGGGAAAGATCAGCTACGATCTCCCCAGCGCTTGTTAAGCGCAGCGATTGATTGTTTTTAAGCGAAGTAAATCAGCCAAATAACTCCAAATACGACAATCACCGCGGCAAGCGCGAAACCGAGAACATAGCGCACATTATGTCCGGTCACTCCCTGCCGCGCTCGTTGCCCCGGAATGATCGGACGCTGTTGCCGGCCTTCCGAAGAACTCATGGTTTTTTCTCTGTCATTCCATTCGCCCCTGGGTTCGGCGGCGCGTCAGGACAATGAGCACTTGTCGCTGCACTCCTCGTGCACTGCGCGGCAGCACAGCTAACGTGATTCCTACTTCGCGCGGTTCCGCACTGGTTCCAGGAACCTCGTGGTTTTCTATTCGGAACTTACCGGAACGCGAATGTCACAGCGGCGTTGGCCTCCGAAGCACATGGCTGAGCTGGTTGGCGTTTCGTGTACGCGAAGGCCTCGCTTGGCTTCGGGAGAACAAGAGGAGAGCAACATGAAAAGCAAGTTATTGGCTACCGTCGCTGTCGCGGCCGTGGTCGGGTTTGGCGGCGTAGCCGCCGCGCAGTCGCAGACGGGCGGCGAATCTAAATCGATGTCCGGCGCGACGCAGGAGAAGAGCGGCGGCAATAGCATGAGCGGCAGCCAGTCCGGCAGCAAGACGCTCAATCCGTCGAGCGTGCAGTCAAACGGACGATCCGCCCAGAGCGCCCAGGAGAAGAGCGGCAAGGATAACGAGCGGCTCGGCCAGGGCGCGAATCAGGAACAGAAGGGCATGACGCGCGGCGCCCAAGACGAAAAGCGCGGCATGGAGCAGAAGGGCGCGCAACAGGAGCGCGGCGCGCAGAAGAACCTGAAGGGCGCAGAAGAGCAGCGCGACAAGAACCTCAAGGGCGCGCAGGAGCAACGCGGCACCAGCGCCAAGGGTGCTGAGCAGCAGCGCGGCACCAATGTGAAGGGCGCGGAGCAAGAGCGCGGCCAGGGTGCGCAGGAGCAGCGCGGTCAGACCGGCGTGAACACCGGCGCGAATGTCGAGAGCCGTGGCGCGCGTGGCGGATCTGTGCAGCTTTCAGAAGATCAGCGCTCGCAGATCAAAACGGTCATCGGGCACGGGCGCGGTCCGCGATTGAGCAGGAGCGACGTGAACTTCAGTATTTCAGTCGGGACTCGGGTTCCGCGAAGTGTGCACTTTGTCACCCTGCCTAGTGAGATCGTGCGAATCGTTCCGCAATATCGCGGATACGAATACTTCCTCGTCGAGGACGAGATCGTGATCATTGATCCGCAGACGCTGGAAATCGTCGCGGTCATTCCTGCCTAACCTGGCTTGAATAACGGACGGCGGGCCTGTGTCGGACTTCCGACGCAGGCCCTTTTTTGTGTCCCTGAATAACCAGTTCCGGAGCTATTGCGCTGAAAAGGCGTCCGACGGAAGACTCAAGCGACGGCGACGCGATCAGGGATGCTCGATATGAAGACCTTCTGTAACGTGTCTCGCTCGATCGGCTTTTGCAGGATTGGAATGTCACTGAACCTCGGATCGACGCTGTCTACGTCGTAGCCAGTGACAAATACGAACGGCACACCACGAACACTAAGAATCTCGGCTACCGTGTACACCAAACCGTCGCCGAGGTTTATGTCGAGGACGGCGGCATCAAAGTGACTCTCGCGTGCCGCCGCTAGAGCTTCAGAGGCGGTGCTTAACGGACCGATCACCTGGAAGCCGAATTCGGCAAGGGTGTCCTGTATCATCATCGCGACCAGCGCCTCGTCTTCGACTAGCAGCACGCGCGGCTTGTCTTTGCGCTTAAGGTCCACGACGGCGGCTCCGTTGCCGCCATTTGTGGTCAGCGACGGGTTGAAAACTCGCGACTTCATCAACTCGGTGCGCGGTATCGCAAAGGCGCAGCGCAAACCCTCGGGATTCCAGTCGAACACCGCTTTACCACCCAGCTGCTGCTCGATACTGGCAACAATAACCTTCAAGCCGAAGCTTCGAGAAGACGGTTCGAAAATGCGAGGTCCATCCTCTTCGCTCCAGCGTAATATCAGTGCGTCGGAGTCCAACGCCCATTCCAGGCTGACCTTGCCGGCGGGCGAGGACAGTGCGCCATGTTTTGCGGCATTGGTGGCGAGCTCATGCAGGGCGAGCGCAAGCCCCTGGGCCGTCGCCGGTTGCAGCGAAATATCTGGGCCGTTGTACTGGATCTTGTCGCTGGCCCGATATGGCGCAAGTTCCTCCCCGACCAGCGTTGCGAGATCGGCGCCGCGCCAGCGGGAATCGGACAGGAGCGCATGCGCTCGCGCCAGCGCTTTGATGCGCCCTTCGATCGCTTGCACATATTCCTCCACGCTTTTGGCGCGGGTCAGCCTGATAATTGATTGAATAACAGCGAGCGCATTACGGGCGCGGTGATCGACTTCGCGGGCGAGCAATACCTGACGCTCGTCCGCCTCCTTGCGATCCGTGATATCGACCGTGACGCCGTTGATGCGCACGACCCTGCCCGCTTCATCGAGGCTTGCAGCCGCCGTTCCGATACACCAGCGAATTTCACCGTTAGGACGCACCACGCGAAATTCGGTCTGTTGCGTGCGGGCGCCTTGCGACATACCGCGCGCAATCTCGACCAGCGGGAACCAATCGTCGGGGTGGATTAGGGCACGAATGCTCTCAATGTTGATCTGGAAGTCTTGGGGATCGACGCCGAAGATGCGGTGCTGACCCTGATCCCAGCGCCAATGCTTGCTGATCAAGTCCCAGTCCCAGGAGCCCATCTGGCCGGCGGCAAGCGCAAGGCTGCGCCCCTGTTCGGCCTGTTTGAGCTGCATGTTGGAGGCTTCGAGCTCCCCTGTTCTTTCAACGACGTGACGCTCGAGTTTCAAGTTCATACGCTCGAGCTCGCGGGTTTTGCGGAACAATTCGGCGAATACCCGGACTTTGGCGCGTAGCACCTCGGGCACCACCGGCACCGGGACGTAATCGACCGCTCCCATTTCATAGCCGCGCAGCCGATCGACGTCGGTCAAATGAATGGCAGAGATGAAAATGATCGCGGTTTTACGGAAGCGCGGATGTTCACGGATCATCGCGGCCAGTTGAAAGCCATCGAGTTCCGGCATGCAGACGTCAATCAAAACGACGGCCACATCGTTTTTGAGCAGAAATTGCAACGCCTCGCGGGCGGACGACGCCTTGACCAGATTTTCATCCAGCTCCTCGAGGATCACTTCGTAAGACAGGAGCTTGTCCGGTTGATCGTCGACCAAGAGAACGTTTACTTTATCGGTCATGGCGGCGCCTTAGCGATGCAGCCACATGCGCAGCGCCGACAGGAGCTGCTCGGTATTGACGGGCTTGGCGAGATAATCCGACGCGCCAGCCAGTAGACATTTTTCCCGATCGCCTTTCATCGCTTTGGCCGTTAGCGCAATGATCGGCAATCGGCGATAGGCCCGATCCTGCCTAATCGTTTCTATGGTCCGATAACCGTCCATTTCCGGCATCATGATGTCCATAAGCACGATCGCAAGTGACGGCGTCTCCTCAATGACTTGGATCGCCTCGGCGCCGGTCGTAGCCGTCAACACCTTCATGCCACGGCGCTCCAGCGCACTCGACAGCGCAAAAATGTTGCGCGGATCGTCATCGACGAGCAGCGCGGTGCGCCCGACCAGATCCTCGTCGGAAGAGTTGAGTCGCTCCAGCATCTGCTGCTTCTCCGGCGGCAGATCGGTGATGACGCGGTGCAAGAACAACGCAGTTTCATTCAGCAGCCGCTCCGGCGATTCGACACCCTTGACGACGATGCTTCGCGCCATGGTGTGGAGCTGAGCGTCCTCGTCGGCTGTCAATTCGCGGCCCGTAAACACCACCACAGGCACGTCAGCAAGCGCCAAATCGGCGCGCATGCGCTCGAGCACTTCAAATCCCGACATGTCGGGCAACCGAAGGTCGAGCACAACACAGTCGCAGGCTTCGTGATGGAGCAGGCTCAAGGCGTCGCTCCCGGTTCCCGCATTGACGATCTCGATGTCATCGTGACCGAGCAATTCGCGGATGCTCAGCTGCTCGGCTGCGTTGTCTTCCACAACCAGCAATCGCTTACGTCGCGGCTCTGCGAATTCCTTGATCCGCGACAGGGCCTCCTCGATGCCTTCGCGGGTGGTGGGCTTGTTTACGAAGGCGAAAGCTCCCCGCGCCAGCCCATGTTGGCGATCCTCATCGAGAGAGACGATCTGGACCGGAATATGCCGGGTGAGCGGGTTTTGCTTGAGCTGACTCAACACCGTCCAGCCCAGCATGTCGGGCAGGAACACGTCGAGCGATACCGCTGTCGCCTGATATTGCTTGGCGAGATTGAGTGCATCGTCGCCGCGCATGGCCAGCAGCGCCTTGAAGCCCTTATCGCGCGCGAGATCGACAAGGATCCTCGCATAATGAGGATCGTCCTCGACGATAAGGAGGATGGCATCGCCGGGCTGGATATCCATTCGGTCGTCGGGAATCGGCTCGATCGGACGATCAATGACGACATGAGGGGCCGGTGCGCCGGTGGTCGAGATCGGCAAAACTGTCTCTGTGCCGGGCTGGGTCGCGTTGGGTCCGACATATTTGATTGGCAGATAAAGTGTAAACGTGGAACCCGCATCGGGCGCGCTACGCAAGTGGATCTCGCCGCCAAGCAGCGTCGCCAATTCGCGACTGATCGCCAGCCCAAGACCTGTCCCACCGTATTTGCGGCTTGTGGACGCGTCGGCCTGCTGGAACGCTTCGAAGATGATCTTCTGCTTTTCGAACGGAATACCGATGCCGGTATCGGTCACCTCGAATGCCACGACCGCTGGCGACTGACTGAGGACCGGATGTTCCGAGCTCCAGCCGCCGCTTGCCAGCGCTACGTTGAGGCGCACACCGCCCTGGGCGGTGAACTTGAAGGCATTCGAAAGCAAGTTCTTGAGCACCTGCTGGAGTCGCTTGCTGTCGGTCGTGATGCTGCGCCCGAGATTCGGATCCACATGAGCTTCGAACGACAATTGCCGGTTGTCGGCTTCGTGGCGGAACGGCCGCGCGACCATGTCCACCAGATTGGCGAAGAACACCTCTTCGGCGTCCACAGTAACAGTGCCAGACTCGATCTTCGATAGATCGAGAATATCGCTGATCAAGTTGAGCAAGTCGGTACCTGCGCCGTGAATAGTGCGCGCGAATTCGACCTGCTTCGGGCTCAGATTGCCTTCAGGATTGTCGGTGAGCTGCTGGCCGAGGATCAGGATCGAATTGAGCGGCGTGCGCAGCTCGTGCGACATGTTGGCGAGGAACTCGGATTTGTATTTCGATGTTAGCGCGAGTTCGGTGGCTTTTTCTTCGAGCGCGCGTCTGGCCTGCTCAATCTCCTGGTTCTTGCGCTCGACTTCGACGTTTCGTTCGGCGAGCTGTTGCGCCTTCTGCTCCAACTGCTCGTTGGTCTGTTGCAATTCCTTTTGCTGAGTCTGCAACTCCGCGGCAAGCTGTTGCGATTGCTTCAGCAGGCCTTCGGTCTGCATCGTCGCCTCGATAGAGTTGAGCACGATCCCGATCGAGGTGGTGAGCTGCTCCAGGAACATCGTCTGTAGAGTGGTAAATTCGTGAATCGAGGCAAGCTCGATGACCGCCTTGACCTGGCTCTCGAACGAAACTGGAAGCACGATCAAGTTGCGCGGCGGCATGTTCAGGAGCGCTGATGAGATCGGCGTCGCCTGGCTTGGGGTGCTGATGAGCATGCGGCGCTGGTCAAGGGCGCATTGGCCGACCAAGCCTTCGCCAAGATGCAGCGCTTGCGGATGCCCGTTGGCTCCGTCATCGGCGTAAGTCGCCAGCAGTCTCAGCCCCTTGCGCTCCTCTTCCTCGTGCATCTGGTAGATCACGCCCTGGTGCGCGTTCACGAGCGGCGTCAATTCGGAGAGCAACAGTCGGCCGACTGTCGCCAGATCGCGCTGGCCTTGCAGCATGTTCGTGAATTTGGCGAGATTGGTTTTCAGCCAGTCCTGCTCGGTGTTGCGGTCCGTGGTCAGCCGCAAATTGTCGATCATCGTGTTGATGTTGTCTTTCAGCTCAACCACTTCGCCGCGGGCATCGACCTGAATCGATCGCGTCAGATCGCCCTTGGTCACAGCAGTCGCCACTTCGGCGATTGCGCGCACTTGCGTCGTCAGATTCGCGGCAAGCAAGTTGACGTTTCCGGTCAGGTCTTTCCATGTGCCGGCGGCGCCGGGCACGTTGGCTTGACCGCCAAGGCGTCCCTCGACGCCAACCTCACGCGCTACGGAAGTCACCTGCTCGGCGAAGGTGGCAAGTGTCGCGGTCATGTTGTTAATGGTTTCGGCGAGCGCCGCAACCTCGCCCTTCGATTTCACCGTGAGGCTCTGTTTGAGATCGCCGTTGGCGACCGCGGTCACCACTTTGACGATGCCACGCACCTGTTCGGTCAGGTTCGCAGCCATCACGTTCACTGTATCGGTCAGGTCTTTCCACGTACCGGCGACGCCGGACACTTGCGCCTGGCCGCCGAGGAGACCTTCGGTGCCGACTTCGCGCGCGACACGGGTGACTTCCGAAGCAAACGCGTTGAGCTGGTCCACCATCGTGTTGATGGTGTTTTTCAGCTCGAGAATTTCGCCTTTCACGTCCACGGTGATCTTGCGCGAAAGATCGCCGCGCGCCACCGCAGTCGTCACCTCGGCGATGTTGCGGACCTGCGTCGTCAGGTTCGCCGCCAACAGGTTCACGTTGTCGGTCAAATCCTTCCAGGTGCCGGCGACGCCGGGCACAACCGCCTGGCCACCGAGGCGGCCGTCGGTGCCGACTTCGCGAGCGACGCGGGTCACTTCAGCGGCGAACGAGCGCAACTGCTCGACCGTGGTGTTGAGTGTGTCCTTGAGCAACAGCATTTCACCGCGCACGTCGACCGTGATCTTCTTTGACAGGTCGCCGCCCGCGATCGCGGTCGCCACCTCGGCGATATTGCGCACCTGGGCGGTCAGATTCGAGGCCATGAAGTTGACGTTGTCGGTCAAATCCTTCCAGGTGCCGGCGACGCCGGGCACCCCGGCCTGGCCACCGAGCTTGCCTTCGGTGCCGACTTCGCGCGCGACGCGGGTGACCTCCGAAGCGAACGCGTTGAGCTGATCCACCATCGTGTTGATGGTGTTTTTCAGTTCGAGAATTTCGCCCTTCACGTCGACCGTGATCTTCCGTGACAGGTCGCCGCGCGCCACCGCGGTCGTCACCTCGGCGATATTGCGGACCTGGGCCGTCAGGTTGCCGGCCATCGAATTGACGCTGTCGGTCAAGTCCTTCCAGGTGCCGGCGACGCCGGGCACGTTGGCCTGACCGCCGAGCCGGCCCTCGGTGCCGACTTCGCGCGCCACGCGCGTCACCTCGCCGGCGAAACGGTTGAGTTGGTCCACCATAGTGTTCAGCGTTTCCTTCAGCTGAAGGATTTCGCCGCGCACGTCGACCGTAATCTTGCGCGACAGGTCGCCGCCAGCGATGGCGGTCGCCACCTCGGCGATGTTGCGAACTTGGCCCGTCAGATTGCCGGCCATCGAGTTGACGCTGTCCGTCAGGTCCTTCCAGGTGCCGGCGACGCCAGGCACCTGTGCCTGGCCACCGAGCTTGCCTTCGGTACCGACTTCGCGGGCAACGCGCGTCACTTCCGCCGCGAACGCGTTAAGTTGATCCACCATCGTATTGAGTGTGTCTTTCAACTCGAGAATTTCGCCGCGCACGTCGACCGTAATCTTGTGCGACAGGTCGCCGCGTGCCACCGCAGTGGCCACTTCGGCGATGTTGCGGACCTGACCGGTAAGGTTCGAGGCCATCGAATTGACGCTGTCGGTCAGGTCTTTCCAGGTGCCGGCAACGCCACGAACCAGCGCTTGGCCGCCGAGCTTGCCTTCGGTGCCGACCTCGCGGGCGACACGCGTCACTTCTCCGGCAAAGGCGTTGAGCTGGTCCACCATCGTGTTGATGGTATCTTTCAGTTCGAGAATCTCACCGCGCACGTCGACCGTGATCTTCTTTGACAAGTCGCCACTGGCGATAGCCGTGGACACTTCGGCGATGTTGCGCACCTGCGCGGTCAAATTCGACGCCATCGAGTTGACCGAGTCGGTCAAATCCTTCCAGGTACCAGCAACGCCGAGCACGTTGGCCTGGCCGCCAAGCTTGCCTTCGGTACCGACCTCGCGCGCAACGCGCGTCACCTCGCCAGCGAACGCGTTGAGCTGGTCCACCATCGTGTTGATGGTTTCTTTAAGCTGAAGAATCTCGCCGCT
>Ga0126371_10001442_pt1 | contig 20075 bp, 13 predicted proteins | sample PanSoiMetaPlot_4_FD_110145 | JGI IMG/M metagenome (GOLD analysis project Ga0126371, IMG submission 110145) | Tropical forest soil microbial communities from Panama - MetaG Plot_4 | ecosystem: Environmental > Terrestrial > Soil > Tropical forest > Bulk soil | place: Panama | collected 2016-02-17 | reverse complement strand
TGACTGCCACATCAGCGCGATCAGTCTTTAACTGCGGAGCTTCAGCAGTCACTTCGACTGTTTCGGTGGCACCACCGACCTGGAATTGCAGGTCGACGCGTGCGCCGGCGTCAGCTTGCACCACCACGTCTTTCTGTTCGCTGACCTTGAATCCGGCGCCTTCCACTTTCACCGAATAAAGATCGGGCACCAGGTGCGTGACCGAGTAGTTTCCATCCGCGTTTGTAGTGGTTTGGTCTGTTGTGCCTTTACGTTGATTGGTGACGGTGACCTTCGCCCCTGCAACCGCCGCGCCTTGCGGGTCGGTGACCGTACCTAGAATGCTTCCGTACACGGCCTGTCCGAACGCAACCGGTGTGTACATCGTGAAAGCAAGCGCAACGATCGCGATTGCTACCGAGAGGACCGCGCATCTCTTGTTCATTACCGAATTCCTCCGCATCTTTTCGCACCTTCACCCACGCCCAAAACTTTGAAGGAGTCTTGCTCTTGAGCCGACTCTCTTTTGCGAAGCAAACCGCTAATACAAAAGCACTAGGTTTAAATGCGAGATAGCAGTTTCGTTTCCTAAAACGATCTTGTTCATAGGTTGTTGAATTCAATGCGAATGCTTCGACGGCGGGGCCCTAAACGCTATGACAATTGGAAAAGTGGTTGCATTTGCTATGGAAAGTCGGATTCCTGTTTCGCAACGTAAATTGAGACGTTGCAATCACTTACGAGCCAGTCTCCGCCCCAAATTAAGCACACTTTCACCGCTCAACGCGTGGCGCTTCGGTGCGTAGCGACGGAGAATTTAAAACGATGCACTCTGTGCCTTCGCCGTGCTGAAATTGAAGTTTCACGAGGTTTGATACTGTTACATCGAAAAGATCACTGCAGTTGCAGCGAGATGCGGCACTTGTTACGCTTGGTCACATGAGCGTTACAGCGCCGGTCGTAAATCGGCAGCAATATCTTGCTGCGATTGAGCGCTTGGTACACAGTCAGGCCCTCCACAGCTCTGAAGCGCTGTGTAAGCTTCTGAAATATCTCGCCGATCAAAGCCTACAAAATCCGGGAATTCCCATTAAGGAGTATCAAATCGCGACCGAGGTCTTCGGTCGACCTTCGGACTTCGATCCACATTCCGATTCTGCGATTCGCGTCCAGGCTGGGCGGCTACGCGTGAAGTTGGCGGACTATTACGCCACAGAAGGCAGCGCAGATCCGGTCCTCGTGGAGCTCCCAAAAGGGAGTTACACGCTCGCCTTCCGGCAGCGTCCAGTGGCCGAGAAGGCGGAAGAGCATGTTGCCCCCGAACCACCGAGGCAGACCAAACGTCATTCGTTGCTGCTGAACTGGGCGACGAGCGTAATTGCACTGTCGATTTTGCTTGCGGCGGGCGTAGCGGCCTTGGTTGTTCGGCTAGAGAGCAGAGGTCACGCGGCCACCCCTACGAGCGCAGATCACACCGTTCCGACATCGATCCAGACGTTCTGGAAAGCGTTCGCATCGGGACCAGCAGAACCATCCGTGGTTTTCAGTAATGCGGCCTTCGTCGGGCGGCCGGAGACCGGGATGCGCTATCGCAGCCCGCAAGACGATCCGCGTAGCCCGATCTTAGATCACTACACAGGTGTGGGAGAGGTTATCGCCGTCCACGAATTGGATCACGTATTTCACTTGTTTAATTCAGAGGTACGAGTTAAACGTGGCAGCCTGTTCTCCCTCGACGATGCCAAGAGCAGTAATCTCATCTTCGTCGGATCTCCTGCTGAAAATTTGTCTCTGCGCGACATTCCGATGAACCAGCAGTTTGTCTTTCGTCGCATGGACATTGGCCCCCGCAAGGGCGACTTGACAGTCTCCAACTTGCACCCGAAGGATGATGAGCCTACGTACTTCATTGGCAGTCCTGCGACCGAAGCTCTCGCCGACGACTACGCGGTGATTGCGCGCATGCGAGGCATGCATCCCAGTGAGTCCGTCCTGATTCTCGCGGGAATCACCACGATCGGCACACAAGCGGCGGTCGAATATGTTTGTCACGAAGACTCACTTGGTCAATTGCTCGCGCGGGTTGGAGTGCCAGCCACCGGCGAGGTCAAACCGTTCGAAGTCGTTTTGCACGTAAAGGTGACCCGCGGCGTACCCATCGAATCAGAGATAGTGGCCGTTCGAGATTGAACGAGTTCGCGCGGCGGCGCACGCGAACTATGATGGCGGTTTCAGCTGGGGATCCAATTCCGCCGCCTTGCGAAATTCGCTTGAGGATTCTTCCGACTCGCCCTTCTGCCGGAGCGCTAACCCCAACTGATAGTGCGCCTGTCCGTAGTCCGGGCTCGAACTGACTGCAGATCGAAACTGCGCGATGGCTCCATCGAGGTCGCCTGCCGACAACAATCGTCGACCAGAGTTCGTTGCCAGGATCGCAGCCTGGCGACCGGTGTGTTCCTTGGTGATCTGTTGGCCCGCGCGCGCTTCGGATGCTGCTCCTGCGTCATCGCCAAGTGACCTTAGAACCGCAGCCAGGGTTGTGTGCGCTCCGGCGAAGTCGGGCTGCAGACGGATCGCTTTCCGCAAGGCGTCCGCGGCATCCTGAAGCTTGCCTTGTTGTTTGAGCACGGTCCCGAGAGTGTAGTAGGCCTCAGCATAGTCGGAGCGAGCCGAAATTGCGGCTCGCAGCTCTTTCACCGATTCATCGAACGAGCCTTGCTGCCAGAGCGCGACGCCGAGGGTGTAGTGAATGTCGGGTTGCGACGGATCAATCGCCTCTGCCTGACGGAACTCAGCAAGCGCCTCGGGAAGGCGATCATCGAGTTTGAGAGCCAATCCGCGGTCGTAATGCAGGGTCGCGTCTTGTGGAGAGAGCTTCAGAGCCGCGTCGAATTGACTGATTGCCGCTTTGAAATCCGCCTCCTGCAAATACGCAGTTCCAAGGTTGGTGATGTAGCCGGGATCGTCGGGACGTACTTTCAGCGCAGCCTCAAACTCTGGGACCGCGTCTTTTGCACGGCCGGCCTGGACCAGCGTTAGCCCCAAATTATTGTGGGCGTCGGGATCTTGCGGCAGCAGCTTGGCCGCGGCGCGGAAAGCATCAATGGCCGCATCGCCTTCGCCTTGTCTCTGCAGCAGCAGTCCGAGGCGCGTTTGCGCCTCGGCCCAATCGGGCTGAAGACTGACTGCCTTCTTCAATTCGGTGAGGGCTTCAGTCTTGTGATCTTGATCTTCCAGTACACGTGCAAGATAGTAGTGAGCCGCGGGCGAGTTTGGCGACAGTTCGATCGCACTACGTAGAAGAGAAGCCGCTTCGTCCAATCGCTTCTGCTGCCAGCGAACGACTCCGAGATGGACCTTTGCGATCGCGACGTTTGGGGCCAGTTGTACCGCCCGAGAAAACTCTTCGGCCGCGGCGTCGAGTTGGGCTGTTTGCATCAGCAATGACCCGAGTTCGTCGCGCAGATCGGCCCTTTGGGGTGCGACTTCGACCGCGCGATTGAGTTCTTTGATGGCGCCCTGCGCGTCGTTCTGAAGACTCAGAATGCGCCCAAGGGTGCGATGACCTTCGGCATTCGACTCATCGAGACGCACTGCCTCCGAGGCCTGCGTTTGAGCATCTTCCAGCTTGCGAATCCTAATAAAAGCAATTGCCAGATTGATCCGCGCTTCCAGAAATCGTGGCTTCAATCGAACTGCAGTCTGCAATTCCGTGATCGCGCCCGCCGTGTCGTTTTGCGAAAGAAGCACCCAGCCCAAAGAGTTGTGAGCCTCCGCGCTGGAGGGAACCAGCTTGACGGTCTGTTCGAAGGCCCGACGTGCCTCTGCAAGGTCGCCACCCTTCAAGAGAGTCAATCCCTTTTGATACTCCACGTCCGCGCGTGCGGCGGCGTTCGCTTGTGCCCAGCCACAGTGGGAAGCCAGCAGCATCAAGAGGAACACAAGAAATGGCGGGGCCAATCGACCGCGGCCACGCCGCGAGACCTCACGTGTGGGACCCTCTTGAACACTTGGAGAAAAACAACACATCACGTTGCTTATGATATGACACTCAAATCGGAGTTCGAAAAGGCATTGACTTTCATCCGCTAGCGCTCGTATGAAGATTCGACACGATTCCAAGCAATTGGAACTCGAAGACGTACTCAGATTCTTCGATAGAGCGGAAACGGCGATCAAGACATGATTCCGACGCGCAGAGCTTTTCTTCGATTTTCAGGCGCACTCGCGGCGTCGCGGGTTTTTTCGCGATCGCTATTGTTCGGCAGAATAAATACGCGGGACTTGTGTCGTAAGCTCGCTTCAGATCCCCTTCGCCCTCAGTTTCATTTGTTGCCTGCTTCGAACTGGATGAACGATCCCAACGGACCGATTTTCTTCCGCGGTCAATACCACATGTTCCATCAGTACAACCCGGACGCGGCGATCTGGGGAAATATGCATTGGGCACACGCTGTCAGTCCCGACATGGTGAACTGGAAGCACGAGCCGATCGCGCTTGCTCCGACTCCGAATGGTTATGACCGCGACGGTGTTTTCAGCGGCAGCGCGGTTTTGGACAAGGACGTGCCCACCGTCATCTACACGGGCGTCGAACCCCCGTCGTCCGATGCAGGAGCCACTCTCCGCGATGGCAAACATGTCTGGCGCGAGGTGCAATGCCTGGCTGTCTCGCGCGATCCGAGGTTGCGAACGTGGGAGAAACTTCCGCAGCCAATCATTGTGGCACCTCCGCCTGGCATGCCAGTGACGGGCTTTCGGGATCCTGCAGTGTGGCGAGAAGCCGATATCTGGTGGCTCATCCTCGGATCGGGAACGCGAGAAAAGGGCGGAATGATCCTTCTGTATCGTTCAACGGATCTGCACAATTGGACGTACGTTCATCCCATGCTCGAAGCTGGGGCGTCAGGCAAGAACACAACCAATCCCGTTGACGATGGCGACATGTGGGAGTGCCCGGACTTTTTTCCTCTCGGCGATAAGCATGTACTCTTGATCTCGACGAGAGGAAAAGTTCGTTGGAAGATCGGATCGTACAAAAATCTCAAGTTCACCCCGGAGAAAGAGGGCATCGTCGACCACGGTGCTTACTACGCCGCGAAAAGCATGCTCGATCGCGATGGCAAGCGCATCCTGTGGGGATGGATTCCCGAGACTCGTCCTGAAGCGGAGCACCGAGCGGCCGGATGGGCAGGTGTGATGAGCTTGCCGCGCTTGCTCTCGCTGACCACCGATGGGGAACTCGCGATGCAAATCTCACCCGCCATTCAGAAGCTCCGCCGCGGTCACGTAGCCTTATCGACCAACATTACTCCGCAGGCGCAGCACAACGCGATGTCGAGCATTCGCGTTGCGAACCTGAGCGCTGAATTCTCAGCGGAGTTTCGACCGATGTCTTCAAAACCAACGATCCTGAGACTGATCACAGAAAGCGACGAGACCTTCGCATCAATCTCTATGGAGGACAGCTCGGGGAAGCGGGAAGTAAACGTGAACGGGATTGTCGCGCCTGTCTCAGGACCAAGCGGAGCGCCGTTCCGCTTGCACGCATTTTTAGATGGTTCGGTACTTGAGGTCTTCGTTAACGACGCCGCAACGATTACCGCGCGTGTGTATCGAGCCCCTTCGGGGCCTCTGCGCCTTCAGCTCGAGGGCGAGCCTGCGGTCACCAATTTCGACATCTGGCAGATCGAATCCATTTCCACAAACCGGCTGACCAGTCCCCTTTGTTCATAATCAGTCGTACCTACTCAATGCCGAGTTGCCGTTGAATTTGCTCGAGAGGCACACCCTTGGTCTCGGGCACCATCGCTTTCACCCAGATGAGTTGAAGAACCATCATCCCTGCAAAGAACGCGAAGATATATCCCGGGCTGAACGCGGCAAATACCTGTGGCGCAATGGTCGTGAGCAACGCTGCGAAGATCCAGTGGGTGAAGCTGCCCAGAGTTTGACCCTCTGCTCGATGGCGGTTGGGGAAAATCTCGGAGATGAAAACCCAGATGACAGCCCCTTGTCCAATGGCATGCGCCGCGATGAATGCGAAAATGCACGCGGGCACGATCGAATAATGCTGCGAGAAAAAGGCCCACGCAGCCAGTCCCAGCGACGCAATGTAGCCAACCGAGCCGATGTAAAGAAGTGTGCGCCGTCCCAGTCGGTCAATCAGCCAGAGACCGACGAAGGTAAAAACAAAATTCGTCACCCCAATTCCGACGGACTGAAGTAACGCGGCTTTCGTTCCTAGACCAGCCAATCCGAAGATTCGCGGTGCGTAGTACAAGATGATATTGACCCCGGAGAGCTGGTTGAAGAACGCAATCAAAATCGCGAGCAAAATCGGCTTGCGGAGACGCCTGTTCCAAAAATGCCCTGACGACGCCTGCTCCGACGATAGCGCGATGATCTCGTCGGCTTGCGCCTCGATCTCTTTCGTTGGAACATCGGGCTCTATTTGCTGGAGGACCTTCAACCCACCTGCGCGATCGCCCTTCCGGCTTAACAGCCACCGTGGGCTCTCGGGAAGTCCGAAACAAAGCAGCGCATAGAGCAGCGATGGGAATGCAGCCACGCCGAGCATCCAGCGCCACGCATTTTCGCCGATACCCGCTAACAGCGCATTTGAAACGAACGCCACCAATATGCCGAAGACGATGTTGAATTGAAACATCCCGGCAAGCCTTCCGCGGTGTTGCGGAGGAGCAATTTCCGAAATGTACATTGGAGCGACCACGGTCGAGATGCCGATCCCCAAGCCGCCGATGACGCGTGCGGCGATAAATGTGCTCACGTTGGTCGCCAGAGCAGAACCGACCGCACCTATCAGATAGAGGACGCCAATCCAGAGTAGGGTCGCTTTGCGCCCAAACTTATCTGCAGGCCATCCACCGAGGAGCGAGCCAACGACCGTGCCATAGAGAGCCGACCCCATGGCAATTCCATGCAGGCCCGGGCTCAAACCCCAAAGGCTCTGGATCGTTTTTTCCGCGCCAGATATGACGACGGTGTCAAAGCCAAAGAGGAATCCGGCGAGCGCAGAGGTCAGCGACCAGAAGAAGATTCGGCGGTTCATATTCGAGGCAGGGGAGCTTACCACAGAAGCCGGGACACTCACGCCACGGTCACCCGATGAAGAGATGTGGCTCATCCTCCCCTGTTGCTCCATCCATACGAACGTTCAGCATCATGTGATCCTGTGCTCCTTCTCAGCCTCTGGCGACTTCACGAAAGCGTAGTAGAACCAATCTGTCGAGTAGTTGCGTGGCTCACGAGGATAGTCATTCGCCATGATCTTGAGAAGTGTGAATTGATGCGCATGGACTTCCGCTTTCAGTGTGTCCGGTACCGAATAGTGAGTCAAAAGCCCGCCGTGTGCGGAGTCCACCATGTAGCCCTCGCCCCGCCAAAAAGCACTTTTGCGCAAGCGAGCAATCATCCGACGTGTGCTTTGCCAGGTGGCCCTTAAGAGAGCCCGAGACGCGGCCACGACGTTGAGTAGATGGAAGATTGCTTCGCTACGCAAGCGATTTTGCCCGGCGGCCGTCTTAGCGACTTGGCGAACGTGGTCCCTGTTCCATCCAGGCTGCACGAAGATTGCACGTGGATTGTGTGAAGAAAACATCAAGATTCCGCTCGGCTTGAGCACACGACTACACTCCGCAAAGCATCGATGGCGAGCTTCATCGGGAATGACATAGTCAATTCCGTTGTAGGTGAAGACGACTGCGTCGAAAGATGATGAGTCGAGGACGTGAAGGTCAGAAGCATCAGTCAGGAAGAACTCGAGGTCGGGAAACTTCTTTTGGCAGCGATTTACCATCTCCGCCGAATAATCGACGCCGATGTACCGCGATGCGCGACTCGAAAGATATGGGGTGGTCCGACCCCCACCCACTCCGAGATCGAGGACCGAGGCGCCCGGTTTGATGAATTCGTCAAACAGCGATTTTTCGCAAGGAGTCAGATCCTCCATGGTCGCGTAATAATCTGCGACATCTTGTCGGTTATAGATCTGAAGGTTGGCCGAATTCATTGCAACAACCATGCCGACTCGTGACCCAAAAAATTACACGGAGCTAAGCCATTTCGGTGTCCGCGCGTGCATGAGCCCGAGAGGTTGACCGTCGACCTGAGAAAAGAATTTTCTCAAGGCGCTCTCGATCCGCGGGATGCCAGAGTTTGTCGACCGTTTGGGCGTCGCTACGATACGTGGCAACCAATTCAGGAATGCTGTCAAGACTCTCCGGTTTTTCGAGCACCTGAGCTACTCCATATCGCGCGAACTGCGGCAGATACCCGAAGCCCATAAAATCCAGCCATCCGCATAGAAAAAACGGGATCTGTCGAAGTGCACACTCAACCGCCACACTGGAATCGACAGTGATCCCGCACCAGGCGCGCAACATGATTTGCTCAGGGGGCACTCCCGAAATGATCTCGAATTGGGCGTCGCTTGGAAGAGCGGATGCCGCCAGAGCCGTGCGAGCTTTCTTGCTCTCGAAAGGGTGAAGTTTAATAACCAGCTTTCGACGGCTTTTCTGGGCAGCCGAGAACAATCGCGGCAACACCTCCTTGTAAATCTCGTCCGTCCGCCCCCCTTCCACTTCAAACGGCTGCGAGAAAAAGACAATCGCATCGCGCTCGATCTTAGGTTGGTCGCGTGCTGGTAAAGGTCCTGGAGCGGCCAATTCGATTTGAGTTGGGTTGATCGGGCGCGCCCGCTGCAGGTAGTCACTTTCCATCTGCCCCTTCACGAGATAGGTGTCCGCGCAGGGCAACTTGAAGAGAAAGCCGCCGTCGAGCGCGCCGTGACTGCAATACACCGCGTTCAGTCCGCTGCGCTGAGCGAGAATTAATGGTAGTCGAGTGTGATAGTTCAGGTCGTCGCCGCACAGGACTCCTTTTACCGGCTCCAGTCTCAACATTTCCTTCCACGCTTCGCGAAGCAGCAAACCAGTTCGCAGGTGGGGACGGAAGTAGTCAAAAAAGCCTGCGTTGGCAGCTTGGCGTAGCGGTTCAACCTCCGCCTTCAAGTTCTGCAAAAAGGCGTCCCAAGCTTCGAGAATCTCTGCAGTTTCTTGACGAGTCACCTTTGAGGGTTGTGCGTAGGCAGCCAGCGGAACTGCTGTGACATTTTTCGGGACACGGTCGGGAACGGCGCTTCGCCGCGTGGTGGCGAGAAGGAATTGACGGTGAGGCAATTGCGTAGCGTATGCCAATGCACTTCTGGTGACATTGGAGTACGCCGACGGCAACAGGACGGCCCCATCCAACAGCCGAGACCTTTTCTGACGCGAGACTTTGCGTCGAAGTTGGTGGGCTGGATCCCACTTATCGAGTGCGATCTCGAAAATCTGCGTGGGACGGAGCTTCCGAACTGAAGCTAGAGTGCGCCCCAGTCGCTTGATCGGGCTGTGTCTTTGCGCCTCAAAGTACTGAACTGAGCGATTGAGCACCAGACCTACAAGTCTGGCGAACGGATGGTGACGAGTCGCGGCCAAGGTCTGAATTCTGTGGATAGGGATGTTCAGCCGAATCTTTTCGAATAAATAAAGCGACTGGAGATGCTGAAAGCTCCACACCCCGAGGATCTCCCACCAGTCGAGCTCGTCGCGGTCAAACAACCGCCCGCGGCCCAGTTCGAGCAGATCGTTTACCCATCGATAGCTATCCGTCTCCCCCGCGAACTGGTAGACGCTGAGAACCTGCGCTCCCGAGCGATGACTCCACTCTTCGTAAACATATCGGCTGGCGAATCCCAAATCGACGATGAGGTCCCACCGGACTCGGCTCCACGAACCATTCGAAGGAATATCTTCGGGATGGAGAAGGAGGATCTTCATAAACCGCGCAGTAAGAGCCGGACTCTATCGCCCTCAATATAAATGTGCCATCCATCACGGCGCCATACCGCTCTCACAGTCGAGATGACTTGGGGAAGATGCGATGTAGTCCGTGTTTGGCACGATTTAGTGCGGGGAGCCTTTGACTCCATTCCCAAGCTGGATCGTGCGCGTAATCCCGGATCCTTCTTTCACGAAGATGAGTTGATTCGGGGAGATGTCCTTCAGCGTATCCACCTGCCCGCTCGGCCATCGGATCTCAAGCAGATCCACTTTGCTAGCGCGTCCGAGCCCGAAGTGAACACGAAGGTCGCTCTGCGAGAAGTAGCCTCCGCCGCTTCGAACCTCATCGATCTGCTCATGAGGCTTGCTTTCGCCAACCACGGTGGTGACACACTTGATACGCGCGCCAATACCACTTCGATTTGACTTAGTGCCGATTGTTCGAACTTTGATCCAGCTATTGCCCGTCTGGGAATCGCAGCGAATTAACTGCGGAAAGTCATTTACCGTGTTGACCACGAAGTCTATGTCGCCGTCGTTGTCGAAGTCGCCGAACGCGCACCCTCGAGCCGCCACGGGATCCGAGATGCCCGTTCCCACCCTCAGCGAGATATCCTCGAACCGTCCATTCCTGAGATTGCGATACACCAACTTGCGTTGCGGATATCCGGCTTCGGTCTTCAGTTGCTCAACCTCCGGATAGACGTGTCCATTACAGATCAAAATGTCGGGCCACCCATCGTTGTCCATGTCAAAAAATCCGCAGCCCCAGCCCAGATACTGCGTATGCAAGCCAAGCCCGGCGGTGAACGTGGCATCTTCGAACCCGCCGTGTCCGATGTTGTGGTAGAGCGACGGCGTGTCACCCGCAAAGTTTGTTTTGACGATGTCGAGCTTCCCGTCGAGGTCGTAGTCTCCCGCTGAAACTCCCATTCCGGCTTGTGGCTTCCCGTCGGGACTCAGAGCGCAACCGGATTCGAGCGCAATGTCTTCGAATTTTCCATTCTTCTTGTTCTGATAGAACGCACTCGCAGTCGAATCGTTCGCCACGTAGATGTCAGGCCAACCGTCATTATCGAAGTCTGCGGTCAGCACACCCAGCCCATACGTTCCAGTGGCGGAGTAGAGGCCTGCGGCTTCCGAAACGTCGGTAAACGTTCCATCGCCATTGTTGTGAAACAGGATGTTCTTGCCACCCGCGAGTCCCGGTGGCCCGCAGGCCACGACAACCGCCTTATAAAGGCAAGGACCGGATTCGGGTAGGGGTGCGGTCGCAAGATCCATATCGATGTAGTTCGCCACAAACAGATCAAGCTTGCCATCGCGGTCGTAGTCGACGAAGGCGCAACCGGTGTTCCAGCGTTTTCCGTTTCCTGCCACCCCGGCTTTCTCGCTGACGTCCGTGAAAGTGCCATCACCGTTGTTGTGGTAGAGCACATTTTTGCCGAAGTAGCTAACAAACAGGTCCTCGTATCCGTCATTGTCGTAATCACCGATGCAGACACCTTGACCCCAGCCCGAATGCGCAACGCCCGCCTTCGCGGTCACATCGGTGAATGTGCCGTCGCGATTGTTCTTGAACAGATGCGAGACAGGCTCCTGGCCTTTCGGGAAGCCTTCAAGACGTGTGCCGTTCACCAGAAAAATGTCGAGCCAGCCGTCGTTGTCGTAACCGTAGAACGCTACCCCGCAGCCGGTCGTTTCGAGTAAATACTTGTTGTGGTGCTCACCGCCGTAAATTGTCTTTGCGTTGAGACCTGCCTCGCGCGCAGTATTGATAAAGCTCACAGCGAGATCACTCTTGGATGATTCCTCGGCCTTCTTCTCGTCGAACGGCCAATGGCGGCGTGGCCATGCCATTGCCAAAACACTTTCGAAGGGGAGAACGAGCGCAGATCGCGAGAGTGACTTCAGAAACCTGCGGCGAGAGAAGCGCAAAAACGTGATACCTTCCTGAGTTGGCCGTGGTGCGGTCCAGCCCTACTTTAGTGACTCGCCGCGAAGGTTGGCAAGTTCGGAGGCCCTTGAACCTTTGAGACGGAAACGTTCAGACCTTTCCTCATTACTCTCCGCTTCCCGCATCTTTCTCCTTCTCCTCCTTAGCTCAGTGACCCTTACCTCCAGCGCAGCACCCCACGACGCATCGCGAGCGCCGGAGCTTTCCCGCGCCGATCGTCCCTGGGAGTTCTTGTCTGCCGTCGGAACGAGAGCAGGTCTTTTTGGCGATGAAAGCGGGCATCTGGAAGGTTGGGTTTACCCGCTGAAGATCTTTCGCGATCTCCATCTGCGTTTTGAAATTGAAGGTCGAAGTCTTCCCGCTGAATCATTGGCTCGTACAGTAACCGCGAGACCCGAATCGGTGACCATTCAGTACGTCGGGGATACGTTCAAGGTTCGCGAGACGCTGTTCGTTCCCTTGCAAGAGGCTGCTGCTGCCATGGTTTTCGAAATCACCAGCCCGCAGCCGCTCAATATCACCGTCTCGTTCGAACCAGATTTCCAGTTGGAATGGCCCGCGGCTCTGGGCGCTACGTTCGTAAACTGGGATCCCAAGTTGCACGCCTTTGCGTATGGTGAAGAACAGAAGAAGTACGCGGCGCTGGTTGGATCACCAACGGCAGTGAACGAGAAGTTGAGCTACCAGACGAACTACTCCTCGTCGAACGAAAACTCGTTTGACCTCGGTGCCACTACGAGTCGGAAAGAATCACGTGTCATCTTCGTCGCTGGATCCGTTCACAACCGCGCCGAAGCCGAAACCGCTTATCAATTCCTTTCGACGAACCATGCGCGCTTGTTGACAGAAGCGGCGGACTACTACGAGTCTTACCTGCACAGAACGGTAAGTCTCGAACTGCCCGACGCAGATCTGCAGAGGGCCTATGACTGGTCGCGCATTAGCCTGGTGCAAGGTCTAGTCAACAATCCGTTCCTCGGCACTGGTTTAATCGCTGGCTACCGTACCTCGGGACTCAGCCAGCGTCCCGGGTTTGCGTGGTTCTTCGGTCGAGATGCATTCTGGAGTTCCTTTGCCTTGAACTCGGAAGGGGACTTTGCCAACGCGCGCGTAGCCCTGCAATTTGTCAGTCAGTTCCAACGCGAAGACGGAAAAATTCCGCACGAGATCGCGCAGACGGCCAGCTTGGTGGATTGGTTCAAAGGCTACCCCTATGCCTACGCATCCGCCGATGCGACTCCTCTCTACATCATTGCGGTGAACGACTACGTGCGTGCCAGCGGCGACGTCGAATTCGTCAAGCAAAAGTGGGACAGCCTTTGGAAGGCTTATCAGTTTCTCCGCTCCACCTACGACGCCCAAGGGCTGCCGCAGAACTTCGGCATCGGGCACGGATGGGTGGAAGGCGGCCCGTTGCTGCCCGTGCGAAGCGAACTTTATCAGGCCGGGCTCGGGGCGGAAGCGTTGCGTGCTCTCGCGAATATGGCTCACCTTGTTGTCAAAGATGATGTCAGCGGAACGCTTTCACAAGAGTTTTCGCAACACGAGCAGCTCATCAACCAGGCTTTTTGGCTCCAGGACAAGAATCGCTTCGCCTTTGCGCTCGATACCGAAGGCAAGCCCATCGACGAACCAACCGTCCTGACCACTGTGCCGATGTGGTTTGGCTTACTTCGCGACGAGAAGGCTTTGCCCACGATACGGGCACTTTCTGGACCGGACCATCAAGCCGACTGGGGCATGCGCATTATCTCGTCCGAAGCGACGCGCTACAGCGGAGGTGGCTACCATTTCGGTTCGGTTTGGCCGCTTTTTACTGGATGGGCTTCGGTCGCCGAGTATCGTTATCACAAGCAGTGGCCAGCGTATGAAAACCTGCGCGCCAATGCGCTCCTGGCATTAGACGGTTCGCTGGGGCATGTCACCGAAGTTCTGTCGGGAGATTATTATCAGCCGCTATCGACGAGTTCTCCGCATCAGATCTGGTCTGCAGCCATGGTGATCAGCCCCATCCTGCGCGGCATGCTTGGATTGTCGGTCGATGCAGCGTCGTCCACGGTTACCTTCTCGCCTCACGTTCCCGCGCAATGGAATTCATTTGCCATCAAGAATGTTCATGCGGGCCCCTGCGCCATAGACATTCGCTACCGCAGGACCGAATCGGAGATCACTCTCGAACTGGATCGTCCAAGTTCCGCTGATTGCACGGTGGAATTCTCACCCGCAATGAGTCCCCTCGCCGAGGTTAGCGAAACAGAGATCAACGGACACCTGGTGAATAACCGCGTCATAAAGTCCGCGGATGACCAGCACGTTGTCGTGCGCTACACCGTTCCCCACGGACAGTCTCGGCTCGCTCTCATGGTGCGCAATGATTTCGGGCTCGGCTGGAATTCGACCCTTCCCGCGCTTGGTGGGACAAGTCATGGACTTCGTGTTCTCAACGAGACGTGGTCTCCGACGCACGACCACCTCGATCTCGAAATCGCCGGCACTGCTGGCTCGATCTACGAGATCGGAGCCTGGAGTACAGGGCTGCTGAGTCGTGTAGACGGCGCGGACCTGCAGAAGACCGGTCCGAATACGGCTACGTTACGCGTTCGCATGAACGGCGATCCAGCCGAGACATACGTTCGCCAAAAAATAACCCTGCACTTTTCGGGAAAATCCGCATCCGAACACGCACTTGTTCTTCCGTCTTTGGAGGTAAGCAGTCATGCCCAGGAAACTGACCCTGTTCTTGCTCTCATCCATTAGCGTTCTATTTCTGTTGCCCGAAGCGTTCGCCCAAAACAAAAAAGTCGATGCCGAAGGCCATCAATGGTGGCAGCATGCCGTTTTCTACGAAATCTATCCGCGTAGTTTCGCCGACAGCAATAATGACGGCGTAGGCGATCTCAACGGAATCCGCTCGAAGCTCGGTTATCTCCACGATCTTGGCGTCGATGCGATCTGGATTACTCCTTGCTATCCCTCTCCGCAAGTGGATTTCGGTTACGACGTCTCAGATTACGAAAACATTGATCCGATGTATGGCACCCTCACCGACTTCGATCAGCTCGCGGCCGACGCGAAGAAACAAAACATCCGCATCATCATGGACTATGTCATCAATCACACGTCGGATCAGCACAAGTGGTTCATTGAATCGAAGTCATCAAAGACGTCGCCTTATCGCAATTGGTACATCTGGCGCGATGGGCAAGGGCCAAATCGACCGCCGAACAATTGGCTCTCAACCTTCGGCGGTTCCGCCTGGAAGTTCGATCTCAAGACGAATCAGTACTACTACCACTATTTCTATGCGGAACAGCCTGATCTGAATTGGCGAAATCCGGCCGTTGAGAAAGCCATGTTCGACGTGACGCGTTGGTGGTATCGCCGGGGCGTGGCCGGTTTCCGCCTCGATGCGGTCGACACGATGTACGAGGATCCCGATCTGCGTGATAACCCGATCCTTCCGGGCAAAAACAAGTTCGGCGATCCAAACATGCAGGATGTGTACAACAAGAAGCTCCCGGAACTTCATGAGGCTCTCACGAACCTTCGCAAAGTCGCCGACGAGCACGATGCCGTCCTGATCGGCGAGACGTGGATCAAGAACATTGACGAACTCAAGGAATACTACGGTGGCCACGGCAAAGAGCTTCAGTTGCCTATGGACTTCCTGTTCACCAACGTGAACCGTCTCTCAGCTGACGAATTTCGTCGTCAGATCGCGGGTGTCGATTCGTCCGGCGGTTGGCCCGTTTACCTGTTCAGCAATCACGACATCGTTCGCGCCTACAATCGCTACGGTGATGGACAGAACAACGACGCGATCGCAAAGCTGATGGCGGGCCTCTACCTGACCCTGCGCGGCACACCGATCATGTACTACGGCGAAGAGATCGGAATGGAGAATAACGGACCAAAGACGAAAGAGGACGTCAAGGATCCGATCGGGCGAACCGGTTGGCCGAACGAGAAGGGAAGAGACGGCGAGCGCACACCCATGCAATGGGATCAATCTGCCAACGCTGGCTTCAGCTCTGCGAAGCCGTGGCTGCCGGTTCCTGACAGCTATCAAACGCACAATGTCGCCAGCGAAGAGAAAGACCCGTCATCCATTCTGAACTTCTACAAGCACCTTCTCGCACTACGCCATACCGACTCCGCTCTTCTCGAAGGCGAGTACGTCCCCCTAAACGATAGTGACCCGAACGTTCTCGCCTACCTGCGCCGCTACAAGAACGAGGCCGTCCTGGTTGTGCTGAACATGTCGTCCAGCGAACAGAAGACAAGCTTCGATTTGGGTAGCAAGGGATTTGGCGGAGCAACCCCCTCCGTCTTATTGACCACTCTGAAGACGGCGCCCCCTGGTCTCACCGACATATCGATGGAGCCTTTCGGCGTCTACATCGCCAAACTAGCCTCTGGAAAGTGACCGGCGGGTCGGCGTCTACCGTTTAGGCAGCCGACCTTCAGACCACCAATGTCCAGGCCAACCAACTGATAGCGCAAGCGTGTTCCTGCGCCGATAACCCGAAAAGCCCCGCCCATGGCGCCGCTCCGTTATACTTGCTGTTCACGATTGAGGCGGAGGACTGCTGTGCAATCAAGCCCCCGACCTCGTGGCTAGTCACGCGTCTTTGACTCAACTTCGGTGAGGCGTCTTTGATGAATTGGTCCGAGCAGGTGGTTCTGGTCACGGGAGGTACGGGCTCGTTCGGGAAGAAGTTTGTTGAAATCATGCTGCGCGAACGCCGGCCGAAAAAGCTTCTGATCTTCAGCCGCGACGAGCTGAAACAGCATGACATGCGAGCTTCCGGCTTCGATCATCCCAGCTTGCGCTACTTTATCGGAGACGTGCGCGATCCTGCCCGTCTAGAGCGTGCTCTCGCTGGGGTGACCGTCGTGGTGCACGCAGCCGCGCTGAAGCAGGTCCCTGCCTGCGAGTACAATCCGTTTGAAGCGATCCAGACGAATATCATGGGTGGCCGCAATGTGATCGATGCCGCCATCAATCAGGGTGTGCAGCGCATTCTAGCCCTGAGCACCGACAAAGCGGTCAATCCGATCAATCTTTACGGAGCCACCAAGCTCTGCGCTGAAAAAATGTTCGTGCAGGCCAATGCCTACGCTGGAAAGCAAAATACCCGCTTCGCTTGCGCCCGCTACGGCAATGTTGTTGGCAGCCGCGGCAGCGTGATTCCGGTCTTTCTCGAGCAGCGGAAGACGGGAAAGATTACCATCACCGATCCGCGCATGACCCGCTTCTGGATCACGCTCGACCGCGGCGTGCGCTTCGTGATTCGTTGCCTCGAAGAAATGCACGGCGGCGAGATTTTTGTGCCCAAAATTCCCAGCATGCGCATGGTCAATCTCGCCGAGACGATTGCTCCCGGTTGCGAAATCGAGACCATCGGCATCCGGCCGGGCGAGAAGTTGCATGAAGTGCTCGTCTCTGAAGACGAGGCGCGCAACACGATCGAAGTCGAAGGCATGTACGTGATCCAGCCTTCCCACCCTTGGTGGAGCGGGCAGAACTGGGTCAATGGTCGCGCGCTGCCCGACGGATTCCGCTACGCCAGTGATACCAACTCCGAATGGCTCACTAGCGACCAATTGCAGGAACTGATTGCGCCCGACGAGCCTGCAAAATCGGTGGTCCCGGCGTAAGAAGCGTGAACATACACGCATGAGTACACAGAACCGTATGAGAACCTCCTCGACAACTCAGGGGACACTTGCAATCGACGGCGGCACTCCTGTGCGCGCAACTCTTCTCCCGTACGGCAGGCAATCGATCAGCGAGGACGACATTCAGGCCGTTGTCGATGTTTTGCGTTCTGATTGGCTGACGACCGGCCCCAAAGTCAATGAGTTCGAAGAGGCCGTCGCGGCCCGCGTCGGAGCGAAATACGCAGTCGCCTTCAGTTCGGGAACTGCCGCCCTGCATGGGGCCGCGTTTGCCGCCGGGCTCAAAAACGGCGATGAAGCGATCACCTCCCCGCTGACCTTTGCCGCGACGGCGAATTGCGTTCTTTACCAGGGTGCTACGCCCGTCTTCGCCGACGTCACGCGCGACACGCTGAATCTTGATCCCGACCGTGCTGCGAAAGCCATCACGCCGAGAACGCGCGCGATTTTGCCCGTCGACTACACTGGGCACCCAGCCGATCTCGACGCATTTCTTGCCTTAGCTGAGCATCATGGCCTCACGATGATTGAAGACGCCTGCCATGCTCTAGGCGCCGAGTATCGCGGACGCCGCGCCGGCAGCATCGCCCACATGTCCGTTTTCAGTTTTCATCCGGTGAAGCATGTTGCGACCGGGGAAGGCGGCCTAGTCACCACCGATCGCGCTGATTTCGCCGAGTCCATGCGCCGGTTCCGCAATCACGGAATCTCGACCGATGCTCGTCAGCGACATTCGGCCGGCCAATGGCATTACGAGATGGTCTTTCTCGGCTATAACTACCGCCTCACCGACATCGGATGTGCGCTTGGTCTGTCGCAGTTGCGACATCTCGACAACAACCTCGCGCGTCGCCGGGAAATCGCTGCCACATACAGCGCCGCCTTCAGCGATCTGCCGGGTATCCTTGTCCCAGGCACTCGCGCCGATGTGAATCCCGCGTGGCACCTTTATCCAGTCCGCGTAGACGCGGGGAAACTCACCACCGATCGCACCGGCTTCTTTCGCGCTCTGCGCGCCGAAAACATCGGCGTTAACGTGCACTATATCCCGGTGCACTTGCACCCGTATTATCGCGATCGCTTCGGATACCGTGGCGGAGAATATCCAGTCGCCGAGGCAGCTTATGAACAGCTCATTAGCTTGCCAATGTTTCACGGTATGACCGATCAGGATGTTGAGGATGTAATTGCCGCAGTCGATAAGGTGGCGAGCCATTTTTCGTGCTAGTCGCTACATCTAAGGAGATTGAAGGTTGAGTATTCCCAGACGACAAACTCCACAACTCAGGGAATGGACCGGCCAGTTTGGGCTAGATTACACGGAGAGGAATTCCTTCTCACCCGCGCAAGTCGACGAACTCTGGGTGAAGAATTATGGCGTTAGCCGGACGGAGATGAACCGGAGGTTCTTGAGTGATCTGCCGAGAGATGCGCACATTCTCGAGGTGGGCTGCAATCTGGGCAATCAACTCGTGCTTCTCCAAGAAATGGGTTACACAAACCTCTATGGTGTAGAAGTCCAAGAGCATGCTCTTGAGGCTGCGCGCGCTCGCAACCGCAATCTCCAACTTACGTTAGCGAGTGCATTCGACCTGCCTTTCGAGGACGGATATTTTGATTTGGTTTTCACTGCGGGCGTTCTGATTCATATCTCTCCGGATGACCTTCCCGTCGCGCTGGATGAAATTCATCGATGCACCGGGCAATACGTGATGGGCTCGGAATACTACGCTCGCAGCTCGACAGAGGTGAAGTATCGTGACCATAGCGGGCTACTCTGGAAGATGAACTACGCCGAGCAGTACTTGACGCGCTTTCCGGGGCTCGAGCTGATCCACGAGGAACGGCTTCCGTATCTGCAGAATTCCAACGTCGACTCCATGTTTCTCCTTCGCAAGGTGCGGTAGAGAATAGTTCCGTCCCGGTCATTGGGCTGGACAAAGACTGGCATGAGAATCGTTGTTGTCATTCAGGCGCGTATGGGCAGCACGCGTCTCCCGGGCAAGGTGCTCAAGGACCTGGGAGGCGACACCGTGCTTGGGCGCGTAGTCTCCCGTGTGCGCCGGTGCCGCCTTGTGAACGACTTGGTGGTCGCGACGTCGACCGCGCCCGCCGATGATGTCATCCTGCATGAATGTAGCCGCTTGGAAATCAGGTCCTTTCGTGGCAGTGAGCAAGATGTCCTCGACCGCTACTACCTTGCGGCCCGGGAGGCCCAGGCCGAAGCGGTAGTGAGAATCACATCCGACTGCCCCTTGATCGACCCCGGTGTCAGTGACAAGACGATCCAGGCATTTCTCGACGTAGGTCCTGACTACGCGAGTAATGTGCTCGAGCGCACCTATCCACGAGGGCTGGATACAGAAATCGTGACGATTGCTGCTCTGGAGTGTGCCTGGAGGGATGCACGCGAAGCCTACCAGCGAGAGCATGTCACTCCGTTCGTCTACGAGCACCCGGAACGATTCCGAATCCTCTCCGTGAAAGGAGATCACGATTACAGTCAGTACCGTTGGACGCTCGATACACCCGAGGATCTGGAATTTATACGCGCGGTGTACGCGAGAGACGCAGATGGGCAAGATCTTGGGTGGGAGGATGTGCTGAACATG
>Ga0126371_10001441_pt1 | contig 20079 bp, 24 predicted proteins | sample PanSoiMetaPlot_4_FD_110145 | JGI IMG/M metagenome (GOLD analysis project Ga0126371, IMG submission 110145) | Tropical forest soil microbial communities from Panama - MetaG Plot_4 | ecosystem: Environmental > Terrestrial > Soil > Tropical forest > Bulk soil | place: Panama | collected 2016-02-17 | reverse complement strand
GTTCTTCGAGCCGAACTCCTCCATCACACCGGCGTAGTCGGTGTTCACGAGGTAGACCTCGTCGGCGTCCTGCTGCACCTCAACGACCTGCCCGTGGCCGCGTCGGGGCATCCATGGGGCGTGAAACTCCCGCGCGAAGGTGTTCGCGAACCCCTTGGCGACGGTCGCCGCGTCGAGCATCGCGATCCGGAAGGCCGCGTCGTTGCGGATCCCCTTCTCGAAGCTCGCGTCCGGCTCGAACGTAACGTCCGCCATCGGGCGGATCGTACCGCCGCCCTCGGCACCCCTCACAACAGGGATCTACGCACTATGCGCCCAGATCTCGACCGTCAGCACCCGGCGCTGACGCGGCGGATCGAAATCCTGATCGGGCACGCGGGCGTCGTTGCGCACCTCGACGCCGGTGACCACCGCACCCTGGAGCGTCTGCCCCTGCATGCCGACCAGCGCAGCGCGGACGGTCCGGCCGAGCGTCGACGCCTGCGCCTGCTGGTTGTCGGTCTCCTCCCCAGCCCAGGCGTCGTATTGCAGCAGGTAGCTCACGAGGTGTTCTACGTCCGGCGTGCCGGTGGCGTTCAGGGCGTCGACCTGGGTGATGCGCACCCACGGGTTCTTGAACGTCTTCGGAATCTCGCCGGACACCCGGGCGCCCAGCGCCGTGACGTCCGGATCGTTGCGGAGGTAGTCGCCGGTGATCTTCTCCAGGTCGAGGATCGTGACCGTGCTCATACCGATGCCTCCTCGTGGCTGACGACGCGCCGGAGCGTCGCCTCGATGTGGTGAACCTGGCGGCTGCGGGGATTCCATACGCTGGCGGGCGGGCCGAGCACCTGGTACTCGTGGCTGGCCACGTCGTAGACGAGGTCGTTGGCCTGGATCGCGGTGCCTGCCGGGACGATGAGCAGGTCGGTCGCCTCGGGGACGTAGCCCTCGCGCTCGGATCCGGCGAGCTGCTGCAGGTAGGCGTCGACGGTCACGTTCGTCTCGGTCGCGATCTCGTTGCCGTACTCGTCGAGCGTGCCTTCGGTGTAGGACCGCGAGGTGATCGTGACGGTCGCGGTCATCAGGGCGGTGACGGTCATCGTGCCTCCAGGGCGTGGTGTGCTTCGGCGACGAGCGCGAGCATGTCGGACGTGTCGGGTCGCATTGCCGCGTTGTGGTAGCGCGTGTACAGCGCCCGATTCTGCTCCGATCCCCAGTGGCCGTCGAGGCGTGGCGACGGCTCGTGGTAGAGGTGGATGAGGTCGGCGGCGCCGATGTAGGGCGGGCCGTACAGCGTCCAGAGCGCGTTGCCGTGCGCGATGTCCTCCTGCCCCCATCCCTCGAAGCGCGGGTCGATGGCGACCTCGCGCAGCAGCTCGGTCCTGGCGATGACGACGCCGCCGCCGGTGACGCCCCGGTACGGCGTGCGGTCGTAGTGGACCTCGCGTCGACCGGGGATCGCGTGGTGCTCGCGGTAGTAGGCGCTGGAGTCCTCGGCGAGCCGGATCACGTCGCGGTGCGGCCGTCCCCACTGCCACTCGCCGCTGCCGTCGATGGCGGCGACCGCGTCGCCGAGGCCGTCGCACCACACGTCAGCGTCGTGGAGCACGAGCATGTCGGCCTTCGAGCGTTTGATCGCTGGCCACACGACTGCGCCCTTCGGCGCCGGGCCCGCTCTGCGGCGTGCCACGGTCACCCGGTCGATTCGCTCATTCCCCACGGAATGGGCGCGGAGCCTTGAGACGACGTACTTGAGGTTCGCCTCGCGGACGGGGTCGGCACCCCAGTAGGGGACGATCACTTCGACGGTCATCCGATCGCCGCGATCACGTCGGTGTGCCACTCCGGTGGTCCGAGCCTCGCGCAGGCGGAGCCGATGAAGCCGAGGTCGGCGGCGTAGACGTCCGCCTCCCACTGCGGCAGCCCGGGGACGTTCGGGACGACGACCATCTGCGTGGAGACGTTGCCGTCGCGGATCACCATGTCGGTCCACAGTGTGGGGCGCCCGTCGGCGTAGCGCATCCGGAACAGGTGGACGCGCGGTTGGGGGTCGAGGCCGACCACGGCCCGCACGGTCTCGAACGCGCCAGCCTCGTAGCGGTCGTCGTCGTCCATGAACATGAGGTAGTCGCGGGTGGCTTTGGCCATCAGCCGGTTGCGCGCCGCGTTGCCCCAGTCTCCGTCGTCGTTGACGTCCACGAGCAGCTCGTCGCCGGGGAGCATCTGCCCGCTGATGCTCTCCAGCGTCGCCGCGAGCGACGGCCGGTTCGAGGAGGGGACGATGATCGAGAGGTTCACGGCTCCAGCACCCACAGGCTGTCGATGATGCGGTCGGGGCCGTCCGGGACGAGCCGGTCGAGCGCGGCCTTGACGCCGCCGCATGTCACCTCGCCGTAGTCGTGGAACGCGACGACGGTCCCGAGCCGGAGCGCCCACGTCAGGTCGTGCTCGACGATGTGCTCGGCGTGGTCGCCGTCGACGAACACGAGCGGGTAGCGGGCACCGGCGGCGTACAGGGCGGGGAGGACGATCTCGCTGCGGGCGAGGACGATGCTGACCCGGTGCTCCACGCCGAAGACGGCGAGGTTCTGCCGCATCACGGCGAGGGAGTTGGGGACCGCGAACGTGCGCTGCCCGCCGTGCGGGTCAACGGCGAGGATGTGCTCGGCGCCGCCGAGCGCCATCTGGATCGCGGAGTAGCCGTACGCGGAGCCGACCTCCAGCACCTGCTGGCCGCGGGCGAGGCGCTGCAGTTCGGCGGTCTCGTCCTCGGTCAGCGAGGTCGGAACGATGGTCCCGTCGACGTTCACGTCCTGCCACAGAAGCTGGATCATCGGCCGATCCTCTCGGGGTGCTGCTGCGGGTCGACCAGGTCGCCCCACACGCTCATCTCGATGTCGCGGTGGATCTGCCGGATCTGGAACGTCGAGTACTGCCGGTTGCGGCCGTTGCTGGCGATGTGCGCCTTGTACACGGCGTCGGGGATCGCTTCGACCGAGGCCCCGGCCTTCCATGCTTTCGCCCAGAGCTGCCAGTCCTCCGACCACGGCCACTCCTCCCAGCCGCCGACGTCGCGGAGAAGCTGGGCGCGGGCGCACGTGCCGATCACCAGCCAGTTGCCGACGCGCAGGCAGTCCGGCTCGCAGTCGTGCCGGTGCATGAAGACCTTCGGCATGAACGGCTCGGTGAACAGGCTGCCCCGGTAGTACTGCGTGAGCGCCGGGGCGCGGAGGTCGGCGGTGCCGGTGGCCATCGCGTCGACGTAGCCGGGTTCCAGCTCGTCGTCGCCGTCGAGGAAGATCACGAACTCGGTGCGGACGCGGCGCAGCGCCTCGTTGCGCGCCTCCGCGAGGGTGCCGGTCGGAAGGTGGACGGAGATGACGTCGACGCCCTGCTTGAGCGCCGAGGGGACGGCGCAGCGCTCTGCGATCTCGTCCCAGCCGTTCTCGCCGTACGTCGCGACGACGATGGTCACCCAGTCCACAGTCGGCTCCGTTCCTCGAACCGGCGGCCGTCGGCCCGTGCCTGGGAGCGGCCCTTGCGGTACGTGTCGTCATCCGGCGCGTCGCCGGTCAGGTAGTGCAGGTGCTTGACGTGGGCGCTTTCGGCGTACGCGTAGACGCCGCGGTGGCGGGCGGTGGCGATCAGCTCGTCGTCGCAATACCAGTGGCTGTAGCCCTCGCACAACGGTCCGCGCGCCCCGTCGAGCAGCGGCTGCTCGGCGTAGCGGCGGGTGATGAGGAAGTGGGTGGCGTGGTCGCGGTCGCGGCGCAGGAGGTCGTTGACGCCGACGACCTCGATGTCGGGGAGTCCGAGCCAGGTGCGGGCCGCGTCGAACCAGCCGGGCTGAGGTTCGAGGTCGTCGGCGCCGAGGAACAGCAGCGGCTCGTGCGTGACCTCGACGCCGTAGTTGATCTTTAGCGAGTACGAGCCGTTCTTGACCAAGAGCCGCCCTCGGCCGTCGCGCTTGATCTCCTTGATCTCGTCCGCGTCGTTCTGGTCGGCGATGAAGTGGACGGTGCAGTCGCACGTCTGAAGGAACGCGTCGACCACGGGGACCACCCGGTGGGGGCGTTCTAGGACGGGGATGAGGACGGCGAGGTCCGGCATCACTTCCAGATGAGCATCGGCTCGTCTTCGGGCAGGTAGCCGTACCAGAGCGTCCACGGCCACGTCAGCTCGGCGTAGACGTCGGCTTGCGAGGTGACCTGGGCGGAGGCGACGTTCGAGCCGTACACGGACCGGCGGATCGCGAGTTCCTCGTCGGTGGTGAGGACCATGCCGGGCGCGTTGCGGTTGTAGCGGTTGGTGTAGGAGTACTGGCCGATGTTCTCCGACTGCGACTGGAGGTCCATCGGGTTGTGGAACGTCCGCGTGACCATCTCGACCGCGACAGCGCTGAGGAAATCGGCCGCGTCACTGCCGGGCTGCCAGGTCGACGGCTTCGCGAGCGACGCGAAGATCGTGATCGTGGCCGACCGGCCGAGGAACTCGACCTGGCCGATCTCATCGTCGGTCAGTTCGCGGCCGACGCGCAGGCGGACGTTGCGGACGGTCGCGAGCGTGTACGGCGGCGCGACGGGAATCGGGTCGGTGACGTCCTCGTCGCCGTCGGCGTCGACGAACACCATCCGCAGCCACTGGGTGTCGGAGGTGACGTCCTCGGCGGTGAAGTTCCGCGTCTTCGGATCGGACGGATCCTCGTCGGGGTCAGTGAAGTTGTAGGTCTCGATCTCCGTCCAGTCGTCGGTGTTGGTCACGCTGCCCTCCATGCGGGCGGACATCCACGGCTTGCCGTCATACCGTGGCCGTGGCCGGTAGTCAGCGAGACTCAGAACCATCGCGTCACCTTCGTCTTTCGTTCGAGCATGGGCTAATGGTCGGGGATGGCGAGGACGCCGGTTTGGGGCAGCGCGAGGACGCCGGTGCCGTTCTGCTGCAAACGCCCCGGGGTGCCAAGCGCGAGCGTCCCTACGGTCGCGCGTGCGAGCGCTCCCGTGCCGTTCTGCTGCAAACGCCCCGGGGTGCCAAGCGCGAGCGCGCCTACGGTCGCGAGCGCGAGCGCTCCCGCTGGCGGCTGGGCGATCTCGCCGCCGACTTCCGGCAACGCGAGCGCGCCGACCGCTGCGAGCACGAGTACGCCTGCCGGGATCGGCGGTCCGGGAACCTGGATCGTCTCGCCCTCGATGGTCGGCGGCCACGCACGGGCGAGCGCTATTGCTGCCGCCAGCTTGACCGCGATCTCCGGGCTGAGGTGAACGTCCGCTGTGGCGGTCCCCGGGGCGACGCTCGTGTCGTGGGTGCTGGTCGCCGCCAGAGCGGCGGCGAGGGCGAGCGCGGCGGGCGGGTTGAGGACCAGGAGTCGCTCGTACGTCGGCGGCCAGGCCGTGCCGGTCGAGAGCGCGGCTGTGAGGGCGCTGCTGAGCGTCTGGGAGGGCGGCGGGGCCGTGGACGACGCCTGAGCCGTCCCAGCGCTGTGATCAGCGGAGAGCGACCCAGGGGAGGCTGAGGCGGTCGCCTGGGCGGCCGGGGCGCTGAGGTTGACCGGCGGCCCCAGGATCAGGATCGTCGGCGGCGCTGCGGCGGCCGTACCGGCGGCGGCCGGAGGGCTCGTCGAGACGCTCGTCGTGGGCGTCGCCCCAGCGGCTGTCGCCTGCGCGGCCGGGGTGACCTCGCCCTCGGTCTCGACCGGGGCGACGGCAGCGGCCGGAGCGTTCGCGGCAGGGACGGTGACGCTGGCCGACGTCGTCGGCGCGCGGCCCGCAGCGGTAGCGCTGGCGGCTGGGGCGGTGACATTCAGGGGGCCTCCGACCGCGTCCGAGACCGTCCACGCGTCCGAGGCGCTGCGAACGGCACCCTGGATCCGCGTAACCAGGTCGCTGACCGCCCACGAATCCGAGGCCGCTCGGACACGGCCCCCCGGTCCGCGCGTCGCCACATCGGCAACCGTCCAGCCCTCGCTGCCGATCCGGGCGCCGCCGCCAGCCAGCGCGAGATCGCTGATCGACAACGAATCGGCCGCTGTGCGCGCCGTGCCCTGCAGCCGGGTCGCGACGTCAGCAACCACCCACGAGTCGGCGGCAGTCCGGTTCAGCCCGTAGACGCGGGCCGCGCTGTCGGACACGGCACAGGTGTCGGCGGCGGTGCGCGGCACGCCGAGAAGTCGGATGGCGTTGTCGGAGATCGCCCACGAGTCCGCCGCCGTGCGCGCGGCACCGAGCAGCCGAGCGGCGGTGTCGGAGACCGTCCAGGCGTCAGTCGCGGCGCGAGTCGCGCCCCGCACACCACCGGCGCTGTCCGCGACCGTCCACGCATCCGTGGCGTTGCGGACCGGGCCGAACGCCGCGCGGACCGCGCTGTCGGACACCGCGAAGCTGTCGGAGGCCGTCCGAGTCCGGGCGTACACGTCCCTGGTCGCGGCGTCGCTGTCAGCCCAGGAGTCGGAGGCCGTGCGTGGTCGACCGTAGGCGGCGCGGCTTGCACTGTCCGCGACCGTGACGGAGTCGACGGCTGTCCGCGTCCGGGCGTCGGCGGCGCGGGTCGCAGCGTCGCTGACCGTGACGGAGTCTGTGGCTGTCCGCGCCATGCCGCGAATCCCGGCGGCGGCATCGGAGACCGACCACGAGTCCGAGGCGATGCGTGGCAGCCCCCGCGCGCCCGCCGCACCGTCGCTGACCGCGCAGGAGTCGGCAGCCGTCCGGGTGCGGGCGTAGGCGGCCCTGGTCGCGGCGTCGGAGGCCGTGACCGTGTCCGCGCTCGTGCGGACAAACGCCTGGGCGGCACGGGTTGCGGCGTCGCTGGCCGTGACCGTGTCGCTCGCGGTGCGAGTGAGCGCCTGGATCGCTGCGGTGCTACCGATGAGGTAGTGCTGAGAGACCTCGGTGGCCGACAGCGCCCGGTTGTAGATCGCGACCTCGTCGATCACGCCGGAGAACAGGTCCGTCGTCGACGTCCGCGAGCCGATGTCGATCGCCAGCGGCGAGACCGCCTTCATGTTGGCGTTCGGCGTTCGGGACGGCGATCCAACCGACACGCCATTGATGTACAGCGCCATCGTCCCGGCCGCGTCATAGACAGCGACGACGTGGTAGGTGCTGCCGACGACGAGGCTCCCAGCGGCCAGTTGCAGGTCCGTCGAGATCCCGTCAGCGACGTACCAGCGGACCCGGTTGCTGGACGTCAACTCCAGGAACCAGGGGCCACCCCCGCCCCACGAATCGACGATGCTAGTGCTCGCGGTGAGCGCGGCTGGCTTGATCCACGCTTCGACCGAGATCGCCGGGACGCCCGAGTTGTATGCGGCGTTCGCTGCGATTGACACGTAGCTGCCGGAGCTGGCGGGGAAGCTCGTCGCACCGTCCACCTGGTCACTGGCGAGCAGGCTGGTTGCGCCACGAGTGACGGAGCCGTTGTAGACGCCGTTCTGAACGCCCTTCTGGTCAACGGCAGCGCCACTGGCGTCACCGAGTCGCCAGTAGCTGACGAGACCGGACGTGCCGGTGATCAGGCGGGAGTACGGGACCGGCCAGGTCGCGCTGTCGCTCACCGCCACGGTGTCGGCAGCCGTGCGACCTACCAGGCCCTGCAGGCGCGTCGCCGCATCGCTGACCGACACGGTGTCGGCAGCCGAGCGCACGTACGACTGTGGCCCGAGCGAGTACTTGTCGAAGAAGACGCCCGAGTCGTTGAAGAGGACGCCGATGCCGCTCGAAATACGTCCGAGGCTGATCCCGGTCGGCGCGGTCGCTACGTCCTGGGTCGCCGCCGTGCCCCAGGTCGTGCTCGTCGTCGAGTTGACGAACACGTCGGTGGTGCTGCTGTCACGGTAGAAGGTGTAGAAGGTGCCGCCGGTCGTGTCGTAGATGAACGCGGTCGCGCAACTGGCGGGCGTGTCGGTGCCGGGCAGATTGGCATCGTTGAACCACGTCGGGCTCGCCTGTGACGTGGCTCGCCACACGTTGCTGCTGCCAGCGCCCGCCCGCGTGACGACCTTGGCTAGCGTGGCGTCGTAGTAGAGCGTGTAGTAGTACGGGTCGATGCCGGTTGTGATCCCGATCGACTGGGCCGTGTCGAGTACGTTGGCCGAACTAAGCGACAGCGAACTGAGCGGAGTGTTGGTCGCCAAGCTGGTCGTGTCGAGCATGTGGACGCGATCGCTCGCTCCGAGCACGGCACATTTGGTGTCGACGTGCTGCGATGAGGCCGACTGCCCATAAGCAAGCGTTGCCGTGCCCCACACGCCCGCTGACGTGCAGGTGATGTAGTACATCTGCCGGTAGTTGACGCTCATGACCGTTGCGGTTGGTCCCTGGTAGACGACCACGAACGAGCCATCGGAGCGGCGGCAGAGGAACGTGGGGTACTGCGTGTTCACGTCAGGCTGGACCGTCGGGCCGGTGCCACTGTCGACTCGCGCCCACGTCGTCGTGGAGATCGTGAACTTGTAGATGAACGCGACGTGCGTCGAGTTGAGTTCGACCGCGTAGATGACACCGTTGGTTGAGTCGAACACGCAGTCCAGTGCGCCGCCGCTGGCGGTCAGTCCCGTGTTCGCGTAGCTGGTCCCCCATGTCGCGCCGCCGTCGCTGGACTGGTAGGCGGTCGCCTGGCTCGACGCGTTCAGCGCGATCACCCACAGGTTCCCCGAGCCGTCCTGGAACGGTCCGAGGCGAGCGGTCGGACAGGCGGGCCATGTCGCGCCGGTGATCCGAACGGCAGCCATCAGAACTCCTGGTGCGCCACCGTGTCAAAGCATCGGTCGGGCGTGAGCAGGGGCTTCCACTGCGCCGGGGTCTTCCAGTTCAAGCGCGCGTCCCGCGTGGGTACGGTCGGATCGAGCACCGTGAGGACGTGCAGTAGCGGGCCTGAGGCGATGATCCCTCGTAGCAACGGCAGAGCGGTGCTGATCTCGGTGTTGCTCATGCAGGTGAGCATGTCCTCGGTGACGACCAGCGCGAACTTCGTCTGGCCTTTCAGCCCAGCGTCCCCGCGCGCCGCCGAGACCTGCTGGGAGACGAGCGCGTCGCGGACGAATAGGCGCGCGGCGATGGCAGGGATCAGCGCTTTGCCACGGGTGATCGCGTAGCTTGAGGCGTCGAAACCGTAGGCGTTGTACCCGGCCTGCTGCGCGAGGTTGACGGTCGCGCCGAACCCGCAGCCCCAGATCGCGAGCGTCTGCCCGGTCGGCGGGTAGAGCGTCTTGAGGTTGTCGACGCGGGTCTGGAAGAACGGGAAGTCGACCCGGTAGCCCGAGCCGTCGGCAGGCTGGTAGTAGAGCGCTGTCGCGCCCTCGGTCGGATTAGCGGGCTCGAAGTCCGCCCGCGAAGCGAGCAGACTCACGGCTCACCCCGCGGTGACCGTCTCGGTGATCGCCACGTTGTCGCCGGACACGTTCAGCGTCGCCGAGGCGTTCAGCGCCGTCTCATAGCCCATCGTTCCCACCGTCGAGGCGTTGAAGATCCCGATCTTCGCGATCGTGACCGGCAGCGAGTCCGAGCCGTTCGCGGTGAACGTCTTCGTCAGCGTCGTCGTGTTCGTCCCCGCCGTGTGCGCGTACGTCGCCTGGGCGCGCAGCAGGCCGCCGCCCGCCGTCGTGATCTCACCCGTCAGCGTCGTGTCCCCGGCCGCGGCGGCGGTCGCGTTCGCGGTCAGCGCCATGTAGTTGAACGCCGCCGGTTGCGCGGACGTCCCGAGATGCTGGGCGTGCAGCGCGTCACGGCCGCCGTTGGTCAGCAGCATCGACGGCGGCTCGTCGACGACCGTGGTCGAGAAGTGCTGCCCGATGACGCGAGCGAACTCGGGATCGTCGGACCACACCCAGTCGGGCCGCTGCCCGGCCGTGTGCGCGTTGAGGACTTGTTCGAGTTCGCCGACGCCGATGGCGTAGTGGCGATCCGTGTCCGCGAGGCTGTTCGCGATCAGCGTCAGGACGCGGTCGTTGTTGGTCGACAGGGTGAGGGCCGCGTTGTCAGGGTCGTCGAACCCCTCCCACATCTCGACGCGGGTCTCAGATGCGGTGAGGTGATCGGCAGGAACGCTCTGCGTCCTGCCGTCGGCGCCGACGACCTGCATCTGCGGCGCGGGGTTGCCGAATAGGACAGTGGTCATCGCCTGGCCCTCCTACGAGGCCGTCAGAGTGAAGATCCCGTGCGTCGAGTCGATGTTCGAGTTGAACGTCGAGTCCGTGATCGACTGCGCCCCGTAGTCGATGTACGCGATCAGCGGGGCCGTTGACGCCGTCCCGGTGTCCTTGTAGAGCACGCCATAGCGGAACGCGTGCGTCCCGGTGAACGTCCAGGTCACCGGCGAGGTCGCCGTGAAGCGCGCCTCGTTTGACGTCCCGTCGTACGTCGAGGTCTTCCCCGCGAGCGCGACGCCGCCGGTGGTGTAGCCGCCACCTGACGCCATCTCGTTCGCCTGCGCGGTGTTCCAGAACGTGTCCGTGTCCTGGTTGGGCGTGTACGACGACGTGCAGAGCGCGACCTTGACCGGGTCGGTCGCCCAGATCACCTGCCGGGCGGGTGTTGCGGACATCAGCCCGAGCAGGAAGTTGCCGTACACGAACGCCGTCACGGCACCACCGGCGATCGGCATCATCACGCCCGAACGCCGCAGGGCGACAAGCTCCTGCGGCGTGAGCGCGAGCGCCTCATCGGGCGTGAGTATCCGCGGCTTCAGGATCCGGTGCTGGGGCTTGATCAGCTCCATCCGGGGTCACCCCCTCCGGGGTTCAGGAGCCCTTGCCGAAGTTGGTGATGACCGCACCCTCGGGACGCATCGCCTTCGTGCCGTAAAGGCAATCTACGCTGACGATATCTTGTTTGTGCAATATATCGTAGCCGTAGACTACCCGCAGGCTGAGCCCCTTGTAGTTCTCGATGGCGTACATGTTGGGCGCGACGCCTTGCGGCGCGGCCAGTGGACGCATCACGAGCGCCACGGCGGAGCGGTGGAACGCCACGCCGTCAGCCTGGCCCGCCGCGCCCGGCCCGTAGCCGAATGTGCCCGACTCGTAGGTGTCGGTTCCGAACGCGCGGCCGACGTTCGCGTTGCGCAGCGCGTCCGTGGTCCCCGCCATCTGGTTCTGCACGAACAGCGGGTCCGACAGCGCAGCCGACGTCGCCTCGGGGGAGAGGACGGCGGACCGCTCGGTGACCGGCAGCTTGTTGCGGGTCAGGATCTCGCGGGCCTTGACCATCGCGTCGGATGCGACCGAGGTCATCGTGACGGTGCCGCCGCCGCCGCCGCCGGTGGCCGCTGCGCACAGCGCGTTGGCGACGTCGACGTCGATCTTGTTGGTCAGCGCGTTGAGCGCCGGGACGAGGAGTCGACCACGGAAGTCGTCCACCCGCAGCGTCAGGTCCTCGGCGGTGACCGCGAACGACACGTCCGCGACTGTGGTGAGCTGCACCGGCACGCTCGACTCGATCGCGTCCTGGACCGTGACCCCGGCCGCGCGGTTGAACACGTTCGCGGTGAACACCGGCGGCTTGCGGACGTTGACCGTGTCGCCCACGTTGCCCGCGTAGTCCGCGTCGAAGTCCCGCCACACGAGCCCGGCGAGGACGAGGTTGTTCCAGAGGGTGGCGAGCCCGATGCGGCTGACCACCGTCGGCGTGATGAAGGTGTTCGTCATGGCGTCCACCCCTCATCGGTGAGAACGCCCTTGAAGCGCCGCATAGCGGTTCCTTTCTGAGTCGGATTCAGTTGTCGCTATGCAGCGGAGTCGGCTGTGCAGCCGGGGCGAGCGTCCTGCTCCTTGGGCGCGACCAGTGTAAACCCGGATCGCGTCGGATCGTCATCTCTTCTGCTGGATCGCGGTCAGCCACTCGTCCGCGCTGCGGTCCTCCAACTCCTTCGCGCCGGAGCTGCCCTTCCCGCCATCGGCGGAACCGGACACCTTCCCGCGCGGCCGGGCGCCGCCGCCCGCACCGTCCGCGACCAGGTGCGGCTTGCTCGCGATTAGGTCCGTGAGCGCCTCGCTGAGCGCGGCGGTCTGGACCTTGCCGTCATCGTCGAACAGGTCGCCCTCGTCGATCTCGCCGCGCCTGATCATCCGCTCGATGTACGTGTGAGCGTCGTCGGGGTCGGCGAACTTGACGGTGTGCTTCTTGCCCTCGTCGTCGGCGATCTCGAACCCGCGTGAGGCGAGCCGGATCGTCGCGTTCTCCAGCCGGTCGGCGCGGCGCTCCTTCTCGGCGGCTGCCCGAGCGGTCTTCTCGCCCTCCTGGCGTGCCGCCTCGATGGCCTTCTCGTTCTCGGACTTGTCCAGATCCTCGCGGTCCTTGAGCTTCTTCTCGTAGTCGGCGCGCTCCCGCTGAGCCTTCTTGGCCGTGCGCTCCCAACTGCGCGCCTTCGCCCTCCAGTCGACTTCTCGCTTGCCGCCTTCCTGCTCGGTTGATTCGGTGGACTCCTCGGTGCCTTCGGCTCCCTCGGTGTCCTCGTTCTCCTGACCTTCGGTCTCGTCGGCCATGCGGCCTCCTTCCGTCGTCCTACTTCTTGGCTGTGCGGGCCCTGCCTGACTTCTTCGGCGCGTCGGCGGCCTCGGCCGCGACCTCGGCCTCGGCGTCGTCGAGGGCGCCGTCCGGGTACGCCCAGGCGTCCTCCTGGACCTCGCTGTCCTCGGCGCGCTGCTCCCCGATGTCCGCGAACACGTGGTCCCCGTAGTCGGTGAACGTCCCCATGCCGTCCTGCTCGGTGATGCCCTGCTCGACGTCCGCGTCTGTGGTGCTCACTGCTGCTCCTTTCACGATCCGGCGAGCGTCACCAGCGACTCGGGCGGATCCTCGTTGAGGCTGTTCTTGTAGAGGCTGACGGCCTTCTTGGCGGCGGCGACCTTCGCGGCCTGCGGGATGTTCACGCCGCCGCGGGCACCGGCGAGCACTCCTCCGGCCGCATGCACGCCGCCGCGGCTGATCGCACCGGACGGCTCCTTGTACGGCAGGAAGCACGCCGCCTTCGTCTTCGTCCCGTCGTTCAGGTCGACGAGGCAGCACGCGCAGTAGTGGTTCGCGTCGCGGTAGTCGGACGCCGAGAAGTTGGACCACGGTGTGTCGGAGACGCTAGCCACTGAGGGCCTCGCTTTCGGTCATGAACTCGTCGCTCGGGTTGGTCAGGACCGGGCCTAGCTCGCCGTGGTCGTGGACGGCGTAGTCGTCGGTGATGTGCGTCCCGTCCGGCAGCCACGCCGCCTTCGGATGCGCCCGGGTGAGCGGCTCCAGGCTGCAGCCACAGTTGTTGTGCAGCGGCATCGCGCTCGCGGACTTCACGTAGGCGCCGGACACGGCCTGGCAGAACTCGCAGGCGCCATCGGAGGCGACGCGCTGGTAGCCGTAGATGCCGTCTGTGTCGTCCTGGGCGACCTGGAAGGACTCGCGCTGCGCCAGGGCAATGTCCATGTTCGCGCTGGACCGCACGCGCGCCTGGCCGGTGTCGACGGCGTCCTGGAACGGCTTGCCCTGCCCGAGGTCGTGCCACGTCTGGATGAACGCGCGGCGGTAGACGACGTCCGGCGGCGTTCCCGCTCTCACCGCGGCGCCGGTGACCCGGGCGGGGTCGATCCCGAACGCCGGGACCCGTAGCGCGCGGGCGATGAACGCCGCCGTGAGCGCCGCTGACTGCGCCTGACCTGCGGCGATGAGGGGGAGCGCCTCGTCCATGAACCGGGGCACGTCCGCCTCGTTGTAGGACCCGAGCCGCGCCCAGATCTCCGCGACGGCGTTCGCGACCACGACCTGAAGCTGGTTCTGCAGCCGCTTGTGCGCGACCGCGAGTTGGCTAGGCACGCCGATCTCGCCGGTTGGCCTGCTGTTGCTTCGGCGTGGCCCAGCGGCAGTTGCCGGGGTCGTAGTTGCCGTCGTTGTCCTCGCGGTCGAGCGACGTGCCCTCTGGGCGTTCGCCCATATCAGCCAGGAAGTTCTCGAAGCTGCGCCACCGCTCGCAGACCGTGATTCCGCGCCCGCCGTAGCGCTCGTAGGCGGGGTGGTTGGGATTCGTGCAGCGTTGCCACATCGACCTCCACGAGTGGTAGACCGGCGCCTTGCTGTGGCCGTGTGTCGTGGAGCTAGCGCACCCGTTGCTTCTGCCTGTTCGCTGGCCGAGCGCGCTGCACACCTCGACCGACACCTCGCGATGGAGGCAGCCACAAGACTCCGTGTGGCGCTGCTGGAGGCTGCTCCCTGAGACAGTCGCGATACGTCCGCACGAGCATCGGCACACCCACCTGGGCTTACCGCCCGACGTGTTGTGCTCCGAACGCCGCAGGACCGTGAGCCGTCCGTACTCGCGCCCCGTCAGGTCAACGAGCGCAGGCATCTACGCCCCCGGAGCGCCGCCGGTGCCGTTGGTCGACGCGGCGACCGGCTGGGCGCCCGGCGTCGGCGGCATGGACGGCCTGGCCGCGGCAGCGACGAGCTGCGACAGCGTGTCCCCGGCGCGCTGCGCCTGGATCTTCGCGAGCTGCTCCTGCGTCATGTTCAGCACGTACTCGATCAGCGCCGTCTGCGGCAGGATCGCGGCGAGCTTCGAGGCGGCGTCCGCGCGCTCGGCCAGGCTCCGGTTCTCGTGGTCAGACCAGGTCAGCTCGGCCCGCGGGCTCAGTTCGACGGGGTTGTCGAGCATCAGCCCGCCGACCCGGAGCAGTTCTTCCCAGCCCTCCCCGAGCGTCACCTTGTGCTTTGGGATCTTCGCGACCAGGCCCGACTCCAGCCCGCGGATCGCGTCGGCGGAAAGGTTCGAGATCGACCCGGGCTGCGGGAAGTACGTCAGCGGCGTCTTCGTCAGCGCCGCGAGCTGGTCAAGCTCCGAGAAGATGCTCAGGTTGTTGCGGTCGGCGGCCGGGAACTGGTCGATCTTGGTGTCCGGGTTCTCGAACTGCGCCACCTGATCGGCGCCGACCGTGAACGGCATGATCGGGTTGTCGTCGTCGTCGCGGAGGATCCGCTCGCCGATCACGGCGCGGAGCGGGAAGCCCATCGACCACGCGACCGTCAGCCCGAGGAACGTCAGCAGGTTGATCCGGTCGATCACCGGCAGGACATGCTCGAACTCGCCGCGCGCCCAGCCCCACGACCCCGGCTTCAACCGGCGGTTCACCGGCAGCTCCACCACCGGCACGACCCCGAACGGATTGGGGAGCGGCCACTCCTCGCCGTCGACCAGACGCTGCTCCCACGTCACGCCCTCCGGGCCGTGGACGCCCTCCTCGGCGCCCTGGAACTTGTAGATCCCGTCCGGCAGGTACAGCGTTGCGTACGGCACATCGTCGTCGTCCCCGTCGTCATCGCACCAGTAGCGCATCGCCGCAACCCGCTCGCGCCGTGAGCCCTCCTCGTAGCGGATGATCATCATCGCGGCGTTGTCGAACGTGAACTCGGGCAGGCCGGTCTCCTCGTCGGGCCACACCAGCCCGAACGCCCGGCCGTTGATCAGCGACGAGACGTGGACGAGCTTCGACTCGGCGTCGAGCTGGTTGTCCTGCCACAGACCCCACAATGCTGTGTCGACCGACTTGTCCCCAGAGTCGATGCCCGTGACCTCCAGCCGGTCGCTCACAGCATCAACGATGGTCGCGCCCCACGGTGCCGTCGCCTGCGACATCAGCATCGAGTACGCCTTCGAGACCTTCGCCATCATGATCGCCCGGGGGAGGGGCGTGAGGCCCGAGTAGTAGTTGTCGAGGAGGTTCTCGCGAGCGCTGCGGGTCGCGAGCTTCTTGCCCATCGAGTTCAGCATCGCCTGCAGCGTCGCGTCAATCGCCATTCCGGCCTCGTATGGTCGCGCACGTTTCGGCTGTTAGGCCAAACGAACCGAGGGCCCCCTGTGCGCACAGGAGGCCCTCTGGTCGAACGTTCGCGTCAGATCGGTCCGATTTTGGGCTCTCCGCTGGCACTGGCTCCTGGCCGCTAACGGCACTCAGCACTATGGCTCGGGGTCTGCCGCTCGCCTCGGACGGGGCTGGCGACGTATCTTGACGTGCGCTTACGCTAGCGCATGATGCGACCCGCGGCAAGGACCTCACCAGACGGCGCGGGCGTACTCCTTGACCTCGAACTCGTTCGCCTTCACGGCATCGTCCCGCGCCCGGCGTGCCAGCACCGCCGACGGCACGCTGTCGATCTTGTTCGGGCTGCCGGGCCGCTCCTTGCGGACCACGAACGCCTCCTCGGCGCCATCCTCGAACTTGATCTTCACCTTGCGCGTCCGGGCGTTCTGGAAGTGCCACGCCACCAGCGTCTTCGAGCCGCGCTTCTGCTCGTCGGTCTTGATCGGCACCGGGTCGATGGTCACGCGCTCGTCGTCGTCCTCGCGGCGGATCGCGGACCGCAGCGCCCCGCACGCGACCGCCATCTTCGAGTCGACGTTCGTCCAGAACTCGATCACCGGCGGCGACTTGTAGCGCCGCGCCCACTGCGCCAGCTCCGACTGCCAGAACGGCGGGTCGGCGTAGAAGCGCACCACCCGGAACTCGCCGAACGCCCAGGCGACCGCCGCGTCGACCTCCTCGCGCCACCCGATCTGGTCGTGGGAGGGGGTCCAGCAGCCGATGGTGAACAGGTCGCCGTTCTCCCGGCAGCCGAACAGGACGGTGTGGTCGTCGGTCTCCGAGCCGTCGAACCCGAGCGTCACCGGCTCGCGGCGCTCCGGGGTGACGTCGCCGAGGACCCGGTCGATCTCCTCCGGCGCGAGCCACTGCGACGCGCCCTCCACCGGCCGGTTCAGGAAGTAGCGGTTCGCGGTCATCCACGGGTCCTCCGCGTCGCGGATCACGCGGACGATCCGGTCAAGGTCCGTCCAGTCGACCTTGAACGGCTCGTACGCCGACCGCAGCGCCTTCCGCAGGCTGTTGTCCGAGCCGAACACCTTCACCGGGTCGCCCATCTTGTGATCGAACAGCACGCCCCGGTGGCGGACCGCCTCGTCGTAGTCGACCCCGGCGTACTTGTCGCTCGCCTGCTCCGCGATGGAGTCCTCGCCCGGCTGCCACGCCGTGGTGTAGTCCGCCATCCACGGCTCGCTGTCAGAACGCTTACCGGTGTTGCGGGCGACCGTCGAGTACATCGACCGCAGCGCCTTCGTGTACATCAGGTGCGTCTCGTCGGCGGCGCAGTGCGTCTCCTTCCCGCCGTCCTTCGACGCGTCGCCGCTGGTCGACGGAACGATCTCGCCGCCAACGTCCGGCAGATACACCCTGGTCGACGTCTTCACCGACCGGCCGACGTCAATGTTGTGCTCGGAGGCCACGCGGCCGTTGGCCAGCATGTACGCGACGTTCTCGAAGATGTTCGACGACTGCTCCTCCTCCGTCGCCATCACCCGCACGAACGGCGCGACGACCGGACGGCCGACCGGCTCGCCGCTGGCGTCAAAGCCGTCGCATCTGACCGGCCCGAGCGCCTCCGCGCAGCACACCATCCCGCCGAACTCGCTCTTGCGCATGCCTTTCGACCGGCAGTAGACCGCGCGGTGAACGAGTCGACGGCCCGCCTTCGGATTGCGCTCGCCGCTCGCGAGCAACTGCGGCTCGACGCGATACGCCCAGCACAGCCACGCGAGTTCTTCGAGGTCGAGCACGATGGGCTGGCCCTGCACGTCACCCGGCCCATGCGGCAAGAACGCCTCGATCCACTGGCCCACCTGCCAGCCGAGCGTGGGGAACGTGATCGGGTACTTCCACAATGGCGGCAGGGTCACCGTGAGTCCCGCCTGTTCGCGCGCTGCTCAGTCGCCGTCGCCCAGCGGCAGTTGCCGGGCTCGTAGTTGCCGTCGTTGTCGACGCGCTCCAGCGAGTAGCACCGCCGCTCGCCCTCCCACCCCGGCGGGTCCGGCGGCGGCTCGCCCATGTCAGCCAGGAAGTTCTCGAATGCGAGCCAGCGCTCACAGACCGTGATGCCCCGGCCTCCGTAGCCGTCGTGGGCCACGTTCGTCGGGTTGAAGCATCTGTCCTTCATGTTCTGCCACGTCCTGTACGCCTGCGTGATGTGGCCCTTGGCAGCGTGACCGTGGCGCTCGGCGTGCCACGGTGCCAGCGCCTCCTGCCTGCGACAGCCGCAGCTCGTGGTGTTGCCGCTCCTAAGGTCGGCCGTGAACGGAGTCGCCGTGCCGCCGCAGTCGCACTGGCAGAGCCACCGACGGCGGCGCTTGCCGCAGGGGAAGGTGTGGGTCTCGCCCGGGGCGACCACCGTAAGGCGCCCGAATCGCTGGCCGACCATCAGGCCCCGTGCGTCAACGCCGCCCGCCTGGAGTCGATGGCCGTCACGTTCGGCGGCTGCTCAGACGCAGGCGCAGGCTCAGGCTCCGGCCGCGGATCCAAGCCAGGCTCCTCCCACGGCGCGAACCTGATCCTGAACCGCAACGTCCGCTTCCCCGTCGGCGTCAACCCCAGCCGATCCAAGCGCCGCGAGATCTCCGTCAGCGGGAGGTCGTCCGGGCGGTCATGCCAGATCCGCAACGTGTCGACCGCGTACTGCACCTCCGCCAGCGACCAGTACGCCGCCGCGGGATCACGAGTCCACACGTTCCAGCGCAGCCGCAGATCCTCCGACCACTCCACATCGCCAGCGATCCCCAGCTCGTTCACCGGCGGGTGCGCAGGCTCGTCCAACTCAGGCGCCCAGATGTCGATCCACTCGCCGCGCGTCGGGCTGTTCACCCGGCGGCGCTGCTTCGGGTCCTTAGGCGCCGGGCCAGGCATCCCTCATCCCGTGCGCACCGCGAGCGGCAGTCCTCTCCCGGTCCCTGTTGAAGACTGCTTGGGTGGGTGCCCAGGGGGGGTGCTCACGCCGCCGCCCAAACCTCGGGGTGACGCGCTCGATGGCACGACGGGCACAGCACGATGCACTTGGCGATCTCCGCTCTGAGCTTGTCGTGCTGGGAGTACAGCGCTGACACCCCCGCGATCTTCTCACTCGGGTCGGAGTGGTGAAAGTGCAGCTCCTCCGGGTCGTCGGGCTTGCATCCGCAGTCGGCGCATCCGCGTTCGAGCTTGATCGCCTGCGCGTAGTCGCGCCCGGCTGCCTTGTGCCGCCGGGCCTTCACTCGGAGCTGGCAGTGCCTTGAGCAGGAGGTGGCTCGATGGTCGGTGGTTACGAACGGCTGGCCGCAGACCACGCACCAGCCCATCGTCCACGCGCGCTCGCTCGTCGTTCCTGCTCTGGCCTGCGCGAGCTTGACCTCTGCCTTCTGTCGGCGCGTGATCGGACGCCACGCCTGGCCGTCGACGTGGACGTGATGCCACGCCTTCTTGCACGGGACTCCACAGAAGCGGCAGGCAGCGCCATGGACGTTGACCCCTGGCACGCAGTGCTTGCCGCAGTAGGCGCAGTCGTACGAGTCGAAGCGCCTGAGCGGCGTGCCGCGCTGCCTCGCGTTATCGGCTCGCTTCTTGCATCGCTGCGAGCAGTAGATGCCGCGCCGTTGATGCGGGGTAGCGCAGACCGGGCAGGTCGTCATCGTGGCCATCGCGCTCGCTGTGCCTCGGCTTGGGTCTTCTCGTCGTGGCAGGGTTCGCAGATCGCGCGGCAGTTCTCCCACGTGTCGGGCCCGCCTTCGCTGAGTGGGATGACGTGGTCGACCAGGCTGGCGATGCCGCCGCAGAGGTAGCACCGCAGGTTGTCCCGGAGTAGCACGCCTCGGGCTCGCCGCTGCTCCCTTGATCCGGATCGCATCCGGCCGTGTCGTCCGCTGTGGCCTTGCCAGGCGACCGGCTTGTGGTCCGGGCAGGGCATGAGGTTCGGGCATCCCGGCGCCGGGCATAGCTTGCGGGCGCGGTTCACGGCGTCAGCCTACGTCGTGCCTGGACGCGCTGATGATGGGGCGGTGCGGGCTGGTGGTCGCGGCCTACCACCTCGATGCGCAGCTCGATCTCGATCCTGGTCGGCCAGTTGCGGCTGGGCGGGCCGGGCGCTCGGCGGAGGTTCGCGACCTCGGCCAGGGTCTGCTCGATCAGCTCCTGCCGGGTCATGCCGCACCTCCCACTCGCCACAGGATCGCTTCGTACTTCCCGACCTTGACCGTGCCAGCACGACGGATCGCACCGCACCGCTCCAACTCCAGCATCGACATCCGCGCCTGATCGTTGCTCACCTCGCAGTAACTCGT
>Ga0126371_10001440_pt1 | contig 20084 bp, 22 predicted proteins | sample PanSoiMetaPlot_4_FD_110145 | JGI IMG/M metagenome (GOLD analysis project Ga0126371, IMG submission 110145) | Tropical forest soil microbial communities from Panama - MetaG Plot_4 | ecosystem: Environmental > Terrestrial > Soil > Tropical forest > Bulk soil | place: Panama | collected 2016-02-17 | reverse complement strand
GGGATTTTCGAGCCTGTGAGCGGCTCGGGGCGCAATTCCCCGGGTCGACTCGGCGGAGGAGAGGTGTCCCCCTATGCCGATTGCATTCTGCGAACCACAGTTTTCAACACCTTCGTGGAAAATTCTGTGCAAAACAGGCAAAGTACCTTCGTAAGTGATTCACCGACTGATGCTTCAGCAGATTGCACAACTGCGAGTGCTGGCACTTTGGTGACAGACTTGGACGAAACTTATCTTGAAAGTTCGCCTCGACAAGTTGATCACAGACCGCGGACTCGTTGCTTCACGCGAGCGTGCGCAAGCCCTCATTCTCGCCGGCAAGGTGCTGGTGAATGAGCAGAAGATCGAGAAGGCAGGGGCGCAGGTTGACTTGGAGTGCGTGATCCGTTTGCTGGAAGCCGACTTGAGGTACGTCGGCCGTGGCGGACTGAAGCTTGAACGAGCGCTCGAGCACTGGAATATCGACCTTACGGGCAAAGCCTGCATGGATGTCGGCGCTTCCACCGGGGGATTTACCGATTGCCTGTTGCAGCATGGCGCCGCCAGCGTCATTGCGATCGACACAGGCTACGGCCAGATGGATTTCAAACTTCGCCAGAACCCACGCGTCCGGTTACTGGAGAAAACGAATGCTCGCTACCTGACAGGCGATGTGGTAGCTGAGGCCATCGACTTCATCGGGATGGACGTTTCTTTCATCTCCGCAACTTTAGTGCTCCCGGCCGTGTTGGCCGCTGCTTTTCCTCCAAACCGGAGCGGACGTCAGCTCGTCATTCTGGTCAAGCCTCAATTCGAAGTTGGTCGAGAATTGGTCGGGAAGGGCGGAATTGTCCGGGATGAAGATGTCCAGCAATCTGCTGTTGCCAAGGTGTGCGCGGCACTGGAGCAATCAGGCGCGAAGTATACCGCTGTGATCGATTCCCCAATTCTGGGCGCAGAAGGCAACCGGGAATTCCTGCTCTACGGAGTCTTCTAACCCCTCCCGCCCGCTGTCGGGAATTTACTGACTTCCGATACAATCACTTGTTCATCATGGGAACGGATACCCCACAGTCCTCGCACAAAATGGCAGCCATCATCTCTCGTCCCGATCGCCCCGAAGTGGCACAGATTCTACCCGGACTTCTGAACTGGTTGAGCGAGCACGGGTATAGAGTTCTTGCCGACACCGAAACCGGGAATTACGCGGACGGAATCGAAGTTGTGCCTCGCACGGAAATGGGTGCGCAGCCTCTTGACCTGATGATCGTTTTGGGCGGGGATGGGACGCTGCTCACCGCGGCCAGAATCACTGCCGCTATCGATGTCCCTCTGCTCGGAGTAAATTTAGGGACGCTCGGCTTCTTGACGGAAGTGCCCCCGCATTCGCTTCACACCATCCTGGATGCGATTGCTAAGCGACGCGCCCCGATCGAAACTCGTTTCCTGATGCAGTGCGACCTGGTTCGCGGAAACGAAGTGCGTGAAAGCTCTCTTGTGTTTAACGATGCTGTGGTTAACAAGACCACTCTGGCACGGCTGAATACGTACGACCTCTACATTGACAAGATGTTCGTCGCCAGTTATCGCGCGGATGGCATGATCGTGGCCACACCGACGGGGTCGACAGCGTACTCCCTCTCTGCGGGCGGCCCGGTGCTCATGCCCACCGTCAACGCATTGGTAGTGACACCGGTCGCCCCACATTCGCTTACCCATCGACCGCTTGTGGTGCCAGATTCCGCGGAGATCGAAATCCTACTGCGTAGTGAAGAGGAGGTAGCTTATCTCAGTCTCGATGGGCAGCCGGGGCTAGATCTCAGCGACGGAGATCGAGTGCGATGCCGCCGCTCCGAGCATCAGGTCAAACTGTTCCGGACGGGATCTGATTTCTTCCAGGTCTTGCGCAGCAAGCTGAAGTGGGGAGAGCGGCAGGATTAGGACTCCGCTCGCAACAGGTCCGCCACTTTTTCCCGTCGCCGAATCACCTTGGCTGTCTTTCCTGAAACCAGAATCTCCGCCGGCCGCAATCGCGTGTTGTAGTTCGACGATAGGGACATTCCATAGGCACCTGCATCCAAAATGGCGACCAGATCGCCTTCCGCAACCGGCATCAACTCGCAGTCCCGTGCAAAAAAATCTCCTGTCTCGCATACAGGGCCTACTATGTCGACAGTTTCTTTTTCTGCAGCCTCCCCATTCTTGCGTACCACGGGCACAATTTCATGATGGGCACCATACAATGCCGGGCGGATCAGGTCATTCATAGCTGCGTCTACTACGAGGAATCGCTTGCTGTCGTTCGATTTTTTGTAGATCACCGAAGTAAGCAAGATCCCGGCGGGACCAATAATCGATCGTCCGGGTTCGAGCAGCAGGTGCACATTCAAATGGCGAAGCGGGGCAGCTAAGATGACCGCATATTCGGTGACATGGGACGAAAACCCCGCATTCGGCTTGTTGTAAGGGATTCCCAGCCCTCCGCCCGCATCGACGTAGTCAATCTCATGTCCGTCGGCCCGCAGTTCGCGGACAAGATCAGCTACCCGCACCATCGCTTCGCCGAACGGAGCAGCATCGGTGATCTGCGAACCGATATGAACGCTTACGCCTTTCGCTTCCAAATAGTGCGCCCCCGATGCCTTTGCGTACAGCGCTCGAGCATCACGAATGGGAACGCCAAATTTGTGCTTATGAAGTCCGGTCGAAATGTAAGGATGAGTCTCGGCCGCGACATCCGGGTTCACCCGTAAGGCGAGAGGTGCGGTTTTCCGCAACCTTCCAGCACACTCTGCCAGCGCCCACAATTCCGATTCGCTTTCCACGTTGAAAAGCAGGATTCCGGCCTTCAGTGCAGCCGTCAGTTCTTCCCGAGTTTTGCCTACGCCGGAGAAGACAATACGTTTTGCGGCCCGTCGGTCGGCCACAAGCACGCGTTCGAGTTCGCCGCCGGACACAATGTCGAATCCTGAGCCTCTTCGGGCCAACATCCGAAGAATGCTCAAATTCGAGTTTGCCTTGACGGAATAGCAAACCGTGTGAGGAACATCGCCAAAAGCCTGATCAAACTCGCGATACCGCTCCTCGATCATGACGGACGAGTAAACGTAAAGTGGCGTGTCATATTTCTCGGCGAGTTTCGGCAGCGAGATTTCTTCGCTATGCAAAACTAGTGAGGCATCACGGCGCAGAAGTCTGCGGTTGCTCTCACGATAGGAGAATCCAGGGGCACGTAGAGGAGTGACAGTCTGACTGCGAGGGGTCATTTTTTCTTTGAGGAAGTATGCGCTCCGCCGCGCACTCGGATGGCTACAACAGTTTGGTCGTCAAAAGTCTCTACACCGGCGGAGTGGTCGGCGACCGCCTTGAAAATCGAGTCGACGACTTGTTGCGCGGTGCTGGCCGGGTTTTCAGCAACAATCTTCTCAAGTCGACCGCGTCCAAACAGATCGCCCTTGCGGTTGCGTGCGTCGAGCATGCCGTCGCTGAAGAAGACGAACAGATCGCCAGGTTTCATGCGGAATTCCAATTCGTCGTACTCTGCCTCGTCAAACAACCCCAGGGGCAGTCCCGTGGCCTCGATTACTTCGGTCCTTCCTACGTGAACATAGACGGGGCGCGGGAGGCCCGAGTTCGAGACCGTCAACGTGCGGTGTGCATCATCCCAGACGGCGTAGATGATCGAAACAAACTGCGCTTCCACGCGGCGCTCCGCCAACGACAGGTTAACCGCCGAGAGCATCTCTGAGGGCGACGGTTCGATCGGAGCGTGCGACCGCAAAATTCCGCTGACCAGCGCCGCGTAAATGGCCGCTGGCGCACCTTTGCCGCTCACATCGCCTATAGCAATACCAAGCCGCGACATCGAGTACGGAATGAAATCGTAAAGATCTCCGCCAATGGTTCGCGCAGGAACGAACTTCGCCGCTACGTCGAGGTGGGCGAGTTTGGGGCTTGCCTGGGGAAGCAAGCGCCCCTGCAGTTCCCGCGCAAGGGAAAGGTCCCGCTCCAAGCGGCGTTCCTGACGCTCGATCTCTTCGTAGAGTCTGGCATTCTCAAGCGCGATGGCGATCTGCGCCGCCAGAGTTGTCATGGTGCGCTTATGCTCTTCCGTGAAGAACCCGCGCCGCGTGTGTTCCAGATCGAGCACGCCCACAACTTTGCTCTTGTAGATCAATGGCACTACTAACTCGGATTTTGTCTCCGGATTTGCCGCCACATAGCGCTCATCCTTGCTGACATCGGACACGAGCACAGCCTGTTGATGTTGCGCGGCATAACCCACCAACCCGCGGCCCAGCGGGATCTCGTGCTTTAAGTGAATGTTCTCGTTGAATCGAAGGGAAAACCTGTGCTGCAACTTCTCTCCGGCAGGGTCGAGAAGTAAGATGCTGAACATTTGGTAATCGATCAGACGCCGCACCAGTTCCGCGATTCGTCCCAGCAACTCATCGAAATTCAGGATCGACGTCAGCTCGCGTGCGATTTCATTGAGCAACAACAGGATGCGCGCCTGCTTGGTCGTGCGCGTATAGAGCTGGGCATTTTCGATGCCGGCGGCCATACGCGAGGCGACCAGCGTCAGGATGTTCACGTGCTCGTCGGTGAACGCGCCGGGTTCGCGCCCTTCGATATCAATCACCCCAATTACGCGATTCTTGGTGATCAGAGGAATCGCCAGCTCGGAGCAGACGTTGGGAATGGCCTCGATATAGCGCGGATCTTCGCGGACGTCGTTGATCAGAACGGCCTGCCGCGACTGTGCTGCCAGTCCGGTGACACCGTCGCCGACCTTGACTCGGGCGCGCTCGGCAAATTCGGGAGGATAGCCAATCTGGAAACGAAAACGAAGTTCCTGGGTCTTTTCGTTGAGCAGCAAGATGGCAAAAATCTCGTAGTCGATGACCTTGCGGACGACTTCCGCCACTCGGCGCAGCGTGGTATCCAAATCGAGCGACGTTGCAAGCACGTCGGCGACGTCGAGCAGCAGTGACTCGGCGGGAAGACGATCCGGTTTGGACACGACAGAACCCATGACACGTATGATAGCAGCCGCGTTTCGGCTTTTATTCGCTCAACTTGTGCAGCTCAAGGAATGCAGACCGAAGAAAGCTGTGGCCGCCTACTCCCGCGGCACGATGCAAATGTCTGCAAGATTGCGATACTTTTCTGCGTAATCGAGACCATACCCGACGACAAACTCATCTGGAATTTTAAACCCAATATAGTCGCCTTCCAATGGCAGCTTGCGCCGCGAAGGCTTGTCGAGCAACGCTGCCACTTTCAGCGCTCGCGGCTGCCGCGCCTGCAACATTTTCTTCAAATAGGTCATCGTCAGCCCCGTGTCGAGGATGTCTTCCACCAGAATAATGTTTTTGTCTTTGACGGTCTGATCAACATCTTTGGTGAGCTTCACCTCGCCCGTAGAATCCCAGCCGTTCTTGAGTTCCTGTGTCGGCGTTGGACGATTGCCGTAGCTGGAAACGCCGATAAACTCAAATGTCGCATCCAGATTGATTTGGCGGGCCAAATCTGACAGGAAAATCGCGGCGCCTTTCAGTACTCCCACGAGAATTACCGATTCATTGGCGAATTCTTTTGTGATTTGTGCCCCAAGTTCACTCACACGTTTCGCAATGTCTTGCCGCGAAATGAGCACCTTAAGTTCTGACATGGCGTTTCATATTAAACTAGCTGAGCCGGTAACGAAAAATGCTTAGCAGTCAGCACTCAGCATTCACATTAGAATGCCGATTGCCGAATGCTAACAGCTGAAAGCAGGGGCTAGTGGCGACATGAATTTGAAAGGCATCAAACTTACCTGGTTGGGCCACGCAACATTTCGCGTTGAAACGCCGGCAGGCAAGACTGTCATCATCGATCCCTGGGTTATGGGAAATCCCATGTGCCCCGATTCCGAAAAGAAGTTAAAGAAAGTCGACATTCTTCTTTGCACACATGGTCACGGCGATCACATTGGCGACGCCGTGGAGATTTGCAAACAGCACAATCCGACGGTCGTCGGCATTCCGGAACTGGCTGGGTGGTTGGGCAAGAAGGGCGTCAAGCAGATCGCGGAAATGAACAAGGGTGGATCGCAAACCGTCGGAGACGTCAAAGTGACGATGGTTCACGCCGATCACTCCTGCGGCATCCAGGACGGCGATGAAACGGTCTATGGCGGTGAAGCCTGCGGATACGTGATCGAATTTTCCACCGGCACAAAAATTTACCACGCGGGCGACACTAACGTTTTCGGCGATATGGCGATCATTCGTGATCTGTACGCGCCCGAAATCGTGATGCTACCCATCGGTGATCATTACACGATGGGACCGCGCGAGGCTGCCTACGCCTGCAATCTGCTCAAACCAAAACATGTCATCCCCATGCACTTCGGAACATTCCCGCTGCTCACCGGCCGTCCAAGCGAATTGCAAAAGTTGGTCCCCGGAGTTGAAGTCGTTGAAATGAAGCCGGGGCAGACCATCGGCGGCTAAGTCACACTTCAAAAGATTTCGTTGAAAGGTAAAGATCGTGACCCCTAGCAAAAAGAAAAGTTCTCCCGCGAGTTGGCGGCATTACAACTTCACAACTGCCGGGCCGGTCGATGACTATCTCTACTCGATGCTTCCCGCCCGCGAGGAAGTTCTCAGAGAGATGGAGCAGTACGCTACCGAACACAAGATTCCCATTGTTGGCCCTGCCGTGGCTCGCGTGCTCCAGCAATTGGCTCTAATGATCAGCGCACGCACGGTCTTTGAACTCGGCTCTGCTATCGGCTACTCGACGATCTGGTGGGCTCAGGCCGTGGGCGATAACGGACGCGTGATCTACACCGACAGCGATTCCAAGAATGTCGAGCGTGCCCGCGGCTATTTTACCCGGGCCGCGGTTACCAATCGGATCGACTTGCACACGGGTGATGCTTTGGAAGTGCTCTCCGAACAAAAGCAGGAGTACGACATCATCTTCAACGACGTCGACAAAGAAGATTACCCCCGCGTGCTACGCCTCGTGGCTCCGCGCCTGCGAAAAGGAGGATTGTTCGTCACCGACAACGTTCTTTGGAGCGGACGAGTCGCGGAGAAGAATCCCACCGACGCAAGCACCAAGGCCATCCTCGAGTTCAATCGAAAGCTTTACGACTCGAAAGATTTCTACACGACCATTCTGCCCATTCGCGATGGACTGGCCGTCGCACTGAGGAGATAGGGGCGTCGGAGGGTCGCCCACCCTCGTAGTGAATTCAGGAAAAATGATAGAGAGCCACCTACCGAGTGGATGAAAAAAGTGAATTCAAAATTGAGTCGCTTCCAGCGTCGTCGTCGAAATGATCCTGTTTTTGGAGCAATGAGTATATGGGCGTACGCGCCAATCATCGGGAAGGTAAGGCTCAGTTTCCTCCAGCAGGCTCAGTCATAGAAGTGTTCGTTGATGTGACGTCCGACGACGAATTCGAAGAGCAGCATGAGTTCTTTGAAGGGCTTATAGAGGAATGGCCTCGAATCCATAACGCGATCATGAAGGTGCTTGCGAGTCAATGGAACTTACGCGAACCAAACGTGCAAAGTGATCCGGGAGCGATGTTTACAGTCTCATCTTTGAGCATCCCAAAATCGCCTTTGGACAATGCTGCGTGGGAGATGTGTTGGACTCATCAGCTGGATGCAAATCATCTTTGGACTGTGCAAATGAAGGGACTGGTCCCAGATCACATTGTTGTCGATGGATGATTCCCGGACTGTGCGGAGAGAGATCAAGGTGAACAGTGGAGCCCACTCTTTCGCGTTCTGTGCGAAACGGGGGAACAGGATTAGGTCCGTGATACCCACCCTTGCAAAGAGCGCAGGTCGAGGTCGCCACCGACGTCATCGCGGGCGACACCGAGATTGCTGCAACTGCTGGCGCCGAAGTTGAAATCAGAATTGTGCTAAGAACGAAGACAAGGAAAGTGACGCCCGACGTGCTCCTCATACTGCCTCCCCCCGAAGGACCGTATTCAGAACAACGAGGATCTACGTGCGGCGCCGGAAAGTGTACCCTATTTTGCCGCGGGTTGGATTAATTCCGTGTCAATGGTGATGCTGATGTCGTCACCCACCACCGCAGGTAATCCCTTTACCCCAAAGTCGTTGCGGTTGATTTTAGTAGTAGCGGAGGCCCCAATCCGTTGGTTGCCCCAGGGATCTTTGATCTGCGCAGATGGGCCGTCGACATCGAGGACGACTTCTTTGGTTACCCCGTGGATCGTCAGATCGCCCACGATCTGCAGTTTCCCAGCCCCTGCCGCTTTCGCCTGCTTGGACTTGAAGGTGATGCTGGGATATTTCTGAACATCGAGGAAGTTCGCACTGCGCAGGTCGTTGTCCCGCATCTGGACCCGCGTATCCACGGAACCGGCATCGATCGTTACGTCCACCGAATCCTTGCTCGGGTCGGCCGCGTCATAGGTCGCGGAGCCGCTGACCTTCGTAAATGCGCCACGCACGGTCGAGACGGTGAGGTGCCGCACGGAAAACTGGGCTGCGGAATGATTGGGATCGATCTGCCAGGTTCCGGCCTGCGCTGCCGCGAGCGCCGAGGTCGCCAAAGCCACGACAACTGTGAGAGCAATGCGGAACATAAGATGTACTTCTCCTTGAGGTAAAGTTCATCAATCCTATATGGATTTGACGGGAATCGCCAAGAGGTCATCGACCAGGCCGACCTCTTTCTGCAGAAACGGCTCGCCATACGTCACACCGCCTAGCATGCCGTAAAAGCGGGCCATAGCGTCCACCCGCGCCCGGATCTCCTGATGAGCAGGGAAGAGATCCTTACCAGCCTCCTGATCGCTGAACTGCGATTTGTAAGCAAGAATCGACGCAAACTTCTCTTCAAACTGGTCGCTGATGTCGACGACGAAACTGGGCCGGATGTCGTAGTACAGGGTGGCGTAGATAATCTTGAACGGCCGGTGGGGAGCGAGGGATCCGACCTCGCGGCTGGGCTGCCTGCGATCCGAGGTCTGGAGTCCGAGGTCCAACTTCACCAATCCCGCCAGAAAGCAGGCTTCATAACCGAGAATCGACGCGGTGTAATGATCTGGGTGCCGTCCCTTCCAGTAAGGCAGAATCACCACGCGCGGCCGCGTCTCACGGATGACGTGGGCAACCTTCAGTCGGTTCTCCAACGTGTTCTCAACGCGCCCATCCGGGATGTCGAGCGCACGCCGCCACTCCACTCCTAAACGTTTTGCTGCATAATTCGCTTCCTGCTCGCGGTCGTCAGCCGTGCCGCGCGTACCCATCTCCCCGCGTGTGAGATCGAGAATGCCTGTCTTTTGTCCACGCTGCGCGGCCTTCAGCAGCGTTCCGCCGCAAGTTTGCTCTACGTCATCACGGTGTGCGGCAATTGCCAGAATGTCGAGTGGCTGATCCAGAGGGCGAGAGATCATTTCAGTCGAGATTCCCCTGTTCGAGTACAACGTTCTCGCGCACAATCAGCCGATGGGCCGCCATCTCTTTCAGCGTGGGCAGAACCCGGTTCACGTGTTCGTCGGTGTCCACGAAGATGATGATCACCGGCAGCTTGCCTCCCGTCTCGACGAGATGCGCCGTTTCCACCTGATGACGCCCAAGGAATCCCGCCACGCAATGCACGGCGGTCGCTGCGTAGACATTCTCGCTACGCAAATACTTCAGAATCTCCATGTGCAGCGGACGATGATGCCACTGATCCGCTTCATTGAGATAGATCGTGACTTGTACCGCCATGGCATCTGGCATTTTACTCGTGCCTCTCCCATTCGCGCCGTAACAGCCCGTACATTTCCGAATCGACGAACTCGCCCCACTTCAGCAACTGCTCGCGCTGGCATCCCTCATAGCGCATGCCAAGTTTCTTCAGAATGTTTCCCGACGCCGCATTGTGCTTGAAATGCGTGGCAAAAATACGGTGCAGCTTGAGATCTTCGAAGCCGTAACGCAGCATTTCCCGCGCTGCCTCGGTGGCATAGCCTTGTCCCCAGTAGGGGACACCCAGCCAGTAGCCCAGCTCAGCATGCTGATGCTGCTCCTCGATCCGTAGACCGATCCCGCCGATCTGTCTGCCATCGTTGCGCAGAGTCATGGCCAGCCACATCTTTCCTGGCTCTTGGGCAAGCTCCAAGAATGCTCGTGCATCTTGCTCTGTGTACGGATGTTCAATCCGCAGCGTCGTCGCCGCCACTTCCTTTGTACCGATAAGCGTCAACAATTCGGGGATATCCGCCTCGCTATACGGACGAATCCAGAGCCGCTCGGTTTCCAGGGTGGGAAGGGAAGTCATGCTCAGATGGCCCGCGCCACCGCCATGCCGGCCAGCGCCCCTGCGAGGCAGAGCAGGTTATTCGCGCAGACGTTGGCGAGCATCAGTCCCCATTGTCCTTGCTCGAAGAGCGCCATCGACTCAAATGCATAACTGGAAAATGTGGTGAATGAGCCACAGAATCCGACCACCACCAGCAGCCGCCATCGCGGATCGACCAGCACGCGCTCCGTCGTCCAAGTGACGAACAGGCCAACGATAAAACTGCCCACGATATTGATGATCAGGGTGCCATAAGGAAAGACGGGGCCAAATTCCTTTGCCGCCAAACGGCTGATCACATAACGTAGGTTCGCGCCGAGGATGGCCGCCACGGATATAGCGAGGAAGTCCTTCAAGCGGATATCTCCTACAAAATGGCTTTCACTTCTGTAGGAGTTATCAGCCTGCGTAGAGGCAGGCGGTTATGGCGAACTCCATCGCCCATCCCCTTTTTACCACAGAGGGCACAGAGGAGCACAGGTACCTCTGGTCAGTAGATTATTTTTTCCGTTCCACCAGAAATCGTGCTAGTCCCTTCAGCGTCTCCGCCCCTTCCCCAAAGCTCCTGAGCTCTTCAAATGCATCATTGACTAATGCGTCCGCTTTCTTCACCGAGGCTTCAATCCCAAACAGTGCCGGATACGTCGCCTTTTCTGAAGCCGTATCCTTTCCTGCGGTCTTTCCCAACTGCTCTGACGTCTGGGTTACGTCGAGTACATCGTCCACAATCTGGAACGCCAGCCCAATCCCTTGCCCGAACGCCCGCAGCTTGGCGACTTCACCATCTTTTGCCCCGGCATACAGACCTCCGCTGACCAGGCTCGCCGTAATCAGAGCGGCGGTCTTCGATCGGTGGATATACTCCAGCATATCCGGCGTCGGCTTCGTGTGCTCCGCTTCCAGATCCACCACCTGCCCGCCGATCATCCCATCGACGGTGCCTGTGCCGCGCGCGATCTCCTCGATGATCTTTACCCGTGCTTCCGCGGGGCACCTCAGCCGCGCCAGCACTTGGTATGCCTGCGTCTGCAGCGCGTCTCCGGCCAGAATTGCCGTCGCCTCCCCGAACGCCTTGTGACATGTCGGACGCCCCCGACGCAAATCGTCGTTATCGAGCGCGGGTAGGTCGTCGTGAATCAGCGAGTACGTGTGCAGCATCTCAAGCGCCGCGCCGAGCTCTTCAATTCCTTCCGGCAGCAAGCCGGCGACCATTCTTCCAGCCTCCATGCAGAGCACAGGGCGCAGCCGTTTACCGCCGGCGAATACACTGTGCCGCATGGCCTTATGAATCGACACAGGATACTGCGTCTGCAGCGGAATAAGCCGGTCCAGCGCGGCGTCTGTCACACGCTGCCCTTGTTCGAGCGTCTCTTTCAACATGTCGAGGCAGTATAACAAGCGGGGGAGTGCAGCCAGCCGTGCCACGGGATTACCAGGAAAACGCTTACTAAAACAAAAAGGACGCCCGCGGGCGTCCTCATGCAGCGAGAGAGTTCTAAGCAGCCGCCCTGCGTGACAGCTCCGTGCTGCGCAGCACAGAACTCAGCACGTTCCCCACATCATCGGCAGGGCATACGTCGCTCGCGCCGGCTTCGAGCGCGGCCATCCACATTTCCTCATCGGGAATGCGGTGCGTGCACACGATGGGTAGTTGAGGGAAGTCGTGGTGCAGACGTTCGACGTCGGTCAGACGCCAGTATTCGATGTTCAGAACCACGGCTTCCGGACGGTTCCGCTCCACTCGGTCCCGCAACTCCTCGCGGGAACCCGTGATGTGGACGGAAAAATGAGAGCCCAGTCCGCCTGCGAGTGAGCGGGCTACGCCTGGGTCCCTTTCAAGAAGTACAACTGTTTGAGCCATAGCAAACCCCCGATCTTTAACGCCGCAACAGCACGTTCACGGTCGAAAGGCTGCGGGGTGGCTGGGAAAACCACAACTCCACAGACAGCTTATGAATTCTCGAGTGCCACAGTTACCGGCGCGCAGGCGCCTTTTCACTCAGCGGCTCGAATGGTTCGGCCTGGAGCTTTCCGTTCTTCTTCAGCAGAATTTCCACTTTTCCTTCCGCCTGCTCCAGTTCTTTCCGGCACGCGGTGGAGAGTTGCATACCTTCCTCGAAGAGTGTCAGAGACTTCTCTAACGGGACATCACCCTTTTCCAGTTCCTGAACTATCTTCTCCAGTCGCTGGAGGCACTCTTCAAATTTGGCCAACGGAATTTCGCTCCGATACTTATCTTAATGCAATGAAAGCTCGCGGGTGTCCAGTCTTTTTTGTAGATGCTATCGAAAAAAATGCACACACCTGTTCCCAAAAAAGAACATGGAACTAGAAAAACGTTCTTGCAGTCGCATCGTGAAAGAATTGGGAAGGTCGAAGTTACGTTTGGTATAACGGCTCGACCGGTTACACCGAAGCCGTCGGTTGCGTCCCGAGAGCTTCCAGCACATCAACCGCGGAACTATACCGCCCCATTGGAGCGCTGATCTGCGCCCCCTGTACTGTCTGCCGAGCTGCAATCAACATCTCGCGAGCGATGGCCACGCCTTCGGCCCGGGCCGCGTCTGGAGTCTGTGCTCGTGCCATCCGCTCGAGGATCGAGTCTGGTACAGACACCCGCAGTTCGTTCTTCATGAACTCGGCGTTCCGGACACTCACTAGGGGCCAGATTCCGGCAATTACTGGAATGCGGCAGTGCTCAATGCGCCGCAAGAAGTTTTCCAGCAGTCGCAAGTCGAAAACCGGCTGGGTGACAACATATTCCGCGCCGGCTTGCACCTTGTACTCGAAGCGCCGGATCTCCTCGTCCATGTCGGTCAGGCCGGGGTTCGCCCCCACTCCGATAACGAAGCCGGTTCCTGTCCCAATCGGATTGCTACCCAGATCGAGTCCATGGTTCAGATTGCGCACGATGTTCACCAACCCGATCGCATCCACGTCGAACACTGCCGTGGCATCGGGATAGTTGCCCATCTTCGGCGGATCGCCCGTAATACAAATGAGGTTTCGAATGCCTACAGCCGCGGCGCCCATCAGATCACTCTGGATACACAAAACATTTCGATCGCGACAGGTGAAGTGCAAGATCGCATCAAGGCCGACGTCGCGCTGAATCAGTAGCGATAACGCCAGGTTGCTCATCTTGGCGGAAGCTCGCGGGCTGTCGGGAATGTTTACTGCATCGATACCCACAGTCTTCAGGAATCGCGCCCCTTCAACTTCTTTTCGGACGTCGATGCCCTTCGGCGGCACGATTTCAACCATGGTTACGAACTCACCGCGTGCCAGCTTCGCGCCGAGTGGCGACCGCTGCTCGAGCGGTACCGCCGGGACTGACGTGGGTGCGGCATGTGTGGTTACGCGCGCCGTCGCTACCTTTCCCCTCGCCTCGCCCACGCGCAGCGCCGACTTCATCACCCGGATATGATCCGGCGTGGTTCCGCAACATCCGCCAACCAGCTTCACGCCGGCGGCCACAAACTTGCGCGCATAACTCGCCATGTACTCTGGCGAGCACAAATAGATGTTCCGGCCATCCACCGACCGTGGAATTCCTGCGTTGGGTTGCGCCGCCAAGGGCAGGGAACTAGCCGCCCGCACGCGCTCCATCGCGTCGAGCATCGCAACCGGGCCGACACTACAGTTGCAGCCAATGACGTCTGCCCCCCACTCTGCCAACTTCGGGGCAAACGTCTCGGGATCGGATCCGTCCAGGCAGTTTCCGTCCTCATCAATCGTCACCTGGGCAACGATCGGCATCGTCGTCGACACATCGCGAGCCGCCAACATGGCCTGGTGAATTTCTTCCAGATATCCAAACGTCTCCAGGATCAGCAGGTCGACGCCGCCTTCGACGAGCGCTGCAATCTGCTCGCGAAAGGCGTCGCGGGCTTCTTGGTACGAAGTTTTCCCCAGAGGTTCAATCCTGCTCCCTAGCGGGCCAACCGATCCTGCCACCCAAACATCGAAGCTTTTGGCAGCCTCGCGCGCCAGGCGTGCGCCTGCGCGATTGATGTCTTTCACCTTGTCAGCCATGCTGTGCCGCGCCATTCGGAATGAGTTGGCGCCGAACGTATTGGTTTCAATGACTTCGGCCCCGGCCTGCAGGTAGTCGTGGTGAATGCCGCGAATCAGGTCCGGCTGGGAAAGATTCAGTTCGTCATACGAACGATTGATGAAGATGCCCTTCGCGTAGAGCAGAGTTCCCATAGCTCCATCGCAGAGCACGGGAGACTGTTTCACTCGGGCAAGAAAATTGTCCGCCATATGAATGCTGAGAATACAGGATGGAGGCCACCTCGTGCATCCTTGGCCTCAACCGGGGTACTAGTTAGTTTGTTATAATCGACGATTTCGCAACTAAATATATCTTTTTCATGTTCTTAGGAGCTGCTGTTTGAAGAATCGCGTCCTCGCTCTGGTGATTGGACTGTGCGTAGCCGTCGGCGTTACCTCCTGCGGAGGCGGCAGTTCCACCTCGAAAGTCAGCGGCCTGCCGGAGCGTGTGCTGGCTTCCCAGGGTGTCACCTCCAACATCATTTTTGGCGGACTCGTCATCGTCAACGGGACGAACAATACCATTGCCCGAATCGCTCCCATTGCTGCCGGAACGAACCCCGGGATCATGGCTATTTCCCCCAGCCGCAACATCGTCGCCGCATTTGATCCTGCCAGCAACTCGGTTTTCGCAGTAGACACCACGAAAGAGACCCCCATCGGCTCCAGCGGCGTTAAGCTACCGGGGCCTACTTCGAGTTTCATTGTTCCGACCTCCAATCAAATCGGTTACGCTGCGGTACCTTCCGCGGCCGTGAACGGCTTCGCATACGTCGGTGCGATCGCGCAAATGAATTTTGCAAGCAGCTCGTTTACCACGATTGCGGTGAACAGCGCCCAGACGGTGGTGGCCAACTCCACAGGCACGCTCTTGCTGGTTTTCAGCGCCGATTCCGATTCCATGACCGTCTTGAATCCTCTGGCGGCCGTTCCTCCCGTTGATACCAGCTGCTACTACCGTGCGCCCAATGCTGTATGCACGATCATCCCGGGATTTGATCGGCCCGTTTACGCGGTCATCAACAACAACACGGCCTATGTACTGAATTGCGGTCCCCAGTGCGGTGGCAAGCAAGCCAGCGTAAGTATCTTCGATCTGCCGAGCCTAACCATCACGAAGACTATTCCCGTCGATGCCGCCACCGTTGCTGTACTGAACAATTCCAAGCTGTACGTTGCCGGCACTTCTCCCAGCAACCACGCCTGCACCGGACAGCAAACCGCAGCGACCAGCTGCGGCCGCCTCGACATTGTCGACGTTAACGCAGGAAAAGTAGTCGGTACTGCGGTCATCACCGACGGCTATCACAACCGCATGGACTACAACGTCTACAACCAGCTCTTCATCGGATCCAGTAACTGCACTAACATCGGGAACGTGAACAATCCGAGCGGCGAAGTCCGTGGTTGTCTCTCAATCTTCAACGCCTTGAGCGGTTCCGTCATCATTCCTCCCGATAACGGTAACGTCGGCGGTTTGCAAGGATTCACCAGCCGAACCGTCGAATACGTCGCTGAAGGTGGAAATCTGCGCGTCTATGACACGACTACCGACAAGCTCTTGATCAACACAGATTTCATCCCGAACGGGACAATCGACATCGTGGGATATGTAGGGGATGTAAAAGCAATCGACTTCTTCTAGTGGACTGGGGCGGTTGCGGAGTCGAAAGATCCCTACACGCTCAATCTCACTGGCCACGGCAAGGAATTCTCCCGTGCTCTCGATAACGGATTCGCTGCAACACTCCACTAATCCCAGCTCAAGAGCTGTGCCCGTTACACTGCATCACTCCAAGGTACGCGCTCCAAGGACCGACCGTGTCACGGTACTGGTACGCCATGATTCTGGAAATCTGGTGAATGTGCGTCAGATCGTGCGCCGCCCAGGTCGCCAGTAACTGCGACATCGTCACTCCACCCAACGCGGGATGCTTTCCGCGACGTGTGAAATCACCGGGGCGTAGATTCATGCCCCGTAATGCGACTAAGTTCTCGGACCGAGCACGGGCGAATTCGTCGAGCAATTGTCCAATCGATTTGCCCTGAATGTCCTGCTTGTGCCCTCCGCGATCGAACACATCAAACGGCCGGCTATCTCCATGCTGCAGGATGATACGAGCCCGAGGCATCCAATCGGTTTGCTCTCCATGGATGAGATGTCCCACGACCTCAAAAGCAGTCCAGCTATCCCCACCTTCCCGCCGATGGATCCAGGTCTCAGGCAAATTGCGTAACAGCGCATCCAGCGCCGCCGGAGTATTCGAAAGCAGCGCGATCGTGTCGTCCAACTCGAATTCACTCATGGCTTCCTCGGTTGAAGCGTCAGTTGATGAGCCTTCGCCGACGCCACCGCCTTTGCGCTGAAGGGAAGCGTAAATGTCGTGCCCTCGTACCACGACTTCCATTGATCCATGTAGTACGGACTGAGAAAATTTCCGCCTTGCCCCGTGACGGTATTCAGCGTCGACTGATCAAGGTCCGCCAGATTCGCCGTGAAACGCTCAGAAGGGCCGTGATACCGCGTCACTGCTTTGACCGAATATCCGCTCCCGGATTGTTCCTTTGTTCCAGGTCCTGACCAGTGGTTGATTAGAGGAATCCGTCCCAGAATCGGATGCTGAATTTTCACCGCGTTGAAGCTGCCCCAATGCCACGAGGTTAGGTCTTTCGGAGCTCGTGGATCGTTTACTGCCGCATCCAACGCCGCGGTCAGAAGCTCATCGTAATTCGGATACTTCTCCGGCAACCAGCCCTTCGGACGGTGCAGCAGAATGTTCTCCAGCCAGACCGAGCGCTGCAGCCAGGAGTACGCCTTCCAGTCCAGGTTCGTATTCTTGTCCTCTTTGTAGAGCTCAGAGTCCGACTCACGCTGTTTTTCTGCCGGGGCACTTCCCAGCTTCGCCTCAAGAAGCAACCGCCGCACTTCGCGGATTGCGTTTTCAGCAATGGTCGGCGCGGCAGAAGAAGCCTCCATGCGCCCATCCCATCCCCGCATCAAATCCGCTGCCTGCTTCACTCGTGCCGAAGCTTTCGACGCATGGTCTACCGCATAAACGAACCGATCGGCTGCGAACGAATCAGGGTCAGAATGAATGTCGGTCTGCAGCGCCAGCATATCGGCCGCTGAAAACTTCCGTCCCGACTCCAGCAGGTGATAAATCCGCGCCGTTCGCCACGGAGCTTCCCACTCCATGCTGATCGAATTCGGATAATCATCGGGCGTAATTCTACCGTTCGCCGTCGCAATAATTCCCGACGGCGGGTTGTACGTACTCGGCAGTTTGTCGAATGGAATGTATGAAGTCCATTCGTGCGCATCATCGGCACCGGTCACCGGTAAACTCCCATCCCCAGCCGCCCGGATCGGCACCTTGCCCGTGGTGTGATACCCGATGTTCCCGTCGACATCGGCATACACCACATTCTGCCCCGGAGCATCCAGTTGCGAGAATGCTTTCGTGAACTCATCCCAGTTCTGGGCCGCGTCTACATCGAAGAAGGGAATTCGCAGCCCGTCATAGAGCGTCCAACGCAGCGCCAATTGCCGCGTTTCGCCCGGAACCAGTTCCGTGATGATCGGCCCGTGACGCGTAATTCGCACATCGACATTTACATCCGCTCCGCCTTTGATGTGGATGACTTCCATCCGATGCTCCGGCTGCAGCCATCCCTTGGGCGTCTGATAGGCCCCGTCCGAGTTGAAGTTCTCGATGTAAACGTCCGTCACCGTCGGACCCACATTCGTGAATGCCCACGCCACGCGCTGGTTGTGGCCAACGACTACATATGGCATTCCGGGGAGCGTCACGCCGGCTACATCCACAGTTCCAGATTTCAGATGTGCCTCGTACCAAAGGTTCGGCATCTGATGCCCAAGGTGCATGTCGTTCGACAGCAGCGGCTTCCCCGTGATCGTGTGTGCGCCTGAAACAACCCAATCGTTCGAGCCATCTACGGAAATCTCTTCGGGGCCAGGCTGAAAGCCGCTTTGCGTTACCGAATTGTCGGGCCCATCCTCGTCACCCTCATCGTCGGAATCCTTGGGAGCTTTTTCCGGGACATTCACATCCTCACGCATCACGGTCGGCGGACGGTCGTGCCACGAACGATTCACGTACAAATCCGCGGTCAGCTCGGGACCCAGTCTGGCCAAAATCTTCTCGCGCCCGAGCGCGTCGAAGAAGTAGTGATAGTTCAGGTCCTTCACCATCGAATTCGCCACCACCACCGAATCTTCCGCCGTCCACGGTTTGGGCGCATAGCTCAAAATCCGAAATTCGATCGGAAGCTGATTCCCATGAGCCGCAATATAGGCGTTCACTCCCCGCGCATACGCTTCAAAAAAGTCGCGGTCCCGGGCACTCGCCATGTCTAGGGACTTCTTCGCCGCCGCCCTTAGTCCCAGGATTCGTTGCTCCCGGTCCAGCTTGAGTGTCTGCTCGCCTAGAATCTCGGACAGCTCTCCACTTCCAAAGCGCCGCATGACGTCCATCTGCCAGAGCCGATCCTGCGCCGTGACATAACCTTGTGCAAAAAAGAGATCGTCCGCTGAAGCGGCCTCAATCGTCGGCACCCCGTGATTATCGCGCGTGACGGTGACTGGAGCAGTCAGATCTGGGACTTGCGCCTGCCCGTCGAGTTGCGGCAGGGCCGATTCCGCCAGGTAGTAGGCATAAGTCAGGGTCCCACCTACCATGAGGACGACCAAAAGCAGCAACCATAGAACGATGCGAATGAGAGGAGACTGGCGCCCTGCGGGCGCTCCGATTTCTGCAAGCGTGCTCATATGGGAATCTTTGATTGTATTCCAGGTGGGGTAGAGTCATACTGAAAATGAATTTCATTTTCAATTTGGGGATGGTATTCTGACTCGCTGCCCATGCTGCAAAAGCGCATCGATGATCAACCCACTCTCTCGCGCCAGATGGTGCGCGAGGCTCAAGACATCCTCCACCGCCATCTCAAGGATGTCGGTCTGAAGCAGACCGCCCAGCGTGACACGATTCTTCGTACCTTTCTCGAAACCCGCGACCACCTCTCAACCGACGAGCTGCACCGCCTGGTACAAAAAAAAGACGCCGGCATCGGCTACACCACCGTCTACCGCACTCTGAAGCTTCTCGCCGAGTGTGGACTCGCCTCCGAAGTCGCCTTTCACGACGGTATCGCCCGCTATGAACATCAGTACAACCGCCGCAGCCACCATCACATGGTCTGCACCAGTTGCGGCAGTTCCGTGGAATTTTTTTCTCAGGAAGTGGGACAACTCGAGCAGGAAATCGGACGCAAATATCACTACCTCACCACGCGCCACACCTTTCAGATTTACGGGATCTGCGAAGATTGCCGCAAGAAGAACGAGTCCAGCCGGACTGTCTAAAGCTTACTAACCTAACGTAGTGCGTCAAACAGATCGATACGTATAAGTCGCCTGTTGCGCCTGTGATCCTCTGTGTCCCCTGTGGTTAAAGCCTTTAACCTCCTCACCGGACACCACGGATCACGCGGAGCGAGGCACAATATACTATTTAGAGATCACTAGCTGCAATGAATTTCACTAGAAGGCCCAGCATCGCTCCCGGAGCTAACCAGTTGAACGGATGCATAGGAAGATTTCTAATCACTCCGAACAGAACGATGACGCATCCGAGCGAGTAAATCGCAGACGAGGGAAGCCGTGGCTGTGGCAATCCCCGCCCGCGCAATCCAGCTAG
>Ga0126371_10001439_pt1 | contig 20092 bp, 17 predicted proteins | sample PanSoiMetaPlot_4_FD_110145 | JGI IMG/M metagenome (GOLD analysis project Ga0126371, IMG submission 110145) | Tropical forest soil microbial communities from Panama - MetaG Plot_4 | ecosystem: Environmental > Terrestrial > Soil > Tropical forest > Bulk soil | place: Panama | collected 2016-02-17 | reverse complement strand
GAGGGCGTCGAGGTAGCGGTCAACTCACCGGTTGCTCGGGCCGAGGGTGACGCACTGGTCCTCGAGGACGGGAGCCGACATGCCGGCGACCTCGTCGTCGGAGCCGATGGCGTCGGCTCCCGCGTGCGGCGTTCGCTGCAGGAGCGTGGACTGCGCAGCCGAAGGGTCGATCTGGATGTCGCTAGCCTCCGGTATGTGATCCCAAGCCTGCCCGGCGACCCGGTGACGGAGATGCCCGAGTGGCTGCACGGCAACCGGCGGGTTGGTCTGCTGCCGCTCGCCGGCGAGCGGATAGCGATATACATGTATTGCCCGGGCGGTGACGTGAGAGGTCGTGCTCTGCCCATCGACGTCGAGAACTGGAGCGCCGACTTCCCGCACCTGCGTGGAGTGTTCGATCGCCTGCCACGCGAGGGCACGTGGCTGCCCGTCGTTGAGACTCGCAATGACACGTGGGTAGAAGGTTCGACGGTGCTCATCGGCGATGCCGCCTATTCGATGGCTCCCAACCTAGGCCAGGGCGGTTGCACCGCGTTGCACTCGGCGGTAACCCTCGCCGAAGCGGTCGACGGAAGCGAGTCGGTCGCACAGGCTTTGCTGCGTTGGGAGGCGGCCGAGCGCCCGTACGTGGACTATGTCCAAACTTGGTCGCGGCGCTACAGCCGGATGGTGAGTCAATGGCCGGTTTGGGGAGTGCGGCTGCGCTCGTTGACCTTCGCGGTGCTCGGCCGATCCGCCCGCCTGAACAGACGGTTCGCAGGCGTTGATCACCGTGAAGCCGTGGCCGCAGTCGGCGAAGGCTGAACGTGCGCGTGTGCAGCTCACCAAGCTCTGGGCGGCCCCGCTGGATCACCGGCGGTTCTCGGATGCGATCTTGACGAGCCGCCAGAGGACTTGGCACCGGGCGGGCTTGGCAGTCCGGATCGCCGTGCGTCGGCTTCCGGCCCGTCCTCGCCGCAGTAGATCGGCTCATGCCTCAGCGCGCCGTAGGAGGTTTGCTGAGCTGACCGCAAGTCGGCGTCTCCTCGGCTCGGGCGGAGCTCGAGGTATTCCCGCGGCTGAAGGACGGGCTTGGGCAAAGGATGCCTCGAGCCAGTTCTGCACGTAGGCGGGCGCGTCCAGCATCGACAGACATCTTGAACGGGCTAGCCGGGCAGGGCTAGGATGCGAGATTATTTGGGTCCGAACGTTCTGCCATGGAGCCCTTATGCCGGACACTTCCCGGCCTGAGATTGCGGCGGCATGCGAACGCCTTCGCGGCTACGCCGGCAGTGCAGTGGCTTTGTCCTCTTCGGATTTAATCGTGGTCGACAGTGACCGAGATTTCCTGCTTGACGAGCTGGCGAGCGTTGCCGATCACGCACTGGCGGTCTGCTGCGCCGCCTATCACCCGAGCCTGGTCGTCGGCGTGGTCGCGGCACCGCGCTCACGCAATCGGACGGTTAACTCCTGCAACAGGTTCGGGCCCGAGGCAGTCGCGCTGTCGCTGATTGAGTGGGCGCTGAACAAACGCGATTCCATGCTCAGCGCGCTGGCCGGAGGAGGGCCGGTTTCGCAGACTATGCCGCGCGCTCACATATTTTCGCGGAGCGCTTCCGGGACGCACTCCACGCGCTCGAAGCCGATACGGATCTCGCCGGCGTACTCGGCGACTAATTCGGCACGGCGCTTCCCACTTGCATGGGCCAAGCGATTGACCGCTTCGACCGCTACTTCACGGACTCGGTGTCCAGCGAAGACACGCACAACCTGTAACGGCCACGCCGCGCAAGGCCGCACGACCATCAAGGAGGCTTAAGCAGTGCCTAGCAACGCAAACCCAAGCTATGAACGCCTCGGCCCCAAACGGCTTCGACTTCCTGACGTCATCGCCCAATCAGTGGGCTTCATGGGCCCTGTGTTCTCCGCAGCGTTCGTCATCCCCTTGGTCGTCGGCGTGATCAGCGCGACCGGCAAAGGCGGCGGGGTAGCATCGCCGCTGTCGGTCATCATCGCGGCCATCGGGATCTTCGCCATCGGCTGGATCGTCTCCAGCTACGCCAGACAGATCCATGCAGCCGGCTCCCTCTATGACTACGTGACCCGGGGACTGGGCGACCGGATCGGCGCGGCGACGGGCACCCTTTACTACGGCGGTGTGATCGTTCTGCTTGTTGGCTTGCTGCTGCTGATCGGCGGATACATCGAGAGCACGTTGCAATCGGAGTTCAAGATCGACCCGCTGCCATCGTGGACTTGGACGCTGCTGGTCATCGCGCTCCTCGCGGCGATCATGTACTTCGGGGTGCGGCTCTCCACCCGCGCTCAGCTCACCCTCGCTCTGATCTCGATGACGGCGGTGCTGATCTTCTTTATCTCGGTGATCGTGAAGCTGGGCAGCGCCAACAGCATCAAACCGTTCAATCCGTCATCTGCGGCGCAAGGCTGGTCAGGGATCTTCTTTGGCGTGCTCTATGGCGTGCTACTTTTCGTGGGCTTCGAAACCGCAGCGAACCTCGCCGAGGAAACCCCGCATCCCAAGCGCCACATTCCGATCGCCGTCCTCGGGACTGCTGCCATCGCAGTTACGTTCTACACACTGGCCACCTATGTTGAGGTGGCAGGCTTTCACTACAGCCTGAGGGCCATCACCGCGGCAGCTGGCGCGCCGCTGTTTGCGCTCGGCGCACCCACCGCGGCAGGGGGTTACGGGAGCACGTGGATCGACCGCGGGCTCGAACTTGTCGTCTTGTTCGACATGCTTGCCGTTGCAATCGGCTGCGCTGTATCGGCATCCCGCGGCATCTTCGCAATGGCCCGCGACCGGCGCCTGCCGTCATCTCTGGCCCGGGTATCGAAACGGCACGGCTCGCCACTTGGGGCCGCGGTCCTGATCACCGGGCTCTCGGTGATCACCCTGCTCATTAACCAGTACTGGCCTGGTCTGTTCGCGCTGCCGAAAACTCCGCACTACTTCGCCATGTTCGCCTGGGGGTCCACGTTCGGCGGCTTCGCGCTGATCGTCGTCTATCTGCTCATGTCTGTCGGCGCATTCCGGAATGTCGCTGGCTCGCCCGGCCGCATTGGGGTCCGAGTGTCAGCGATCATCGGGATTCTGGTCACCGGCGGCGCAATATTCGGATCCTTCTACAAGGTGACCAATCCCACGATCCTCGCGCCATGGTTCGCCGTCGTCCTATTTGGCATAGGACTCGCTGCCACCGGCCTGTTCCCGGGCCGAGCCGCGGCGAGCACGCGCCTCGCTGACCTCGCCGCTGGCAGCACAGCCCTGCCGGGCCCGGCGATAGTCGGCGCCGGAGTCGACGCCATCGCCGTCGCGGACGGCGGCGAGTCTGTCGCCATCGGCGCCAACGGGCAGCAACTGCGGGATGAAGACGTCCTCACCATCCGACAGCAGATTGCCAAGCTGGACGCCAACGGCGCCATGCTGGACTTCGTCTTGTTTGTATTCCGGCTCATCCTCGGCTGGGTCTTCATCTACCACGGTTCTCAGAAGCTCTTCGGCGCCTTCGGTGGGTACGGGCTGCACGGCACCGGCGGTTATATGGCTTCGCTCGGCTTGCACCCAGGTCTGCTTTGGGCCGTTGTTGGCGGGACCATCGAATTCGTCGGTGGCATCTGCATGCTCGTCGGGTTCACGGCCCGAATATGGGGCGTTCTCCTGTTCGGGGACATGCTGATAGCCGTCCTGTCCGTCAACTGGGCCAATGGGCTCATCGCTGAGAAAGCCGCGGGCGGCTACGAGATCAATCTCGCGCTCGGCGTAGTCGCGATGGCTATCTTCCTGCTCGGGCCGGGAGCATGGAGCATAGACCGAGTCCTCGGCCTCGAGCACAAGCTCGGTATTGACCGATGGACTCAGCGAGGCCGCCGGCCCGCATCGGTTACTAGCGCAATCCCAACCCCGATCCCTGCAGGAATCGCACCGTCAGGCAACCTCGACAGGGCGGAATCGGCTGCCAGCGACGTAGCGGACACCGCAATGCCCGACAGCTGACGCGTCGCTAAGAACCCCACCTCGAGCCGAGGCTTTCGCACCACCAGGCGATGCCCCGTCCAAGCCGGTGCTTGGACGGGGCACGCGCGTGATGAAGGCCAATGTGGTCCGTCACCAAGGCGAGTGACGAGGCTAGATTGGGCCCCACAGGTCAGCGCGTGGTTGATCTTGTTCGCAGATGACTTACCCGGCGGATCACCTCGCGGCAGAACGGGCCGACCCCCTGCGCGTCATCCGTGAACTGGGACGGCTTAATGCAGAACGTGCTGAAGCCCGCGTCGATCTGCGGCTCGATAACCGCGAGCGCCTGGCCGAGGTCGGCCGTGCTGGTCGCGTCACGAAATACCGCGCGCGTGCCGCCGACAAGCTCGAGGCTGGCCATGTCACGCCCGGCCGCAGCCATCGCCGCGTGTAGCCGATGCATCTCCTCCGCTGTCGGACGGCCGAGGGGGTTAAAGCCGTCGCCATAAGTCACGATCCGCTCCACCATCCGCCGGTGCATGCCGGCGCCACCAAGCCATAGCTGCGGGCCGGAGGGCCGGAAGGCTTTGGGTTCGAAGTAGACGTCGCGGAACGGGTAGTGCGGCCCAGCGAAGCTCGTCGGCGTGTCCCGCCACAGCGCCGCCCAGGACTGAAGGTGCTCGTCCAGCAGGTCGCCGCGCACACGGAACGGCACGCCAAGCGCCTCGTACTCTTCGGCAAGCCAGGAGACCGTGGGCAGGACGACGAGACGGCCGCCGCTCAGCAGGTCGAGCGAGCCGAGTTCGCGCGCCAGGAGCAGCGGATGGCGCAGCGGGGCGATCACGGCGCCCGCAACCAGCCGGATCCGCTCAGTCACGCTAGCGATTGCTGACAGCAGCACGAGAGAACTAGGCCAGGGCGTAGCCGGATCCTGATTGCCCGGCAGCGCGTACTCGCGCGGGTTGGCCATGACTCCATTAGCGCCAGCCGACGGCCCGAGGGCGATGTGCTCACTGATCATGACCGAGTCGAAGCCAGCGTCCTCGGCCTCGCGCGCCCAGCGCACCAGCATGCCGAGATCCCGACCGGCAGTCATGGTCCAGTTCTCGCTCAGGATGAGGCACATCCGCGGCGGGCTGTCGGCAGGCTCCGGCTTCACAGCGCTCACCGAGATCACCGACGTGGCGGCCGGATGCCGCGGAACTCCCAGTCCCCGCCGAGCGCCGTGGAGATGACTTCTTCGCTGGCTGTCGGCTGCGCGCCCAGTTCAGCCGAGACGGGCAGCGGGCCGGCTACCACGTGGTTGCGCAGGCGGCCGAGACCGTCAGCTTCGACCTCCACCACGTCGCCGGGCTTGACAGGCCGTGAATTGGCTGGCGTGCCAGAGAGGATCACGTCGCCCGGGTTTAGCGTGATGGTCCGTGCGATGTCGGCGACGAGGTAGTGCATGTCCCACTCCATCTCGTCGGTGGAGCCGTTCTGCGCGAGGACGCCGTTGACATAGGTGCGCAGACTCTTCCCGTGGTAGTCCCAGCTGGTGACGAGGCCGGGCCCGAGCGGGGCCATGGTGTCCGACCCCTTTACTCGCAGCATCGAGCCGGCGTCGGTGTCACGGAAATCGTGCAGGCCGAAGTCGTTGGCGATCGTATACCCGGCGATGTAATCAGCGACATCGGCCTGCGGCACGGTGCGACAGGTCCGCCCGATCACGATGGCAATCTCGCCTTCGTAGTTCAGGTACTGGCAGTTTGCCGGCCGGATGACCGCGCCACCGTGTCCGGTGAGCGCGGACGTCGGCTTCTGGAAATAGGTAGGCGCGGGCGGCAGCGTCGTGCCGAACTCCTTGACGCGGCTGCGGTGGTTCAGGTGGACAGCGATGATCTTCGTCGGCACCGCGGGTGGCAGGTGTACCGCCGACTCGGCGAGGACGCTGCGGCCGTCGCCTGCGACGAGCATGTCGCCGTCCCTGACTACGTGCACGACCGCGCCGTCGAGCATGATCCGCCGGTAATCAGGCACCCGTCCATCCTCCTTCCGGCCGGTCGAACCAGAGGTGGATCTGGCCGGTCCCGATGGCGTTCTCATACTCGCTGAACCTGCGCGCCCGCGCCGTGACGGCGTGCTCGCCGAGCGCCGCGATCATCATGAGGTAGTGCGCGAATTTGGCCTCGGGGCGCACCCGGAGGAATTCAGGCATGGTGTTGAGGACACGGGCGTGGTCGCCTGCTTCAAACCAGGCGATCCGCTCGAGGTCGGCCTCACGAGCTTGCGGCGTCCTGATATGCACAGGATCGCTGGCTTCATGGTCCCGAAGTTCCCGCAGCGGCCAGAAGGTATGCGACAGCGCGCCGGAGGCGAGCAGGATTACCTTCCGTTCAGTCTGCGAGATCGCGTCGCGCAGCGCTCGGCCCGCCCGGAGGAAGTCCTCGGTGTCGCCGGTCTGGGCGGTGTTGCTGATCGTGACCCACCGCTTGCCGAGGCCGCGCCCGAGATATGCCCAGAGGTTGACGGTCGCGTAAAACAGCGGCAGGTACGGGTCATCAATCGCGGTGATCCAGGTACCGTGCTTGTCCCCGTTCGCTGCGACTGCGTGCGCCAGCTGCGGGTCGCCGCGCCAGTCGTAGGGTATCCGGGACATGCCGCGCGGCAGTTCCTCGGACGTGAACAGTCCGGCCCGCACGTCCTGGGCGGCGACCACGAATTCAACTGTCGTGAACCAGTGCGAGTCCAGCACGACGACGGTGTCGTAGTCGAGCGTCTCGAAGACCTCGCGGCGAAGCTTCTCAAGACCGGGAACGAGGCTGATTTCCTTCCCCTCGTTCAGGGCGACGCGCTCGTCTCGCGGAAGCATGATTGTCGGCACGTGCGCGAGGAGGCCGGCCGCGACCACCTCACCCATCGTGTCGCCATCCTGTCGGCGCGTAGACCGTGTTCTTGACGTCGGCGTAGAAGTCGAAGCTCCAAGTGCCGCCTTCACGTCCGATACCTGATTGGCGAGCACCGCCGAATGGCGCTTGCAGGTCGCGGACGAAGAAGCAGTTCACCCAGACGGTGCCCGCGGTTAGCTGATCGGCGACCCGCTCGGCACGTTCCTCGTCGCCGGTGAACACGACGGCCGCGAGCCCGAATCGGGTGTTATTCGCCAGCGCAACTGCCTCGTCCTCGGTCGCGAACGTCTGCATGGTCAGTACAGGCCCGAAAACCTCTTCGGTCAGAATCTCGCTTCCGGCGCTGGCACCGGCGAGCACCGTCGGCTGGTAGTACAAGCCGCCGAGTTCGGCGTTCACGTGGCCGCCAGCCAGCGCGTCGGCGCCGTCCGCGATCGCACGCTGAACGAACCCATCCACACGCTCCAAGTGCTCGCGAGTGATATTCGGACCGATGTCGCTGGCGTCGTCGCGCGGATCGCCTTGGCGCAGCCGCGCGGTCCCGGCCAGGAGGCGCTCTGTGAACTCGTCGGCTACCAATTCCTCGACGAGCAGCCGCGTGCCGGCCAGGCACACCTGCCCCGCGTTGTCGAACTGGCCCACGGCATTCCTGACGGCCAGGTCCAGGTCGGAGTCGGCAAACACCAGCAGCGGCGACTTCCCTCCCAGCTCCAGCGAGACAGGGGTGAGCTGCGCCCCAGCCGCGGCTGCCACCAACCGTCCCGTGGCGACCGAGCCGGTGAAGGAGATTCGCGCGACGTCTGGGTGCGCGACTAGCGAAGCACCCGCCTCCTCGCCGATGCCCTGCACCACGTTGAACACGCCGTCGGGCAGGCCTGCCTCGCGGGTGATGTCGGCGAGGATGCTCGCGGTGAGGGGAGCCCACTCGGGCGGTTTAGCGACTACCGTGTTGCCCGCCGCGAGCGCAGGCGCGATCCGCCAGGTCGCGAGCATGAGCGGTGCGTTCCACGGCGTGATGACAGCGGTCACCCCAGATGGCGACCAGGACACCTGCTGGCGGTGTTCGCGGATGTCCGGCAGCGACGAGTCCAGCCGACCCAGCCAATCCGCGAAGAACCGGAAGTTAAGCGCCACCCGGGGCATCACGCTGCGCCGGTGCGATCGCAGCAGCGATCCGTTATCGCGGGTCTCCACCTCGGCGAGGTCCTCGACACGCTTGTCGATGCCATCGGCGATCGCGTGCAGGATTGCCGAGCGGTCTTCGGCTAGTGTGGCTGCCCAGACGTGGAACGCATCCGACGCAGCCTGAACCGCCGCGTCCACCTCTGCCGCTCCACCGCGCGCGATCTCGGCGATCGGCGATTCGTCGATGGGGGAGACGTCGGCAAACGTCCGTGGCGACGACAACCGCTTGCCACCGATCCAATGCCTACCGTCGGCTATCTGCGCTGAATTCACAGTCACTCAGATCCATGGAGTATTTCGTTTGGTACCAAATTATCGGCAGGAGGCCTGGTTGTCGTCAAGCACGTTGCCGCCGTCCCAGGTCACGCCCACCTGCCGGTAATAGCCGCCGATGATCTCGGACACGCCCAGCCGGTCTAGTTCCTCCGTCGGGGAGGGGAACAGGTCGAGCGTCGCGTCGCCCCGCCAGGCCGGGCCCGCCTCGAAGCTAGCGCTGCCGGACGAGATGAGCTCCGCCAGCGCATCGGGCGCGTCCTTCTCGATGGACGGCACCCAGCGATGATGGGCCATCGGGTGCGCGTTTACGAAGCCGTTCGACGGTGCCTCCTCTCGCAGCGTGACGACGGCCTGCGCTAGCCGGCGATCTCCGGCGGCCAGCGTTCCCGCGAACATGCCACCCGGCGCGATCCGCGGCGCCGCCTTGCCGAAAGGATGCGGCCGGGTCTGGTGAATCGAGCCAAACTTCTTCGGATAGCCCTGGTGCAGACCGCGCGCGAGCGCGAAATCAGCGTCCACCCAGATGTATACACAGCGCGAGTAGATCCGGCCGCCGAAGCTGCACCGAACGACGGCAAAGCACTCCCGGTACTGTGCCCGCACGGGATCAAGCAGCTCCTCGGCCGCATCGCCGCAGGACTGCCAATCCGCCCAGATAAGCGCCACCGCGCCAGGGTCCTCAGGCGCGGGCTCCAACGGAGCGGGCAGCAGCTCGGCCACTCGCGCCGGATCGGTGCGGTACTCCACCGTCAGCAGGTCACCGGAGTAGTGCCAGGGCGGTGGCGGCAGTAGCGACGCCCGGCCCGTCGCGGTCCGGGGGTAGAAGAATCCGGTCACCTCAGCCACTGCGCAACTCCTGCACACTCAGGTCGTTCGGCTCCGCACGATCACGGATCGTAGACCACGAGACCGGCCTGTGGCACCCCCGTGCCCTTGCCGCGCTGCGACGGGGCGTTTACGCTGCGAATCGATTGTTCGTCCCCAAACGTTCGACCCTTGCCGGGAGCTGACATGACGCCGGACGCAAGCACGGTAGCGCAGACGCTCCACGCGCAGGGCGTCGACGTCGTCCGGGTGTCGTACCCGGACCTCATCGGCGTGGATCGCGGCCGCGATGTGCTCATCGACGAGCTGGCAGCAGCGGCCGAGCACGGGCTCGCGTTCTGCCGGGCGATTTATCACACCTCACCACGCGGTGACGTCGTCCCAGTGCAGGGTGGCCTGGAGGCCGGACTGCCCGACATCAAGGTGTATCCCGATCTGTCGACGATCACGCCGTTGCCGTGGGAGCCCGGCGCCGCTTGGTGCATCGGCGAGGCATACACCGAGGATGGCCAGCCCGCGGCTGAGTCGCCGCGGTCAGTTGCCCGCGCCGTCGCACGTCAGCTCGAAGTCGCTGGTTACTCTCTTGTCTGCGGCCCCGAGCTGGAGTTCTTCGTCTGCGAGCAAACCCCGACCGGAACCTGGCAGCGCTACGCCAACGAACTCGGCAACGTGTACGTGGTCGGCCGGAAAGGCGACCCGCAAGGACTGCTTCTGCACATGCTGCGCCAGCTCCGCGACGCGCAACTGCTCGTCACAGCGGCCAATCACGAGTTCTCACCCGGCCAGTTCGAGATCAACCTCGGTCACTCCGATCTGCTCGACGCGGCCGACCGGTCGTTCCGGCTCAAGTCCGCAGTGCAGGAGATCGCCCGGCAGCGCGGGTTGCTCGCGACGTTCATGGCCAAGCCGTTCAACGACGAAGGCGGGTCCGGCTTCCACGTACACGTGTCGCTAGGCGATGAGACTGGCGCCAATGTCTTCAGCGACCCGGACGGCCCCGACGGGCTCTCAGCGCCGGGCAGGTACGCCATCGGCGGCGTGCTAAGGCACGCGAAATCGCTGAGCGCCCTGCTCAACCCGACGATCAACTCCTACAAGCGGTTCGGCCCGGACACGCTGGCGCCTTGGCTCATCGATTGGGGACTGGACAACCGAAGCGCCATGGTGCGCATTCCGCCGGAGCGAGGTCCCGGTGCACGGATGGAGGTACGGCTTGGCGATGCGACCGCGAACCCGTACCTTGCCATGGCCGCGATCGGCGCCGCCGTGCACCTGGGCATCCAGGGAAAGGTCGAGCCGCCGGCGAAGCTCGAGGGATACGGCTACGATCCGGCGAGCGCGGCGATGCTGCCCCTGCGGCTGAGTGACGCCCTCGACGCTCTAGAGGCCGACACCGAGCTCGCGGACGTCCTCGGGCGCTACTTCACAACCTCGTTCCTTCAATACAAACGGAACGAGGTCGAGCGGTTCGAGCGGTATGTAACTGACTGGGAGTTTGGGGAATACGCCTACCACCTGTGATGCGTCCGCTGACGATCGCTGAGTACGCCAGCCCGCCGCCGTTCCCACCCGGTCGCCGAGACCGCGCGTCACGTAGTCGTAGAGCGAGCCGCCGAGTGAAACTCCCGCGCGTAGTTCGACACGATCCAGCCAGGGCGAACACGCCGATCCCGGCGATGATGACCGAGAGCGGCGCCGCGACGCCGCCGCCTTTCCCCGACGCGCTGATGACGCGCACAACAAGCGGGATAACGAAGGCAGCGGAGAAGATCGGGCCCATTAACCCCGCGGACTGAGCGATGACGAGGCAGCGACAGCACCTTCGCGCCCAGCGGCTTGTAAGCCTGCTCGGAACTCATGTGTCGTGCCAGCGGCTATGGCCATTAGTTCCGGGATCGTATGGAAGCAAACGATAGCGTGTCAAAGTTGTCGGTGCGCCGGTGCGGTTAGTCGGCGGTAACCCGGATCGGCAGGTCCTTGAGGCCATTGGTGAAATTCGAGCGGATGCGACGCGGGGCGCCAGCCAGCTCGAACCGCGTGACTCGGCGTGCCAGCGAGGTGAGCATGATGCGCACCTCGAGGCGCGCGACATGCATGCCGAGGCACAAGTGCGGACCGTTGCGGCCGAAGCTCAGGTGCCGGTTCGGCGTTCGTCCAATGTCAAAGACATCGGGGTCAGGGAACTCAGCCGCGTCGCGGTTGCCGGACACGTACCACAGGATCACTTTGTCGCCAGCGCGAATGCGCGCGCCGCCGAGCTCGGTGTCATTCATCGCGGTCCGGCGCATGAAATGCGTGGGACAGCTCCACCGCATGACTTCGTCAGTCGCGGTGTCAATCAGGCTCGGATCGTCGCGGAGCCGGTCCCACTGGTAGGGGTACTGACAGAACGCCAGAACGGCGTGGGCCATCGCGATCCGCGTCGTCTCGTTGCCGGCCACGACCATGATGGAAAACAGGTTGTCCAGATCGGTCTCGTTCAGAGCCTCGCCATCGACCCTGGCCTGCAGCACCTTGGATAGCAAGTCATCGCCCGGCTTGAGGAGCTTGTCCCGCACTATGTCGCGGCCGAGATCCCATAGCTGCTTGCCATAGGGGCTGCGGAACGGAAAGAACCGGTAGGCGTCAGTGTCGTCCCGTCCCCATACGACATCAGTCAGATCGGGGTCGGTGTTCGCGATGAGGCGGTCGCCAAGGTCGATGAACAGGTCCAGGTTGGCTTCCGGCAGGCCCATGATGCGCGCCAGCACTCGGATCGGGATCTCCTTGGCCACGTTGGCGACGAAGTCGAACGTCCCTGGTTCCAGACCGGCGTCGAGCACCTGCTCGGTCAGCCGCTCGACGAAATGCTGATAGACCGCGACGGCGCGCTGGGAAAAACTGCCGGACATGATCTTCCGCAGCTGGGTGTGTTCGGGCGGGTCCATATCGATAATCGTCCGCCGGGCGGCCATTTCCTCATCGGTCGGCTCTTCGAACGACACGCCGCGACTCGATGAGAATGTGGTCGTGTCCCGGCTGGCGGCGATGATGTCGGCGTAGCGGTGCACTGACCAGAAACCGGAGTTCGGCGACGCCTCGTCGAACCAGGCGACGGGCTCTTTGGCGCGGAGGCGCGCGAACTCGCTGTACGGAACGCCGCGCGCCCACATATCGAGGTCGGTCAGGTCGATGTGCGCCGGGGCCGTCATGCGGTTAGTTTGGCACCAAACGACATGTCCGGCAACGCCTGGCCTTGCGCTGCAGTCAGCCGACCTCGGCGACGCGGATGATCTTGCGCAGCAAGCGGGCCAGCTCTGCCTTCTCCCGGTCTGATAGCCCGGCGCTTACTTGTGCCTCGCCGGCGTTGAACGCTGGGAAGAGACGCTCTATGACTGCCTCGCCCTTCGGCTCGAGGCTGACGAGCACTAGCCGGCCATCGGCGTCGTGCGCCTGTCGCTTGGTCAGCCCGCGCTTTTCCAGGGTCTTGAGTACTCCGGTCAGAGTGCCTTTCGTGACGCCCGCCTCGACCGCGAGGTGACGCGTCTGCTGTTCGCCCCAGATCCACAGCACGAACAGCACGGTAAAGGCCGCCCAGGACAGGTCCTCGTCGGCGAGGACCGATCGTTCCAGGTGATTGCGGACGACGTTGGCCGCACGGTAGATGTTTGACACCGCCGCCATGGCCGCGAAGTCAAGGTGCTGATCACCGATCCGCTCGCGGATATCGCGCTCGGCCTGTACCTGGTCGCGTGTGCTGCCGGTGGCTAGGCGAGTGGGCATGCCATGATCGTACGTCTCTGGCTTGCCTCCTCGTCAGGCCTGGTCAAAGGCGGTAGTTGGCAGGTCTACGGCGGTTGCGCCCGCATCAACTGGAAGAACGGCACCGGTCACGGCGGACGCGTCGTCACTGACCAGGAACGCAATGACCGACGCTACCTCGTCAGCGGAGCAAGGCCGTCGAAGCGGGACCTGCGACGTCGCCGCCTGGTACGCCGCTTCGCGATCAGGAAGGCCGCGCAAGGCCGCTAGCTGATCCATTTCTGCGTCGGCCATGGGGGTGCGTATCCAGCCGGGGCAAACCGCGTTGACGCGCACGCCGCGGTGGCCGAAGTCGCGTGCCATCGACCGGGTGAGGCCAATGAGTGCGTGCTTTGCGGTGACGTAGCCCACTGATTCCGGCGAGGCTGCGAGGCCGGCTAGCGATGACACCACGACGACGGAACCGCTGACGGTGATCAGGTCCGGCAAACACGCACGGGCGGCGACCAGACACGTATCCAGATTCGCCCGCATGCTGCGCCGCCACGCCGCGTCGGTCACCTCAGCCGCGGTGCCGCCGCCCTCGCCGCCTGCGTTGGCAACAAGGATGCTGACGGCACCGAACCGGGCGCGGACTTGCTCGATCGCCGCATGCATGTCGTCCGGCGACGCAGCGTCCGCCGAAACGGGGAAGGCCCGATCGCCGATCTCAGCCGCGACCTGCTCCAGTAGCTCCCGCCGCCGGCCGGTGATTGCGACGCGAGCGCCTTCAGCCGCGAGGCGCCTCGCGGTCGCAGCGCCGATTCCGGTCCCGCCTCCAGTGATGACCGCAACCTGACCAGCGAGCCGCCCAAGCGCAGTTCTCGCATTGCTCACATTGCTGTCCCGCTTGGCCATGAAGTGCAAGGTACCTGGCGTCGCTCGTAGCGTCGCCCTCGCCGCACCATTTGCCTCGCACTGGTCCGCGAGGCTGCGCTCGCAGTGACATCGCATCCTTGAGCCCGGAATGAATCGAGGCTGGCGCACTCGCCGCATCTCCACCGCGGTCTTGCGTGATGCCACCCATTGGGACGAGGTCGTCACCCAGCTCGGCTACGAGCACCTGCGCAGGCACGATCTGCCGCACACCGGCCTTACCTGGATGGCCGACGCTGGTCTGCCTCATCACGTACTGAGGAAGATCGCCGGGCACGGCTCGCTGACCACGACGCAGCGCTATCTACACCCGGACACGCAGTCCACCGCAGCCGCGGGAAGTTCCCTGAGTGCACATCTGACAGCGAGTTGGTCCCCCAACGTCCCCAGCTCCGGCTAGCCGGGCCAGCGAAAGATCATCAGGCCGGACGAGCTTAAGCCCGCTGACCTGGGCTCTTAGTATGATCAGCGGGCTCATTCGCTACGTCGGGACGGCGGGATTTGAACCCGCGACCCCTTGACCCCCAGGCATGCATCGGCGAACGGGCCACCAGGCGACTTCGCCGTTTTGCGCAGGTAACGCTGCGCACAGGTGAGCAGGTGCCCGAGCCGTGCAGCTCGTCGGTGAGCGCCCGCGGGTCCCAGTTCGGTCCCAGCGGGCCGAGCGATCCTCGGGACCTGCTCCCTCAGAGCTACTGCGATGTGCACGGCTCTTGGCCAACTCAGCCTCCATACAGACCGCGGCGCCAGGTCCCTGCCAATGCCTGCGCTCACAAGGGAAGTCGCAGAAGGCCAGCGAAAGGGCGAGTTCCCAATGCCCTGGCGGCCACCCCCTAGAAGGCCGCGCCGCACGCGCTCAGAGTGGCGGAACGCGCGGTCGTGCCGATGAACGATCCCGCGGGCCGAAGTGACCCGCGGCCTCGGGTCACCCGACTTGCCGGTTCAATCCTTCTTCGCAGCGGACGCGTCGACGCAGACGATTCCCTCGTTGCCGTCCTGGTCGGCGATCACGGTGAGCGAGGGCGCGTTGCTGTCGTCGACGATGGTCCCACCCGCGGCGACGGCAGCGGCGACCCGTTGCTCGGCCACCTCGGGCGCCACATAGACCTCGATGTGGAACCGCTGACCCGGTGCCGCGTGTTCGTTGGCGTCCCCGAACCACAGGTTTGGCACCCGGCCCGTAGCATCCCGGATCTCGTCGCTGGGAGTCCCACGGCCCTGCGCCTCGGCGCTCCCGGTCAGTAGGGCGGCCCACACTGGGGCGATTATCGCGGAGCGCGCCGTGTCGAGGCCGAGCTCGATGTCGCTGACCGAGGCCGGGTCGGCGTCGACCTTGTGGTCGGCGGCGATCTCGGTGATCCGTCGCGCGAGGTCGACGTCCTGCTGAGTCACCCATTCAACAACGTGTTCGGTGCCCTCGTCGTCGCGGTAGATGGCGTCGTCGCTGACCAACTTGAAGTCGACATACCCGTTACCGATCGACACGCGCGGGTGGTGGCCGAGCGCGTCGCCCGCCTCGCCCACCGCGGCGACGAACCGTGCGCCCGTGCCGAAGTCGCCGATCACGTAGCGTGCATGCAGTCCCTGGGCCAGCTTGCGCCAGTCGGCCAGGTTCGCCTCGGCGATCTGTGCGCCCTTCAGCATGTCCATGGACGGGGACCCTATCCCTGAATCAGCCCGCAGCACTAGCGCAATGAACAACCGAATCTGCCGCTGCCAGAGCGCGCGAATCGCAGTATTTGGCTGCTAGCCGCTTTGTCAGCGGGACAAGACAGAGTCGATTTTCGCCCGGACGCGGTCCCAGGGGCGCTGCCTGGGAACTCCAGCCATGAGCAGCTCGTCGGAACCTCCGACCCACGCCGCTGAGCCTGACGCCCGCATGCGCCAGGGTATGGACCGACGAACGAAAGCGATTCCCCCGGGCAGGTTGGGTGCTCCTCGTCCTTACCGGGCTATCGGATGGGTCCGGCGGGAAGCGAGATAGAGGAGTCCGGCACTGGTTGACTGAGCCTTAAGCTCAAAGGTCAGCCTGACCCCCGACCCTGCGAATGTTGGGCGATGCGCCCAAGGCCCGGATCGGTTAGTGGCGGTGCGACCGGGCTGCAGCGGCCCTGGGCGATGGAGGAGTCGTTTGTTCGACCTGTTGTCTCGCGATTGCGCCCTGTGCGGACTGGGTCTATCCCACTCCCTGGGTTTCTGCAATCGTGCGACGCCGCTCAGCCACATGAGAGTCGTCTTTCGTAGGACAGGCGTGGCCCAGACGGCTTGCATCCCATTTCTTTACCAGTGGCGGCATAAGGTCGCCAGAGTCTGGCGCTGACATCCCGGCCTTAACCCCGGCGAATGACGTCGCTCGGATCGTCATCTTCAACTGCCCGCCAAGATGTGGAAGAAGCTGGTCACGCGGTTGATTTCCCGGTCGGTGTAGTCGACCGAGAAGGTCACCGGATACGTGACCCCGCTCATCAGCATGTCCAGTTTAGCCGACTCTAAATGCTGCCTAGGGGGAAGCGGCCTGGCATCGGCGGCCGCCGACAATTTCAGCCAAGTCCAGGGCGCGGGCGCACTTCTTCGGCCGTATGCTCATGCCCTGGCTCAGCTATCGCGGCGAAAGTGGCGTGTCTCCGGTATGTATAGGTTTACCGGACAATGCATCGATTTGCATGACTCGGCCACGAGCGCACTTCGCTCCAGGGCTCGGCTGGAAGGGTAACGGCGTGCCATATCGCCGATTCGGGTGCGTGGCATCCCGACGCCCGCCGCGCCTGGCGTTATGTACGCCCAGCCGTCTGCGTTCGGTGTCGCATATGGGATCCGCTGAATCTAGCGGTTCTCGGCCACGAACTGGCTGGCGGTGAAGGACGCGCCAGCCGGGTCGGCAAGGATTGCGGATCGCACCCACGGCGCATTCCGAGGCTCGGCGAGGACCGAGCCTCCGAGTTCGCGCGCTCGAGCAGCTATCGCGTCCACATCGTCGACGGCGAAGGTCACGCTCCAGCGCGCTGAGCCACCATCGCGGGGCAGGATCGTCGCCACGACGTCCTCGAAACCCTCGGGTGCGCCCATCTGCTTCATTCCTGCGCGCAAGCCGGGGTTGAGCTCCTCGAGATGATCGCCGTAACCCGCCAGAGCCCACATCGGCGAGCCGGCATCTATCGTGGTCCAGCCGAACACGGCGCCGTAGAAGGCCCGAGCGGCTTCGACATCATCGGTATGCAGGTTGTTGAAGTTGACCGCGCCATGCTCGTTGACTGCTGCCGAGCCGCGGTGCGACCCGGGCTGCCACACGCAAAAGACCGCACCCTCGGGATCGGCGAACACACTCATCCGCCCCGCGTCAAAGATGTCGAACGGCTCGGAGAGCACCCGCCCACCCGCCTCGCGCACCCGCGCCGCGGCGGCGTCGGCGGACTCGACGCGGATGTAGGTGTTCCACACCGCCTGCGGTGGAGCACCGGGGGGCAGTGAGGAGATCGCGGCCGCGTCCCGGCCGTCGATGCGGGCCATGTAGTAGTGAGCTCCAGCGTCGGCGGGCATCGCGTCCTCAGTCTGCCAGCCGAAGAGCCTGGAGTAGAAACGGGCCGCGTCTACTGGATCGGGCTGGTTGGTGTCGACCCAGCAAGGCACCCCGGCCGGATAGTCCTCGCGTGTGCTCATGACGGCAGGCTACAGCGGCTCTCATCGGGGAACTCGGCAACCCCCGGGGGCGGCGCGTCAGTCACGATGTCGATGTGGCACCGGACAGCATCGCCTCGGAATCATGGCTTGCTCTTCTGCGGGATCGCGTTAGTGCCCGGCGGGCACTGAGTGGGCCGTGCGTCGCGCGCGGGAGAGAGCGACGAGGATCTGCGAGGCTAATGGCATGCTTTCGCTGAGGACGGGTGAGGCTCGTGGCCGTGGGACGGGCACGGCATCTAGGAAGTGGGGTGACAGGCGACAGCTCTGCGCACAGGCGCCCGCTGCTGCGACCGCTTATACGAGGTCTCAATCAGTGCGGGTGGCAAATCCCAGCTCGGCGGAGGGCAGGGCAGGCCGAGCCTCAGGTCTCCATGAGGCTCACAGGACTCTATATCCCGCCGAACGACGAGACGGAGCGCACTCCTGCCACCGGAACACGGTCGCCCCACATTCCTCGCCGACAGACCGCGTGAGCGGGGCGGGAGCGGTCGGCATTTCAGCTGTCGGCGCCGCTCGAAAATGAGGCCATAGCGCCCCGTCGCAAGGGCCGCACATTCGACCGGCGTCGACATCAGCGGCAACATTGACGAAGGCAGCTCCGGCCGAGCCGAACTGCACGCCAGTGGCCAGGCACCTCGGCCGCATCAACGGACTACAGCCGGAGCCCGACCACCTGGTGGGATGGCTGCTTTGATGGCTCGTTGCGCCGTCTCTTCGTCGGACCGCAGCTCTAACTCCTCGCTTTACACTGCCGGACCGAGGCGGACACGCAAGCGCACACTACGTCGTCCCGCCGATCGCGGTAATCGTGATAATGAGCGGACTGTCAGCACTACCTCCACTGTCCTGAAGGGCTGAGCGGGCTTTGCTTTCTAGGCACTGTCAAGGCGACGGCCGATCCCCGGGACGCGAGCCCGACGAACCTCCATATGAGCCTGACCCTCGATGACCAGCGCTTCGAGGTGGCCGGCTGACGCATCTGTTCCGGCTCAACCCGCCTGATTGATGCTCATCCCATACTTAATGGCAGCCTGAAGGACATCGACGTTTATGCCTGCGAGGTGTCTGAACTTGATGCAATAGCCCGTAACGCTGGCCTTGCCGATCGAGCCGCCATAGGTTCGGGCCAGGTAGGTCTTGTCGTCGAGGCCGAGCACGTAGACCGAAATGCCGGTCGTGTTGGCGCTCAGGCCAATGCGGTAAAACTCTCGCGACGATCCATCGGCGTAGGTGATGGTGTAGGCGCCGTAGCCAATGTTCGGGTTGGCCACAGCCTTGCCGTCCGCGTTCGTGCCATCGGTGAACCACAGCCTGCATCCGGGAAATTCGGCAAGGATGTGTGCGTGTAGCCGTCGGAGGTCGGCCTGCTTGGGCCCGGGTTGACTGGCGAGGTACGCCTCGACTTGCTGAGGTACATTCATCTCGCGCCGCATGCTAGCAACGAACTGTCCCATGCCGGGATGGCCGCCGCTCAAGCATCGCCGGTGTCGGGGTGGCTGGCCGTCAGCCGCGGACAGAACGACAATCCGCTGGTACGGCGCGGCGTATTGACCACCGGATCGCCGGCCAGGTGATCTAGCTCGCCTGGTAGCTCGCCAAGATCAACGGCTGTGCGCGCTCGAAGTCGTCGCGGTCCCTCATAGAGACTTCAAGGTCAGACGCAACTGGTCCAGGCCGGGAGGGGTCGCCGAGTTGCCGCGGAGCGGGGCCGTCGAACGCACCAGCGACTTCGCCCAGTTTCAGCTTCCTGCTGACCATGATGGAATCGGGCGGCACAACCATCGACTGGCCCACCTGATGCTTTGACTAGAGCCCATGCGGCGACACCAGCGCTCTGAAGCCGCTCCCCGCGCGGCGGTGCCGCATGCGCGCCCAAACAGATCCCCGGCGGCACTCGCCTGACCTGGGACCACATCGGGTTCCGCAGCATTGAAAGGGCATTCATGTGCCGGCTCCTCGGGCGCGTCCGCGGCAAGATGCTAGGCGAGGGACGGCCGCCGGTCCGGGCCGACATCGGCAACGACGGTCGGCTTCGCCCCGGCAGCACCCTGGGGGCCAGGCCATGAGCCGGCCGGAACGGGTAACGCCAGGCCCTCATTCGACCGCCACCCCCGATAGGACCGGTAGCGATCGCGATGGCAACGGCACGATCGGCCGCAGATCCTGACAAGCGCGCGTCCATAGATCAGCATGATCTGGTCGCCCGCGGTGTGCGCCGGGCCCCAGCGGCGCAGCGCGTTCTCTTAGGCCTGCGTGTCTGGCTGGATGTGCTGTTGGCATGCGCTCACTGCACGCATCAGCCAAGGCGGCACCGCATGGTGCTGATGTGTCTGCTGCACGGATCCCTAACTGGTCGGTGGTGGGGAGACCACGCTCCGGGCCGTAGGGCTTGCTATAGCTAGTTCAGTGGTATATAACGTTTGCATGCCCGTACGTGCGATGCAGGAAGCGACCTTCATGATCCTCACCGCGCTGGCAAATGGCAGCCAGCACGGGTACGGGATCATCATCGACGTCCAGGAGATCTCCGGCGGCCGGGTCCGGCTGCGCGCAGGGACGCTTTACAGCGCCCTGGACCGCCTGCGCGCGGACGAGCTGATCGTGGTGGACCGGGAAGAGGTCGTCG
>Ga0126371_10001438_pt1 | contig 20092 bp, 17 predicted proteins | sample PanSoiMetaPlot_4_FD_110145 | JGI IMG/M metagenome (GOLD analysis project Ga0126371, IMG submission 110145) | Tropical forest soil microbial communities from Panama - MetaG Plot_4 | ecosystem: Environmental > Terrestrial > Soil > Tropical forest > Bulk soil | place: Panama | collected 2016-02-17 | reverse complement strand
GCCACGCGGTCTGATACGCCAACCCGTTCGCCTTTGCCCATGCTGAAAGCTTCATTCCGTCGGTATAGATGCCTATATTCGATAAGGCAATATCACGATTAAGAAGCGAGGGCTGGCAATCAGTGGCTTTGCGGGGGTTAGCGCCCCCCTGTGAGCTTCAGTTTTGGGTGGATGAGTACGCAACCTCAGGTCGCGAGGTCCGATCGGCTGCCGCTCACCGTTCTCGAACGACGAAGATGACTGTCGGCCCGCCAATCGTGCGGAACTCAGGCGCGTCTAGCAGGCCTCAGTTCGGTGGGACGGGCCTGCTTGACGCCCGACTGATCCAAATGTTCGAGTATTTCCCTGATGGTTGCCAGCGAGGTGGCCGTATCAGTTGGTTCGGTCGCCACCGAAAGTGGCTCGGTCACCGGGGCAAGCACAGGGGTTATCGTCGCCCCGGCCGCATCAAGACCGTCGACCGCATCTGGCACCACGTCGTGCTCAACCGCTACCGGGGCCGGTGGCTGCACCTCGGCCGGTGTTGACGTTGGCTTGCTCGAGATTCCCTCTGAGCCGGAACGCAGAGCGAGCCGTTGCTGCGCTGCTTTGGCCAGAAACATCGAACGGCTTTCGCCGGCCGCGAGGGCAGCTTGGTCGATGCGCGCGAGCAGCGACTCGTCAATTGTGATGTTGAGATTGACGGGGCGATTTGTGGGTACGTAGGGCACGAGCGCCACCATCGCGCCCGCAGAGCTCTCCACAAATGCCCGATCGTCGACGAGCCGCGACAAGGGACGAACGTGCGGCAGGTCGCGGCCGTCCGCAATCATCCCATTGATATGGAGCGCAAGGATCTCAGCGGCCTTGGTGAGGACTTCATCGGGGTCGTTCGCGGCCGTGACGCAACCGGGAAAGTCCGGAAACGAGGCGCCATAGACGCCATTGTTCTCGTCGATCAGCGCGACGACTTGCATCATCGATTCCCTTGACAAGACCGTCGCCTGGTCGTGGATCGCCCTTTTTTCCGAATCACCAACCACAATTTAGCGCTGTCTATGTTTTTTTCATGGATTATACCGGCGGCCAAGTGCATCCGCGCCGCGGATTCACAACATCATCTAGCGCGTGGACGGCGGCATGCGCCGCTTTGAGGAGGATCGGTTTTCTAAATCGCCAGCTCTTCCGCGGCCGGCCAAACTGTCGGCGGCCGCGCACACCGCCGTTGAATGGCCGTCACTCGCTCATTCCGATTCGATCCCATCGAGCGCGACCGGGGTCACGACCACGATCGATCCGCACGGGCCATGCGGCGTGATAACAGCGGTGGCAATACCCCACAGGAATATGCCACCCCCGCGATCCCGGATGACGGCGGGACCGCCGGAGTCGCCCAGGCACACGCGCGCACCGACCGCATTGGCAACCGCCAACCGCGGACTGCCGAGCTCAAAGGCTGTCTTGAGCGCGGCCGTTCTTAGCGTTCCAGCGATGCGCCCAGAGATACCAACTCCTGCGAGGCGGAAGGTGCTCGGAATACGTTGAGAGCTATTGGCGACGGGGATCGGCCTGCGATCCACCACCGCATGGGCGAGTCGGAGGACTGCAAAGTCCGAGCCAAGGCGGCCAATCCGGGATTGCAGATCATCCATCGGGATGAGCGGGATCGTGCCACTGCTCGAGCGGCGAACGACGTCCGTCACCATGATTGGCTCGCGGCTCGCTTGCGATCCCTGATAGAAAAACACCCCAAGGGCTGCCAGTTTTTTATCAGTAGGTATACAGTGAGCCGCCGTCACCACGAGGTCCGCTGCAATCAGCACTCCGGAGCAGTGCGTCAAGCCGACCCGATTCTTGCCCTCGATGTCGACGGCGCGGACCGCAACGGTCGCCCCGGCGAGCGGATCGCCCGCATGAGCCGACGCTCCGCCCTCGATCGCGTGGGCTTGACCCATCCGCAACAGGATCATCATCGTCACGATGCTCGCATGAACTACGCCCCACATCGCCAAAGTCTTTCCTGTCATGCTTGCCATGATGATGCCAACAGAGAGATCCGCGACCTTCCGAGTTCCGCTTAAAGCGGCGCGCTTTCGCGGAGCCCCAAGATCCGATGTTCCAATCCGCTTCTGCTAGTATGCCTGAGTGGCTATTCCCGATGGTACCAAAAGCGAAAGATTCTATCGCGGCGGCTCGCCGAACAAAATCAACGCGCTCCCCGATCGGCTTTGACGTGGAGCAGGGGCCTTCAGCTCCCTGTCCATCACATTCCGGCGCAGTTTCTCGATGGGGCAGGCCGTTCCGGCAGCATACCGAGAGCCCTTCGACACCAAAGTCCTTGTACTCGGCGGTCCCCCGAGGGCCGACTCAACGCGGGCTCGACCTTAGGGAAGGTAACCCCTCGCCCAAGTGGGTGCAACCTTTACGACATTGGTTGGCGATGCCCGCATTTTTAGATTGCCCGGACAGGTCTCAATGGCTTAGTAGGGACGCGTCGTTTAGGCTCACGCCAGCAATGACATGTTATGGTGCCAACCTATGACTACCGGTTCCCAGATCGAGTTAATCTATGACTGACCGCTCCCAAATCGAACTGCTGCTGCGCGAGCTCTACGCCGCGAGATTGCGAAACGACCTTGATGGGGTCTGCCGCGCCCTTGCAGAAGGCGCCCGCTATCAGGTGATCAGCGCGGGCCTTGCCAGCCCTGTCGCCATCGTGTCCGTTGGCACCGAGGAATATCGCCGGCTCTTAGCCCAAATGCTCAAAATGTTCTCGCTCAGCGATCATACGATCCAGTCGGTCATGATCGACGGGCCCAAGGCCGCCGTCCACTGGAAGGCCAAGGTCCTGTCGAAAATCACCGGTGCGACCGCAACCACTGAAGTGGTCGACCTGTTCGAAATCAAGGACGGACGTATCGAATCCTATATCGAATTCTGCTACACGCGTTCGCAGCTCGCCAAACCGGTCAGCATCGCATAGATTGACGATTGAATATCGGACCATGCGTTGCGTGCGCCGTCCGAAGCGATGGATGTTAACGAAAGCTGTGGGCCATTTGCCCAAGAATTGACTCGACCGCTCGGCCGTAAGTTCCGCCAAAATAGCTTAGATCGGCGAAGTAGGCCGCAAAGACGGCGATGATGAACCATCCGACGAAGCGCATTCAGCCATTATTGGTGTAAATGGTTGTTGCTTTCTTTAGGTCTGACCTGAAACAGTGAAAAAATCGGGCCCCTAATACCGCGGCGACGCCGGCGCTGACCAATCCCGGCCCTGGACGCCGATTCCCGCCGAAGCCAACTTTTACCCCCTAATGCTACCGGCCGTCGCGAAATCGTCCAAATGTATGTTTAACTACCTGTACAGGAAATAAATGAGGGTATAGAAAGAAGGCCCTGCCGAAGCAGGGCCAAGTCAAGGGAGGAAACGCACGCCAGAGAGGCGCGCGAGGAGACTCTACCAGAGTTGGAAAGAGTCCAAAATCGAAAGTTGCGATGCATAACAATGCCTGTCCATTCGGGCGGGCTTTTTTTTTACCCGCTTGCCTCGTAAAGCTCTGTTATAATTTCCATTTCAGCCGACCTTGAGGAAAGGGGAGCTGTTTTAGCCAAGCTCCCTTTTTTTGCTCAGTGTGGCAGCCAGGGCACACACTACCCCACTGAAATACTTCCGACTCTTGCCGACTGGGGTAATGGGCAACCATTGCGGATCACATCGCCCTTTCTCTTTCGAGCTACGCCTCGGTGTCCCGGTTCGCGCGCCCCCGCAGCCGCCCTGACACGTTTCCTCGATGCTAGCCACGCCAGCCAAGGCGGTGACCATTCGCGGCCGGTCACGCCTGGTTCGGTGCGATCTCGAATGGATCACGTTGGAGGTTTCGCGGCCGGCTTGACCTTAGGCGCACTCCGGGTCGTCCCAAAGGCTGCAGCGAAAGCCGGTGTGCGTACCAATCTGCAAGCCTGCGCGTTCACCCCGCCAGCATGGGCATACTTCTGCTGCCGCCTGCCAGCGGCTGGCGCCCTCGCGTGAAGCGCCACCTTGCTGAGCCGCCGCCGGCAACCGCAGGGCCGTTCTGTCGCCGTGTGACACATCGGAACGAGTGTAGGGAGAATGCGCCTGAGCACCAGGACAGCGACGGTGCGCGCCAGGATGATGGGGACCTTGAGTAGTGTGCTGCGCGCCGGGTCCCGCGGAACTGAGCCGATTTCTTCGAAGCCCCAGCCGCGGCCGCTGTGGCGGCAAACAATCACTGATAGAAGTAATGTTTCCGTCGGCACAAAGGCCGGGCGCGTGGCGGGGCGCCGGCATCGAGATGAGCGATAATTGATTGCCGATATCCTCGGTCGCTAGGCGGCAACGAACGAGATGACGCCCGGAGCGGTAGTGCGCTTCGTTTCATTCTTCTCTGACGAGATTTATCACTAATCCAAATTCCGACTGAAAGTTTTCGTGTTTGATTGGCTGTGGCCCGAGCTACGGTTCCGCGGCACGCTTGTATATTTGTTTGGTAAGCAGAGCAGTGGCAACGCGGAGGTCAGCATGATGTGGGCATTCACGGGATCCAAAATGGCGTTCATTGCAGCGTGCAACCTGCCGGCATTGACCGGCATGATTGAGCGAATTCGAGCGCCGAGACCATATAGAATTGATGGGGAATTCATCGATGCACTCGACTTAAGATTTTTCCAGAACGCACGGTGCACAGGAGCGCCCGGCACAAAGTCGAACGATGGCAACGATACCCAGCGACCCCCCAATTCGCTGGAGGCGTCGGCGTTCCTAGCGCGCTCCTTGGCTGCCGGCGGATTGGACGCTTTGTGGATGCTGCCTCAAGGTCAGGGCCAGGAAATCAGCCAAGTACATGCACCGCTCACTGCGAACCGGTCGATAACACATGGCGTTTCATACGACCGAAAGGCAAGACGACGTCGCGACGCTTACCCACAAAGACATGTGCGCAAATCACCTGTCATTCGCCTTTCCTTCAAGAACCGGAGGCGTGCTTTCTGATGGCGAGGGTTCCAGCTTCCACTCAAATCGAGGTCATAGCCGCTTTGCGTGAGATTCGTGACGAAGTGTCGCGCGTGCTGCGAAAGCAACCCAGGGCGTTTAGTTCTCCACACGAGGGGTACGCCTTCATCCGCGACCGGCTCGATGAATTGTGGGCGCAAGTTAGAGGGGACGATCGGAGCCGCGCGCGGGAACAAGCTATCCAAGTGGCCGCCATGGCGGTGCGGTTCATGATCGATATCAAGGACTCTTGATGCTGAATTGGCGATCGAGCGGCAATCGTAGACCAGGAGATCGTCGGCGCTGCCCTCCAGACATTGACGCGGGTGGAGTGTTACACAGATGGGCTGATGCCCACTCTCATGCCGTCTGCATCCAGCTTCCATGAACTGACGCAGTGGACGCGCCACGCAAGCAAAGCGGTCCCGAATACGTGCGTACTGCTGAAGTGCCAAAAGATTTGTGCTCCCGTCAGCGAGATTTGCACCGAGCGTGGCCTACCGATTCCCCAAACATCAACGTTACGCTGCACGTTGGGGTGCGCCGCCGACTAACTTGATATTGTAGCGGATAGAGCCTCGGCATTTCACTTGAAGACATCATCAATGCCAACCAGACCGCGACGATTGTCGTCGTTTGATCTTATTTTGCGCTGACATTCCGCCGTGCCGCGCTGAGCAAAGGAAAGGCCATGATAACACTGAAGGCTGCGTTTGCGATCATCGTTGTTTTCTTGCTTGTCGGCGCTTGCGAAGCGGGTCCAAAGCAGAACAACTATTGAGACGCGTCAACAGCCGGATATACGTCTTTCACCTCCTGTGAAACTGTCGTGGGCGCAAAGCCCGTCCACAACTGGCAGACCCATGACGATAGATGTGACCTGCCGAGTGAAGGTTGCGATGACAAGGTTACGATCTGTGCGCAGTTGACCCCAGGGCCGCCCGTCATACCGAGGTCGTGTGGGCCAGCAGATGGCGGCTCTGTTGCACGGGAACCGCCGCGATGGCCCTGTCGGCCAGGACGCGCGTGGCATCACCGCTCATATGTTGCGCAGCGTTGACTGTCTCTCTGCTCTGCTCGCCGCAGTCACCGCCGAGAGTCAAGTTTGGGCGGTTTACCGATCTGTTTCGGAAAGGAACCAGGTTCGTCTCTCCGCCTGATCGATGCAAGTCTCCACTAAGCTCGTCGTGGCCACGTCTCCATGTCCCTCACAAAGAGCATGGACTTCGCGCATGCGAGCTGCCAGTTGAATGTTATCTTCCCGCAATTCAGCGAGCATCTCGTGCGCCGTGACATAGACGCCGTCATTGTCCAGAACGTGCTGGAATTGTTGAATATGGCCGACGGATCTCAATGTCGTACCGCCGATCTTCCGAGCCCTTTCGGCAATAGCATCGAAGGTCGCGAAGATCTGCTCGCTGTGTTCGCTGAAAACCCCATGATAGTCTCGAAAGTGTGGCCCGCAAGCGTGCCAATCGAAGTTCCTGGTCTTAAGGTACAGCGCCAACATGTCGGCAAGTAATGTCATGAGGGCGGCGGCAATGTTGCGGGTGGCATCGGAGCGGGTTGCCGGCAATCGGGCTGACGGCATTACGAATGGCTCTCCCTCTCTCGTATCAAAGAATTGTGATGACGCAGACGAGCCTAACCGCGCGGTTACCGGCCGCATTGGATCCCTTTGAGGGGATTTGTACCTTTGTGCGATCCGCCTCCGGGCCCGTTGCCAAGCCGCCTCGACGCCATCAGCTTACCGGCCGAATTCGGGAACGCCCGGGATGCAACCCGAACAATGTATTTTCGGATTCGGTCAGGGCGCCTTTGTAGCGCATCAAAGCTGACGGCTTTCCATTGTGACAATCCCAATATTCGGTGCGTTCTGCAGCGTTTAGTTTAACGCGGAGCCGTCAACGACTTTTGACATACCTTGTGAGCCTCCGGTATTCAGCGCATCGGCTGATCACTACCGATATGAAGTTCACCTTTGTACTACGATTGACATGTCTTATATTGCTCGATACCCTATCGTTAGGTGCTAGCCGTTGATCTTGACAGCGGCAGTCGGGGCGTATCACACCGTGCCCAATTGATCGCTCGATCGCGGCTCAACCGATCGCAAAGGCATAAATCGTTTGACTTGCGGCCTTGGCTCGATGAAGGCGTCCGGAGGCCCGCGAAGGATTTAGAGCGAGGTCAAGGTGTCAGATCCTGCGACCACCGCGGCTGCTGTCGGGTTCGGCCCATTCCGCCTTCTTCCAACTCAGCAACTGCTTCTGGAAGCCAACAGACCTGTTCGTCTAGGCAGTCGCGCATTTCAAATCTTAATCGCCTTAGTTGAACGCCCTGGCGAGTTGGTCAGCAAAGAAGAGCTGATCGCCCGGGTTTGGCCAAACACCGTTGTCGAAGAGGCGAGCGTCAGGGTTCATGTTGCGGCTTTGCGCAGAATTCTTGGGGACGGCCAGGCCGGCAATCGTTATGTGGCGACAATACCGGGCCGAGGCTATTGTTTCGTTGCTCCCATCTCACAGTCGGAAGGATCGAGTGGCCCCTCTGAGGTGCCAAGAGCCAGCCCTGACATGCCCGCGCATAGCTTGCCGGCTCCACTCACTCGAATGGTCGGGCGAGAAGGTATTGTCGAGGAGCTCGCAACTCAATTGCGGCGGCACCGTCTTCTCACCTTGGTCGGACCGGGCGGCATAGGCAAGACCACGGTTGCGGTGGCTGTCGCTCAGATGCTTTCTCATTCATATGAGGACGGCGTTCGGTTCGTCGATTTGGTGCCACTCGCTGATCCACTGCTCGTGCAGAGCGCGGTCGCCTCCACCCTGGGGCTCCCCGTCCGCTCGGAAAACACCCTGCCAAGCCTACTGGCGTTTCTCAAAGGAAAGCGCATGCTGCTTGTTCTCGACAACTGCGAGCATGTGATCGAACCGGTTGCTGCGTTTGCAGCGCAAGTTCTCGCGATCGCGCCCGACGTGCATATTTTCGCCACCAGTCGCGAACCACTCTCTGTCGCGGGCGAGCGCGTCAAGCGTCTTTCACCGCTCACATTTCCCGCGTCGGCCAAGCCGACCGTTGCCGAAGCGTTGACGTCGCCAGCCGTGCAGCTATTCGTTGAGCGCGCTGCGGCAAGCGTTGATGGCTTCGAGCTGCGCAACGCCGACGCGCCGACCGTAGTGGAGATCTGCCGTCGGCTTGATGGGATACCGCTTGCCATTGAGTTGGCCGCCGGATGCGTCGACGTGTTTGGCGTCCGTGCTCTTGCGTCCGGTCTCGATGACCGCTTCCGGCTGCTGACGCGTGGTCGGCGCACGGCCCTGCCGCGACATCGGACCTTGGCGGCCGTTCTCGATTGGAGCTACGGTCTGCTTGCAGACCCCGAACGGGCCATCTTGCGTCGCCTCGCAGTTTTCGCTGGAGACTTTACTCTGGAAGCGGCGAGCTCTGTAGCCGCAGACGCCAACCTGGTGACGGCCGACGTCGTGGAAGGTGTCGCCAACCTCGTCACCAAATCACTTGTTACAGCGAATGTCGCCGGCGCTGTCGCGCAATATAGGCTGCTTGACACCACGCGCGCTTACGCGCGCAAAAAACTTGAGGAGCATGGCGAGCGTGACGAATTCATGCGACGGCACGCTGAATACTTCAGGACACTCTTTGAGCGCGCCGAGGCCGAGTGGGAGACGTTGCCGACAAACGAGTGGCTTGTCACTTATCAAGGTTGGATCGACGACTTGCGGATCGCGCTGGATTGGGCGTTCTCTCAAACTGGCGATGCGGGGATGGGCGTCGCACTCACCGTCGCCGCCGTGCCGTTGTGGCTCCAGCTGTCACTGATCAACGAATGTCGCGGTCGAGTCGGGCGCTCGCTCGTCATACTCGAGTCCAATTCGGTGAGGCGTGACCGCCGTGCGATGAAGCTTCACGCCGCTCTGGGCTGGTCGCTGATGTACACTTCGGGTCTGGCGCGTGAGACTGGTGCAGAGTGGGCAACAGCGTTGGAGCTTGCGGAGGAATATAAGGACACCGATTATCGTCTACGGGCGCTGTGGGGACTTTGGGCCGGTACGGTAAATAACGGTGAGTTCCGCGCTGCGCTAGCGCTTGCCAAGCGATTTGATAATCTTGCCGCCGTCGCGGCCGACGGAGCTGATCGCCATATCGGCGACCGGTTAATCGGCGTCTGTCTTCACTTTCTCGGCGACCAACGAAGTGCTCGACGGCACATCGAGCGCATGCTCGGCCGCTACATCACTCCGGTAAACCGCTCGCACGCCGTACGCTTTCAGTTCGACCAGCAAATAACCGCCCGTATCACCCTCTCACGCGTCCTCTGGCTGCAGGGATTCGCTGATCGCGCCATGCGTGTTGTTGAAGACAATATGGATCATGCCCAGTCAACGAAGCACATCCTGTCACTGTGTAACGCGCTCCTTCAAGGTTCGTGTCCCGTTGCGCTGCTTGCGGGAGCACTGGCCCCAGCGGAACGATTTACTTCGATGCTGATCGAGCTAACCGAGAGGCATTCGTTGGAAATCTGGCATTCTTATGGAAAGTGCTTCAAAGGCGAACTTCTCATCAGAGCGGGGCATTTGGAAGCCGGACTGTCGCTTCTTCAAGCCGGCGTTGATGAGCTTCGCAGAGCGCGGTTTGTCCAATACCACACGGCATTTCTTCGCGTACTGGCAGAAGGCTTCGCCGGGGCAGGGCGCCTGGCCGAAGGTCTCGAAACGATCGAAGAAGCTCTGCTCCGGTCCGAGCGCATCGAAGAGCACTGGTGCACTGCCGAGTTGCTGCGTGTCAAAGGCGAGATCCTCAGGCAGCAGGAACACCCAGAAGCCGCCGTCGCGGCGGAGATGTGCTTTGCTCAATCGCTCGGCTGGGCCCGCAGGCAAGAGGTCCTATCCTGGGAGCTACGAACCGCCACCAGCTTGGCGCGCCTTAGACGCGACCAGGGACGAGCCGACGACGCCCGCATGTTACTCGCAGGAGTTTACGCGCAGTTCAGCGAGGGCTTCGAAACTGCCGATCTGAAAACCGCGAAATCTCTCCTGGATGAATTGCGGTGAATTCCCCCTGGCGGCAACACCTGTTTCTCCTTTATGACGCGACGCTTGCTTCGCTCCACAAGTCATGTCCATGGCCCGGCTCTTCTAGGATGTCTGTCGGGATAATCTAGCGAATTTTCTCCAACTTTTTCAATGACATAGTTTCCGAGGAATTGCTGCCATACAAACGACGCGCCCATGCCCGGCATTGCACTCTCGATCGTGCGGAGCGCAAAAGGCTGACGCAATGCGTGCGAAAATATTTGAAAAGATTTGTTAAACCGACCCAAGAATCGGGTCCGCGACGGCCGACTATGACTCCTCCGCGAAGGTCAAACGGTACAGCGACCTGCCAAGTGGCGTTACAACGAAGTTTTGCAAGCATTAACTCGAATTGAGCTCCGTCCCTGTGTATGACTGCATCGTACCCAGGCGGTCAGCCGGGGTTTTAGAAAGTGCGATGGACCATTCCTGCTTAACCCGAAAGCGAGGATGACCATGCTAGATATATTGATCGGTTCGCCGAACAAAGCTCGCTCGAGATATCCGATAGTTCCACCCGCTGCCGTTGGTTTGAGAGCGGCTGACCGGGCAAGGACACGCGTTGTAGCCGAAGGACAGGCGTCAAGGCTACGAACCGCGAATGATCCAACAAAGGGATTTCCAGATCGACGATCGATTGCACGACGTTACGATCAAACCGGGATACGGTCAGCTTTACGTGTCGACGATTGGGGCGATACGCTTGAGCCGGTCCCGCAGCTTGCTGTGGTTGTGCTCGAGGAGCTCACGCGATTCTACAATATTGTCCGCCAGGCCGGGTACGAGTTGCGGTTTCGCAACGACAGCTGGTTCGTGATCGACCGCTGCACCGACCCCGCTGCTCAAGGCAACTTCATAGAATGCAGGTCGGAGCGCGGCGGCTCTTCGCGGCCGGTCGGAAAGCCAAAGTATGAAAAGACTGCGACGCGCCGTCCACTGGGCGCTTATGCTGCAGATAGTCGCGCGATCCAAACACATTGTTGCTCGCTCGGTCACGCCGAAATGTCGGCGGGCAATTGTGAGGTTTCAGTCTTTGACCCTGCCGGAAACTTAGTCGGATCTCTGGAAATTCTGTCGACAGACCCTAAGCAGCCTGTACCGGTTGATGGCATGACTCGCGCCATATTGCAGACCGCTGCGCGCGCGGTTGAGGAGCGGCTGTTTCGCGACCAGTACCGGCATGAATGGATCGTTATGGTCAGTCCGGATGACGTCGCCGGCTCTGCGATGCTTTTTGCCGTGGATCGGTGTCAGCATATCGTCGCCGCTGACCGATATGCGTGTGAGGCATTGACTGGCAGTAACAACGCGCTTGAGGCGGTAACCCGTGGAGACAGCATAAGCCTTTGGGTACTGTTTGAGAAAGACCCAGCGCTATTTCGGGGCAAAGACGGTCGGGACATGCCAACTCAATTGATCTCGGCTGGGACTGCCAAGACCTGGTCGGCGCTTATCACGCCACCTGACAGCGACCCGCCCCCCTGGCGGGAACTCGACGCCAATCTCCACACGCGGCCGCGGAACGGGGAGATCGGATTCATTCGTCAATTGACTTGCGCGCCTGTGGCGCGTGGCGGCCTGTCGCCAGGCGTACTCAAGCGGGTGCGCGAGTATATTGACGCCAATCTGGAAGCCGATGTCGGCCTTGATGCACTCGCGAAAGTCGCCGGACTTTCAAGATGTCACTTCGCGCGGGCTTTCAAGCAGTCAGTGGGCACCACGCCGCACAATTTCCTGATGTATCGGCGCTTCTGTAAGGCCGTCGAGTTCATAGCCGATACCAATCTGCCTCTTGCCGAAATTGCGCTCGCGGCCGGCTTTTCAGACCAGAGCCATTTTTCGCGGCGCTTTCGCCAATATATCGGGGTGTCGCCGAGCGCATTTCGGCGATCACAACGGTGACGAATTCGCATATGACTTCGTTGGCCTCGGGTCTTCGGCGTATAGTCATCCGCATGACACGCCCGCCGGGCAATAGGCGTCGGAAGCATTTCTCGGCACAATCGGACGCGGCGCGCGCTGAAGCGATTAACCTGTAGTGGCGCGACCAAGTGGTGCACCTGCTAAGTGATTCTGGTATTGATTTGGAGATCTCAGGCAATGTCGCCCCGGGACACCGCAGGTTCAGGGGCGGTCGCACCGCCCCTGAAAGCCCGTGGTGCTGGAGGGTGCCTTAGCGAGACGCCGCCTTATCCATCGCCGCCAGGATGGTCGCGAGCCGCGCTTCGACATCAGCGCGCATTTGTGGATGCGTGAATGCGTAGAGTTCGTCCTCGCGGATCGCGGCGATGACTCGTGCAGCCACAACCGACGGGTCGAGCCCGGATTGTACGAGTTCCGAGATCTGAGCGGCTACCGCCCCCGCCGGGGTTGCCGGGTCGGGCGTGTGTGTCGGACCGTAACGCTGCGGCCGATTGCGCCCACTCTCGGCGATGCGGGTGCGCACGAACCCGGGACAGAGCACAGTCACACCAATGCCAAACGGCTTAAGCTCCATTGCAAGCCCCTCCGACATGGTGACCACTGCGAACTTGCTCGCACCATACGGGCTAAACCCGAGCCCGCTAAGCATACCGGCCATCGATGCTGTGTTGACAATGTGGCCCCCTTCGCCATGCGCACGGATGTGCGGAAGGAAGCTTCGGATGCCATGAAGGACCCCCATGAGGTTGACGTCGAGCACCCAGCGCCAGTTGTCGAGCGAGATATTGTCGATGCCGCCGAACGCGCCGACACCAGCATTGTTGCAAACCACGTGGACATTTCCGAATGCGTCGTACGACGTCTTGGCCGCATGCTCGACGCTGACGGGATCGGCAACATCACAGGGAACGCCCCGCACATCCGGCCCAAAGTTGTGCAGGCTTTTGACGGCTGCCGCCAACGCGTCGGTCTCGATATCGGCGAGCATCACTTTCATGCCCGCCTCCGCGAAGGCGCGGCCGAGCGCAAACCCGATGCCGCTCGCCCCACCCGTCACGAATGCTGTCTTGCCGGCAAGCTCCTGCATGGTTCCCTCTATTCCTCAATTAAAAGAGTGCCCTGTTCGCGTAGGCGCGCATCGCAAACGCCCACCATAGTCTGACCGGCTTATCTTTGGTCGGAGATGATGGCGCGTAAAGTAGGCTATGGCGAAAAAGTCGCAGCTTCAACTCTGCCGTCACCGGCGCGCGGATCGGGCGCGAGGAGGAGGTCGGGCCGCTGCTGCGCCGCTCCGAGAAGGTCAATTCCCACCGGGAAGGGCGCTGGTGTACCGGCGAACCGATATCGGCAAATGCCGTATCGCATCCGCGAGGTGGTGAGCACACGCGGATGCGTCATTGCTACTCGCCGCATAGTCTCGCCCGCCCGTGGAACTCGTCGATCGAAGCCCTGCTCGTCCGATCAAATGCACGGTTGGAGAAGAGCGGCGAGCGCCCCGCCTCTTCGCAATCTCGAGCAGGGGGCTACTCCTTCGCGGACTTGAGTCGACGGAAACGCAACGGGAAAACGGTCATTGAGGACTTCGGCAGACCAGTGATGCAGGGCGCCGAGGCGCTGCTCGACCAAGCCGGTGGCAAGTATTCTTCAGCTCGGCGCGAGCGGCCGGGCATTTTCAACGCTCGCACGCTGCGAATAGAAAGTTAAAAATCGTGTCCGTTGTTTTATCGCGTGACGGTCAGTAGAAACTTGGCGACGTTGATCGGTCCGAGATCGTTGGGTATCACGCCGGTATGGACGCGTCCCCGTATCTTTACGGAGAAACGCCCAATGAACCGGGGGTTGGTGATGTAGACGCGTAACCGAAGCTTTTCTCTTATTTAACGCGAGCCCGCCGTCTCCCGCATGAGGTCGCAACAAAAGTGAACGAAATCCTCAAGATAACCTACAAGTCACAAACTAACTCATTAGTCATTTGAGCGTTACGGCGGGATGGTCTATCGGGATCGGGCTGTCTTTCCCTACAAGCCTCGTGACAGCGGCGGCACGCACCTGAAATCGATGAGCCGTCGTCTTCGCTAAAAATCCTCGATTTGGGTCGCATGACGGTGCAACCAAATTGCAACCTACGACTGGGGCAATCCTATGAGCGAGCGTTTACCGACAGCGCTCGGAAGGCCCCGTTTCAAGCCAAGATCACGACGGCAGGCCGTTGCACCGGCGCGGGGGCCAGTGATGAGCGGAGCGAACGGCCGGCGCTCCTCATTGCCGTCCCGGGAGGGCTATCGCTCGGACCGGTGCGAATCGGTGTGGCATACCAATTTGAAGGTTTCGCCGAATTTTGCGACCAATTAGCCTTGGAATTCATCAATTTTGCGTATAATAACTGGACGCGTCCCTGGGGATTTTCGTTGCAATGACTACCTTTGGAGACACCATCATCACGTCGCTCGTTGTGGTCGGCATGATCTGGATTGTCGTGCTGTCAGCGAGCTTTCGCGAGGCGCTTGCGATATTTGCCGGACTCGCCGTCGTGACTGTCGTGCTCTCTGTGTTTGCTTTAGGCCCCTCCTCGAAGCATGTGATATCTGCCGTACCTGCGGCATCGCACGACGAACAATCTGTCCCGTCGCTGTCTGCCGCTCGCGCGTCCTCCGTTCAACGCCAGCAGAATATTGCAGTTACGACATCTAACCTTGATGCCGGAACGCCCGTTGATGTTGAGGCTGACGTCTCGGCCGTTTGGGCCGTCGAGCGCTACGATGCCGAATTGCGGCGACAGTGTCAGCCGTGTCGAGAGGCCGCTGAAAATCCTAGCGCGCCGATTACCGTTCTCAAATACGACGCAAGCACGGAATTTTTGAACGCCATCGCCGACGGTGTCAGTACCAGCATCCATGCTGTTGACCGCTTTGGTCGTAAGTTCTCTGTCTACTGGTTCAGCGAACCCGATCCGGATGGCAACGGCTGGTCAGCTCACTGTGGGCTCCCGGTTTTGGAACGTGGCCTGCGCATTACCGGTTTTAAGACACAGGCCGACGCCGAAGCTTGGCTGATGGAGGCCAGTAGGCGAATGCGCGAACTGGGAATTACGGTCAACGGCTAAGCGGCAGCCGCCGTCTCCGGACCATCGCGATGGAGCCTATGGCTTCTTCGTTGGCGAGCGCCAAGTCGGCCCCGGGTCTCACCCTCAGGCTCGCTTTGTTTGCATCATCTTTGTGAGCCGGTCGGCCAACCGGTTCAGGTCCCATGCGCGGGCGAGATCCGCTGCGTTTGCCCAATTCGGCTGCTGATCTTTAATGGCAGGCAGCGGCGCGGAGGGGTCCATCGTCGCAATCGAGCGGAAAAGCCGCAGCATCTCCGCCTGTGCGGGAAAACGCCCGGCCGCCAGCATGGTTTCAAGTGAACCGTATCGGCGGATCAAATCGGCGGCTCCCTTTGGTCCGACACCGGGAGCGCCCGGGAGTTTGTCAGACGGATCGCCCCGTAGCGCGATGAAATCGGGTACCTGTTTCGGGTCGACGCCATATCGTTCACGCACGGCAGCAGGACCGATGCGCGCCATCTCGCCTGCCCTGACCGGAAAGAGGATCGTAGTCGCCGGGGAGGCAAGCTGAAACGTGTCGCGGTCGCCACTCGCGACCAGCGCCGTTCCGCCGCGCCGTTCCTCGGCGCCGACTGCGGCAGCTAGAAAATCATCTGCCTCGAAGCCCGGGGCTTTTGCATTGACGAAGCCGCACGCGGCTACGAAGTCCGGAAGCACTGTGAGCTGTTCGAGCAGCGCGTCATCAAACGTGCGACCGCTCTGATACGCTGCAAACTTCTCGTGCCGATAGGTTGGCACCTCCAGCGTGTCCCAGGCTACTAGCACAGAGCGGGGATGCTCTGCCTCGTAGAGGCGTAGCAGGAGATTTGCGAAGCCAACGATGGCGCCCGCGCCTTTGTTGCCCCGTCTAAGAATCGTTTTCGGGAGAGCGTGATACGACCGGTGGGCGAAGGAATCGCCGTCAATGATGAGTAAGGGCCGACGCCGTATTGCGCGTCCGGAAGGCCTTTGCGATGTGCTTTGCCTGCGGCCGGAAGTAGCTGCCGCAGCGGCCGATCTTTGCGACGTGATTGCTGTGGGCTCTTTTGGTCCGCGACCGCGCCGAGAGTCGGGCCGGCCGCCGGCACCACCGCTGCGATCGGCCCGAGTTCGGGGCATTTGAACTGTGTGGCGCAGCATCACCCATACGGGCGCGTGGTCGCTGGCGGCCTCCTTGCCGCGTACGTCGCGGTCCACCCCGGCATCAACGACATGCCCGGCGAGATCGGGGCTGAGAAGAATGTGATCGAGACGCAGGCCAGCGTCACGGGCCCAGCGGTTTCGCTTGTAGTCCCAATAGGTATACATCGGCTCGTCCGGATGGTGGGCACGAATGGCATCCGCCCATCCCTGGTTAAGGAGATGGCGAAAGGCCGCGCGGCTTTCTGGGTGGAGCAGTGCATCGTTGTCCCAAGATTTCGTGGGGTAGATATCGAACTCCGTTGGCACGACGTTGTAATCGCCTGCAAGTATCACCGGCACACCTGCTTCACGCAGCGCCGCAGCGTGGAGGATCAACCGTTTGAACCAGGCGCGTTTGTAGTCGAATTTTGAACTGGACAATGGATTGCCGTTGGGCAGGTAAATGCAGCCGATGAGAATGCCGTTCACGGCGGACTCAATGTAACGGGCATCCGTGTCACTCGGATCTCCGGGCAGTTCGGTTCGCGTCAGCACCGGTTTCCTATGGCGCGCGAGGATTGCCACACCGTTCCAGTTCTTTTGACCGCGCCAGACCGCTTCGTATCCCGCACGCTGAATCTCTACGATGGGGAACTCCGCGTCCGTTGCCTTGAGCTCCTGCAGGCAGACGACATCCGGCTCGGCGGCGCGCAGCCAGTCCAGCAGGTTCGGCAGGCGGCGCTTAATGTTGTTGATGTTGAACGTGGTAATCTTCATGCGCACAAGAACTAGGAAAGGAAGAACGCATCGATCGCTGAATCCAATCTATGCTTAGAGCGAAAGCGCGCTTCCAGATTGGCGTACACTGGGAGGTATTCGCACGGCTGGTTCATTGGATTATGTGGCATCTATCACCTGATGTCGATTCAGTCGGCCAATAACTCGTTGAAATGCTTGCGATCTGCAGAATGCCACTATTTATGAACAACTGCCAGATCACATCTGTGGACCCTATAGAGTCCACGCAAGGAAGAACCTGATGAATTCCCCTGTCGTCCCTTCGCTTTTACAAATTCGCTGGACAATAACAAAGAGGGGCATCGACACGCATCGCCCTACGGACGCTGACGGGTAGGTACCTCGAACACGCGGCGCTATTTTCTGCCGGCGAGCAGCACGTAGGCGCCGAAGAGGACCCAGAACGCATAGTTGGAGACAAAGGGGATCTCGATGAATACGCTGACTAGCGCGAGCAACGCGATTAGCAGCGAGATGGTGAATTCCATTTGCAATGGACTTTCCCCCAAGCCAATTCCAGGAAGCGAAAACGCGCGGGTGATTCGGGCATTTTGGCGGCAGAGGGAGCTCCTTGATCTGGTTGTTGCCGCACCCGAGCGAGGGGCCCGCAATGCCCCCATGGGCCTGTTCTTTGGGCTCGACAGCGAATTCAATTTGCGGTGAGGTCAAACCGTGGTGAAGGGGTTGAGTCACATGACTTTTATAGTGAGCGATCTCGACCGCATGGAGGTCCTCCTCACCACGGTGCTCAATGCCCGGAAAGTGTACGACAGCGGCGACCGGACCTTCTCGGTGTCACGCGAGCGCTTCTTCCTCGTCGGCGATGGTGCTGCTGACCCCGACGCACCCGCGCCGATCTGGATTGCAACGATGGAGGGCGCGCCCCTGCCATCGCCGACGTACAACCACGTCGCGTTCAAGATCGAGGAGACTGATTATGAACGGTGCCTCGCTGCGATACAGTCTCTTGGGTTAGAGGTTCGAGAGGGTCGCGCGCGGGTCGATGGGGAGGGGGGCTCGATTTACTTTCACGACTACGACAACCACCTGTTCGAACTGCACACCGGGACGCTCAGCGAACGCCTGGCTCGCTACGCCCGCGAACGCTAACTGACAAGAAGCTGCGTGGTAAGCTGGGGGAACGCTACTCTATGCGTTCAGCGATCAACGGCGGCGGGGGAGTCGGTAATCGCGGGCTTCCTGGACCACTGACAAAAGATTGCGAAAACGCGGGTTCGCGGCGCAGGGACCGAGCGGCTCGAGAGAGCGCGTTTGCCCGGACGAACCTTGCCACGGCGCTTCGGGCGAAAGTGGAGAGGATTCAAGTCCTGCGCGAAATTTGCGCAAATGAATCGATCGTTTCCGGGATGAAATCGTTCGCTCCTCGTGTTCCGCGGCTATCGTGGGTGCGGAGCAAGGCGGTTGTCCCGTCGCCGTTCGAGCTGAAGGCGTGGCCAGGATCGCCCGCGCCCCCGTCGACGCCGCCGCGCAAAGCGACGTTGGGAAAGGTGCGAGGGATTGCGGACCCGAAAGACGATGGGATATTGTGTTTTTGAAGACGGGTACAGCAGAGGCCATTGCGTCAGGACTCTCGATGACTTCATCGAACGCTCAACGTCCGCCTGAAACGGAAGAATTGGATTTGCAAGGCGTGCGTATCCTCATAGTCGAGGATTCCTGGCACTTGGGCATTAGCCTGAAGAGCCATCTTCGGGCATTGGGTGCGGAGGTAATGGGGCCGGTGGCTACCGCGTCCGATGCGGAGCGTTTGATCTCCGGGCTCACGCCAGACGTGGCGCTCGTCGACTTCAACCTCCGAGGGGGTGAGCTGGCCCACGGGCTGATCGATCGGTTACACAACCAAGGCATTCGCATTGTGGTGATTTCGGGATACGCTGATGTACCGCTGGCTCCAGGGAAGGTTGCTGCGACCCTGCAGAAACCGATCGCTGAGGAGCAGCTTCTCGCCGCCTTGCGCTCGACGACAAAGGCGGCTCAGTGAAGGTGTGCTTTCCGATGCCGCATCACATCCGCTCAACGGGGATCTCGACGCGGCAGCATGCGCCGTCCGCCGCAAACTCGAGTTCGACCGCACCGCCGAGCTCGTGAGGGATGAGATCGCGTATGAGGCTCGTGCCGTACCCGGATTGCACTGGAGCCATGATTGAGGGGCCGCCGCGCTCACGCCATTCGATCACCACGAGCGTCCGTGCGTCCGCGCTCTGTCGATGATCCCAGTTAACGGACACCCGACCATTCGGGGTCGAGAGCGCGCCGTATTTCACGGCGTTTGTGACGAGCTCATGAAGTACCATCGCCACCGCCTGGGTTGCCGTGGCCGTAAGCGTGACGTTGGGACCGCCTATCGTGGTGTTTGCGTGCGTCGAGTAAGGGGCAAGTTGACGGCGGACAAGATCGGTGAGGCCGACGCCGCGCCAGCGACTTTGACTCAGTAGTGCGTGCGCGTCCGCCATGGATTGGATGCGGCGATTGAGCGCTTGGGCGAATTCGTCCATCGAGTTGCTGCCCTCGCGTGTAAACATCGCGACCACGGCCACGCGCGCGAGCACATTTTTGACGCGGTGGTCGAGTTCGGCAATCAGCCAGTCCTGGTGCGCCTCGGCACGCTTGCGCTCAGTAATGTCAAGGGTCAGACCCTTGAGACGTAGATAGCGCCCCGCGACGTCAAACTCGGCTCTTGACGCCTCCTCGAGCCACACCTGCCTGCCGTTAGGTCGTATGAAGCGGAATGTGACCGCATAAGATGGCCGGTCGGGGCTGACCCCGTACACGAGCGCCTTGAAGCGCGCTCGGTCGTCCGGATGAACTCCAGCAAGGAACTGACTCGCGGTAAAAGTCTGCTGCATGTCGAAGCCGAGGATCTGTGCGGCGTTCCCGCTGCGCCGCGACGTTCCCGTGCGGGCGTCCCATTCGAAGGCCGTCACCGCCCCGGCCATCAGCGCTTCTTGCAACCGCGCTTCACCCTCCTTAAGCGCAGCCTCGCTGTGACGACGCTCGGCAAACAGCGCAGCAAGGACGAACGCGCAAAGTGACGCCGCGAGGATGCCGGCTTGGGCACCCAAGATC
>Ga0126371_10001437_pt1 | contig 20098 bp, 15 predicted proteins | sample PanSoiMetaPlot_4_FD_110145 | JGI IMG/M metagenome (GOLD analysis project Ga0126371, IMG submission 110145) | Tropical forest soil microbial communities from Panama - MetaG Plot_4 | ecosystem: Environmental > Terrestrial > Soil > Tropical forest > Bulk soil | place: Panama | collected 2016-02-17 | reverse complement strand
GAAGAATTCTCACGGCGTCGAAGTTCGTGCCATGAACTATGGCGGCATCATTCAATTGGTCCGCGTTCCAGACCGGGATGGCAAGTTTGCCGACGTTGTTCTAGGCCACGACACGGCCGAAGGATACATCCCAAATCCGCCCTACATCGGAGCGATTGTCGGCCGCTACGCGAACCGCATTGCGAACGGCACATTTACACTCGACAGCAAGGCTTACACCTTGCCGAAAAACGATGGGCCAAACACTTTGCATGGCGGTACCACGCGTACTTTTGACAAAGTCATGTGGGAGAGTCAGCCGCTGAAAGACAAGAACGGCGTTTTGTTCGAGTATCTAAGCAAAGACGGAGAAGAAGGCTTTCCGGGAAATCTGAAGGTGCGAGTTACCTACGTTCTGACGGATTCAAACGAACTTGTTATCGACTACGAAGCGACTACCGACCAAGCTACTCCGATCAATGTCAGCCAGCATAGTTATTTCAATCTGAAGGGTGAGGGCAACGGCGACATTCTCGATCACGAAATTCTGATCAATGCTGACCGCTTCACCCCCGTCGACAAGAACCTGATTCCGACCGGCGAATTACGATCGGTCAAGGGCACGCCGTTTGATTTCACCAAGTCGACCAAGATCGGGCCCAGGATCGAGGACCACTACGAACAACTCACCCTCGGCCACGGATATGACCACAATTTCGTGCTCAACCGCAAAGGCGCGGGCATGACACTGGCGGCGCGCGTGTACGAACCTACCACGGGCCGCTTGCTCGAAGTTTCCACGACACAACCAGCTGTGCAGTTCTACACGGGCAACTTCCTGGATGGTTCCGTCACCGGCAAGAGCGGCCACGTGTACAAACGGCGTAACGGATTCTGCCTCGAAACGCAGCACTATCCGGATTCACCGAATCATCCCGACTTTCCAAATACGATTTTGAAGCCGGGAGAGAAGTTCCATCAGATGACGACGTTTAAGTTCTCGACAAAGTAGAAGAATCGAAATCTGAGATTAAGTGGGAAAGGGCGCGTATGCCCTTCCCTCTTTTCTTTTGATTGCTATTCTCCGCGTAGTTCCTCCATGAGAGCCTTCTCGACGTTTCGCTGATGCTCAGCGCTCAGCTTCTTCCCTGCCGATGTCAGATAGAACGTGTCGATAGCCATCTGCCCTTCCGTGTCAATCAGGGCGATTTCAATGTTGCAGTTCTGGTGCGAAAGCGAGGAAGCAATGCGATGCAACAGACGTGGGCGATCTTGAGCGATCACCTGCACGATGGTTGTCGTGGCGGATGACGAGTCATCGAATTCGATCTTGGTCTCGACTTTGACCTTTGCAATGGCACCCTTTTGGGAGCGTTGACGATCGAGGAGCATCTTGTCGAGATCGGCCTCGCCCAAGAGCACGCTGGTGACGCTTCTGCGAAAACGATCCCATTCGGAAAGGTTTAACTCCAGTGTGCGGAAACGGTCGGTGAAATAGAGCGTGTCGACGACCGTTCCCGACTGGTTCGAGAACGCATTGGCCTTGACGATGTTCATTCCCCAGGCTGCAAGCACACCTGCGAGTTTCGCAAAGAGAGATGGGCGATCAATGGTGACCAGAGTCAACTCGTACCAGTGCCGGCCGCGCCTAAGTTCGACCTGCACCGAATCGAAGGCCAATTGCTCGGCCATCTGCAGATGGCGCATGACTTCTTCGGCGGTATGGACTAATAGATACCGCCGCGGAAATCCTTCAAGGAATGCTTTGAACTTGCTGCCGGTCACTGGAGCCAGAGACCGCAGCCGCGCCAACTTTTCGTCGTCTACGTCGGCATGCACCCGCTGGTCGGCACTGCGGTTCAGGTAATTCTCGGCAGCGATGTACAGTTGCCAGACGTTCTCTGCCTTCCACGGCGTCAGCGCCTCAGGGTTGACTGCTTTAATGTCGGCGTAAGTAAGCAGGCAAAGCATCTTGAGACGCTCAGGGGTCCCCATTTTCTCCGCGCAAGCCGCAACTGTCGCGGGATCGAAGATGTCTCGACGCAGCGTCGCGGAGAGCTCCAGATGATTTCCAATGAGGAACAAAACGTCAGCCCGCTCTTTAGGGTCGACATCGAGGCGGTCCAAGGCGCGATTCGCAATATCGAGGCTGGCCTCGACGTGATTGCCATTGGCCACCCCTTTACCAGTGTCGTGCAGCAGCAGAGCCAGGTAGAGGATTTCAGGATCCTCGAGCTCGGTGAGTAGCTCGGAATAGCGCTTGTCCCATTCCGACTGCGACTGCTTAAGCCGATGCAGGCTCTCGATGGCGAGAAAAGAATGCTCATCGACGGTGAAGCGGTGATAGAAATCGCGCACGACGAGTGAGTCGATCAACTTCAGTTCAGGCAGAAGCAGCGTGAGTAGCCGCAGGGAATGCATCGCGCGCAGCGCGTCGGCCGCGTAGGGCTGCAAGAGAGTCTCCTGCAGGTAAAGCCACAACTCAGCGCCTCGCGGAGGAGTCGCGGCGAGCGCCGGTAGCGCCTGTTCGATGCGGTATTCCGTGGTCGCGCTCAGCTTAAGTCCGTGGTGCGCCATGAAGTGAAAGAGCCGCAACAGGACCTCCGGATCCTGCAGAGCAGCGGGCTGCTGGAGAAAGATGAGGCCATCAACGACGGAGAAATCTGGGGTGGTCACCCGCGAGCGCCAGCTTTGGACCTGCCGATAGAGCGCCGACCATGCCTCAGGGATTTCTTCGAGAAGTTGCGTGACCGTACGCTGCACAGAACGAGCATGACTGAAATAGATCCGCATCCAGTCAGCCGCAGAAAGTTCTTCGGACTCAGGAGCGCCGATCTTTCGAGCGGCGGCGGCATCTTGCGCTTCCCAACTGAGCGTGTTGTCGTCGCGTCCGTGGCGGAAGTGCAGGAAACAACGAGCCGACATCAGGAAATCAATTGCGGCCTCAAGTTGCTTGCGAACCGGAGGGCGCAGAGAGCTTGCCTCCGGCCAGTCATGGAGCTTATCCATGGCGGAGATTAGCGCGAGCCAATTGGCGACGTTGCAGTCGCGGAGTCCGCCAGGAGCTTCTTTTACGTTAGGCTCAAGGTGATACAAAGTCATGCCGTGTTTCGCATGGCGCTCGCGCGTAACCTCCGCCAGTCCTTGCAATAGGGCTTTGGATTCGCGCATGACCAGCTTCGGGATGACCTTGTCGTGGAGGCGCCGGAACAGGTAGCGGTCCCCGGCAAGGTATCGGCAATCAAGAAGGGAAATGGTGAACTCAGTATTGTTGGCGTCGTAACGATCGCATTCGGCGAGCATGCGCGAAGCCGGGCTCAGCTTGAGTCTAAGGTCCCACAACTCCTGCGAGAAACGTCGGACGGGATCCTTGAAGACCTGCTCGGCATCACGATCGCCGAACAGGAAAAGGATGTCGATGTCGGAGTAAGGAAAGAGCCAGCCACGGCCAAATCCTCCTGTGGCCACAAGCGCAAAATTGTCAGGCTTGGATTCGTTGGGCGAGACCATATCGCGCCAGAGTCGCGCCAGGATGTCTTCGATGAGGTGCGTGCGGTGCGTAACACAGGCGCGTCCGTCACCCGTGGCTTCGAATTCCCTTTGGATGCGCGACGATTCGTCGTTTAGAGAGCCCCGCATTTCGCCGATGGAGTAAGACGCTGCCATGATGAAGTGATTTATCCCGCAGCATCTGCTGCCAGGATGTCCGCTACCGACTCGACTCTTTCAACCGCGCCCCGCAAAATAGCCGCAGCGAAACCGACTGCCTGATCTATAAAGCTCCTTCGCCGCGTTCATCATTGCGGATGCGGATGGCGTCATCGACGCGGGTGAGAAAGATCTTGCCGTCACCGATTTTTCCAGTGCGCGCAGCGCCCAAAATCGCTTGCACCGCTTTATCTACCATCGCATCGGCCAACACCAACTCCAGCTTGGTCTTAGGTATCAAATCCACACTGTACTCACGGCCTCGGTATACCTCGGTGTGGCCTTTCTGGCGTCCATGGCCTCTAACTTCGAGAACGGTCATGCCCTCGACACCAATCTCTTGCAGCGCCGCCTTTACGGCGTCTAGCTTGGAATTCTGTATGACTGCTTCGATCTTCGTCATGATATTGGCAAGTCCTGTTCTGCATTATTTACTGCCGCCGTATAGGTCCATAACACCTGCTACTAGGCTGGCGTTTCCCAATAATATCCCTCTTCGCCGTGTTGAGAGAGATCCAGGCCCTGCACTTCTTCCTCCTCGGAAACTCGTAAACCAATCGCAACGTCGACCAGTTTCAAAATAATGAGCGTGCCTACGATCGCAATCACCCAAGCGATCGCGATACCAACCAACTGGTTCAGCACCTGATGAGCATTTCCATCGATCAGCCCGGACGGCAGCGTGTTGCCTTGCGCGTCTTTGAAGATGGGATTGACGGCGCTGACCGCGAAGATTCCGGTGAGTAAGGCGCCTAATGTACCACCTGCGCCGTGAACACCGAATGCGTCGAGCGAGTCGTCGTAGCCGAACTTCGCCTTGACGATCGCAACCATGCAATAGCAAAACACGCCAGCGATGAGCCCGATGAGTAGAGCTGGCATGGGTTTTACAAAACCTGCGGCTGGTGTGATGGCGACAAGCCCGGCCACTGCGCCGGAGATTCCGCCGAGTACACTGGCCTTGCCGTTGCGGAGCCACTCGGCTGCGGCCCATCCGATTGCTGCGGCGGCAGCACCGAAGTGCGTTGCCACAAACGCGCTCGTAGCCAAACTGCCGGCCGCCAGCGCGCTGCCCGCGTTGAAACCGAACCATCCCACCCAGAGTAGGCATGCACCGATGAAACTGAGAACGACGCTATGCGGCGGCATCGGTTGCTTGGGATAACCGAGGCGCTTGCCAAGGTACATAGCGCAGACCAGAGCAGAAACTCCTGAAGTGACGTGTACGACCGTCCCACCTGCGAAATCCAAGGTCGGGAATCTTCCGCCAAGCGAGGCATTCAGCAAACCGCCTTTGCCCCAGACCATATGCGCCATCGGGTTGTAAACGATGATCGACCACAGGACCATGAATGCGAGCATCGCGCTGAATTTCATGCGCTCGGCGAATGCCCCAGCGATCAGACCTGGCGTAATGATGGCAAACATCAACTGGTAGACCATGAAGGTCTGCGCAGGAATCGTGGCGGCGTAGTCAGGGTCAGGGGCTGCCCCAACACCGTTGAGGAAGAGGTTGTGCAGTCCCCCGATAAAACTGTTTCCGGCGCCGAACGACAAGCTGTAACTGAAGAGACCCCAGAGCACCGTAATCACGGCCATCAGAGCAAAGCTTTGCATCATGGTGCCGAGAACGTTCTTTTTGCGCACTAGTCCGCAATAAAAGAGGGCCAGGCCCGGGCCTGTCATCATCAACACCAGAGCGGAACTTGTAAGCATCCAGGCGTTGTCGGCGGAACTCTTCGCGTCGGCGACCTGCTGTTCCAGCTTGGCGAGACGCGCGTTCGTATCGGTGGACGGACTCGGCGCAGAGGTTTGGGCGCAGAGGACCTGCGCAAAGGCGAGGACCAGGATTGGCGTTGCCAGCCAGGCGATCCGCCTTTTTCGGTTAAGCACTGAGGGATGTTCTCCTGGAGTGAATTCGACTTGCCACACTACTCCAACGACGCCTCAATGTATCGCCCGCTGGGCCTTCCCGGAAATCGAAACTATTTATCGTGCCTATCAGGTTTTATTATTGATTTACGTGGGCGGAGTGGAGCTGCTCAGAACTTGAACTGCACGTCAAGTTGCATGCGGCGTGGTGGATTGGCTGCAACCGGCTTGCCGATGAGTGGCGATGAAACCGTTCCGATGTAAGTGACGTAGTTGGGATGGTTCAGAACGTTAAAAGAATTCAGGGTGATGGTGATGACTTTGGCCTCTCGCTTCGCCTTGGAGAGCGGGAAATCATGAGACACGTCCAGATCGAGGTCAATTAAGCCGGGGCCAGCCATCTTGTTGCGGGAAACTCCAACAGGGCGGTCGTTGAGAATGCCGTCGTGGTTGTCATCTCCACCGGTTGTGATGTTTACAGGCTTCCCGTCATACAAGGAAAGTGCAACTCCCAGGGTAAAAAAGTTGCTCGGCTTAGGGATTGTTATTGATCCGGACTTCCTGCACGGCCGATGGTGTAACTCCCGGTCCATTTGCCTCGATTCCGTTGACCACAAGCGTGACGCCGTTCGTTCCGGTCGCATTGTCGTCGAGAAACCGAGACATGGTGGTGATGTAGTCCTGATCGAATACCGGGATACGGTCGAGTGCATTCCGATCGATGGAATTGGTGTTCTGGTTCACCTGCGTGTCAGTACTAACGAGCGGGACCGCTTCGCCCGTCGCCACCGTCACAGTTTCGGACTGGACCAGGATTTGCATGACCATGCGCACTGGGACTGATCGCCGGGCCGTAAGGGAGACTGGAAGTTGCGAATCTCGAAAGCCATCGGCGTGAAAGTCCAAGACATACTTCCCTACATTGACCTTGTCGAAATAGAACGCTCCCAGTGCGTCGCAGGTGGTTTCCCCCAAAGCCTCTTCGCCGCTACCTAAGATCATCACGCGAGCGTTCGGAATGGCGACGGTCGGTCGTTTCCCCGACAGAGTTGCGTGACTGACCGCGTTGGCGAGGTAATCTGTGTCGACTGATGAACAAAAGGCAACGACAACACTTCCAGGGAAAGTCGAAAGAGTAATTCAACCCCATCCGCATAGCGGTGAACCCGAGAAGGCGCAAATCGCCGTCGAGGGTGCCGACCATCTCTACCGCGAAATCCGTGTTCCCAATCGTTTGGTGAATGGCGAAGGCAAGAAGGTCAAACTCAAAGAGGGCGCTGAAGTCGAGGTCACCATTGAGGCAGACCCCGTCGTCACAACCACGGAACGTGCCACCGGCAACACGAGCTAACGTGAGTTGTCCACCGGCGTTCTTGTCGTCGAGCAGGCACTATTTGGCTGAGACTCTTGGCTGTTCCTGCGGATCTTCAGGCTTAACGAATTTTGTGTCATCTACCGGAACGTTCTGCTGCATCTCGTTGACCTGAATTGTAAACTTGCCGCTCGGCCTGGCGAGCGTCCAGCGATGCGGCACCTTCAAGCCGTTTACCTCCCGATAATCGGCGTAGTCGATTTGTGTCGGAAGCCACCCGAGTGCAGTTTCGCCGAAACGTACCAAGCGAACAAGCAATCCGGACTGCTCGTCAAAATACAGCCGAATGGGAGTCTTGTCCTCACGCTGTCCAACGACGACGCGGGTCTGATGGTCGTCAATCTTCTCAGTGCCCTCAACCTGCATCTTGCTGAACATGTGCTTTAAATCAGTAGCGAGATGCAGGTCAGCGTCGATTGCAGCGCCATCGAGATCGCTGCCGTGCATTTCGCGCAACGGTTTGCCCGGAGTCCCAAGCCATCCTTCCTTTCCATTAAAGGCCGTCACGCTAGCGCCATTGGGCATGTGGGTCAACGAAATTCGCTTTTCGGGATCTTTCGCGTAGATATCAATCGGTAGAGACTTGCCACCGAAGTCGATCGAACCTTTCATAACGCGGCTGCTGATCCTATCGACCGCCGACGCGCCACCGACTGCCTGAACGTACTTATCGAGCAACTGGTCGGCAGTCGGACCTGTGCTTCCACTAGTGTCTGCCGAGTTCTTGTCCGCTTCGGCGCGGTGAGGTTCTCCCACCGGCTGTTTTGGTTCCTCGATCATCACAGCAGGGATCGCAACCGGTTGCACGCTGCCTCGATGGCAGGAATAGCAGGTTACGGCGCGGTGTCGATCGAAATTGTCTGCGTTGATGGCGAACATCATCTCCATCATTTTGCGAGCCGTGGCCTTCGGCTTCTTGTCGTCTTTCTCGAAGGCGTCGCGGACGTGACAGAAATCGCACTCCACTCCTAGCGAGGCAGTGATGAACTGCATGGTCGGGAACACTTGATCGGCCGGAATCCCTTTCAGCACCTGTATGTTTTTGAAGACTTCTTCGGCCTTCTTTGGCAAGGGACTCACCGCTGCTGCGCCGGACTGCGCCTTCGTTTTAGCAGCGGTGATGCTGAATGTAAAAATCAAGAGAAGAGTCGACCCAGCAGTAAGGAGTTTTTTGGTCATTTCCTTATTGGCCTCAGAAAAGTGAGAGTGTAGCAGAGATGGAAAAATCTCAGGGCTGATTGCTATACACGTACTTGCCCGACACCTCGGCAACGGTGTACCGATTTGGCAGCAGAGAGTCGACCTTTGCTTTCCGATGCGGCGGAACGAACAGAAATATGCGGCGGGTTCCTGACCAATCCCGTTGGAGCTCCGTATTGGTCAGATAGATGTTTGGAGCGTCCGGGAAGGTTGATCCGAACCACATCGAGGTCGTGCGGCCCTCCACCAATTCGATCGGTCTTTGAAGGTAGAAGAGCAGCGATGAGCCAAAGGCCTGATCTCCGTAGATCATCACGCGATCTTGTGGCTTCCCCCGTGCAGCGATTTGCTGGGCCAGATCTCGCGAGGAAAGATAAGGGCCGAATCTTCCGAGGGCGATGTGCGCAGCAATGAGGAAGACAGCCATTCCCAGGGCCATTGCCCATGTCGCCGCGTAGTGCCGCCGACGAATGCGGAGCAGAAAAGATCCTGCAGGAGCAATGAACAGAGTAATTGCCGCAAGGATCGCTGGAAGCCGTAAGGCCGCAAACGATTCGTAACTCAGATCGAGCATGTGCGATGTGGAGAGCGTATCGGTATCCATGTTGTGCTTGGCCAGCACGTTCCCAATATCGGGCTCAAAGGGCAGTTGGCGAGATTTCCACAACATCACAAACAAGGCGGCGCTTGCCGCTAACCCAATGATCGCAAGAATTCCGGCAGAAATCCTCAACCATCCTTTGCGTACATGCAGATCACAGTCGCTCGTCTCGCAGCGCGCGATTCCGTCGGCAAGGAGCATCAGCAAGGGGAGATACGCCGGGAAGGTGTAGTACTCCTGATTCGTAGAGATGGCGAAGAAGACAAGGATCAGCCCCGCCAGGATCCAGCACATGAGACGCGTGCGTGCGGCAAAACTGGCGCCCGGCTTCTCTTTGCGGACATCGGCGATCGTGCGAATGGCCGCGGGAAGATACAAACTCCACGGAAAAAGCCAGACCAGATGAAGCGACCAATAGAGCGCCCAGGGGAGTTTGTTGTAGTCGCGCGGGTAGCGCTTTCCCAGAAATCTGAGGAAGTGTTCGTTGACGAAGTAGAACCAGAAAAAGCCGTGGCCGTTCTGCCCGCCGGTATTACGCAGCCCGGCAAGAATATGCCAAGGTGCGGCAATCAAGAGAAAGAGAGCCAGTCCTGAAAGCAGTCGGAACTCCCGCCAACGCCTCCACTCGCCGGTGATGGCTAAATAAATGAAAGCGGCGCCTCCGGGGAATACGAGCGCAATCAAGCCTTTGGTTAGCACTCCCAAGGCCATGCATGTGTAGCCGGCGTAGCAGCGCCAAGCGTCGCTCCGAGGCTCGAGCCCGGTCAGGAAAAAATAGAGAGCCGCAGCGATCAGCAGGCTCAGCAGCACATCGGGGATCAGAATGCGCGTAAACAGAAACACTCCGGCGGCGGTGTAGACGAAGGCAGCGGCGTAGATGCCGGCACGCTCGCCGAAGGCGCGTCGTCCCCATACGCAGGCCAGCAAGCCAAGGGACAGGACTGACAGGGCCATTGGCAGGCGGGTGGCGAATTCATTCACTCCGAAAATGTGATACGTGAGGGCCACCAGCCAATACGGCAACGGGGCTTTTTCCAGATAGCGAACCCCATTCACATGAAGTGTCACGTAGTCGCCGGTGACGAACATTTCGCGTGCGGCTTCCGCGTGCGTGCTGTCGGCGTCGTCGAGCAATGGCGGAGAAAACACTGAGCCCAGGTATACGACCACGAAAACGAGTATCAGCGCGCAGCACGAGACCGCCCGCAATCGTTGCGGTATCCGATAACCTTCTTCAGAAATTGGAAGCGTCGAAATAGCGCTCAATTGGCGTGGACCTATACCAGCTTATCTAGCATCGGCAACGGCTCGCAAGCGGCACCCAGTCAATCTGACTTCGATGGCAGAAATTGTTTGCGTTCGAAAAACTGCCATTTATCCATCCCGGCCGGAACGGCCACATCGAAAAATCCCACCATCATCTCGTCAGAGGTCTGATCTCCCCAGGTCACGGTCTTTGTGGAATCAGGATTGTGGGGGTTGTTCTTCGAGTTGTCGTACCAGGCGATGGCGCGGAGTTTCGTTCCGGCTTTCAGCAGACGCGGCCCGGCCAGCTTGTAGCTCAGTTGCCAGTGGAAATGGTAGTTCACGCGTAACAGCACTTCGATGCTGCCGTCGTCATGAACGATGTCGTATTCAAAGCGTTTCCCGCGCAGGTGCATGTGCGGAAAGAACCTCAGAAGAGTTGCGTCATTGGGAAGCGAGCCTTGCACCTGGACGCGGAAATCATCTGCACCGGGCGGAATGATCAGCGCATGGTTATTCAGCTGCAGAGTGATGACGCGCTGCTTGGGCGGAGTCTTCGCAAAGATCATGCCGATGCTAGTCTCATCCTGCGCCGCCGTCCCGTTGGTCGTGTAGTGCATCTGAAAAACTAGATCGGATCCTGCGGGAACGAACTTCGCCATTCCATCGGGCCACTGATCGGGTGAACTGCCGGGCGCGTAGACGAGGAGCAAATCGCTGGTAGTTTCGTGTGCCTGACGCCGCTCGACCGGATCGGTAAGAGTAGAAGCCGTGAACGGCTCACCGATGGGTGCATGCCGTAGCCATTCCGAATCAGGCGGACGAAGGTAGACGACCGCGTGATGCACATTTGCCGCGCTTCCTGGACGGAACTCAGACATTTGCACCCAGCGATCTTCGACAAAATGCGTGGGCACGATCTCGTACGTGTACTCGACTTCTCCACGTGCCGGAATTTCCACGGGCTTTGGCATTTTCACGACCAGATCCGGCTGAGGAATGTTCCAACCCTCTGCCCACTTGCGCGCAGGAGGCGCATCTTTTGACTCGCCGCCAGGTGCACCGGCCGCGGCCCACGCCGTGATCGTTTCGATCTGATGATCCGTTAATGACGGATCATTCACAAAGCGCCCGTATCGCGGATCGGCAAACCACGGCGGCATCATCTTCATGTCCACCGAATGCGCAATTGCCGGGGCCCACGGACGCGTTTCTTCGTACGTCACCAGCGGCATGGGAGCAACTTCACCGCGACGATGACACACCTGGCAATGATCCTGAAGGATCGGCAGAACGTCTTTATAGAAGGTTGGCGATGCCTTGGTTGGGGCTTGACTACCAGAGGGACTCTGCCAAGCGGCAGTGAAAAACGCGACCAGCCCGATCGCTAATGTGACTGCAGTTTTTCCCACAGCTCTAGTCTCGCACGACCGCCGCCACGGAGTGAGCGGTCGTACAGCATCTTTCGGCCAAAAATGCTAAATTCAACAATTCATGTCCGCCCCAAATTCGAACTTCGTCCGCGCCTGCAAGTCCGAAGCGGTCGACCGCACGCCTGTCTGGTTTATGCGGCAGGCCGGCCGCTATATGGCCGAGTATCGTGCAGTTCGTAAGCAGCATTCGCTGCTGGAGATCTGCAAAACACCGGAACTCGCCGCTCAAGTTACGATCGAGGCGGCTGAGATTCTGGGCGTCGACGCTGCCATCATTTTTGCCGACCTCCTTCTGCCGCTTGAAGTGATGGGTTTGCCTTTCCATTTTTCTGCCGGCGAAGGCCCGGTCATCGAGAAACCCGTTCGCAGCAAAGGGGACGTTGCGAATCTGCGCACCGACCGCTGGGCAGAGCTCGGATATGTTTCCGAAGCAGTTGGGCTGGTGGCGAAACGCTTTGCGGAGAGACTCCCCGTAATCGGTTTCTGCGGCGCACCCTTTACTCTCGCCAGTTACATGATCGAAGGCGGGGGCTCGCGTAACTACGTTCATGCCAAGAAGATGATGTACAACAGCCCCGGTGACTGGGATGCGTTGATGGGCAAGCTCGTTGCCGTGACCTCCGCGTACTCGGCCGAGCAGGTGCGCGCCGGCGCCGATGCGATTCAGATCTTCGATAGCTGGGTTGGATGCCTCACTGTAGAGGACTATCGGCGCTACGTCCTTCCGCACGTGACCGGCATGGTGAAGCAACTGCAGAAGACAGGGGTACCCATCATCTACTTCGGCACCGATAGTGCGACCTTGCTCCCGGCTATGAAAGAGACAGGAGCCGACGTTATAGGGCTCGATTGGCGCATTCCGCTCGATGAAGGCTGGCAGCGGTTAGATCACAAAGCAGCCGTGCAGGGAAATCTTGATCCTGTGCTGCTTTTTGCCGACTGGAAGGAACTGAAGTCACGAGCGGAAGACATTCTGGGACGGGCGGGCGGACGCCCCGGCCACATCTTCAATCTCGGCCATGGCATTCTGCCCGAAACGCCGGTGGATAACGTCAAGAATCTTGCGAAATTCGTCCGGGAATATTCCCCAGCAGGATCAACCAACCGAAAGCCGGACGGCGGAAGCCGGCGTCGATGAAACGCATCGCCATCATCGGCGGGGGAATCTCCGGGCTCGCTACGGCATTCGAGCTCGAGGAGCAGCGCAAAGCCGGCCTCGAACTGGAATACACGTTGTACGAATCTTCTCCTCGCCTTGGCGGCGTGCTACGCACAGAGAAGATCGACGGTTGCGTCGTTGAAGCTGGCCCTGACTCCTTCGTGACGGAAAAACCTTGGGCTGCCGACCTTTGTCGAGCACTGGGAATCGGCGATCAACTTATCGGATCAAACGATACCGACCGCAAGACTTACATCCTGACGCGCGGCCGATTGGTCGAGATGCCGGACGGGCTGATGTTCATGGTCCCGACGAAGATTCTGCCGACAGGTCTCTCGCCACTGTTCTCTTGGAAGACCAAACTCCGCATGACAAGAGAGCTCTTTCACCCGCCACGCGCGGTCGATCATGATGAGCCCGTCGCCGATTTTGTCGAGCGACACTACGGCCGCGAGATGGTGGATCGCCTGGCGGATCCATTGCTCTCCGGCGTGTATGGCGGAGAATCGGCCACGCTTAGCGTCCGTGCCGTGCTTCCGCGATTTGCGGAGATGGAGCGAACGCACGGCAGTCTGGGCCGAGCCATGTTGGCGGCGCGCAAAAAAACGGGAAAAGGACCACGCAAGCCCGCGCCTCCACTCTTTACTTCGCTGAAGGAGGGGATGCAATACCTCGCGGAGTCGGTAACGACGCGACTGACCGCCGATTCTCTGCTGACCAATGCTACGGTGCAGGCGATCCAGCAAGAAGCTGGTGGCTGGGTCGTTTCAGCAGGAATGCAATCAGACCACTTCGACGACGTCGTCATCGCGCTTCCCGGACTTGCCGCTGCCAATGTGCTGAGGCTTACAAGTGGTCAGCTCGCGGACGAGCTGGCGGCAGTGCAATATAGTTCTTCAATCACAGTCGGAATGGGGTACGACCGCGACGTCCGGCACTCGCTTCCTCCCGGCTTTGGATTCCTGGTACCGCGCAGTGAAGGCAAGCGACTGCTGGCGGCGACGTTCGTACATAACAAGTTTCCCCATCGTGCTCCGGAAGATCGCGCACTGCTGCGTTGTTTCTTCGCGGGAGTAAATGCCGAGAATGTGTGGCCGCTCTCCGACGATCAGATCGTCGGAATCGTGCGCAATGAACTGCAGCAGATTATTGGGCTTCGAGCCGAGCCACTATTCGCCCGAGTCTACAAGTGGAAACACGCGATGGCGCAATACAGTGTTGGCCACCTCGAGCGCCTCGAGCGCATTGAACGCTTACGGCAGCAGCTACCGGGCTTGGCACTAGCGGGAAATGCCTACCGCGGAATTGGTGTCCCCGACTGCGTTCGCTCCGGCCGTGAGGCAGCAAGACTCGCGTTGCAATCCTGAGTCTCAGTCACTATGCCGCGGCTTGGGGAGACTGGTCTTCAGCTGGAATCTCCGTCGGCTCAGAAAGCTCCCCTACAGGTAAACGCACAGTCACAACCGTGCCGCTCGTTCCAGAGCTGATTTCCATGGTTCCACTTAGTTGCCGGATCCGTTCCTGCATACCGCGAATTCCCACACCCGGAGTACCCGCAGACGCCATCTCTTCCAGTTTCTTGGATGGAATCCCCTTGCCCTTATCTTCAATCTCGACGTGGCAGTGTCCGTCGCGTTCGCGGACGCGAATCCGCGCCACTGGACTTCCCGAATGCCGGTGGATATTCGTGAGACACTCCTGCACCACCCGGAAAATAGCCGTCTCCATTTCTGCCGGAAGCCGGACAAAATCTTCGGGCATGTCGAGATCGACTTTGATGTTGCTGCGCTGAGAGAATCCACCAACATACCAGCGGAGCGCCGAAGCAAGCCCGAGTTCATCGAGGAGGGGAGGATGCAACAGGTGCGAGATGGTCCGCACCTCTGTCACCATTTCACGAACCAGACCTTCGCTGTCGTTCAGTGCTATTGCAGTTCTGGCAAGCTGTTCGATGTCAGCGCGGACCGTCGTCAGATTCATGCTAAGCGCAGCCAGCGTTTGCCCGACGCTGTCGTGCAACTCGCGGGCGATACGGCGTCTCTCGTCATCCTGCAACTGCATAAGGCGGGCGGAAAGATCGCGTAAGTTCCGGTTGACGTTATCGAGATCCAGGGTACGCTCTTGAACCTTGAGTTCGAGTTCCTCCTGCGCCTGCCACAGGGCCGCGTTCTGCCGGCGCCGCGATTCGCCCATCAGAATGATCAGGCCGGACGAAACCGCGAACGCCACTAGGCCGATGAAGTTTCCTGCTGTCGGAGGACTAAGGGCATGGATACCTGGACGAGATCCATATGTTGCCCCTAACAGAGCCAGCATGGCAGTCACCGTTGCTGGTGCAACGCCGCAGTACCAGGCAGAGAAGGCCACGGCCATGAATAGGACGACAAATGCAAAGCGATCGCCGCCAAGGAAGCTCATTCCGGCACAGACCGAGACAGCAACCAGAAGGGCAGAGCCCGAAAGGAGGTAGCGCAGCAGATTACTTCGTGAGATTCGTGCAGAAAGCGGAGTGTCGCTTCCCATGTTCCCTAGCCTCCGGATTTCTCAAACAGATCGACGTGGCGGAAGGGACGCTGCACGCGACAGCGCCGAGGTTAAAGCTCTCCCACAGAATTACTAAATTAATACCAATAATAGCAGGATGGGCAAGCTCATCGGAGGTCAAGAAGCATTCTTTTTCAAGTGGGATCTCTGGCGTACCTAAGCAGATATCTCCTTGTTGTCCTGAAGCTGCTGGTGGCGTAGATGGGCCAGGACCAACCGGATCTCGTCATAAGTGACTTCGGGCGGCAGTACCTCTTTGAGAGGTTTCAACCGTTCGATCTTCTCCAGTCCCGCACGGTGGCAGGCGGCCTCTATGACAGTTAGCTTATTACGCTCGATCCAGTCAGGATTAAATTCGACCGTCCCGGTCTCGACTAAGGCCGCCACCGCATTGACTACTGTTCCGAGTTGGCGCCCGCGAATCTCAGCGATCTCCTGCAGCGTCTTGCCCTGTGAAATCAATCCTAGTGTCTCGGCTGCCGGGGCAGTTTTCTTCTGGGTGACAGCAGAAGCTCGGGCACCCTCGCGATAACGTTGGATTGCCTCCAGAATCTCACGGCCGAAGAATTCGGCTTTGCGCTCGCCGATGCCGGTGATCGTTCGCAGTTGCTGAATCGAACTCGGCATCATCCGGCAGATTTCCTCGAGCGTGGTGTCATGCAGTACGACAAACGCGGGAACCCCCTGCTCTTTTGCGGTCATACGCCGCCACTCGCGCAAATATTCGCGGAATTCACTGTCCGGCTCGGCAAGGCGAGACTGGCCCGGCACAGAAGCGACGAAGACCTGACGCACGGCAGCTTTGCTTGCCGCCAGACTGAGCCACGGGGGCGTGCTCCCGCACACGTCGCAGGCTTCGCATGACGTCCATTTCGGAGTCTCGCCAAAGTGAGTGCAGATCTGACGGTGACGGCATGCTTTCGACTCGGCGAACTCTCGAATTTTATGGTAGCGTTGCCACGCCCGGTCGCGCTCGGCTGCGTCCATGATCTGGTTGGCAAAGAAGGCGAGCAGTCCGGCATCTTGCTTTTGCCAGAGCAGAACGCAATCTGCAGGATTGCCATCACGACCCGCTCGCCCAGCCTCCTGATAGAACTGCTCGACCGATTTTGGCAACGCCAGATGGACCACTGCGCGTACCGTCGCTTTGTTAATGCCGAGCCCGAACGCGATGGTACCGACCAGGACACGGACTTCGTCTGACATCCAGCGTTCCTGGTTGCGACGGCGTTCGTCGCCTTGCATCTTGGCGTGATAGGGCACGGCCGCGATGCCGTGATCTTCCAGAAAATCAACGGTTTCCTCCACCTTACTGATGGTTGGTGAGTAGACAATTACGTTGCCTTCGGCATACTTCCGCATTGCCGTCACCAGCAGCGCCGAGTGTTCCACGCTGTCGCATTCACGCACCAGGTACCGCAAATTTGGCCGGTGAAAGCTGGCTATGTATTTATCGGGATTGCGCAGCGCCAGTTGCGCGAGGATGTCGTGCCGAACGTGGCGGGTCGCGCTGGCGGTAAAGGCCGCAATTGGGCGATCAGGAAAGTTGCCGCGCAGACGGCTGAGTTGACGATACTCCGGACGGAATTCGTGTCCCCATTCAGAAATGCAGTGGGCTTCATCGATCGCGAAAAACGAGATCGGCACCTGCTGAAGCCACGCAGTCGTATCGGCACGATGCAGCCGCTCCGGCGACAAATATAACAAGCGATATGCACCCTGCCGTGCCTTCTGTTGTACCCGGCTCTGCTCGTTGTTGCTGAGCGAGCTATTGAGCACTGCGGCCGGAATCCCCATCTGACTGAGCTGAGCGACCTGATCCTGCATCAGGGCGATAAGCGGAGAAATTACTACTGCGGTTCGCTCGGATATAACTGCGGGAAGCTGATAGCACAGTGATTTGCCTCCACCCGTCGGCATGACCACGCACGTATCACGGCCAGAGAGAAGACTGCGCACGATTCGCTCCTGGAGTGGACGGAACACGGAGTATCCCCAATAACGGCGGAGGGAAGTCAAGAGATCCACTTCAGGAGTCATGGGTTCCAGTATAGGGGCTCAGCAAGTCCTTCCACGTGCAATGAGGATCCGCAAGAAATCTCGGTCCCAATTAGGGACTCTAAGTCTGCGGCACGGCATGCCTTGGTAGGGATGCGTGCGCCGGCGGATAGTATTTGTGAAACACCACTGAAACCAACGCAACCACAACAAAGCAGAGCACGCTACCCTCTGGTCCGACAGAACCTCCACTCAGCCAATCAGGCCCTCGCAGGGACGAACTGAGTAGGTGGCCGGGAGACACCATCCCGCTATCAGGAACGGAATAAAGGAATGTCTCGCCCCAATCCCACGCGGCGTGAAAACCGACGGCAAACCACAGCGTTCCCGTGCGGCGGAGAGTGAGGCAGAAGAAAAAGCCGATGAATGCGGCGGCGATCAGTCCTGGCCAGTGCTCACCGTTGTTTCTGAGATGAGTCAATCCGAATGCGCAGGAAAGGGTAATCGCAGCAGGCCAAAATCCCACGCCTCGTGCCAGTGTGAATTGCGTGTACCCGCGGAGCAGGAATTCCTCGAATAACCCGACGAGTACAAACATTAGGGACCAGTAGATGGCAAACCTCACAATGCGTGCGCCGTGCAACGCCAAGGGCCCGAAGGAGAAGGCGTGCATGACGTAAAGCGCGAACATCAGTAGGCTGATTGCGCAGATTCCCCAAATGGCGCCTACCCAGAATCGGCGGCCCAAAAACTCTTTGGGTGGAAGCCCGTATAATCGCCACGGCCGGCCTTCAACCCCTGCCAATACAACCGCGGGAAGCAGAGCCGCGAGAACGTTCCCCAATTCTTCCAGCAGCCCAGACCACAATCCACTCGGTCCAAGATCGCGTGCCCATGCCAGTTCGACGGCAAGCTTCTGCGCGGCGTAAAACATCAATGCGTAGACAGCGAATCCCCAACCGGGACGAAGACCGTCCGGGCCGAGAAACAAGGTGCGGGCATATGAGGGCTCAGTCGCGACTGCGAATTCTGGAGCCGGGTGGGTCGCGCGCACGGCCTGTGCGGGATGGCGCTCTGATTGTGTTTCAACGTCGCTCATTGCAGAACGATTCCGGCGGGTGCCTCCGCCATGGTAAAACACTCTGCTCGACTCTATGTCTCAATTCTTTACACGCGAGCGTTTCGGACGGCCTCAATTGTTTGCTGCATTGCTACTGCTGGCCTTTCTGGGCCAGGCATGCTGGCTCGTTTATGCCCAAATCGGTTCCATCCAAAACCTGGATGGCAGCGAAGCTTCCCGCATTGGCGAAGGATGGAAACAGTGGCATGGTCGAGGCATTGCAGCCGCGCCCTACATAGAATCTCAGAACGCTTTTGATCCGTTCTTAAGTGATCCAAGCAACTTTGATACCCACCGCTCACCTCTTGTTTACCTTGCAACCGCCGCCCCTTTACTGGCCTGGCCGCACGACCTTGGCCCCGATACAGCGCCCTACTGGCGGTGGTTGGTGAAGCTTCCCTTTCTCGGGTGCGGGCTATTTCTGGGCGCCTCCCTCTGGTATGTCGCACGGCGGTTGTGTGGGAACACCGGCGGTCTGGTTGCGTTGACGTTCTACTGTTTTTCTCCCCTTTTTATTCAGGCGAGTGCGGTGTGGCATACCGAACCGGAGATTGTTGGTGCCTGGGGTGCCTTCGGAACAATCTTCACCGCGATCGCAGTAGCACACACGCTCTATGCGCCACGGGAAGTTGTTCTGTGGAATTGGCGAAGGATCGTGCTTCTGGGAATCTCGATAGCCATCGCAGTCGGATCTCAGTTTTCGCTGATCCTGGTTGTTCCGATGGCCCTCGCCTTCTTACTCTACGTCGCTCCCGTTCGGCGAGCCGCCGCGGTGGTGATTTGGCTTGCTGCCTGTGGGGTCGCTGCCGTTCTGCTATTCGCGATCTATTTCTTTCATCCACATAGTTTCGTGGAGAGCATGCGACATGCGAGCTTCTGGGGCGCTACCTGGCAGGGCTTCGCCGTTCCCGGAGTCTACAAGCAGGTTGGGATACAGATCAGTCGCGCTTGCCCCGCACTCGTACTGGTGCTCCCCGTTTGTCTCGCGACGTACGCTTTATGGCCCAAGACGCGATATTTCGGCAATACCGCGCCGCTGTTGGTAGCAGTACTATTCATCGGACTGGGAATGGCGCAGGCGAACGTGGCGGGGTCTGGGTTTCTTCTAGCATCGATACCGTTCATCTTCATCTTCGTGTCAGGAGTGCTGGCGGACCTGATGGAGACGAGCTATCGCCAGGTCATATTGGCTTGCGTGGTGGCCTTGCTGATTACCTATGTGGCTCGAACCTTGATGGCTCTGGCGCAAGTGGCGCGAGGCTAGAGTCTGCGTCGCACGTGTGAGCTACCGCGCGATGCTCGGCAAGCCGCTGAGCAAGGAAGTCCTGGAAGCTTTGCATTCCCTCCCCGGTCTTCGCCGAAAGGCGGAAGATCTGCATGCCCGGGCGCACTGACTGTATACTTTTCCGGGCAGACTCCCAATCGAACTCCACTGCCGCAGCCAACTCGCTTTTCGTAATCACCGCGACATCGGAACTGTTGAAGATCGTCGGATATTTCAGCGGCTTGTCTTCTCCCTCGGTAACGGACATCAATACGAGGCGCAAACTTTCGCCCAGATCATACGAAGACGGACACACGAGATTGCCGACGTTCTCGATGAACAGATAGTCCAACGGATTGAGCTCCCAGCCTTGCAGGGCGTTTTGCACCATCGTGGCTTCCAGATGACAAAGCGTTCCTGTCGTAATCTGCTTTACCGGAGCCTTGCTCCGCGACAGACGGACAGCATCGTTCTCGGTGGCAAGGTCTCCGACAAGGGCTGCTACGCGATATTGTGGCTGCAATTGCGTGAGGACCTTTTCCAGAAACGTCGTTTTGCCGGAGCCGGGACTCGATACCAGGCTGACGACAAAAACTCCCGCGG
>Ga0126371_10001436_pt1 | contig 20099 bp, 17 predicted proteins | sample PanSoiMetaPlot_4_FD_110145 | JGI IMG/M metagenome (GOLD analysis project Ga0126371, IMG submission 110145) | Tropical forest soil microbial communities from Panama - MetaG Plot_4 | ecosystem: Environmental > Terrestrial > Soil > Tropical forest > Bulk soil | place: Panama | collected 2016-02-17 | reverse complement strand
CGGCCAAACAAGTACGGCGAGTTAGCCGCCAGCGCAACTTGGATGCCCGCTACTGCCTGTGCGGCATTCCAGTAGTTCCCGAACGACTCCGGACTCACCTGCAAGTGGAACTGAACGCTCGTGCACGCTGCCTCGGGCATGATCGTGTCGACATGCGTGAGGAGCCGCTCCGGGCCGTCGATGCAAATCCGCATGTCCTCGCCACGAGCGGCGATCATCTGCTCGTTGAGCAGCCGGTAGCGCGGGTTGGCTGACATCGCCTCGTCAGTAACGTCGCGCTGTCGCACCGTCGGCAGGATGCCGATCATGACCAGGCGGCTGCCGACGCTTTTGGCCCTGCCATCCGCGTGCGCCAGCTTCTGCAGCACCGCATCCTCCAGATGACCGAAGGCGGTCCCGGTCAGCTGCAGTGGCGGGACATTGATCTCCAGATTGAACCGGCCCAGTTCGGTCGCCCAGGTTGGGTCCGCTATCGCTTCGAGCACTTTCGTGCTCGTCATCGTCGGCAGGCACTCGTCGTCGACCAGATTGAGCTCCATTTCCACGCCGACCTGGCGTGGCTCTGTCTCGAATCTGGACTCACGCAGCATCCGGGCGAAGACATCGAGGCATTGCCGTACCTTCTCGCGATACGCACGTCTGTCCTGCTGGCTCACGACCATGGCCGGGACATCCCTGCCCATCAAAACCCCTCCAGCAACTGCATCTGGGCGGAGACTCGGTTCCACATTCGCACGTAATGAGGCAGCTGACCAGGTTACGTACGCCTGTTCGGTGGCTCATCCTGGCCATTCCCCGCGCTCTTCGCGCAGGTCAGGGAGTCAGGGCGGAATAAAGGACCATTTAGTCAGCATTAGTGCCGTCCGCCATCGCCAGTTAGCGACCGCGGCTATCGAGCGACCGTGCTCGCCATCCGGCGGACCGCCTCGGCCAGCAGCTCGGGCGAGGTGCCCATGTTCAGCCGGGCGAAGCCGCGTCCCTGGCTGCCGAAATCTGGTCCCGGACTGAGGGCGACCCTGCCCCGCTCGAGGAATAGCGAGGCCGGATCGTCGCCCAGGCCGAGGCCTCGGCAGTCCAGCCAAGCCAGGAAGCTGGCCTCCGGGGCGCGATAGCCGACTGGCAGCTGCTCGGCCAGCAGCGTGCTGAGCAGAGCCGAGTTGACCTCAATCTGCGCGATGACTGCGTCCAGCCACGCGCGAGCATCGCGCAGCGCCGCCACTGTCGCGAGGACGCCCAGGTTCGAAGCCAGCAGTGCCTCCCATCGCGTCTGCAGCACACCGGCCGTCTGTTCGGCCCCAGCGACCGCGATCCCGCACTTGAGGCCGGGTATGTTCCAGCCTTTCGAAGCCGAGCTGAAGACGAAAGCGTGCTTGGCTACCTCGTGCTCGACCGTGTGGAATGAGACGTGCTTGGCCCCTGGGAGCACCAGTGGCCCGTGGATCTCGTCGGCCAGGATCGCGACCTTGTGACGGGCGCAGACTTCCGCGACTGCGGTCAGCTCATCGCGGGTCCATACCCGCCCCAGCGGATTGTGCGGATTGCACAGTAGATACGCACCGACACCTGGCTGGCTCAGCGCCGCCTCGAGAGAGTCCAGGTCTAGCTCGTAGCCAACTTCAGCGCTGACCGCGAGCGGCGCCTCGACAATCCTGCGGCCAAGCAGCTCGAGGCGGAAGAAAAATGGCGCGTACACCGGTGGATTGATGACGATGCCCGCGCCTGGCTGGGTGACCGCCAGCAGAACCTCGCAGATGCCGGTCATGACGTCTGGAATCGCGAAGACCATCTCCGGGTCCGGGGACCAGTCCAGCCGGTCGGCGGCGAACTCAGCGAACGCCTCGCCCAGCTCGCCCTTATGCGGGTAGCCGCAGTCGCCTATCTCCAGCGCGGCCCGGATGGCATCCTTGACCTGCTCAGCTGCGTCGAAGTCCATCTCGGCGACGAATGCGGGCAGTACGTCCGCGGGGTGCGTCCGCCACTTGAAGCTCTTCCTGCGCCGCAGCTGCTCCAGTGTGCAGTCGCCGAGAATTGGGTCCATCTAATGATGGTATGACGGCCTTGCGGACCAATCACGTGCCATCAGCTCAGGTTTCCGGAAAGGTAGCGGTCGATGACCGGGCCGATCGCTGCGACGAGCTCGTCCTGGGTCGCCGCAACCACCGGTCCGAATCTCAGCACGTAACGCGCCATCGCCAGGCCTAGCATCTGGGTTGCAACCAGTGATGCACGGAACGGGGCGCTATCGGGATCGGTCTCGCCCGCGATGCTAGCCACCGGACCAAGGATCACCTCGGTCAGGAACTCGCGCAGCATGGCGGCCGCCTGCTCGCTGGTCACCGCCGAGCGCAGCAAGCCCTGAAACGCATCGAGCAGGCCGGAGCTCTCCCACAGGGTGAGGGCCGAGCGGATAAGGTGCTCGCCCGTCGACACGCCGGCGGTGCGGCCACCTTCGGCCAGCGCCGCCGTGATGAGCTCGCTAGGGATGACGGGCAGTTCCATTGCGGCGGCGAACAGCCGCTCCTTCGTCCCGTAGAAATGGTGCACCAGCGCGGGGTCCACACCCGCGTCGGCAGCGATCCCGCGAATCGTCGCGCTGTCATAGCCGTGGCTGCCGAACTGGCGCCTGGCTGCGTCCAGGATGGCCGCCCGCGTGCCGCTGTCGCCCGCACGACGGCCGCTGCGCGCCCGCCTTCGACCGGCCGACGACGCGGTCTTGTCCCGGTGACCGTCGGGGGCCGCCAGATCGTTCATGCAGACACCGGCTGCGGCGCGGCGATCTGCGCCAGTTCGAAGAAGCGCTCTTCCAGCGTCGCCGGACCTCGCGACAGCCTGCCCACACCCGGCCCGAGCACCGCCTGAACTTGTGCTATCGACGCTCCGGGCACTCGCAGCGCCTGGCCCGCCAGCGCCGCTGGCACCCCGGCCTCAGCCAGCTTCCTGAACGCGCTTGCCCACGCCGTTGCCTCGACCACCGTCACCTGAGCATTGCCGATAATTTGTCCTGCGGTGCCAGCCGCGACTACAACTCCGCCAGCCATGACGATCAGCCGGTCGCACTCCCCTGCCTCTTCCATGTAATGAGTAGACACCAGCACGCCCGCGCCGCCACGCGCCGCACGGGCGATGGTGTCCCAGAGTCTTGCCCGGCCTAGCGGGTCGACACCGGACGTGGGCTCGTCCAGGACGAGCAGGTCTGGCCGATGGGCCAGCGCTTGCGCAAATGCCGTTCTGCGCTGCAGGCCAAGCGGCAGCCGGCCGACGGGCACGCGCTGACGGCGTGCGATGTCGGCTGGCAAACCCGACTGAGCGCTCCTGAATACTGCCGCGGCGAACTGCATGTTCTCCGTAGCGGTGAGGTCGTCGTACAGGCCGAGACCTTGTGGCACGTAACCGATGCGGCTGCGGGTGTCACGTGATGGCGGCCCACCGAGCAGCACGACCTGACCTGACGTCGGTCGCTGCAGGCCTAGCAGCATCCGGATGAGCGTCGTCTTGCCCGCGCCATTGGCGCCGAGCAGGCCGACCACCTCGCCTGGCCTGATCTGCACACTGACCTCGCGCACCGCGGTGAACTGACCGAATCGGCACGTCACCGACTCGCAATCGGCCAATGGCGCGGACGCGGCCAGCCTCGCCCGCTCGCCAGTGCTGTGCTCGCGCTCGCTCGCCCGGCTCCCGCGCGGCTGATCGTCGCCGGACTCCCGATGCTGCGCGACGGATTGTTCCTCCGGCTCGCTCAGCGCAACCTGCTGCAGCTCACGGGCTAGGGCGGCGACAGTCACGGCGTCCTGCAGGTCGGGCGTGACGGGCTCACCCGTGGCCGGGTGGGGAAGCGTTGGTTGCAGTACTGTCGTCGCACTGGCAGGCGGGGTCCACACTCGCCAGCCGCCGCCACGCCGCCAGGCCAGCCTCGCCGTCGGCCCTGCGGGCGCTGCGGCCACCTGCCGCACCGAGCCGGGCATGCGAGCCACTATCTCCCCGGCCGTTCCGGACGCCAGCTCGCGGCCGTTGTCCAGGACCAGTACGAACCCGGCTCGCTGGGCGTCGTCCAGATAGGTAGTAGAGAGCACGACCGCAGCCCCGGAGGCTGCGGCGGTCGCGATGAGCAGCCAAAGCCCGGAACGGCTGACCGGGTCGACTCCCGTGCTCGGCTCGTCGAGCACCAGCAGGTCCGGGCTGTGCAGCATGGCCGCTATTACGCCGAGCTTCTGCCGCATGCCGCCAGACAGCTGGCCGGCCAGCCGGTCTCGCACTTCTGCCAGCCCGGCATGCTCGAGCAGTTCGGCCGTCCGCTCCGCGGCCGCGCTGCCGTGCAGGTTGTAGGCGGTCGCGCGGAACGCGAGGTTCTCCGTGACGGTCAGATCCGGGTAGGTACCTGAGCTTGCCGGAAAGTACCCGGTCGCTCGCGGGCCCGGCCCGGTCACGACTCCGCGATCAGGAGCCAGCGCGCCTGCCAGGCATCGCAGCAAGGTAGTTTTGCCAGCCCCGTCGCCCCCGACAACTGCGGTCACCATGCCGGGAGCCGCTTGCATCGTGACGTCGTCGAGGGCGCGGGTCTTGGCAAAGGTGACGCCGACGCCTTCGGCTCCCCAGGGCCGGCTCATGCGGCTTCCTCGACACGGCGGCCGGCGATCGCCTCGTGACCGTGCCCGGGGCCGTGCCGCGGCGGCGACGGAGCCAGGAAGGTGCGGAAGCGCAAGATCGCCAGGGCCACGATGACCAGCCCGAGCACAGCCATGAACGTAAACGGACGCCAGAGCGGCCCGATCGGCTCGGCGCGAAGCATCACTCCGCGGGAGATCTCGTTGAAGTACGTCAGCGGCAGCAGGTAGGAGATCCAGCGCACCCCCGCGACTATCGAGGAGAGCGGGAAGATCAGGCCGGATAGCAATATTTGCGGGAGCATCGTCATGACCGCGAGCTGGATTGCCTGGCCCTGATTCTGCGACACCGTGCTGATTAGCACGCCGATGCCAAGGGTCACGAACAAGAAGAGCAGCGCGCCCAGTGCGAACACCCCCGGGGAGCCGTTGAATGGGACGCCGAAGATGGCCACGCCCACCGCGAGGACGATCGCAAGGTCCACCGCGGCCACAGCGAAGTAAGGCACGATCTTGCCGAGAAACACATCGCGCGGTCGCAACGGCATCACTGCCAGCTGCTCCATCGTGCCGGACTGACGCTCTCGCACTACCCCCAGGCTGGTGATGATCGTGCCGACGAACACGAGCACGACGCCCGCGAGGCCTGGGATCATGATGGCCGAGGTCGAGAGGCCAGGGTTGTACAAGATGCTGACCTCAGGGTGAGCAGCGGATAGCGGCGAGCCAGAAGTACCGAGCTTCCCGAGCGCAGCCAGTGTCGCCTGAGCGTCAAAGAGCTGGCTGCCATCGATCAGGACGAGTGGCCTGGCCCCGCCAGTCACCACCGCCACCGCCGCATCGCTGTCGCGTAGCTGATCCTGCGCCCACGACCTTCCTTCGGCAGGCTCGCTTCGGACGACCGTGAAGGGCTTGGGCAACGCGTGCTCGACAGCCGCGGCTTGGGAGCCGGCCACCACAACCTGGATTGACTTCACGTCGAATGTCGCCGCGTATCCGAGCACGACTAGCAGGATGATCGGCATTACGATCATCATCGCCAGCGTCCGCCGGTCGCGGCGCAGCTGGCGGAATTCTTTGACGATCATTGCCCACATCTCGGGCCTCCATAGGTTTTGGGCGGCACAGTGTTGCCGATCGTCCCGGCATGTCAGCACCGGAAGATTAGTCATCGCGCGTTGAATTCTACGAGCGTTGAATTCAACGGGTCAAGCCCCTGGCAGTCGTCTTGCGGCCTGTGCCAAGCCTCGATGTTCGCTGCCCTCACTGCCATCTGGTCAGATGGTTGTATGGCAACCACTCGCCACACCGGGCGCTGGACCCTTGAGGACCGATTCGCCTCGCCCTGGCACTACTTGCCCGTTGACGTTCCACCCCGTTCCTACGCGATCAGGGTGGAGCTCGAATACGAGCGCTCTGGTGCGGTCATGGACCTCGGCTGCATCGGGGCAGCCGGTTTCCGCGGCTGGTCCGGCGGCGCTCGCCGTGAGTTCGTCATCACTCCCGACGCGGCCACTCCCGGCTACCTAGCCGGCGAGCTGGAGCCAGGACTGTGGCAGGTGATTGTCGGTCTGCACCGCATCCCGGCTGGCGGCGCCGAATACACCGTGACAGCCGAAGTATCGAGCAAGCCCGGCGAGTTGCTGCCAGTGTCGCCACCGGAGATGATGCCGCCGCTGTCTGACCGACCGCCCGCGCGCGTGCTACCTGCCATCGGAAGGCGATACTGGCTCGCCGGAGACCTGCACACGCACACCGTCCACTCCGATGGCGGGATGACAGTGCCAGAGCTTGCCCGCTTCGCGGCTGGCCGCGGGCTTGACTTCCTGGCAGTCACCGATCACAACACGATTAGCCATCACAGCGAGTTGCCTGCCGCAGGCGCAGCCCATGGCATCGCTCTCGTTCCCGGTCAGGAGGTCACCACCGAGGCCGGGCACGCGAACGCGCTCGGCAGGATCGGCTGGATCGACTTCCGCGAACCTCCCGATGCGTGGCTGGAAGCCACCGAGCAAGCCGGTGGCCTGCTGTCGGTCAATCATCCCATCGGCGGTCATGTCAGCTGGGCTGCGCCGATGAAGCGCCGACCGCCGCTCATCGAGGTGTGGCACTGGAGCTGGCTGGACACCAGGTGGACCACACCACTTGGCTGGTGGCTCGCCTGGGATCCGGATGCGATCCCCGTCGGTGGCAGCGACTGGCACAAGCCAGGGTCAGATGCCCCGCCGGGCGCACCCACAACCTGGGTTGCGGCCGATGCTGCCGAGCCAGAGGCAATCCTCGATGCCATCGGGGCAGGCCGTACAGCGATCTCGGCAACCCGCGATGGTCCGGTGCTGCTGCGCATGGGCGACGAATTCGTCGCTGTCGATGCGGACGGGATGATCCTCACCGGACCTGAAGGCCCGAAGGCCAGGGTGCGCGGCGACCTGGCGAAGTTTCCGGCAGCCGATGGCTGTCATCGCATCGTCGATCTCACTGGCGCAACCGTCGCGCTGACCGGGTAGCGGGCCAGGTATCAAGATCTGCTTAAGCCGACACGCGCGTGGGAGCGGGTCCGGGTGGACCCGCTCCCACACTGTCGGCGCTGACGCACCTGCCTGCCTACTGCTGTGCCCCTACTGCTGTGCCCCCACGGCAAGCACGTCAGCCGATTGCGGCGGTGCAGAAGTTCTGCGTCGCCAGCCAGGAAGCCTGCGCGCTCCGCCGGCCACCCCGAACGCGACCGCTACCTGGATCGCGAGCACGATGACAAAGCCCGTGCGTACGCCGACTCCGTCCCCTGTCAAGGCCAGGAACAGGCTGCCGAGCGTGGCAACTCCGAGCGCCAGCGCAGTCTGCTGAGTGGTAGTAAGCACTCCGCTTCCCGCGCCAGCCGAGGCCTGCGGAACCTCGGAGAGCACCACCCCGAACAGCGGGCTCATGACCAGTCCCTGGCCAAGCCCGGCGATTGCAAGGCCGGGCGCGAGCGCTAGTACCGACAGGCCTGGCCAGCCGAGGTACACGGTGACAGCGAGCACCGCGAGGCCAGCCGCCTGCAAGAGCGCACCGGCCGCCAGCACCTTGGCGCCGTACCGGCTGAGCAGCCGCGAGGTGGACAGGGACGCGAGCAGGAATGTCGCCGCCATCGGCACCAGCCCCAGGCCAGCTGTGAGCGCGCTGTCGTGCAGACCCTGCTGGACCAGCAGCGCGTAGCAGAACATGAACGCTCCGAACCCGGCGAAGAACGGCAGCGCTAGCAGCAGGCCACGCCGCATGCTCGCGTGGCGCAGCAGCGACGGTGGCACCAGTGGCGTACGGCCAGCCCGCTCCGTACGCACCTGGGCCATGCCGAACGCAATAGCGACTAGCGGAGCCGCCGCGAGCAGGGCAATCGTCCAGGCCGGCCAGCCCAGCGACCGGCCCTCGGTCAGCGGAATGAGGACCGCGAGAACAGTGAGGCCGAGGAGGACCGTGCCGCGGCCGTCCACGCGTGCGGCGTTGCCATGCCTGGTGTCAGGTACATAGCGCCGCGCCAGGATGAGTCCGGCCAGTCCGATGGGCACGTTCACCAGGAAGATCGGTCGCCAGCCCGTGCTATCAATGTTGGCTGACACAAGCAGTCCGCCGAGGACCTGCCCGAGCACAGCGGCAAGGCCGCCGGTCGCGCCGTACCGGCCGAGGGCCTTGGCCCGGCGCTCGCCCGTCGTCGCCGCCTGAATGGTTGCTAGCACCTGCGGCACCATCAGCGCCGCTGATGCGCCTTGTGCGATGCGCCCAATCACCAGCGAAAGCGCCGTCGGAGCCAGTCCGCACGCGAGCGAGGTGAGCGTGAAGGCGGTCATTCCGATGAGGAACAGCCGCTTGCGGCCGAGGCTGTCACCCAGGCGACCGCCTAGCACCAGCAGCAGCGCGTAAGCCGTGGCGTAACCCGAGACAACCAGCTCCAGCATCGGCTGGCTGGCCCGCAGGTCCGCGTCGATCGTGGGTAGCGCCACGTTCACGATGAAGAAGTCGACCATCGGCAGCAGGGCGCCGACCAGCACCACGGCCAGGCCTATCGCGCTAAGCCCAGTCTGCGCACTGGCAGGCTCCCTCGTGCGAGGCGTCGAGGCCGCCGATGCGGCCGCCATCGGGCGGGAGACGCCTCCTGATCGATCTGACGGCTGGAGCAGCCCGGCCAGGGCGGCGGGTCTGAGCCCGGCCGCACGTCGCCTGGCATGATTGGCGGAGTTCAGAGTGGAAGGCATGTAATGAGCATGCCGTCCAGAATTAGACAGGTACAAGAGCCCAGTTATACTGGTACTGACACTAACTGGCAACAGCATAAGAGATAGGGCAAGATAGTAGCCGTGAGCCAGCAGGCACTGGAAACGCCGTCCCGTACCGACGCCCAGAACGATACTGGCGGGTACCGACAAAATGCGGCGCAGTCGGTCTACGAGGCGGAAGAGGCCGAGCAGACCGGTGACCGACGCCACGAGCAGACGGTCAGGCGCCGGGAGCTTGCCGGCTTCCTTCGCAGCAGGCGGGAGCGCATCGCGCCCGAGCAGGTGGGCCTGCCGCCAGCATCGCGCCGCCGCACCCCAGGTTTGCGCCGCGAGGAAGTCGCGACCCTCGCCGGAGTCGGGGTCACCTGGTACACATGGCTCGAGCAGGGCCGCGACATCAACGCCTCGCCGCAGGTACTCGAGGCAGTCGCGCGCACCCTGCTGCTGGATCCGCATGAGCGTGACCACTTGTTCCGGCTCGCGGACATGCCTGACGGCAACGGCCACAGCGACAACAATTCCGTGCCGCCCACTGCTCAGCTACTCCTGGATCAGCTTGAGCCCTATCCCGCCTGTGTTCGCAACGCCAGGTACGACATCCTTGCCTGGAACCGGCCGTTCGACCAGCTGATGGGACCGCTCGCCGACCTGCCCTTCCAGGAGCGCAACTCGCTCTGGCGGATGTTCACGAGTCCCGAATGCCGCGCCGCCACTCTCGACTGGGAAGAAGGCACCAGGCGCATGGTCGGCGAGTACCGCGCCGCGATGGCCGAGCACGTGGCCGAGCCGGCCTGGAAGTGTCTTGTCTCCCGGCTCACCACGGCCTCCCCCGAGTTCGCCGAGCTCTGGGAGCGACATGAGGTGGCTCAGCCGGAGAATCTCACCAAGCGCTACCTGCACCCCGAGGTCGGCCTCCTGCGGTTGAACTACACCCACCTGTGGCTAGGCCAGCGCCTTGGCACCAGGATGACGACGTACACGCCTGCCGACGAGCAGACCAGGGAGCGGCTGCTCGAGCTGCAGCACCGTTGCACAGTGCCGCACACCGCATAGCGGGCTGCGGTCACTCGGCCCAGGCGACGCCAGCGACGTCGGCCGCGGCATGCAGCCCGCGAGTGGCCCCTGGCGGCACTGGCGGGAGAATCAGGCAGTGGCATCCGACGCAGATCGAGCCAGAGTCGGCCAGCCGGTTGTTGCCTACCATGAGCGTTCGTTCCGGCAGCACTCCGAGTCGCTCGCAGGCGATCAAGAACGGCTCGGGGTCGGGCTTGGCGATACCGAGATCGCAAGACAAGACAAAAGTCTGGATGAACGCGTCCAGCCCGGTGGCCGCATAGCCCTCGTTAATGGACCAGCCCGTATTGCTGACGATGCCAATCGGAATCCCCGCGCCAGCGAACGACTTGAGCACCGTCGGCGTGTCCGGGTAGGGCACCATAGTCCGCGGGTTCGTCTTCCATTCGTCGTACATCAGATCGGCAAGGCCGGGCACAATCTCCTCGAACGGACCGTAGCCGGTGACGTAGGCGGCCCGGTGATCCTGCCTTGACAGGTTGTGGCGCTGCCGCTTCTCGGCCATGAGCGTCCGGCTGTGCTCCTTGGATCGACGCCAGTGCCGGGCGGCGTCCTCCTCGGAGACGTCCACTCCAAGCCGGGCCGCAAGACTGCACACGGCAGCTACCGGCGAAGTGCGGTGGGTAAGTGTTCCGCCATTGTCGAACAGAACAGCGTCGAAGCGCACCGGGTCTCCTCGTCTGCTAGTGGGAGGCTGACGATGCGGGCCGGAAGATTCCGGTCGACCGCGGGAACTGTTGGCGGGCCGCCAGCTAGTAGGGGCGGGCACCGATATGGAAATGATTGAGGACGATCGCCGTGCCCACCAGAACCACGAGCACGACGTAACCGCCGACGTCCACCGCGGTCAGGTGGTGCTCCTGCAGGGAGCCGCGCCGCTTATTCGCGCCGAAGCCGCGGGCATCAGCCACCATCGCCATTGTGGTGGTGCCGCGCAGGCTGCCGACAAGTAGCGGAACAGTAACGAGGACCACGCACCGGCACACGCGCCGTGCGTAGTCCCACCATTGGCCGACTTGATACCACCGCGGCCTGGACAAGTCGTAGCCGCGCAATTCGATGGCACGGAAGACGAGCATCGTCCGGGAGATCATGTCTGGCAGGAACCGCAGGGCCGCGGTCAGCGCGAAACCGACCTGCGGCGGCATCCGGAATCGCTCGAACGCCCAGGTGAAGTCACCAACGTCGGTGCTGACCAGAATCAGCATGGAGGTCGACACGGTCACGAGCACGCGCGCGGTCTGCTGGAGGCCGAAGACCATCCCATAGGCGGTGATGCCGGGTGAGCCAAGCCAGCTGATGGTCCACGGGAACTGATAGATGTAGTGGATCGGCGGGCTCGGGAGGTAGTACAGGCCCTGTGACCAGAAGCCGGTAAGGCCCGGGCCGATGACCATGATCATCAGTACCCTGATCTTCGCCCTCGACGGGCGCAGCCAGAACCACGGAATGATGCTGAGTCCGAATACGATCAGCATGAAGTCCCAGTTCAAGATGATGCTGAGCACACCCATCGCGATCGGGTACAAGACCTTGAGCCGCGGGTCGAGCTTGTGCAGCGGGGTGTCCCTCGCCTCGTAGGTGACCAGCTCGCGGAGTCCGCCAAGACCGACAAACTTGATGAAGATCACCGGCAGAATCATCGGCACCGCGAAGACAATCACGTACGCGATGGCCGTGCGGGCGAGCAGCGAGGACATCATGACGTCCCCGCCGTCCGAGCGGGCACGCCGCTAGCCGGGAGGCCGGCCGCGACTCCCGGCTGCCGATAAGCGTTGACGGTAGCGGCTATCTCCTCCACCGAGAGCAGCACGTCCTTGGTTGCGGGACCGAGCAGCTCCACCTGCAGCCTCGCTACCGGCGGCGCGAGGACGCCGCAACGGCGCAGTTGCTCGGTGCGGGCGAAGACCTCGCTCGCGGGACCGTCGAGCCGGACCTTGCCCTCGCCGAGCAGCACAATCCTGGCTGCCCGGCTGGCCAGTCCGCGGATGTCATGAGTCACGGTCAGCACTGTGAGCCCCGTCCTGGCCCGGACCGCCTCAAGCAAGTGCAGAAACGCGCGCATCCGCTCCGCATCCTGCCCGGTCGTGGGCTCGTCCAGAACGAGCACACCCGGCGCGCCGACCAGGAGCGCTCCCAACGCGAGACGCTGCCGGCCGCCCTGGCTGAGCTGCCACGGACTGACCTGCTCGAGGCCGCGGAAGCCGAAGAAGGCGATAGCCTCCTCGATGGTCAGCACCGGGTCAGGCGGCAAGGCGCGGAACTTGCTGCCAAAACTCAGCTCGCCGATCACGGTCTCCTCGAACAGCATCTCGTCGGCTGCCTGCAAAAGCAGCGCTACCTGTGCGGCGTGCTCGAAGACCTTGCCGGGCCTGACCGGCTTTCCACGGAACCTAACCTGTCCTGCGCTTGGCGTGCCCAGGCCCACTGTCAGCCCGGTGAGCGTGCTCTTGCCAGACCCGTTCGCGCCGATCATGGCGACCCATTCGCCCTCCGCGATGGCCAGGCTTACGTCGTCTACGGCTCGGGTAGCGTCGAAGTCGACACTCACGTGCTCCCACGACAGCACCGGATCGGCAGCGCATTTCGGCGGGCTCAAGCCGGAGCGAGCGGTCGCTCGCGCAGCTGCAGCCTGCGTCAGCGCGGGTACTAGCCAGTTCTCTCTGGCCGCGCTGACTGCCTCATCAACTGACAACGGCAGCCTGCCGTCGAACGCGTCGGGCAGGGCATGCGCGAGGCGTACTACGTCCGGCACACCGACACCGATGCCCGCCCACTTGTCCTGGTCGGCCCAGGCCAGCCGGGGAGGCTGGTCCAGCACGATCCGGCCACCGTCCATGAGCACGACTCGATCCGCCCACGGCGCAACCTCATCGACCCGGTGCTCGATGATCACCACACCGGTCCCTTCGTCCCGAGCCAGTCGCCGCAATGTGCCGAGCACTTCTTGGGCGCCCACCGGGTCGAGGTCGGACAATGGCTCGTCGAGAACCAGCACCCGCGGTCGCATCGCGAGCGTGGCCGCGATAGCGGTGCGCTGCTTCTGCCCGCCGGACAGCGTGACCGTCGAGGCTGTCCGCATCCCGGCCATGCTCGTCACCTCGAGGCACCAGTTCACCCTGGCGGCGATCTCCGGCTGCGGCAAGGCCAGATTCTCGGGGCCGAAGGCAACCTCCGACTGAACCGTGTGGTTAATCAGCTGCAGGTTCGGATTCTGGAACACCATGCCGACAAGCTGGGACGCCTCGTGTGGCGGCAGTCCGGACAGTGGCCGGCCGCCGAAGGTGACTCGTCCCCGGAGCTCGCCGTGCACCCTGGACGGGATCAGCCCGCACAGCGCCATCGCCAGCGTCGACTTACCGCAGCCGGACAGGCCGGTGACGAGTACGACCTCTCCCGCCGCTACGGCAAGATCGATGTGCCGCAGCGCCGCGGTGGCAGCGCCCACGTAAGCGAACGAGACGTCCTGCGCGACGAGGTCAGAGCTGCCGCTGATCGGAGTGCTCCCTCCGCAGCGCAACGACCCACATGATCACCGAGCCAACGGTCAGGAACCCGGCGGCGATCAGCACGGTGGCTCCGTCGTTTAGCAGTACGCGGGGATTACCGAAGAACGCGTTCTGGTCACCCTGAGCCCAGTGGTAATTGGTGAGGTAGTCGATCAGTCCGTAGATCAGCATGATGGCGGAAATGATCGAGAAGATCCAGGCGATGCGTTTCATGCCAGCTCTCCCTCGGATGGCAACGGATCTGCCACTGCTGCAGTCGCTGTGGAGGCGGGCGCGGGCTCGGCGAACGGGTCGACATCTGCCGCCCTGGCTTGTCGTGCGCCGATGGACGGTATGACCGAGCGAGCCACCCGCAACGCCAGCACGGCGCTGATCGCGGCCTCCACCCCGTTCCCGATCGCGTTCGACCAGGTGTCGGTCCACATCTGATACCAGGTGTAGTAGACGGAGTTCAGGTACGGATCGAATGTCCAGTCAGTCAGGAAGGCGTTAGGGCCGCCACGAAGGATGCCGATCATCAACCCATCGATGACCATGGCCCGCAGGGTCGAGCCTGGTGCGTACACCTTGCCTCTCCTGGCCACGATGTACAGGTCGCAGAAGATGCCCTGGGTCAGGCCGTCAGTCCAGTCCAGCGCTCCGTGCCCGCTGCCGAACAGCAACTGAGCAAGCAGGTAGTTGATGAAGACCATCGCGGTAACGCAGCCAGGCTTCCGAACCAGCGCGATCCCGACCATGAGCAGGAACATGTACGGCAGGTCATGCACCTGGAGCAGGCTTGCGCCGGGGACCACATCGACGAGCGGCCTGATGAACTGGTCGCCGATGATGTTGTCGTACACCTCAAGCAACACGCCGAGTGCGGCGACGATGAGGATGTCCTGGGTCGTCCATCGGTCCCAGCGCTTGGACTTCAGGGCACACCACAGGCAGACCCCCATGCCGATGAAGCAGACGCCCCATACGCCCCAGAAGAAGAAGGCGTTCCAGGCGAACGACAGCTTGACGGTGGAGTTAGCCAGCACAAGGCGGGAAGAAGAACTGGCAAGTAGTGCGGTGCCCATTTCACGTGCCTCCGAGAGATTCGCGGACAGCAGAGGTTTGTAGTCGCGCGGACGACATGGGCACCATGGCCGCGGTCACCATTCAAATAGGCCGCCGAGCTGGGAACAACACCTCACCAGGCAACTTCACTCGATGTTCACCCGCTGACTTCGTCAGGTTCGGGCTGGCATACTCCACCCCAGGCGTGCTCCGCTGCGCACCGGACGTGCGCACCGTGCTGACACAGGGGAAAGGACGCTGATGGGATCGCAATCGCGCTGGGGGCTGACCTTGCCGCTGACCGGGATACCGCTCGCCGCACAGCGGGATCTGGTGACAGGCATGCCCGACGCCGGCTACACCGACGCCTGGTCGGCTGAGCTGAATGGGATCGACGCGTTCTCCCCGCTCGCGCTGGCCTCGCAGTGGGCGCCGCAGCTACGGCTCGGAACTGCGATCGTCGGCATTTATACCCGCGCACCGGTCGCGCTGGCGGTGTCGGCGGGCACGCTCGCGGCGCTAGCACCGGGCCGGTTCGTCATGGGTATCGGCACGTCCTCCAAGGTCGCGGTCGAGCAGTGGAACGGCATCCCATTTGAGAAGCCGTATCAGCGCTCGAGGGACATGCTGCAGTTCCTGCGCGAAGCACTGGCGGGCAGCAAAGTCAGCCGCGAGTACGAGACGTTCTCGGTCGACGGATTCCGGCTCGACCCAGCTCCGCAGACACCACCCGACCTCGCGCTAGCCGCGCTGCGGCCGGGGATGGTCAGGCTGGCCGCGGCCGAAGCGGGGATCGCGATCACCAATTGGCTGTCGCCAGCCGACGTGCCGCAGGTACGCGCCGTCGCGGGCCCTGATTGCGAACTGGTCGCGCGCATCTTCGTGTGCCCAACGCAGGACCTGGATACCGCCCGCTACATCGGCAGGCGGATGATCGCGGCGTACCTCACGGTGCCCGTCTACGCCGCGTTTCACCAGTGGCTAGGCCGCGGCGACGTTATCTCGCCGATGCTCGCCGCCTGGAACTCAGGAGACCGGAAGGGCGCACTCAGCGCAATCCCTGATTCTCTGGTCGATGAGCTGGTCATCCACGGCACGCTTGACCACTGCCGGGAACGAGTGGCCGAATACTCCGCAGCCGGTCTGGACACCCCGGTCATCGCGATCACGCCGACGCCCGGCCTTGATCTCGCCGAGGCGGTCCGCAAGCTCGGGCGGGCCTGACCTGCAGCGCACAAGGGCATTTCACCGCTGGTGAGCGTCATTTACTCCCAGATGGAAGAGCATGCCCGTCGAGGGCTCAACCACCCAAAGCCCAGTCGGGCCTGCGGTCACCGACACTGGTCCACTCGCTGAAGCTGGCGGGGCAGATCCGGGGATAAGTGTGTCGCCGTGCAAGTTGTTGTCCGCAGGATCGATGCGCTGGACACTCAGGGCTCGATGAGGGGTGGAAACCCACGCCAGTACCCAGACCTGACCGCGCCACAGGGATACGTTCGCGCTCAGCGGCCTGGTATTAACAGTCGCGTCGATTCCGACGGACGATGACGGTGGCAGGTCAGTTCGGATGAGCTCGGACCCTAACACCCAGGCGGAGCCGATGCCTACGGCCGAGACGTCGCCGAGCTTAAACGACGCGACTCTGCCTGTTGCCAGGTCGATCCGTCCGACGAATCCGATGGAGGTGTCAATCCATAGCGCGCCGGCGCCCGAGACGATCCCGACTATCGACGGGGGGGCACCTGCTCGGCGCCCGAGCACGTCGTAACCGATTGGAATCGGCTGGCCTGTCACGGTGCCAGTCTTCGGATTGATTCGGACAATCTCCCCATTGAGAGTGGCGGTCCAGATGAGTCCGTGCGCGGCCACGATCATGTCAGCTGCGCGCAGTACCGTAATCGAGGCCGTCACCTGGCCAGTCACCGGATCGATCCGGTATACGCCACGGCAGTCGTGGGTAACCCACACAGCGCCGGATCCAGCGGCGACGCCGCTTTGACATCCGCCGCGATTAGTACCAGGAGTGGTTATGCTCCGCAGCAGCTGGTCAGTGACTTGATCGACCTCATAGGTCTTGCCAGTCCCGGCGATCCATACCGCTCCGTATCCCACTGCCATTCGTGCGCTCTCGCCAGGCAGGCGGGCAGCACCAAGGACGACCAGCTCGCCGGGACTACCGTGCAGCGACTTCGACGCTGGTCCGCTGGGCCCGATCACATGCAGAAGCGCCGGGATTGCGATGATCACAGCTACTGAGCACGCTGCGGCGACTGCGATTGTCGCCCGCCGCCAAGGCTCCCTGCGCAGCCGACGCTCCAGACTTGCCCAGCCATCCGGGCGGGGCGGATTCTTAGCTTCCTCCCTCTTGATTACCAGCTTCAATGTCTCAGCGAGCTGCTCATGCCTCATGCCATGTCTCCCTCGTTGCTGGGGATCGCTCAGGAACGAGCTCGTCGTCATCCATCCATTTCCGCAAGCTCCGCAGCGCCTTGGCCGTCTGGCTCTTCACGGTGCCGACGGAAACTCCCAGGGCCGCTGCCGTTTCGGCTTCACTGAAGTCGGCGTAGAAGCGCAGGACCACGCAAGCCCGTTTCCGGACAGGCAGCCGGGCCAGAGCCCGCAGCAAATCAATGCCGTCGCCGGTATGCGGGCCGACGACAGCAGCTGGTGCGGACCATTCGGCCGCAGCCCGCAGGCGCAGCTCACGTAGCTGGCGTTGGAGGCTCGTCCGGGCCAGGTTCACGACGATCGCATGCAAATACGCCCTGGCCGACTGTTCGTGCCTGAGGTGATCCCAGCTGCGCCATGCTCGGACGAACGCTTCTTGCGTTAAATCCTCGGCGAGCCCCCAGTCCCCGGTAAGAGCAAACGCCGAGCGGCGAAGGTCTGCGTAATGCCGCGCGTAGAGCGCGGCCAGCACCTGGCGCCGCTGCTCCCGTTCCATACCCACCAAGACCTATGCGGCAGCCGAAAAGTTGCCGCAGCTCGGACTACCAGCTTCCGGGCAGATCGCTTCCGTACCACGACTCGATGATGTGGTGCGCTATAGACACCGGCGGCGGGAGCCGAAGCTCGCCGCTTGCGACTACGGCAGCCAGGTCGGCCCGGCTGTACCAATTGGCTTCGGCGATCTCTTCCCCGTCGACCTGGATCTCCTGGTATCCGTCCGCTTCGGCCCTGAAGCCGAGCATGAGGCTCTGCGGCATCGGCCAGGGCTGACTCCCGAGGTACCTGACAGCGCTGACGATAATCCCGGTTTCCTCGGCGACTTCGCGCGCCACCGCCTGCTCTGCTGACTCGCCCGCCTCCACGAACCCGGCGAGGATCGAAACGCGCCGCTCTGGCCACATCGAGTTCCGCGCCAGCAGGCAGCGATCGTCCGGGTCGGTGACCAGCACGATCATTGCTGGGTCGACCCTGGGAAAATGCTCGCTCGAGTCAACCGGGCACCGGCGAGCATGTCCGGACGCGAACGGGTCGGTCGCCGCGCCGCACCGCGGGCAGTGGGTAAACGTCTCGTGCCAGTTGGCCAGCGCGATCGCATGGGTCATGAGGCCGGCGTCGCGATCGGATAGCAGCGGTCCAATCTCGCGCAGGTAGGCAGCACGGACGCCCGGCTGAGTCAGCTCCGGAAGCTGACCGGCCACGCCGAAGTAGCTGATTTCCTCGTCATCGACGCCCAGCAGGAAACGGACGCCGTCCGGTGCCAGGTCCGGCGCGAAAAAAACAAGGCGGGACTGCTCGGCGTCGATCTCGCACAACGCACGGCCGCCCTGAGCAACGAGCACTCGCGTCCGCGGGTCTGACCAGGCGGCTTCCAGCCAGCCAATGTCGGAGCGCAGGTGCGAGGCCCGGCTCACCTCGCCGCGCGCCAGCGCGAGGCCGGCCAGTTCGGTCCCGGTCAGGCCAAGGCCAGTGCGGGCGCGCGCTGCCGGAGATCCGCTCTCAGGGACACTGGCCGCGGCACTCACCTGCTGACCATAAGGTCGGGGGCAGCCGCCGCCAGCTCGTCCCACAGGTAAGCCGCGACCTCCGCCCCCTTGAGCAGCAGCGCCATGTCGACCCGCTCGTTCGGCGCATGGATCCGGTCGGAATCGAGCCCCACTGCGACGAACACCAGCGGCGCGCCCAGGATGTCGGCCAGGTCCGCCTCCGGGCCGGAGCCGCCCTCACGGGTGAAGAGGATCTCCTTGCCGAATGCGAGCCCCATCGCCCGCAGGCCCGCCTGAACCGCTGGCGAGTCCATCGGCGCGAAGCACGGTCGCACGCCCTGACCGTGTGCGGTGACGCTCGCCTCGATGCCGGCCGGAGTGTGGTCAAGCACGTACTGCCGCAAGCCCGCTATGACCTGCGGCGGGTCCTGATTGGCTACCAGGCGGAAGGACAGCTTGGCGTGCGCCTGAGCCGGGACGATCGTCTTGCCGCCAGCGCCGGTATGCCCACCCCACATGCCGTTGATCTCAGCGGTTGGCCGGCCCCAGACTCGCTCCAGCGTGCTGTACCCGGCTTCGCCGAAGGTAGCGCCGCTGTTGCCAGCGTCGGTCAGCCACGCCTTCTCGTCGAACGGCAGCCTCGCGATCAGCGCGCGTTCGGCGTCAGATATCGGCACAACATTGTCGTAGAAGCCGGGCACCGTGACGCGGCCGTCGCGGTCGTGCAGCCCCGACAGCATGCCCGCCAGTACGTGCAGCGGATTTGGCACGCCGCCGCCGAACGACCCGGAATGCAAGTCGCGCTCGGCGCCGCGCACGTCTATCTCGGCGTCAATAACCCCGCGCATGCCGACGCACATCGACGGCACGTCCGCCGACCACATCGTCGTGTCGGAGATCACGATCACGTCGCACCGCAGCCGTTCGCGCTGAGCGCGCAGGAGCTCAGCGAAGTGCGGCGAGCCGGACTCTTCTTCGCCTTCCACAAGCAGCTTGAGCGTCACCGGCGGAGCCGTGGCACCTGACACTGCCAGGTTCGCTCGAGCGCCAAGTGCGTGGAACAAGACCTGGCCCTTGTCGTCGGAGGAGCCGCGGCCCAGTAGCAGCCCATCGCGCTGGACCGGCTCGAACGGCGGGCTATCCCACTCCGCGAGCGGCTCGACCGGCTGGACGTCATGGTGGCCGTAGATGAGCACAACCGGCGCGTCCGGATCGCTAGCCGGCCACTCCGCGTAGACCGCTGGCAGTCCGTCGGAGCCAGGCTGGCCCGTCGGCCATACCTCGGCGATGGGGAACCCCGTTCCCAGCAAATGGTCCTTTAGCCACTGCGCTGATCGCGCGACATCCGCGTGTCGGTCCGGATCAGCGGAGATCGACGGGATCGTCAGCCACTGGCTGAGCGACTCGAAGAATTCCGCTGCGTGCTCCTCGATGTACTCCCTTGTGTCCATGAGGCTCCTCGCTGGCGTTACAGCAGGGCGGGCGATGACGGGCGTTTGCTCACGATCGTAGTGGCGCGTTCGATGGCGACGGGCTATCGCTACTATGACCGCGATTGGTACCTGCCTGTGCGGCGAGCCGCATCCGCCCTCGCGAGGAGCTTTTGATGATTGTCGCGTTCTCAGTCACGCCGCTTGGAGTCGGTGAGGATGTGGCCGAGTACATCGCCGACGCTGTTCGGGTGGTCCG
>Ga0126371_10001435_pt1 | contig 20103 bp, 16 predicted proteins | sample PanSoiMetaPlot_4_FD_110145 | JGI IMG/M metagenome (GOLD analysis project Ga0126371, IMG submission 110145) | Tropical forest soil microbial communities from Panama - MetaG Plot_4 | ecosystem: Environmental > Terrestrial > Soil > Tropical forest > Bulk soil | place: Panama | collected 2016-02-17 | reverse complement strand
GGCGGCAACCTGTCGGAAGCGCTCGGCAACCTGTCGCGCGTGCTGCGCGACCGCAAGAAGATGAAGGCGAAGATCAAGGCGATGTCGATGGAAGCCAAGGCGTCGGCCGGCATCATCGGCAGCCTGCCGATCCTGGTGATGGGCATCGTCTACATCACCAGTCCCGACTACATCGAGCTGCTGTGGACCACCCCGGTCGGCCGGATGCTGCTCGCCGGTTCCGCGATCTGGATGTTTCTCGGCATCATGGTGATGAAGAAGATGATCAACTTCGATTTCTGACCATGGTCGAGTACCTCATACAGAACCTGCACAATCCGCATTTCCTCGCGGGGCTGCTCGCCGCCGTCGCGGCGATCGCGACCGTCTTGACCTTCGCCATGCCGCTGCTCGCAGGCGACTCGCTGGACAAGCGGATGAAATCGGTCGCGCTCGAGCGCGAGAAGATGCGCCAGCGCGAGCGCGAGCGCATGGCGCGCCAGGAGAAGGTCACGCTGCGCGTTTCGCCCAAGGCCTACATGCAGACCGTGGTCGAGCAGTTCAACCTCACCAAATGGGTCGGCCAGGAGGCCGCGCGCGAGAAGCTGATGCAGGCGGGCTACCGCGGGCAGGGGCCCTACGTGGCCTTCCTGTTCTTCCGCATGGTCGTACCGCTGGTCATGATGATCGGGTCGCTGATCTACGTCTTCTTCCTTGCGAAGTTCGAGTCGTCGGCGAGCATCAAGATCGGCGTCTGCCTGCTCGCGACCTATCTCGGCATGCAGCTGCCGTTCCTGTTCCTCAAGAACAAGATCCAGAAGCGCAAGGTCTCGATCATGCGCGCGTTTCCGGATGCGCTCGATCTGCTCCTGATCTGCGTCGAGTCGGGCATGTCGATCGAGGCGGCGTTCCGCCGGGTGAGCGAGGAGATCGGCTCGCAATCGATCCCCCTGTGCGAAGAGCTCACCCTCTGCACCGCCGAACTCTCCTACCTTCCGGACCGCCGCCAGGCCTACGAGAACCTCGCCAAGCGCACCGATCTCGACGGCGTCAAGGCGGTCTGCATGGCGCTCCAGCAGGCCGAGCGCTACGGCACCCCGATGGCGCACACGCTGCGCGTCATGTCGCAGGAGAATCGCGACATGCGCATGTCCGAGGCGGAGAAGAAGGCAGCCGCGTTGCCGCCCAAGCTCACGGTGCCGATGATCGTGTTCTTCCTGCCGGTCCTGTTCGTGGTGATTCTCGGACCGGCGGCGATCAAGGCCATCGCCGCGTTCAGTTGATCACGTCGGCGCCCGGTTGCTGGGCGGTCCGCCGGCGGGTCGCCTTCTTGCTGGCCGGCCTCGCCGTCGACGCGATCTGCGCCCAGTCGTTGTGATCCGTCATCATCTGCTTGAGATAGGCGACGTTGGCGGCGGCCTCTTCGGGCGGGAGATCCGCGCGCGCGATGCTCTCGGCCTCGGCGAAGCGGCCCTGCAGGCCGACCACGAGGGCGAGGTTCTGGCGCACCCGCGGGTCGGCGCCCGGCTGCGCGACCGCGCGCCGCAGCGTCGCCTCGGCCTTCGGCAGGTCCTTCGACAGCGCATAGGAGAGGCCGAGGTTGGACAGCACCGAGGGCTCTTCGGGAACGATCTTGAGCGCGCTCGAATAGTAGCGCTGCGCGTCGTCGTGACGCCCCATCTGGTCGAGAACCGCGCCCTGTGCCGAGAGGATGTGCCAGTCGGGCTGGTCCGGGGAATGCGCGCGGCTGAGCACGTCGAGCGCCTGGGCATACTTGCCGGTGTCGGCGAGCGCGCGGCCGTAGGCCCCGAGCACCGCCTTGTTCCCCGGATGGCGCATCGAGGCCTGCTCGAGCACCGCGGCCGCCTGCGCGCGCTCGCCGAGCGCGGTGAGCGCCCGCGCATAGGCGAGCGCCACATTGGCATCGTTCGGGGTGGCGCGGTAGCGCGCGCCCTGTGCGGCGGCTTCGCTACGCCAATCCGCGTCCGTGCGCGGCGGCGCGCTGGCCGCGATCGAGCCGGTCACGCCGCTGCTGCTGCCGGTGGTGACGCAGCCCGTCGTCGTGAGCGCGACGCAGCCGAGCAGGGCGACGCTCGCGAGGAGCCTGGCGGTGTGGTTGGGGGGATAACGCATGGCCATCATTCACTCCGCCGGGCCATTGCGCAGCCCCGCACCGCCCAGTCGTACGCGAGTAGTAGAACGTTAACCCTAACGGTTGGTTAAGACCGCCAGGCGGGCCAGTGCGGTCGAAACGATCGTCGCGGCATGCGCCGCGGCACGATCATCCCCTTGTGCCGCAGCCACCAAGCCGGCATGGCGGATTGTCGGTCGACCGCTCGCCATGCAAAGGTCGCTCGTTCGGGACGCGCCATTGATCTCGGGAATCACGCCTCATGCATCCAACCTTCGCCGAACCGGGCGCCGCGGCGGTTCCCATCCGTTGTGTCACGGCTGCGACCTGGCCCGCGGTCCGCGCCGGCCTCGATGCGGCGGCGCGCACCTTTGCGGACGCGGCCGGCTTCGAGCCGCGCGGCGGTCGGCATCTGCTGCTGCCGGCGCCCGACGGCAGCCTGTCCGGCGTCCTGTTCGGGTTCGATGCGGAGAACAAGCCGGCGCGCGACCCGTTCGCCGCCGGACGGCTGCCGGCCCTGCTGCCGGACGGCACCTATCGGCTCGTCGACCCGCCGAGTGACGCGCGCCTCGCGGCGCTCGCCTTTGCGCTCGGCTCCTATCAATTCGTCCGCTACCGCAAGCGCGACGCCAAGGACACCCGTTTGGAAGTGCCGCAGAGCGTCGACGGCGAGGACCTCTCGCGCATCGTCGAAGCCGTCTTTCTGGCGCGCGATCTCATCAACACGCCCGCCAACGACATGGGGCCGGCCGAGCTCGAGGCGGCGGCGCGGCAACTGGCGGAACGGCACGGCGCCGCGATCCGCGCGATCACGGGCGACGAATTGCTGGCGCAGAATTTTCCGCTCGTCCACGCGGTCGGCCGCGCCGCCCAGGGGACGACGCGCGCGCCGCGCCTGATCGACATGGCGTGGGGCGACGAGGCCGCGCCCAAAGTGACGCTGGTCGGCAAGGGCGTCTGCTTCGACACCGGCGGGCTCGACATCAAGCCCGACAGCGCCATGCTGCTGATGAAGAAGGACATGGGCGGCGCTGCGAGCGTGCTGGCGCTCGCCCACATGATCATGGCGCGCGGCCTCAAGCTGCGCCTGCGCGTGCTGATCCCGGCGGTCGAGAACTCGATCGCCGGCGATGCGTTCCGCCCGCGCGACGTCTATCGCTCGCGCAAGGGAGCGACCGTCGAGGTGGGCAATACGGATGCCGAAGGCCGGCTCATTCTCGCCGACGCGCTCGCGCTCGCAGACGAGGAGGCGCCCGATCTGCTGGTCGACATGGGTACGTTGACGGGCGCCGCGCGCGTCGCGCTCGGACCCGATGTGCCGCCGTTCTATACCCACGACGAAGAGCTCGCCGGCGCGATCGCGCGCCACGCCCGCGCCGAGAACGATCCGCTGTGGCGCCTGCCGCTGTGGCCCGCCTACGACGCCATGCTCGACTCCAAGGTCGCCGACATGAGCAACATCGGCACCGGCGGCTTTGCGGGCTCGATCATCTGCGCGCTCTTTCTCAACCGTTTCGTCGCCGCCGCCAAGGCATGGCTGCATGTCGACATCTACGCCTGGGTGCCGTCCGCCAAGCCGGGGCGCCCGGAGGGCGGCGAGTGCCAGGCGGCGCGCGCAGTCTATTCCTATCTGGCGGAGCGCTATGGCTAGCCCTGCCGACGCGGCGCGAGGGACAAACGCGCTCGATCCGCGCGTCACGCCGGCGCGTCCTGATCTCGCGGCGGCGCATCTCGAAGGTCGGGTCGAGGCGGCGCGCTTCGTCGAGGGGATCGAGCGCGAGGTGCGCGACGAGAGCGCGCCGCTGCGCCGCGAGCCGGCGCCGGATGCATCGCTCGACACCGAGGCGCTGCGGGGCGAGCGCGTCACGGTCTACGAGACCAACCAGGAAGGCTGGTGCTGGGGCCAGCTCGCCGCCGACGGCTATGTCGGCTGGCTGCCCGCCAACGCGCTCGCCGAGCCGGGGCCGGTCGCGACCCACAGGGTTGCGGCCTTGCGCACGCTGGCGTTTCCCGGCCGCTCGATCAAATTGCCGCCGGTCGCGGCGTTCTCGCTCGGCTGCCGGATCGCTGTCACGCGCGAGGAGCCCCCATTCGCGGTGACGCCGTCGGGCTACCTGCCGGCGCGGCATCTCGCGCCGCTCGACGCGGCCGAGCCGGATTTCGTTGCGGTCGCCGAGCGTTTCCTCGGCGTGCCCTATCTGTGGGGCGGCAAGACCAGCCTCGGCATCGACTGCTCGGGGCTCGTGCAGGTCGCCCTGACGGCCGCCGGCATCGTGTGCCCGCGCGACAGCGACATGCAGGAGCGTGCGCTCGGCGCGGCGATCGCGGCCGATCCCGCCGATCTGCGGCGCGGCGATCTCGTGTTCTGGAAAGGCCATGTCGCGATCGTGCGCGATGGCGCGACGCTGCTGCACGCCAATGCGTTCCACATGGCGGTCGCCGCCGAGCCGATCGCCGAGGCGGTGGCGCGGATTGCGGCCGGTGGCAGCGCGATCACGGCCGTCAAGCGCATCGGCAATGGCCTGCGCAGTTGATGCGGCTCGACTCGGGCGTGCCCGGAACCTAGGATGGCGCCGACGCCATTGGCTTGGCCGAGGTCGCCCCATGACCCGCGTTGAATTGGCAGTCGCATCCGCGATTTTCGCCGCATCGGCTCTTCTTGCGACGCCTGACCGCGCCGTCGCCCAGGCCGGTTGTCAGCCGACCATCATGCAGCCGTGCACCAACGCGCCGGCACGGACGAACAATGCGGCGACGGGTCAGAAGAAATCGACCCAGGCGGACGAGGACCGCGGCCCGAAGGATCATTCGCCGCGCATCAGGCTCGACAGCGATACCGAATTGAAATTCGGCACCGGCGGGATCGGGCTGGGACGGAAGTTCTAGGGCATGATCCCGAAAAAGCCCGCCCCCGACGTGATCGGGGGATACCGGCCTTCGAAAAAGATCATGCCCTGAGCGAATTGCAGCCTTGGCTCAGTAGCCGCTGGCGCGATCGATCGCGTTCGCCAGCGGCTGTCCGGCTTCGAAGCACTCGATCTGCTTCACGATATAGCCGACCACCTCCTCGGGGACGGAAGCCGCCGAATTGTGCGGCGTGATCGTGACGTTCGGGTGAGCCCACAGCGGGCTCGTCGCCGGCAGCGGCTCGGTCGGAAAGACGTCGAGCGTCGCGCCCGCGAGCGAGCCTTCGTCGAGCGCCGCGAGGATATCGGCGTCGACCTGTAGCATGCCGCGTCCCGCATTGATCAGATAGGCGCCGCTGAGCGCGCCGTCGCGCTTGAGCTTGCGCAGCAGCGCGAGGTTGAGGATCCCTTCGGTCGCGGGCGTATGCGGCAGCAGGCAGACGAGGATCTCGGTGCGCGCCAGGAAGGCGTCGAGCCCGGCGGCGCCGTGAAAGCACTCGATGCCCTCGAGCTTGCGCGGCGTGCGGCTCCAGGCAGCGACGCGGAAGCCGAGCCGCAGCAGCACCTCGGCGGCGTCGCGGCCGAGCACGCCGAGACCCATGATACCCACATTCACCTCGTGCGCGGGCGGTTGCTCGTGCTCGTACCAGCGGTGCTCGCGCTGTTGCGCGTCGTAGAGTCGCTGGCGGCGGTGATGCATGAGCACGTGCAGCGTCACGTATTCGGTCATGCGCCGCATCAGGGCGGGATCGACGACGCGTACGACCGGCACCTGGGGCAGCGTGGGGTCCTTGAGCAGCGCGTCGACGCCGGCGCCCAGGCTGAAGATCGCGCGCAGATTCCCGAACCGCGAGAAGATGCCTGCCGGCGGCAGCCACGCCGCCGCATAGGCGATGCCCGCCGGATCGCCGATGCGGTCCGGCCACAGCCGGATGTCGCGTCCGGGCGCCGCGGCGCGAAAGCGCCGTTCCCACGGCGCGGCGTCCCATCCGGTGATGACGAGGAGGAGGGCGCTCATCGCGTGGCCGGCGGTCCGGCGATGATCGCGGCGAGCCGATCGCGATGGAGCGCGAGCCATTGCAGCGCGATGATCAGAAAGCCGTTGCGCATGCGTCCGCGCTCGAGCGCCGCGAGCGCCGTGTCGATCGGCACGCGCATCGGTCGGGTCGCCTCCTTCTCGTTGGCGGCGCCGGCGTGCTCCGGAATGCGCGCGGCGTCGACCAGCCCGAGAAACATGAATCCGTGCTCGTCGCTCGATCCCGGTACCGGGATGAAGTCGAGCATCGGGTAGAGCGCCGACGGGCGCAGGCCGATCTCCTCGATGCACTCGCGCATGCCAGCCTCGAACGGCGTCTCGCCCGCCTCGACATGGCCGGCCACGATCTCGGTGAGCTCGCCCAGGCCGGTCGCGAGGTGCGCCGGCAGGCGGAACTGGCGCAGAAGCACGAGCTCGCCGCGCGCCGGGTCGATCGGCAGCACGGCCGTCACCTTGCCGACGTGCAGCACGTCGCGCACGCTCTCGATCGGCTCGCGGCCGGGCAGCCGCAGGGCGAGCGAGAAGCGATCCAGCCGATGGTAGCTTTCGCCGATCAGTTCCGGCGGCGATACGGTTGCATCGGCCGCGCTGTCGGCCAAGGCGTCTGGCACCTTGTCGTCCAGCGTCCTGGCGTCCGGCACCCTGTCGTCGGTCATCGCGCGGCCCCCCGCATCGTTATTCGGCGCATGTTCTTGTCGGCGAACGGCGTCCACTTCACCGGAACATGCGTTATTCAGCAACCACGTTGCCGGCGGCGGTTTCCAGGTTGAATGCCGCCGCGAACAGGGCGCGCGTATAGTCGCTCTTCGGCGCGGCGAACACCTCCGCGGCGGCGCCCTCCTCGACGATCTTGCCGTGGCGCATCACCACCAGCCGGCTCGCCAGCGCCGACACGACCTTGAGGTCGTGCGAGATGAACATGTAGGTGAGGTCGCGTTCGCGCTGCAGCTTGCGCAGCAGCGCGACGATCTGCGACTGGATGAGCATGTCGAGCGCGCTGGTCGGCTCGTCGAGGACCATGAATGTCGGCTCGAGCGCGATCGCGCGCGCGACCGCGATGCGCTGGCGCTGGCCGCCGGAGAATTCGTGCGGATAGCGGAAGCGGGTCGCGGGCTCGAGACCGACGTCGTTGAGGGCGCGGATCACCCGCCGTTCGCGCTCTTCCGCCGGCATCCTGCGGTGGTGGACCCACAGGCCTTCCTCGATGATGTCGGAAACCGACATGCGCGGGGAGAGCGATCCATACGGGTCCTGGAAGACGATCTGCATGGCGTGGCGGTACGGCCGCATCGCCTTGAACTTGAGTCCTTGCAGCTGATCGCCCATGAACACGACCGGTCCGTCCGACGAGATCAGGCGCAGGATCGCAAGGCCGAGCGTGGTCTTGCCCGAGCCGGACTCGCCGACCACGCCGAGGGTTTCGCCCTTGCGCACCTCGACGCTCACCCCGTCGACCGCCTTGACGTGGCCGACCACGTGCCGCAGCACGCCGCGCTTGATCGGAAACCAGACCTTGAGGTCGTCGGTGCGCACCACGATCGGGCCGGACGGATTGAGCGGCGCCGGCTCCTTCTTCGGTTCGGCGGAGAGCAGTTGCCGCGTGTAGTCGTGCTGCGGCGCCGTGTAGACGCGCTCGACCGGCCCATGCTCGACGATCTTGCCTTGCGTCATCACGTGCACCTGGTCGGCGACCCGGCGCACGATGCCGAGGTCGTGGGTGATGAACAGCATCGCCATGCCGAGCCGCGCCTGCAGATCCTTGAGCAGCTTGAGGATCTGCGCCTGCACGGTCACGTCGAGCGCGGTGGTCGGCTCGTCGGCGATGAGGAGGTCGGGCTCGTTGGCGAGCGCGAGCGCGATCATGACGCGCTGGCGCTGGCCGCCGGAGAGCTGGTGCGGATAGCTGACGAGCCGGCTCTCCGGGTCGGGAATGCCGACCTGGCCGAGCAGCTCGATCACCCGCGCGCGCGCCGCCGGGCCGACGATGCCGCGATGGATTGCCAGGACCTCGGTGATCTGCTTCTCGATCGTGTGCAGCGGGTTGAGCGACGTCATCGGCTCCTGGAAGATGATCGAGATGTCGTCGCCGCGGACCTGCCGCATGTCGCGCTCCGACGCCGGGATCAGGTCCTTGCCCTTGAAAATGATGCTGCCGCCCGGATGGCACGCCTGCGGATAGGGCAGGAGCTTCATCACCGAGAGCGCCGTGACCGACTTGCCCGAGCCGGACTCGCCGACCAGCGCGACGGTTTCGCCCTTGCGGACGTCGAACGACACGTGGTCCACGCATCGCATCTCGCGGTCGCCCTGGCGGAATGCAACGCACAGGTTGCGCACGGACAGGAGCGGGGCGGCGGTCTCGGCCATGGCGCTCACCGGAACATCTTGCGCGGGTCGAAGGCGTCGCGCACGCCTTCGCCGATGAAGATCAGGAGCGACAGCATGAACGCGACCGTGAAGAAGCCGGAGAGGCCGAGCCACCACGCGTAGATGTTGGCCTTGCCTTCGTTGAGCAGCTCGCCGAGCGAGGGCGAGCCGGGCGGCAGGCCGAAGCCGAGGAAGTCGAGCGCCGTCAGCGTCATCACCGATCCCGACAGGATGAAGGGCAGATACGTCATGGTGGCGACCATGGCGTTGGGCAGGAGATGGCGGAACATGATCACCCGGTTGGAGACGCCGAGCGCGCGCGCCGCCTGGATGTACTCGAAATTGCGCCCGCGCAGGAACTCGGCGCGCACCAGGCCGACGAGGCGCACCCAGGAGAACAGCAGCAATATGCCGAGCAGGATGAAGAATCCCTGCGCGAACACGTTGGCGAGGATCATCAGCAGGTAGAGCTCCGGGATCGCCGTCCAGATCTCGATGAAGCGCTGGAACAGAAGGTCGGTCCAGCCGCCGAAATAGCCCTGCACGGCGCCGGCCGTGACGCCGATCACCGAGGAGATCAACGTGAGGGTCAACCCGAACAGCACCGAGATGCGGAAGCCGTAGATCAGTCGCGCCGCCACGTCGCGGCCGTTGATGTCGGTGCCGAGCCAGTTGGGCTCGAGCCTGTCGTCGCATTTCGCGAAGTTGTTCTTGATGGCATTCGCGCAATCTTCCTCGGTCAAGGCCCAGGTCGGCTTGGACGGAAACGCCATCGGCGGGTTGGCGACGCTGGTGCCGTAATTGAAGCGGATCGGCGGCCAGAGAATCCAGCCGTTCTTGTTGATGCGCTCGACCAGCTTGGCATCGTTGCGGAAGTCGGCCGCGGTGCCGAGCGCGTCCGGGTCGTCCTTCTCGGCGAAGGTCGTGTCCGGATAGGCGAAGAACACCGGGAAATAGGACCGGCCGGCATAGCGGATCATGAGCGGCTGGTCGTTGGCGATGAAGTTTGCGAACAGCGAGATCACGAACAGCACGCTGAAGATCCACAGCGAGATGTAGCCGCGCCGGTTGCGCTTGAAGTTCTCCCAGCGCCGGCGGTTCAGCGGGCTGAGCGCGAAGCGCGCGCCCGCCGGCGCCAGCACCGGACCGGTCGGCGTGGCCATCGGCGTCTCGGGGATGCCGTTCGGGACGCGGGCGTCCACCTCACACCTCCCGCGTCTCGAAGTCGATGCGCGGATCGACCAGCGTGTAGGTGAAATCGGAGATCAGATTCACGAAGAGGCCGATCAGCGCGAAGATGTAGAGATTGGCGAACACCACCGGATAGTCGCGGTTGAGCACGCTCTCGAAGCTGAGGAGGCCGAGCCCGTCGAGTGAGAAGATCTGCTCGATCAGCAGCGAGCCGCCGAAGAAGGCGCTCACGAAGGTGCCGGCGAAGCCGGCGATGACGATCAGCATGGCGTTGCGGAACACGTGGCCGTACAGCACCCGGCGCTCGCTCAGTCCCTTGGCGCGGGCCGTGAGCACGTACTGCTTGCGGATCTCGTCGAGGAACGAGTTGCGGGTGAGCAGCGTCATGGTGGCGAACGCGCCGACCATCATCGAGATGACCGGAAGCGTGATGTGATGGAAGTAATCGGTGATCTTCCAGTACCAGGGGAGATCGGCCCAGTTGTCGGAGGTGAGCCCGCGCAGCGGAAAGATGTTCCAGAACGACCCGCCGGCGAACAGCACGATCAGGAAGATGGCGAGCAGGAAGCCGGGCACCGCGTAGCCGACGACGATGATGCTCGACGTCATGGTGTCGAAGCGCGACCCGTCGCGCACCGCCTTGGCGATGCCGAGCGGAATCGAGATCAGGTAGGTGATCAGCGTCATCCACAGGCCGAGCGAGATCGAGACCGGGAGCTTCTCCTTGATCAGGTCGATGACGCTGATGTTGCGGAAGAAGCTCTGCCCGAAGTCGAACACGATGTAGCTCTTCAGCATGATCCAGAAGCGGACATAGGCGGGCTTGTCGAAGCCGAACTGCTTCTCGAGCTTCTTGATGAAATCGGGGTCGAGCCCCTGTGCGCCGCGGTATTTGGAGTTGACGTCCATCTGGCCGGCGCCCGGCAAGTTGCGGCCCCCGAAGTCGTTGCCCCCGCCGCCCATGCGCGAGCCGGCGCCGGTGTCCATGCCGGAGAGCTGCGCCAGCACGCGCTCCACGGGCCCGCCGGGCGCGAACTGAACCACCACGAACGCCACCAGCAGTATGCCGAACAGCGTCGGAATCATCAGCAGCACGCGGCGGAGCAGATAGGCAGCCATCGGTTGTCTCTCGTATGTCCTGTCGTCAGCCGGCGCGACCGAGCTTGGCCGCCTTGTCGCGGTCGTACCACCAGATGTCCGGGATGCCGCGGTCGTAGGGCGGCTGCGGCGCGGTAGGGTGCCCGAACACGTCCCAATAGGCGATCAGGTGGTTGGGACGGTACCATTGTGGCACCCAGTAGCGGCCGGCGCGGATGACGCGATCGATCGCGCGGCACGCGGCCGTGAGCGCCGGCCGGCTGTCCGCCGCGATCGCCTTCTCGATCAACGCATCGATCACCGGATCGGCGATGCCGCCGACATTGAACGAGGCGTTGATGCGCGCGGCCTGTGACGAGAGAAAGGCGCGCAACTCGTCGCCCGGCGTGTTGAGGAAGGTCAATCGCTCGACCGTCATGTCGAAATCGCGGTCGTCGACCCGCGCCTTGTACTGGACGGCATCCACCTCCCGGATGGTGGCGTTGATGCCGAGCAGGGCGAGATTCTTGATATAGGCCAGGTGGTGCGGCTCGAAGGTCGGATCGTCCACCAGGAACTCGATGGTGAACGGGTTGCCCTTCGGGTCGACGCGCTTGCCGTCCTTGAGCGTGAAGCCGGCCTGGGTGAGCAGCACGTTCGCCTTGCGCAGCAGCGGACGATCCTGGCCCGAGCCGTCGGTCACCGGGGGAAGGTAGGGATCGCCGAACACCTCGTCCGGCACCTTTCCGCGGAACGGCTCGAGCAGCGCCACCTCATCGGGGCCCGGCTTGCCGGTCGCCATCAGCGGCGAGTTCTGGAACATCGACACGGTGCGCTGATAGGCGCTGTACATGACGTTCTTGTTGGTCCATTCGAAATCGAAGGCGTTGATCAGCGCCTCGCGCACCCGGCCATCCTTGAACTTGTCGCGCCGCAGGTTGGGAAACCAGCCTTGCGCGCCCGACAGCGTGCCGTCCGGCAGCGTGTCGCGCTTGACGTGGCCGTCGCGCACCGCCGGGAAATTGTAGCGGGTCGCCCACACGCGCGAGGTGAATTCCTCGCGAAACAGGTAGTTCTTCGCCGTGAAGCCGATGAACCCGACCTCGCGGTCGCGGTAGAACTCGAAGCGCACGATGTCGAAATTGCTTGTCCCGATGGAAATCGGAAGGGATGCGCTCCACGAGTCCTTCACCCGCTCGTATTCGATGAAGTGGCCGGGATCGAAACGGCCGACCCGGTAGGCGCCCGAGCCGAGCGGGATGTCGAGCGTCGACTGATCGAACGGATGCGTCGTGTAGTAGGCGCGCGAGAAGATCGGCAGGCTCGCCACATAGAGCGGGACGGTGCGGCCGCGCCCGGGCTTGAAGCGCACCACCAGCGTCGCGTCGTCCTCCGCCTCCGCGCCGGCGAAATCGTGCAGCTGCTGGACGATCAGCGGATGGCCCTTGTCCTGCAGGATCGTGAGCGAGAATGCCGCGTCCTGCGCCGTGAGCTTGCTGCCGTCGTGGAAGCGGGCCTCCGGCCGCAACAGGTAGCGGTAGGTCAGGCCGTCGGCCGAGATGCGCACCGCGCGCGCCGCATAGCCGTACATCGAATCCGGCTCGTCGATCGCCCGCGTCATCAGGGTTGCGAAGGTCAGCTCCATGCCCTGCGCGGCGTCACCCTTGAGGATGTAGCTGTTGAGCGAGTTGAAGGTGAGGAAGTTCTGGTTGTTGAGCCGCGACGGGCCGATCTGCGAAAAGATGCCGCCTTTCGGCGCGTTCGGATCGACGTAGTCGAAATGCTTGAAGTCGGCCGGATACTTGAGGTCGCCGAAGGCCGAGATGCCGTGATGCTCGACGTCATCGGCCGCGCGCGCCGGCGCCGCCAGCCGCGCGCTTGCGAGCGCGCCGGCGCCGATGACGAGGGCTGTCCGGCGGGTGATCATCACTTGCCCGATCCCGTCTTGGCCGCCTTGGCGGCGTCCCACCACCAGATGGTGGGGAATGCATCGGCGCCGTAATGCGGCATCGTGTCGGGCCGGCCGAAGCGGTCCCAGCGCGCCGCGCGCACCTTGCGATAGGTCCATTGCGGCACGACGAAGTGGTTCCACAGCAGCACGCGGTCGAGCGCCTTGGTGGCGGCGACCAGCTCGTCGCGGCTTTTCGCGAAGATGACGCGGTCGATCAGCGCGTCGATCGCCGGATTCTTGATGCCGATGAAGTTCTGCGAGCCCGGCTGGTCGGCCGCCGCCGACCCCCAGAAGCCGCGCTGCTCGTTCCCGGGCGAGAGCGACTGGGGCCAGCTGTGAATGATGATGTCGAAGTCGCGGCTGCGCAGACGGTTCTCGTATTGCGTGTCGTCGACGGTGCGGATCGTCACCGCGATGCCCATGCGCTCCAGCCCCGGCTTGTAGAACAGGTTGATGCGCTCATAGACCGGCTCGTTCGCGAGCAGCTCGACGGAGAGCTGGTTGCCGGTCTTGCCGTCGATCAGCTTCTGGTCGCGGATCTCGTAGCCGGCCTGCCGCATCAGGCGCAGGCCGTCGCGCAGGTTGTTGCGCTCGGCCGCCGCGTTGCCGCCGACCGGATTGCTGTAGGGCGTGGTGAACACTTCCGGCGGCACCTTGTCGCGCAGCGGCTCGAGCAGCGCGAGCTCCTGCGGGCCGGGCAGGCCGGTGGCGGCGAGCTCGGTGCCCTGGAAGTAGCTGGTGATGCGCTCGTACTGGCCATAGAAGAGCTTCTTGTTGAGATCCTCGAAGTCGAGCGCGAAATTGAAGGCGTGTCGCACGCGCGGGTCCTTGAACTTGTCGCGCCGCGTATTGAACGCGAACGCCTGCATGACGCCGCTGTTGTGGACCGCAAATTCCTCCTTGATCACGCGATTGGCCGCGACCGCCGGGAAACCGTAGCCCGTCGCCCAGTTCTGCGCGCTGTCCTGGGTGCGCCAGTCGAGCTGGTCGGCCTTGAAGGCCTCGAACGCGACGGTGGTGTCGCGGAAATAGATATAGCGGATCTCGTCGAAATTGCCGGTGCCGACGCGCACTGGAACGTCCTTGCCCCAGTAGTCCTTGACCCGCTCGTAGACCAGCGTGCGTCCGGGCTCGAACGCCTTGATGCGATAGGGGCCGCTGCCGAGCGGGGCTTCGAGCGTCGTCGCCGCGATGTCGCGCGGCTTGCCGTTCTGGTCCTTGCCGGCCCACCAGTGCTTGGGCAGCACGAAGAGCTCGCCGACGATCTGCGGCAGCTCACGATTGCCCGGGCCATCGAACGTGAAGGTGATCTCGCGCTCGCCGGTCTTCTCGAGCTTGGTCACGTGCTTGTAGTACGCGCCGTAGAACGGGCTGTTGGCCTTGAGCGCCTCGAACGAGAAGAGGACGTCGTCGGGCGTCACCGGCTGCCCGTCGTGCCACTTTGCCCCGGCGCGCAGCCGATAGGTGACCGAGGAGAAATCGTCCGCCTGGCGCACCGCCTCGCTCAGCAGCCCGTAGGCACTCGCCACCTCGTCGAGCGCCTGGGTGGCAAGCTGCTCATAGACGCGCGCGACGCCCGCCGCGAGCTGGCCCTTCACGCCGGCGAGCACCAGGTTGAAGTTGTCGAAGGTGCCGAGGCCGAGCAGCCGTACGGTGCCGGCCTTCGGCGCGTCCGCATTGACGTAGTCGAACCGCTTGAAGTCGGCCGGATATTTGAGGTCGCCGAACAGCGACAGACCGTGCCGCCAGGCCGGGGCGGAAGTCGGCGCAGCGCCCTGTGCGGCGGCAGGTCGCACGGCATCGGACAGGCCGATCTTGGCGAGCGCGGGCGCCGCGAGCGCGAGCGCACTGCGGCTGAGAAGGCGGCGGCGGGTCAGGGGCAAGCGGTTCTCCGCGATAGCGCAATAGATGGGTCGCAGGCTCAGCCGAAGATAGGGGGCAGGCTCAGCCGAGCCTATGGATTATGTCGCTTTTGCGATGCAGCGGCTCCTGCCGCCGCGGCTAACTCCCGCTCCCGCCTTCACTTTTCCGTGCATGCCGGCGCGCAAAAAAGCCACGGCCGGGTGCGGCCGTGGCTTCGCGTGGCGATATGGCTCACGCCGATGGCGCTATTTTTGCGCGGTCGTCGGCAGATCGAGCGGCTTGTCGGCGAGCGTGTGCAGGAAATTGATCACATCGGCGCGCTGTCCCTCGCGGGAGAAGCCCGAAAAGGTCATCGCAGTGCCCGGGATGTAGCCGCGCGGATTGGTCAGGAATTTGTTGAGCTCGTCCCAGGTCCAGGTGCCGCCCTTCGCCTTCATGGCGGCGGAATAATTGAACCCGGGCTCCGCGTCGCGCTTGCGGCCGACAACGCCCCAGAGGTTGGGGCCGACCTTGTTCGGGCCGCCCTTCTCGAACGTATGGCAGGCGAGGCAGACCTTGGCGGACGCCTGGCCGCGCTTCGCATCCGACTTCTGCAGCGCCACCTCGATCGGCTGATCCGCCGGTGCGCCGCCCTTCTCCTCGGCCGGCTGCTCCTGCACGGCGATCTCGAAGCCGGGCTTCGCCGGCTTCTCCGGAGCGAAGATGGCGCCAGCCGCGATATTGACCGCCACCAGCACGAGGCAGGTGGCCAGCACGGCCATCAGGACTTTGTTGGTATTGTCGGAATCCATTGCCGATCTGCTCCGAAGGTCTTCACCGGTTGGCGGAAGGCGCCCCTAGGTGAGCGAACCGTTTTAGAACGGCCATGGGGCGCGCACAATTAGCCGGTTTGCCTCGCCTCTGGCAACCCGTATAAGCGGGCTTTCCGCTGGGGAACAGGGGTCTTTGGCGGGCGCAGAGGCGGGCAATCTCCACCGATGGCGAGCGATGTCATCATTCTGATTCCGGCGCGGCTGGCATCGAGCCGGCTGCCGGGCAAGCCGCTTGTCGACATCGCCGGCCGGCCGATGATCGCGCATGTGCTGGCGCGCGCCCAGGCCGCGGGCGTCGGCGAGGTCGTGGTCGCGACCGATTCGGAAGCCGTCTGCGCCGCGGCCGAGAAGGCGGGCGGCCGCGCCGTGATGACCTCTGCCGACCACCCGTCCGGGTCCGACCGCATCTTCGAGGCGCTGACCCACCTCGATCCCGAGCGGCGCATCCGCATCGTCGTGAACGTGCAGGGCGATCTTCCCACGCTCGAGCCCGCCGATGTGCATGCCGCGGTGGCCCTGCTCGCCGATCCGGCGGTCGACATCGGGACGCTTGCGGCCGAGATCACCGATGCGGAGGACCGCACCAATCCCAACGTCAACAAGGTCGTGGGCTCGCCGATCGACGCCCGCCGCCTGCGCGCGCTCTACTTCACCAAACTGCCGGCGCCGTGGGGCGAGGGGCCGCTCTACCACCACATCGGCCTCTACGCCTACCGGCGCGAGGCGCTCGAGCGCTTCGTCAACCTGCCGCCCTCGACCCTGGAGCAACGCGAGCGGCTGGAGCAGCTGCGCGCGCTCGAAGCCGGCATGCGCATCGACGTCGCGCTCGTCGACTCGGTGCCGCTCGGCGTCGATACGCCCGCGGAGCTCGAGAAGGCGCGCGCGATGCTCTCCCGTTGATGTTGGATCCCGATGGTGAACCCATGACCAAGAGGCCGAAGAAACGCAAGACCATCGTGTTCCAGGGCGAACTCGGGGCGAACTCGCACATCGCTTGCGAGGAGGCCTATCCGGGCTACGAGCCGGTGCCGTGCCCGACCTTCGAGGACGCGTTCACGGCACTTGCGAGCGGCAAAGCCGACCTCGGCATGATCCCGATCGAGAACTCGGTCGCGGGCCGGGTCGCCGACATCCATCACCTGATGCCGACCGCCAGGCTGCACATCATCGCGGAGCACTTCCTGCCGATCCGCAACCAGCTGATGGCGCCCTATGGTGCGACGCTGAAGGGCCTCAAGACCGTCGAGAGCCACATCATGGCGCTCGGCCAGTGCCGCAAGTACATCCGCAAGCTCGGCATCAGGGCGGTGGTCGCGGCCGACACCGCGGGCGCCGCCAAGGACGTGGCGGAACGCGGCGATCCGAGCTGCGCCGCGATCGCGTCGCGCCTCGCCGCCAAGATCTATGGCCTCGACATCCTTGCCGAGAACGTCGAGGACGAGTCGCACTCGACCACGCGCTTCATCGTGCTCTCGCGCGAGAAGAAGAGCGCGTTCCGCGGCGACGGGCTGATGCTCACCACCTTCGTGTTCCAGGTGCGCAACATTCCGGCCGCGCTCTACAAGGCGCTCGGCGGCTTCGCCACCAACCGGGTCAACATGACCAAGCTCGAAAGCTACATGATCGAGGGCAATTTCTTCGCGACGCAGTTCTACGCCGACGTCGAAGGCCATCCGGACGACGCCAATCTCAAGCTCGCGCTCGAGGAGCTCGCATTCTTCTCCAAGGAGCTGACGATCCTCGGCGTCTACCCGGCCCATCCGTTCCGCGCGAAGCTGGGGAAGAAGTAACCGGCGTCATTGCGAGGAGCGCGTAGCGCGACGAAGCAATCTGCGCGACGTTTTGCGCCGGCGGTACGAGATTGCTTCGCTTCGCTCGCAATGACCGCGATGCTGCGCATCGCAGTCACTTCACGTTCTTCACAACCCATTCGTCGACGACCTGGGCGATCTCGAGATTGTTCTTCTCGATCATCACCATGTGGCCGTTGCCGCGGATGCCCTTGTCCTGCAGACGGATGAACTCGGTCTTGACGCCCGCCTGGTCGAGATACTTGGCGGTGCAGTGGTCGTAGACCTGGTGGTAGGACGCCTCCGCCGACATGATCATCACGGGAATGCCCTTCAGGTTGACGAGCTGGCGCGCCGGCGCCTTCTGCATCCAGCACACGAAGAGATCCGGCGCATCGGCCTTGGCTTCGCGCTCGATCGCGATCTCGCTCGGGTCCTTCACGGGCGGATCGTAGGTGATCGCGATGTCCGTCGGCCCCCACGGCCGCGTGCGGCCGTTGCCGATGATCGTCGCCTCGAACGGGGGGCCCGACGGCTCGATTGCGACGATCGCCTTGACGAGCTTCGGCCGCGCGTCGGCGATCAGCCAGCCGAACGTGCCCGATTGCGAATGGGTGAGCACGATCGCAGGGCCGATCTTGTCGAGCAGCGCCGCGCCCGCGTCCTGGTTGCGCTGCTCGGTCTCCTCCGCCGACAGCACGGTCTCGACCTGCGTCGCGTAGAATGCGTCGAAAATCGGATCGCCCTTGCGCCCCTTGTTCGGGCCTTCGCCCGGCCATTGGGTGTGCCTCTTCGCCTGCGGCCAGGTGCCCTTCGTCTCGACGGCGGTGAACTGGAATTCCTCGCCCTGCGCCGTGAACATCCGGGTCTTGCCGTCGCCCGGATGAACGACCGAGCGCCCGCGCATCGGCTGGTCGATCATGTAGACCACGTAGCCTTGCTCGACGAAGTATTCGGCCCAGCCCTTGCGGCCGTCCGGCGTGCCCATCCAGTTGGTCGCGGTCTGTGCCGCGCCGTGGATCAGCACCAGCGGGTAGGGCCGCCGCACGTCCTTCGGCGCCAGCACCTCCACATAGATCTGGCCTTGCATGGTCTCCTGGCCGGGCGGCCCCACGTATTTGCCGCCGACATAGAAATAACCGCGCAGCGCGACCGCCGACTGGTCGACCGCCGGCACCGGCAGCTTGGGTGGCTCGGCGTATGCTGCCGCAATGACGAGAAGCGAGAACACGAATGAAAGCGCGGCATGGCCGCGCGCAAAAGAGCGAGACATGGCGTTCCTCCCGTCGCCGCGGAAGCGGCGTCTGTCATTGATTGGTGCAAGCGTCGCGCCGTGGTCGCGCGGTTGTCAATCGGGATGATGCAATCGTCCCACGCCTGCCCACGCGCGAAGGGCTGCGGTCACCCGCCGATCTCCTCGCGCAAGATTTCGAGCTCCAGCCACTTATCTTCTGCGGCGGACAGCTCCGTCTGTGCCGCGACGAGGCTTGCCGAAATCCTGTCGAACGCCTCGCGGTCGCGCGCGTAGAGGCCGGGATCGGCGAGCTTTTCCTGCGCGGCGCGGATTCTGGCCTGCAACGCCGCGATCTCTCCCGGCAGCGTTTCGAGCGCGTATTTCTCGTTGAAGCTCAGCTTGCGCCTGGCGGCCTGTTGCGCAGGTGCCGCCGGCGCCTTCGCCGGCTTCGGCGCCGCCGGCTTCGCCGTCGCCTCGCGCGCGATGTCCTCGCCGCGCTGCGCCAGCATGTCGGTGTAGCCGCCGGCATATTCGTTCCAGCGTCCGCCGCCGTCCGGCACGATCACGGCATTGACCACGCGGTCGAGGAAGTCGCGATCGTGGCTGATGAGGAGGATGGTGCCCGCATAGTCGCCGAGCATCTCCTCCAGCACGTCGAGCGTCTCGAGGTCGAGGTCGTTGGTCGGCTCGTCGAGGACCAGCAGGTTGGACGGCTTGGCGAGCGCGCGCGCCAGCATCAGCCGCCCGCGCTCGCCGCCAGAGAGCGCCGCGAGCGGCGTGCGCGCCTGCTCGGGCGAGAACAAAAAATCCTTCATGTAACCGATCACGTGCCGCTTCTCGCCGCCGACCGCGACCGTATCGCCGCGCCCGCCCGTCAGCGTCTCGGCCACGCTCGCGTTCGGGTCGAGGCTGTCGCGGGTCTGCTCCAGTGTCGTCATCGCGATGTTGGCACCGAGCCGCACGCTGCCGGCGTCGGGCGCGAGCGCGCCGGTGAGCAGGCTCATCAGCGTGGTCTTGCCGGTGCCGTTCGGGCCGACGATGCCGATGCGGTCGCCGCGCCGCACCCGGGTGGTGAAATCCGAGATGATCGGGCGATCGCCGAACGCCTTGGCGATGCGCTCCGCCTCGATCACCAGCGCGCCCGACGCCTCGGCCTCGGCGGCCGCGAGCGCCGCCTTGCCGGCGCTCGCGCGGTAGTCGCGCCGCGCCTGGCGCAGCGCATGCAGGGCGCCGAGCCGGCGCACGTTGCGCTTGCGCCGTGCCGTGACGCCGTAGCGCAGCCAGTGCTCCTCGGCGACGATCTTGCGATCGAGCTTGTGCTGCGCGGTTTCCTCCTCGGCCAGCACCTCGTCGCGCCAGGCCTCGAACGCCGCAAAACCGCGCTCGATCCGTCGCGCGAGGCCGCGGTCGAGCCAGACGGTCGCGCGCGTGAGGTTGGCGAGGAAGCGGCGGTCGTGGCTGATGACGACGAGCGCGATGCGCATCGCGGCGAGCGTGCGCTCCAGCCACTCGATCGTGGGAAGGTCGAGATGATTGGTCGGCTCGTCGAGCAGCAGGATGTCGGGCGAGGGCGCGAGCACGCGGGCAAGCGCGGCGCGCCGGGCCTCGCCGCCCGAGAGGTTCGCCGGGTCCTCGGTCCCGCCGAGCCCGAGCTCGCCGAGCAGCGCGCTGGCGCGGTGGTGGTCGTCGCCGGGGCCGAGCCCGGCCTCGACGTAGTCGAGCACGCTCGCGGCGCCGGCAAAATCCGGCTCCTGCGGCAGGTAGCG
>Ga0126371_10001434_pt1 | contig 20114 bp, 14 predicted proteins | sample PanSoiMetaPlot_4_FD_110145 | JGI IMG/M metagenome (GOLD analysis project Ga0126371, IMG submission 110145) | Tropical forest soil microbial communities from Panama - MetaG Plot_4 | ecosystem: Environmental > Terrestrial > Soil > Tropical forest > Bulk soil | place: Panama | collected 2016-02-17 | reverse complement strand
GCTGCGAAACCGAATCCCGGGCACTTCACCCTCGAAGCACTCGAACGGAGTTTAAGAGACCGCCTGTTCCTTTGCACTCAAAATGTGGACAACCTGCACGAACAAGCCGGCTCGCAGCGGGCCGTTCACATGCATGGCGAGCTGTTCAAGAGCCGATGCGACCGCTATCCTCTCGGCAGCGATCTGGGGGACGGGCGGGCCGAGGAGGGAGGCGCTGCTCGGTGCCATCGCCCGCCGTTCACTGATATCGAAACGTATGAACCGCCAGCGGCGATTCCTCGATGCCATTGCGGCGGGAAAATCCGACCGCACGTTTGCTGGTTCGGTGAACTGCCGTACCACCTTGAGGAAATCTCAAGGGCGCTTGATGACTGTACGGTGTTCGTGGCCATAGGAACCTCGGGTCTGGTCGAACCGGCGGCGAGCTTCGCCGCCCACGTTCGCCGACACGCGCGCTCCTTCTATGTGGGTCCCGAAGAACCTGCCAATCGGACGGCTTTCACGAAGTGCTTTGCCGGAAAGTCCGGCGAACTGCTTCCGCTGCTGTTCCGTCTCCGTTAGGAATGGTTGTCGAGACCTAGCAGCGAGCGGACTTGCTTGACTAGAGCGGGTCCTGCCCGATCGGCATCCGACGTAGAAAAATCGGGTGGGAGACCTAGAACTTTCGCGTTCGGCGCGCTTTCCCGTAGCTTCTCGACGGCCGACGCCTTGCTGTATATGCCGGGGCCGCAAATCACGATGCTGAGGGGCGCCCCCTTGGCCAATGTCATTGCGTCGGACGGATATTGCGTGGTGAAGACCTCGCAGCCCGAACTTTTTAATAAGACTTTTAGGTAGGCCAGCAGGTCGAGAGAAGTGTCCAGACAGACGATTCGGTTGTTCTTAGACGCCTGAAACGTTTCACCGGGCGTTGGGGAACCATCGGAAAAGGCTTCAAGGGCCTCTGTTTCAGATGCATAGGGGTGCAGCACACCTAGCAGGTTGGTTACCTTCAGCACTTCTCGGATGAACGGAGGCACTTGGCAGATTTTGAGGTCGCCTCGCCGAGCCCGCAACCGGCCCAGTATGCGAACCACCGTTCCCAAGCCGCCACTATCGAGATAGGTGACTTCGGCGAGCTCGAGCACAACCCTCTTGCTCAGCCCGGTCAGCGTATCGAGCTCGCTTTGAAGAACGCGCGCCTCTTCCCCGGTGACGATTCGCCCACGGCAGCGCACCACGACCACCTCTTTGACCGTGTGGCTTTCCAGTTTCAGCTGCATCGATGGGTCACCCCTCGCAGCATCGGTGCGGAATGTCGATGCTTCTTACGTCCTCGACAACGCCGAGTTGGGGGAGCTGGCAAAGCGAGGCTTCCGCGTTCGGCCCTGCGCGTGGCGTCGGGATTTTACTCTGCTTTTGCGCTTACTCTCAACGATTGTTGCCCACTGCGTCTGCGGTTACTTGGTGCTCTCGTCTCTCTCCACTTTACCGTCGCGCAGGCGAATGATGCGCTCGGCGTGGGCGGCGATGTCGGGTTCGTGGGTGACCAGGATGATGGTGTTGCCGCCTGCGTGAAGACGCGCGAAAAGCGCCATGATTTCCTCGCCCGTAGCGGAATCGAGATTCCCGGTGGGTTCATCAGCGAGAAGAATCGACGGGTTATTGACGAGCGCGCGCGCGATCGCCACGCGCTGCCGCTGGCCGCCAGAGAGCTCATTGGGCTTATGCATCATGCGATCGGCCAGATCGACTTGCGCGAGCGTTTTTTTTGCGCGCTCGATGCGCTCTTCGGAAGGCGTGCCATTGTAAATCATGGGGAGCTCGACGTTGTGCAAGGCGGTGGCCCGAGCCAGTAAGTTGAACGTTTGGAAAACGAAACCGATCTCGCGATTGCGGATCGCGGCCAGTTCATCATCGCCGAGCTGGCTGACCAGACGCCCGGCCAGCCAGTAGTTTCCTCGGGTCGGCGAATCCAGACAGCCGATCAAATTCATCAGCGTGGATTTGCCCGACCCGGAAGGGCCCATGATGGCGACATATTCGCCCTTGCGGATGACTATGTTGATGCCGCGCAGGGCATGCAGCTGCTCAGTGCCCATCTCATAGGTCTTCCAGAGGTCTTCGGTTTGAATGACGATGCCGGCGTCGATCAAATCCTGCCGAAAACTTTGCACACCGGGTTCTTCGACCGCCATGGGCATTGGGCTCCCCTCAATGCGCTCGTGCTATTCCAGCTTTTCTCCGCCAGCGACGGCAGGCGCAGTGACCGCCTGCAGCAAGTCGAATCAGCACTAGCTGTTTGTGGTTTCGTCGATCTTAGGAGTCGAATTGTCGATCTTGACTGTGGCGCCGGGTTTCAGCGAGCGCAGCGCCTTGAAGCTTCCCGTTACGATCATGTCGCCTTCGTGAAGCCCGCCGATGACTTCGATGTCGGTTACCCCGGTGATCCCTGTCTGTATGGGCACGAATTCAGCTTTGCCATTGCGGACGAGGAAAACTCCCTGGATCTCCTTTTTATCGGGAGAATCGGCGTCGTTACGGGAAGCCGCCAGGGTCACATTGCTGCCCGTGCCGTGTTTGGCATCGTCCAGTTCCTTCTGCGTTCGCTCGGCGAGCGCCTGAATCGGGATGGTCAGCACATTTTGCTTCTGGGCGGTCTGAATTTTGGCCGTGACCGAGAGACCCGGACGCAGAGAAGAGGGGGGACTATCCAGTTTGATGACCACCTTGAAATCGCGCGCCTCCTGCGTATTGGCGGTCGTCTCGGTCATAGCCGCAGAGCCGGAGGTGCGCAGAATCGCTAACTCGCCGACCTCACTGACGTGGCCCTTGAAAATCGTGTCCGGGATCGCGTCGATCGTCACATCGGCGCTTTGCCCCTCCTTCACATTGGTAATGTCCGTTTCGTCCACTTTGACTTCTGCGGTAACAATGCTCATATCGGAAATGGTCATCAAGAAGCTGCCCGACGCGTTCTGAATACCAGGCACCACGTTTTCGCCCACGCGAACAGCGATGTAGCTCACAATGCCATCAATGGGCGAGCGGTAAGTGGTCTTGCGCAGGACGTCTTCCTGATGCGCCAGGACGGCGCGGGCCTGGCCCAGAGTGTAGCGAGCCTGCTCACGGGCAGCGCGGCTAGATTCGAGCTGCGCCTGAGCGGAACTGAAAGCGGCGACCGCGCTAGCATAGCTGGCCTTCGACGCGTCGTAGTCCTGCTTGGAAATCAGCTCCTCCTTGAAAAGCATCTGTGATCGCTGCCAATCGAGCTTGGCCTTATCCAAATCGGACTGCCGCTGCGAGAGCGTTGCGATTGCGGAATCATAATTGGCCGCCGCCCCCTTCATGCCGGCTGTAGCCGCATCGATCTGTGCTTGCTGCGCCTCGACGTCGGCTCCCGGCTGGATGTTCTCAAGGTGCAGCAGAACATCCCCCCTCTTCACCTTATCTCCTTCACTGACCGGTATGTCGGTGATCTTGCCCATGCCTTCGCCTAGCACATTGGTGTAGTTTTGAGGGCGGATTTCTCCGGAAGCGGTAACCAGCGAGGTTAGGTCTTGGCGCAGGACTCGCCCGCTCTGTACGCTCACCACATTTTGATTCGACTTATAGATGCTGTACCAGGCGATGCCCCCCAAGGCGACCAAACCCCCCACAGCAATCCCGATTTTCTGCCACGTCTTCATTGCTAACCCCTAGGATTTCGACGCTCCCAGTTGACAAACCGACCCCGCTGCTTAATAGATACGTCCGGCTGGGACATAATGTTTCGCGTTTCAGGCGAGGCACGAATACGGACGGAGTACCGGCCCTAGTTCCCGCTGTCTACTCCACGGCTCGAATGGTCAAACCGCACTCCAGGGTTTGCTCGGCGCAAAACTCAGGGGGTTATCTTAATTCGGTTCTGGGCCCGAGGAAAAGGGCAAACTCACGCCACACCGCTCGATTACCACTTGGTATCCGCCGAGAGGGTCTAACTGACAGGCAACCCGCGGAAAAGCCGATGATTCCAAATCTGCCGACGGGTGGCCAAGGGCAAAGCCGGTTGACCTGTACCGCAGTACAGGATAAGATTTCGGCTCAGCAAAGGTGCAAGATGGGACGTCCTGCCAAGAGTTTCCTAACGGCCGTCGCGCTCCTGGGTGTGCTCTGTTGGATTCCGCCTCGCGCGGAAGGGCAACCCCAGGATAGCCAAGACCAGTCAACCCAGCCCGGTCCGGGTTCTGACACTGCCAAGAAGAACGGCAAGATCAAGCAAAAGAGTGAAAAGGATCTCTACAAAGAGCTTGATTCACAGTACAAGAAGTGGCTCAACGAAGATGTCATTTACATTATCTCACCCGAGGAGCGACGGGCCTTCCTCCATTTGAGTACCAACGAAGAGCGCGAGCAGTTCATCGAGGCCTTCTGGCAACGGCGCAATCCCGATCCGGACTCTCCGGAAAATACTTTCAAGGAAGAGCATTACCGCCGAATTGCCTACGCCAACGAGCATTTCGCCTCGGGTATCCCAGGCTGGAAGACGGATCGCGGCAAAATCTATATCATGTGGGGTCCGGCCGATGAGATCGACTCCCACCCGACGGGAGGCACTTGGGAGCGTCCCATGGATCAAGGTGGGGGCGAAACCAGTACCTACCCGTGGGAAACATGGCGCTACCGCTACCTGGAAGGGACGGCGTTGGGCGAGAACGTAGAGCTTGAGTTTGTCGATCCTTCCTCCACGGGTGAATACCACCTCACCATGGATCCTAGCGAGAAGGACGCTCTGCTCATGGTGCCCGGAGCCGGCCTGACTCTCGCCGAGTCGATGGGTATGGCCAGCAAGGCGCAGCGCTTCAGCAATACCGACGGCACGCACATGGCCGAAGGCCAGTTTGGCGCAATGGGTCTCAATTCAGGGGATCAAGAGTTTAACCGGCTCGAGAAATACGCCAACATCATGAAACCGCCGCCGGTCAAATTCAAAGATCTTGAGGCAGCCTCGACCGCGCGCGTCGTTCGCGATCAAGTGAAGTTCGACTATCGGTTCGACTTTTTGCGCATCACCTCCGATACGGTGCTGGTTCCTATTACCGTGCAGATTCCAGTGCGTCAGTTGAGCTTTCAGGAAAAAGAGGGAGTCGATTCGGCCACCATGGATCTCTTCGTGCGCGTTACGAGTTTAGGTGGTCGGGTCGTGCAAACCTTCGAAGACACATTGCGCAGCGATATTCCCGCTTCTTTGCTTCAGAAATCGTTGACTACGTCGAGGATCTATCAAAAAGCAGTGCCGCTCAGCCCAAACCTCTACCGGCTGGATATCGTCGTGAAAGATGTGAATAGCGGCAACGTGGGCGTGGTGAATACGCGACTGCCCGTGCCGCGCTTCCAGGATGACCAACTGAGTTCGAGTTCGCTCATTTTGGCGGACGATATGCAGCGAGTCTCATCGAAAGATATCGGGCTCGGCCAGTTTGTGCTTGGTGACGTGAAAGTGCGCCCGAAGCTTGACCAGACGTTCGCATCGACCGAGGCCATGGGCGTCTACCTGCAGGTGTACAACCTGAAAATTGACGAAAAGACGCACCGATCCGACACTTCGGTCGAATACCTGGTGAAGAAGGACAAAGACCCACAGCCGATGTTGCGGTTTGCCGTGCCAGCTGATAAATTGCCGACGCACGGAGAGGAATTGACGCTCGAGCAACTGATCACGCTCGGGTCATTGGCCCCGGGGAAATATCAGCTGGAAGTCGCGATCACGGACAATCTCACGAAACAAACGATTACGCCAACGGCAGACTTTACGGTGAAGCCGACGCCTGCGAGTGCCCCGCAGGGGAGGTGAGGCGTTTGAATCTCCGAGCCATTCGGATCGTTCGCTTTGGCTTGTTTGTGTGTCTTTCTGCCCTGCCGCTTGCCCCGCTTGCCCAGGGTGGCAAAATCTCAGGCGTAGTGATCGATCCGACCGGCACGCCTCAGATGGGCGCAACTGTGCTCATTTCCGCCGAGCAGCTCCTGGCAGCGAAACCGATCCAACTGCTGACCAATGATTATGGCCGTTTTTCGGCGAGCGCCATTCCCAATGGCGTCTATTCAATTCAGGTCACGCTGGCCGGATTTATTCCCGCCATTGAGCAACATGTGCGTATCAACGATCAGCAAACTACCCGAGTCGAAGTTGTTCTAGGCACGCTGTTTTCCTCTTTTGAAAAACTCCGGCGCCGGCCCGATCAGGCGGCTGCGGGCGATGACTGGACCTGGGTGGTACGGTCGGCGGCGGCCGATCGGTCCGTGCTTCGCTGGCAGGAGGATCCTAGAACGATCGGCAGCCCCCACGGGGAAGGTGATGAAGCGGCAAAGCAGCCGGGGCGAGGACTGATTGAGCTGACTTCCGGCGCCGACCATCCCGGCTCGGTCTCCGATCTTGCTGATTCGCCCGCGACGGCTTTTGTCTATTCCTTCGGTCTGGGCGCTAACAGTCGGCTGCTCATGGCCGGCCAATACAGTTACGATGACCAGTCGAGCGCCGCGGGCCTGGTTGCCGAATGGCTTCCGAGCGGCGACCCAGGGACGGGACCAGTAACCACAGTACTTGTTCGCGAATCGCGATTGGGCCCGGACGGTCCCACATTTCGTGGCCTGAGGATGTCGCACGACAGTCAGTTTGCGGTTGGGGACCGGGTAAGCGTCCGCTACGGAGGTGAGTATTTGGTCGCCGGGTTTAATGGAACCACGTCGGCGATGCGGCCTCGCGGCGAGGTAGCGGTTCAGGTTTCGCCTGCCTGGCAGGTCTCGGTTGCCATGGTCACCGAGCCGTGGCAGCGCGCGGCCATTTCCAATGACGCCCTGCAATCTACATTGAATACGTTCGACGCCTTCCCCACGCTGCTGATCCGGGATGGGCGTCCCGTTCTCGAAAATGGCTTCCACCAAGAGCTAGCGGTGAAGCACACGCTCAGCAAGCACGCCGACCTAACTGCCGCCGTGTTTCATGATCGGTCTACACATACAGCTGTCATCGGCCGGGGTGGGCAACAGGGGGCCGATTTCCTACAAGACTACTTCTCGCAAAGCTTTGCCTATGACGGAGGCCCGAGCGCCTCGACCGGTGCCCGCCTCGTCTACCGTCAGGACCTGCCGGGAAATCTCAAGGCCACTCTGATTTACTCCTATGGTGGCGCGCTTGCTCCCGATCGAGCTTCGATAACCTCTGGACCGTTGCGAGATATTTTAGCTACGCGCTACCGCCAGAGCGCTGCAGGAGGCCTTTCGGCGGTCTTGCCGCGTGTGCGTACGAAATTCACCGCCAGCTATAAATGGATTGGAGGTCCGGTGGTATCGCAACTCGATCCCTATGGCGAGTCGCTCTACGGGATCGACCCCTACCTGAGCATGGCCATCCATCAACCCCTCCCTTGCCACATCGAGCTTGTGGCTGACATGGGCAATCTTCTTGCCCAGGGATATGTGCCCATCTCGACGAGCGACGGTAGCGTGGTTCTCGTGCCTTCATACCGGTACTTCAAAGGCGGTCTAAGCCTCCAATTTTAGAAATCCGCGGCTACAGAAATTGGAAAACCTCCTTCCATAAACGGAAAGGGTTGGCTACCCGGCTCGGCCCTCTTTCATATCCCTCTAAAAATGGGAGTGTTATCTTAGGGGCCTGGGCGGCTGGCTGGAAGTTTACGTGCTAGCGTAGAATACAACGAGGGATCACGGTGGGCTTGGGGATGGACGAGCGGCTCGCAACCAAGTTCGGTGCAGTCATCCTCGCACTGCTGACTTTGGCAGCCGTGGTATTCGCCTTTCTCAACTTTCAACAGAGTTCCCGGTTTGTTTCACCCACCGACGGCGCCACTTGGATCGATAGCGACCACGGGGTGGTGGCGCTTCACCTAACGCCTGGGGGTCCGGCGGATCGCGCGGGACTCCAACCGGGCGACCGCCTCGAGACCGTCGGCGGTACGGCGATCAGCCGGCCCACGGATGTGACCCGCGTCATCTGGCATGCGGGTCCCTGGTCAGAGGTCAACTATCGAGTTGTCCGTGATGACCAGCCTTTAGACGTTTCGCTCGTCACGGTCCCCGAGGAAAAACCGTCGTCTTTGGCCAATTACCTGCGGGTTACCGCTCTGCTGTATCTCTTCATCGGGCTTTTCATTTTCGTCCGGCGCTGGAGCGCTCCGCGGGCGATTCACTTCTACGTCTTTTGCCTGGTCTCCTTCGTCCTGTACAGCTTTCACTACACGGGCAAGCTGAACTCGTTCGACTGGGCGATTTATTGGGGCAATGCGGTGGCTTTGCTGCTTCAGCCTGCGCTGCTGGTGCACTTCGCACTGGTATTTCCGGAGCGGCAGAGGAATGTTTGGCCGAAGGTTGTCGCCGTCTACTTCTTTCCGGTAGCGCTGCTTGGGCTGCACATCTTTGTGGCCACCGGAACCCTTGCCTTCCTACCTTCTCTCGCCGGCCAGCAGCTACTCGATCAGCTCGAATACTTCATGCTGGGCATCTACTTCCTGCTGGCGGCGGGGATTTTTCTGGCCAGTTATTTCCGGGCGCCCAGCGGCATTCTGCGCCAACAGCTCAATTGGGTTGCGGGCGGCACTCTGGTTGGCATTGTTCCGTTTTTGTGTTTTTACATCCTGCCGTTCTCGCTGGGAGCAACTGTTCCTCAATGGACGAAGTTCTCCGTCTTTTCGCTCGCGCTGATCCCGTTGTGCTACGGCTATGCGGTCATCCGCTACCGACTGATGGACGTGGACATCATCTTCAAGCGCGGGTTGGCCTATACGGCGGCAACTGCCGGCGTGGTGGTGATTTACTTTGGCGCCATCGCGGTCATCGGCGAACTTTCGCATAGCGCCTGGCCTACGGGTTCTTTGGGTACCGTTGCCGCGATCATCGTGGCGGCGTTCCTCTTCCAGCCGCTGCGTGATTGGGTGCAGGCGCGGCTTGATCATTTCTTCTACCGCGACCGCCTGGATTATCGGCGCACGCTCATTCAGTTCGGCCGCACGCTGACAAACGAGGTACGCCTTGAGCCCTTGCTCGGGTCCGTGCTTGACCGGATTTCGCAGACATTGCTGGTCGACCGGCTCGCCGTTTTTCTCGAAGACCCATCGAGTCCCGGGCGTTTTGCACTCTCGCGCTCGATGGGATTGGCGATCGAAGGCCCTCTCGACCTTAGCTTCCTCGATCTGTCGCGCCCCGCCCTTCAGCAAGGATGCTTATTCGTCGAATCCGCGCGAACTGCCGAAGAGGCCGATTCGGTTCGTCGTACTCTCGAGGAATTGGACCTGAACTATTTCATCGCCTGCCGATTCCACGACCACACCCCCGCGATTCTGGGCCTGGCGAAGACGGTCGACGGTGATTACCTTTCCAGCGACGACCTGGAACTTCTCTCCACCATCGCCGGCTATGTGGCCATCGCGGTTGAAAACGCACGTCTTTATCAGTCGCTTGAACAAAAGGCACTCCAGGTCGAACGGCTGAAAGATTTCAGCGAAAATATCGTCGCATCGCTGCGTATCGGGGTGGTGACGGTGGATCTGGACGGGCGCATCGAGTCCTGGAATCCGCAGCTCGAAGAGCTGCTTGGAATTTCGCAAGGTGAGTCCTTGGGCCGCCAGCTCGATGCCGTCCTACCGCGGGATTTGGCTGTCGAGATCGCAGCGCGCACGCCACGTGAGCACGCCTCGGGCATTTATCGCTTCCATTTGAACACGCGAAATAATCGCCACCTGGTGGTAAATGTTTCGATCGCGCCTTTGCTGGGGAAGAGTGGCGCGCGGCTAGGCCACCTCGTGCTTCTCGACGACATCACACAGCGTGTGCGGCTGGAAGATCAGATGGTGCAAACCGAAAAGCTGACCTCGCTCGGCTTGTTGGCGGCGGGTGTCGCACACGAGGTGAACACGCCGCTCGCGGTCATCTCCAACTACATCCAGATGTTGGCCAAGCAGATTCCAGCCGAAGATCCGCGGCAGAAAACCATCGACCGCATCGTCAAACAGACGTTCCGAGCGAGCGAAATCGTCAACAACCTACTGAATTTTTCCCGTACGGGCGGCACCGAACCGGTGGCCGTTGATTTGAATACTGTCCTTGAAGAAACCTTGACGCTCGTTCAGCATCCGTTTAAAACAGCGCAAGTGGCTATTGTTCGCAGCTACAGTGACGATCTTCCCCCGGTGCTTGGCTCCGCCACGCGCCTTCAACAAGTGTTTCTGAATCTCTTCATGAACGCGCGCGACGCCATGCCCAACGGCGGGATGCTCGAAGTCCGCACGGGCTCGCACAACGGGTCAGTTGAAATCGAGGTCAGCGACACGGGGATCGGTATCCCGGCGGAGAACCTGCACAGAATTTTCGATCCGTTCTTCACCACCAAGTCCACCGGCCGGGGCACCGGATTGGGCCTATCGGTGAGCTACGGGATCATCAAAGAGCACGCCGGGAAGGTTGATGTGCGCTCCACGCCGGGCAAAGGCACTTCGTTCCGACTGGAGTTCCCGGTAGCTAGGAAAGCGGTCCATGCCTAAAGGCTTGATTCTCGTTGTTGACGACGAAGTTGAAATTCGCGAAGGGCTCGCGGAGCTTCTGGCCTCGGAAAATTTCCAGGTAACCACGGCCGAGACCGGAGCCGCAGGTTTGCAAAAGCTGGAAGAACGCCCGTTCGACCTGATGCTGCTCGACGTCAGCCTGCCCGATCGCAACGGAATCGACATGCTGCGCGAAGTCCGACACCGCGACCCCACTCTCGCGATCATCCTGATCACCGCTTTTGGCTCGATCGACATGGCCCGCGCCGCGTTCAAAAGTGGCGCGCAGGATTACATCACCAAGCCGTGGAATAACGAGGAACTCATCGCCCAGGTTTCGCTCGCCATCGAAGGGCGCCGCCTCCGGGAAGAGAACGTTCACTTGAAGCGAGCTCTGAAGCAGCGTTACAACTTTCCGAACATCGTTGGCAAGAGCGAGAAGATGCTGGCCGTGCTCGACCTAGTGGCGCAGGTTGCGCCGTCGCGGTCGACCGTGCTGATTTCCGGCGAGAGTGGAACGGGCAAAGAACTGATTGCCAAAGCGATCCATTCGACCTCGCCGAGAGCGGACAAGGCCTTCATTCCCGTGAATACCGGATCGATCCCCGTCGATCTGCTGGAGTCCCAGCTTTTCGGACACGTGAAGGGTGCCTTCACCAGTGCGGTTGCCTCGAAGAAGGGGCTCTTTGAAGTGGCCGACCAGGGCACCATTTTCTTCGACGAGATTTCCACGGTCAGCCCGGAAACTCAGGCCAAGCTGTTGCGCGTGATCCAGGAGCGGGAATTCATGCGGCTCGGCGGCACCGAGACGATCAAGGTCGATGTGCGTATCCTGGCCGCTTCCAACGAGGATCTGCGCAAGCTCGTGCGCGAAGGCCGCTTCCGCGAGGATCTCTATCACCGTCTGAACGTGATTTCCATTCACCTGCCACCCTTAGGCGAGCGCAAGCAAGATATCCCCTTGCTGGTCGACCGCTTTCTTGGCGAATTCTGCCGCGAGAATGGCAAGCCGGTGCGCCGTTTTACCAATGCGGCCATGAAGTTCTTGATGGATTACGAGTGGCCAGGAAACATTCGCGAGCTCGAAAATGCAGTCGAGCGTGCGGTGGTTCTCTCGACCGGCGAGAACATGGACGCCGACTTGCTGCCCGAAGGCGTGCGCACACGCGAAATCGTCAAGGGTGTGAATCTCCAGCTTGCCGAGTTCCTGCCGCCGCTGCCAGGGGAAATCGGAGCTCAGGGCGCCTCGCCGCCGCCGTCACTGGTCGAGATACTCGAGGAAATCGAGCGGCGCATCATTGTGGACATGCTCGAGCGGACGCACTGGAATCAAACCGAGGCCGCCGAGCGCTTTCAGGTTCCGCTCTCGACGCTCAATCAAAAGATCAAGCGCCTCGGCATCGAGACCCGCCGCCGGCCTGCGGCGGTCAGAGATGCGGGCTTTGGGTACGGAGAAAACGGCGGAGCCGAACTTGCCGCCGGCAAGTAGTCCCCCCAGCTTAGCTAGGTGTTGTTCCGATTCTCCCGGCTGGAGGGCTGTGTTTCTTCACGCGAGCGCCGCTTCATTTCATACAACGCCCGATCCGCCGCCTCCAGCATTTCGTCTCGCGTTTCCCCGTCGCGCGGATAGACCGCTGCTCCGATGCTGACCGAGATGGCCGGCTGCTCGCCATCTTCGGAAACGCGCTGCCGGATGCGCTGGGCCACAAGTTGAGCCTGTTTGCGGCCTGTTTCGGGGATGACGAGTACGAATTCGTCTCCGCCGTATCGGCCGGCCGTGTCGATGTCGCGGCAATGCACGCGAAGGATGTTCCCGAGCCGGCAGAGCGCCCGGCTGCCCGCCAAGTGTCCGTGAATGTCGTTGATTGCCTTGAGCCTATCCATGTCGAGCAGAAGAATGCTGAAAGGTCTTCCCGTGCGCCCGAACCGCTTGATTTCAAGATCCAGAACGTCGATGAGCTTGCGATAATTCGCCAGGCCGGTCAGCGGATCGGTCACCGCAAGGTTCAGAATCTGCTCTTCCGCTCGGCTGCGTTCGGCAGTCAGCACCGCCAGTGCCAAGGTCATCGCCGAAACGATGCCCATGAAGGCTTGCAACAGCAGAAGAGACTCGTTCCTTACTCCCAGGGCGAAGGGCCCAAACCCGCTGAGTGTGCCGTGGATGGCGATGGCGGACAGCACGGCGATAACAGCAGCCGCTTCTCGCGGCCGGAATCGAAAGGCCGCCCAGATCAGAAACGGAATGCAGAGGTATTCGATGGGATAGCTTCGGTGGGCAAACGGACCAAAAACGATTTGGCTGGTGGCCGTGAGTCCGGCCAGCAACAGCCCGAACTCGCCGAAGCGCTCCCACTTCCAGTTCAGCCGAGAATCAGCGCTCCAAAGCAATAACAGCGAGCTGAGGACCAAGATGCCTGTCGCGTCGCCGAGCCACCAGGTGAACCAGATTGGCTTGTAGTCCACCCATCTGGCGAAGCCTCCCAGAGTGAGTGCTGACACGCCGATGGTTGAGCTGATGGTGGTCGAGAGTAGGCCACCCAGAAAGGCGAACTTCAATGTATCTTGCACGCGGTCGAAGCACCTTGCTCCGCTCGCAAAGCGTGATACCAAGTACGCGGCCACGACCCCTTCAAGCGTATTGCCGGCCGCAATGGCGATGGAAGTCCCAATCGACCCCGCGGTAGTGATGTTCACCAGGAATGCGCCGAGCGCCACGCCCGGCCAAAGGCGGTACCCCCAAATGAGAAACGCGGCCAGCACGATTCCCGATGGCGGCCACACAGCGGTCGAACTGGGGTGCACGAGGGCCATGCTCAGCCCCAGCTTGCCGGCCACAAAATAAGCCCCCGCCATCGCTCCTATGGCGATCAGATTCTTCTGCCGATCGTCCAGCGCGGAGCGGCTTTGCACACGGTTCGCCATCGAGTCCGAGTCTCTGTCCATTGGACGTCGGAAACCGCCGATATGCTGTCCGCATTGTCGGGCGAAGCACGAAAAGGTTAATCAGGTGAACGCCGTATCCAGGCCAGCGAAGGTCCAGGCGAAGGGGAAGTCAGCCGATCAGGGGTTGGCCGGCGATTTTCTCGAGGACTCGGTAGGGTGCGTGGTCCGGCACGACAAGCGCATTGGGCGGCACCAGGAAGGTTTGCTCGAGAGCGTACTGACCGGACATAACGGCGTGTGCCACGCCATCGGTCAGGACCATCCACGTCGCGAGCGGAGGGAATTCTAACCGGATCTTTGGACAGTCCCTCTGGAACTCCGAGTTTTCCTTCAGATAGTCGTGAAAGCCGAGCATGAACATGTCATAAGGCGTCCGTTTCATGCCGCGCAAGCCGAGCTTCCCGCCCAGGTGTTGAACGCTTCGGCGAAACCAGGATTGTGCGGCGAACCGGCAAAGGCCCGCCTCTACGGCGTAACGTCGTGCCAGCGCCTCAAACGGCTCGGTCGTATTCCACACGCGCGCCTTCTGCCGATTTAGATTCGTGAAAACTCGCAGGATGCGCCCGCCGCAAGTTGGGCGGCTGGGAAACGCATCGACGTGCAGCAGGTCATTGCGTTTGTGCAGCGGCAAACCGCGCCGCTCTTCCTCAAAGGGACGAAAACTAGAAAAGTCGATGGTGCATTTGCCGGCGTAGGGCTCGAGAAATTTCCCCAGGAAATCGATTACTCCAGCCGAATAATTTCGAAAAATCGCGCGCAGCCGATCAATGCTCTGCTTGCTGCCGGACACACCTTTCAGCATATCCGCACTCGGTCGATAGGAAACATTCTTGTGCAGCCTCAGCTCAGCCCATTGCTGTGCCAGCAAGAACTGCTGGTCCTCTACGGGGAGCGCAAAGGGAAGCTCAGGAAACATCAGAATCTGCCCGCACTCCACAAGCTCGCAGTACTTGCGCGATCGAAGCTCGCGCTCCTGGGGGTTCAGCCAGCCGCCGCGGCCATAGTCTTCAACCACAAGCCATGGCGAATTCACTGGGGTCCTCGCCTGGGGCAGGAAAACGTCATGATTTTACGGCTTGCCGATCGTAGCCCGGCGGCAGCAGCGCCGTGGAAATATCCGCCCGTGAAAGATCCAGGCCGTCAAGTTTGGTCTCCCGCAGAATTGCTGTCTTGAGGCTCGCGCCCTCGAAATCGGCGCCGCTCACCTGCGCATCGCGAAAATTCGCAGCACCGAAGTCGGCACGCCGCAAGATGGCCTGCCGCAGATCAGCTCGGAAGAATTCTGCGCCGCCAGCCTGCGCCCCAGCCAAATCAGCGTTTCGAAGAGTTGCCTCCGTCAAATCCGCCTTCCGCAGATCTGCCTTCTTCAGATTCGCCTTGCTCAAATCCGCCGACCCCAATCTTGCTTCGCGCAAATTCGCGCCTTCGAGATTCGCTCCTGCCAGGTCCGCGTAGGCCAGGTTCGCGCGTTCGAGATTGGCCCGCGAAAGATCAGCCCGAGCCAGATCGGCGCGAACACCCTTCCGATTCCCGCCCACAAATTGCGCATGGCTGGCCAAGATCTCCGTCAATTTCTTGCCCTGATGGCGAATGTTTTTCGGCGACCGCAACCCTCTGCCCTTGAGCGCACGGAAAATGCTCATCTCGCCTTCCTTACCTTGCTTTAGCCAAATTCTACTAGAAATGCGCCATCCCGGCGCAAACCAGGGCTGCTGATACTCGGTTTCGTGGTAGGGTAAATGCTAGCCTAAAGCGTCGAAGACGTGCGCGAGCATTTTCCTTGCTGCCGCTGGCAGATCGAGCATGCCATGAACCCTCGCCATCCGCTTTTGCCGGTCCTCGTGTTTCTGTTATGCGCATGGCTTCCCCAGCCCGCCTCTGCCCAGGACAATGCCACTCCCACCGACGAAACCGTGGCCAATCTTGCAGCCGGCCGCGTGGTAATCGCCGTGGTCAAAAACGCGATTCTCGTCGCTACCGTCGAAAATCCGATCGAACCTGACACGCGTCCACCGACGCCGGTTCCACTCGCGAGCGTCCGGTTGGGCGTTCTGCTGGGCCCTGTTTTCTGGTGGTCGCCGACATCGAAGCTTGAACTGGCCAGCCTTGACCAGGAGCTCCCTCGATTGCGCAGCCGGCTGATCGCCAACGTCCCGCACCTTCAGGCGGACCAAGGCGGCGAAGAGGCAACCGACATCGAAAGCGTCGGGCAGGGCCTGTTTGAACGACTGAACGATGTCGCCGCAAACCTGCATGGCAGGGTGGAGATGGCGCCGAATGAGCCTTTAGTCGAACTAGTCGTCGCTGATTACCTTCCTGGCTACGGCCCGGAAGTCTGGCAACTTGATTACGGAATGAAACAACAGCAAGAGCAGGACGGCTACTGGACCACCCGCGTTCTCCGGCCAACCTATCTGCAGTTTTGGCCGCCAGAGAAAGATCATCCGCACACCCTGGTTGAATTTGCTTATCCTCGGGACAATGGGTCTCCCTCTCTGCTCGATCTGCTGCGGCAGAATGACCCACGCCTTCAAAAAGTAGTCGCGTCGGACCCCAAGATGAGCCAGGTGGCTAATCAGTTGCTCGCTGGTGAAAGCAACAAGATTCTGGCCACCGATGCCACTCAGTTTCTGCGCGCCGTTCTCGACGCAACTGCTCCGCCCAAGGCCCGCGAAACGATGGCCATCATCGCTCAGGACAAAGGTTGCGAGTGGATCCTCGCGCCGCCGCCTGAACCCAAAGCGAACTTGCCGCAAACTGAGCGGCCTGCCGACGCACCCAGCCTCCTAAAGGACTCTCCCTAAGGATTCAAGCAGAGCGGCAGGCGCAGGCACGCCAATCTTGTCGACAGCTGCGCTCCCAGCGAGGGCCGGGCTAGCGCTCATTTCTCTTCGGCGATTTGCTTCTGCAACCTGGCATTTTTCTCGCTGACCGATCGGGCCATCTCTTCTTTGTGCTCTACAAGCTTTCGTGCCACGCCCTCATCTGATAAAGCGATAATTTCCGCCGCAAAAATGGCCGCATTGACGGCGCCGGCCTTATCAATCGCCATGGTTGCGACCGCAATGCCGCCCGGCATCTGCACCGTAGCCAGCAGCGCGTCCAAACCGTTCAGCGAACTCGATGCCAAAGGGACGCCAATGACGGGAAGCGTCGTGCTCGCCGCCATCACGCCCGCGAGGTGGGCGGCTGCCCCCGCCCCTGCGATCACCACTTTCAATCCTCGCTTCAGGGCAGTTGTTGCATATTCATGCGCCCGTGCCGGTGTCCGATGAGCGGAGAGTACCTCAATTTCATAGGCAATGCCGAATCTCTTGAGCACCCTTCCCGTCTCGCTCATGATAGGGAAATCGGAATCCGATCCCATCACGATTCCCACCAACGCCTGCTTGGCCGCAGTTCTCACAGTCGATTCTCCTCAAAGGGGATTTGAGCGGGCTCACCCACCCATGCGGTGGGGAGCTTACTAGACGGTCACCAGGAGTCCGGTTTTAGGTCGAGCGGGACAGACACCCAAACTCACGCTCTCCTGATCTCCGCAGCCCTGCTTCGGGCCGCCTGTTGGCCGCCTGTGTTCTTTAGGCCTATGTCCCGGCGGTAGTGCGAGCCTGCGAACTTGATGCGGCCCACCGCCTAATAGGCCGCCACCCGGGCGCTCGCCAGGTCCGCGCCCTTGGCGCTCACCACCAGCACTCGCCCGCCGCTGGTCTGAAACCCTTCGCCGGCGCGTCGCGTGCCTGCGTGAAACACAACCACCCCCGCCACCTCTGACGCGTCCTTTAGCCCGTAGATTGGAACGCCCGTAAGCGGATCGCCCGGATAGCCTTTCGAGGCCATCACCACGCACACGCTTGCGCCCGCCGACCACCTGGCCTCAAGAGTGCCCAGATCGCCCGCTGCTGCTCTGGCGCACGCCTCTAGGAAATCGAAATCCGCGCGCAGCAAGGTCGCCTCGGTTTCCGGATCGCCCAGCCGACAATTGTATTCAAGGACCTTGGGCCCCTCGGAGGTGAGCATCAGTCCGCAATAGAGGAACCCCCTGTAGGGAAGCCCTTCGGCCGCCAGGCCCCTGAGCGTCGGCCGCACAATTCTGTCAATGATTTCCCTTTCGAGCCCTGTGGTCAGGATTTCCTCGCTCGAGTAAACGCCCATGCCGCCCGTATTCGGACCCGCGTCGCCATCAAACGCGCGCTTGTGGTCTCGCGCCGGGGCCATGCGGAGGAAGTGTTCTCCGTCGGTCAGAATAATGTAAGAAAGCTCTTCGCCCGTGAGTCCTTGCTCGAATAGCAGTCGCTTGCCGGCATCCCCAAATTCGCCCTCTTCCATCGCGCGTGTGACGAAATCAGCTGCCTCCTCCTTTGACGAGGTTACCAACACGCCTTTGCCAGCGCATAAACCGTCCGCCTTGATCGCCAGCGGCCAGTTGATCGATTTCAGCGCAGCGCGCGCCGTTGCTGCATTGTCAAAAACTCCCTGGATGGCAGCCGTTGGAATTCGGTACCGCTCGAGAAACTCCTTGGCGAAAAGCTTGCTGCCTTCAAGTTGCGCGGCTTGTTTTCCCGGTCCCAACAGCCGTAAGCCGCGGGCACGAAATTCGTCGGCGATCCCCGCCACGAGCGGTACTTCCCCCCCGACAACCGTCAGATCGGCCCTCAGCCGCGAGGCCAAATCTGCGGCGGCCTTCTTGTCGCGAATGTCGAGCCCGAAACACTCCGCGTTTTCGGCGATGCCGTCGTTGCCCGGCGCGCAGTATACCTTCCGAGCAGACTCACCCTGCGCGAGCTTCCAGACCATCGCGTGCTCGCGTCCACCGCCGCCAATGACGAGTATTCTCATAGCCCCTTTTCGCCCATGCTCCTGTGCTTGGCGGGCAAGAAGCAGCGCTCAAGAAAGGGAAAACGATACGGCCCATCCATCCAACTGTCAACCTTTCCTCGCAAAGGTCATTCCTCCCGTCAGAAACGCGGCGGGAGGGAGGTGATCTGCCGTGCCGGTTCGACTCGGGGTGTGCTTGCCCAACCTCGGGGAAGCTACGGGCAGGCCGAACCCGCCGGGAGACAGAACGGCCAGGCTCCCTAGGGTCCGCCTCCATCTCCTTTTATGCCCGAAGGAAATGTGCAGTTGCCGCTAGCTCTGCCGACAGCTGGGCTTAGGCACAGCAGAAGGGCATTGTTCTAGGCTACTCTGTGGCCATTTCCATTCAAGGAGGCAGCGTGCGCTGCCGCGGTGCGAAGCAATGTATCGAAATCTTTTACCTTCAACTCCCAAGACCGAGCAGCCCACGTCTCAGTCAGCTTCTCGAACGGATTGGCCGCCTGCGCGCTTCGCCCGCAGAGGTAATCCGTCCTTCGGTCGCTCTCGACAATTCGCAGCACTTTTCTTTGCAGGTCGGCGAAAACCGTCTTCACATCGGGCGAGGCGTCCACGGTTTCGAAGTGATATTCCATGCTGAGTCTTTCAAATTCCGTGAGCAGCGACGCCTGATAACTCCGGAAATTCTCGTACATGTCCTGTCCAGGCAAAACGTCCATGCCGGATTCCCAATAATCGAACCCGCGCGAAAAGATCACCCGTGGAATCAGCTGATCGATGTTGATGCGCAGATAAATCACCGCGTCCGGCACAAGCGCAACTTTGTAGATGCTGCGAATCCACGCCGCATCCATACCCCGGACGACCGCCCTGGCCATCAGGGAGTAAATGTAGCGGTCGGTGAGAACGATGAACCCCGCGCGCAATGCCGGCACAATTTCGTTTTCCAGCCGGTCGATGAAATCCGTGGCATAGAAAAGGCTCTGGGTTACGCGACCGAGATTGTTGCCTTCTTTCGCCCGCCGGATTCCCTCGCCAGCCAGCGCCGAACGCGTCATGCCCGTGTCCAGCACGGCATGCCCCCGCTCTTCAAGCCATGTCTTCAGCAAATTGATTTGCGTCGTGCGGCCCGCGCCGTCGGTCCCTTCTAAGACGATCAACTTTCCCGACAGCTCACTCAGGTTCATGCCTGGCAGAATCTTCCCGTACGTCTTTCTCATGGTTTCACCCTCAGTTCTTTCGCCCGATCGAGATGTGTTTTTGCAATCTGCCGAACCTGTGCTTGCTGGACTTCGACCGGCAGGGTCGCGTCGATTACGGTCAAGTGAAATTCCGGAATCATCTTTTCGTATTCTGCGAGAATCCGGCCCTGAAACAGCCGAAAGCTTTCGGTCGGATCGTCGCTCAAGCCGATATCGAGCCCCGCCTCATAGAACTTGAATCCGTCGCGCGCAGTAACCAATCTTCCGATCGCCGTTTCCAGAGGCACGCGAAAATAGAACGCGACGGTCGGCTTCATGGCAAACCCATAGAGCTCGCGGACCCACTGGCTGTCCATGCCACGCGCCACGTCGCGTGCAAAGGCGGTGTAGATGTAACGGTCGCACAGCACGACCGCCCCGGCCTTGAGCAGCGGGAGAATGCTTCGCTCGATCCGGTCGGCAAAATCGGTTGCATGAATCAGGGAAAAGGTCGCCGGCGTCAGCATCTTCTTCTTCTTGCCGAGCTTGGTTGTGTCTTTCACCAGTGGCGAGGAGTTCCAGGTGCTGAAGACGACGCCGTAGCCTTTCGATTCGAGCCACTTGTGCAGCAAACTCAGTTGCGTCGATTTGCCCGAGCCGTCGATGC
>Ga0126371_10001433_pt1 | contig 20120 bp, 16 predicted proteins | sample PanSoiMetaPlot_4_FD_110145 | JGI IMG/M metagenome (GOLD analysis project Ga0126371, IMG submission 110145) | Tropical forest soil microbial communities from Panama - MetaG Plot_4 | ecosystem: Environmental > Terrestrial > Soil > Tropical forest > Bulk soil | place: Panama | collected 2016-02-17 | reverse complement strand
CTCCGGCTGTTGGCGACGGCTCTGCGTTTTCCATTCGCGCAAAGCCTGTCTCAACGCCGGATGCATGGGTCAATGAGTGAGGGACTCCAGATGCACATAGAATGCTCAGGCATACCTACTTCCTAAGTCTGGTGCTTCTGCCAATTCCGCCACTTTCGCGTGTTTAGATTTAGCTGGTTCACGAAGCCTGTTGTGTCGCTCTTCTTGCGTTCAACCGACAGTTCCCGTCTCTAGCGGATACTTTAACAGGTCATCGATAACAGGTCATCGAGTGAATCGGTGATTTAAAGCCCTTTGCGACGTTGTTCCTCTCTGCCATTTCTTGATGGTTTGAAACTCCGGGTTGGCTCCGACCGCCGTGCACGCAGTGACCGGTGAGAATTTCTCTTGGGGGGCTCCGGTAGCTCCGAGGAACAAGGGGTCCCCTTCGACTTCGCTCAGGGCAGGGCTTTCGACTGCGTTCGGCTGCACTTCACTTCGCTTAGGATGACAAACATGGATGGATGATCAGCAATGTTTGCAACACGGAATTGAAACGTGGAACACGGCGGTCGACTAACGGGTGCGATCTTACTGCTGGGGCAGGTGCTGCGGAGGGCGAGCAGCCGCGCTTTCGTATCTCTCGTCTATCAGTCGTTGTGAAGTATTTCGGCGAAAGGCAGCGACCGTCATGCGCGTCAGGTCGAAAGCCGAGTAGATACAGTTTGCGCGCCAGAGGTCGCTGCGAACGGTCAAGATCTCACGCCGGACATAGCGGAATGCGCGGGAACCTGCCTTAAAAGGAGGCGCATTCGCCTGAGCAAGTTCCGCCGCATCAGGCGCACAGCGTTTCACCCGAATCAACTCGAGAGATCCGTCGGTGCGGAAGAACTCGCCGGTTGCGTTCGGCACGATGTGGTCCATTCCCAAGCGGGCGACGGATCCGGCAGCGTCAACGCAGCCCGCCACGAACAGATCCCGTAGAAGAGCTTGTTGTTCTTCGCCCAAGTCTTCGGACACATGATGGATGAAGCCCTTTTGTCTTATCGACAACGTAGCTCCGGTTTCGTGTACGGCCGCACCGATCCACAAAGGCGTGCCGTCGGAAGTAACGACTCGCCATATGCGAAGATGATTTCGTTTTTCCGAAGTCTGGAGCGCTTTTTCCAAAGTCAGATCGGGCTTGCGGCCATCGAGGAGCTGCAGAGACATGGGGGCGGTGGAGAAGTTCGTTTTGGCCAGAAACGCGTACATCCCATGCACCACCGAGTGGGTAGAAACGGGCTCACTCTGCTGCCATCCTGCGGCTTGAAACGCATGCACCAAATCCTCTTGCGAGCCGAGGAACGCTACATTCACGACGTCCGCCTCCTTGCCCTTCTTTGTGAACGTGCGTATCGGCACCGCGGTCAAACGTGCCGTGAGCTCGGCATCCTGGTTGATCGCTGGAATCTGTTCCACGGGAGGAAGGTCGGGGGGAAGACTTGCGGTTTGCGTCAATTCGACTTCTATGTCGGTACCCGGCTGAAGATTGATCTCAGGCTCAGGGAAAATCGGAAACAACATCTTGTACCCGAGAAGGAATGGGTCGGGATAGAGATGAATCGAGGGAAGGTCTTTGATACGGCTCGTGATGCGACCCTGCGGCGTGTCGCTACTGCGGATGCCTTTGATTACTCCCTTTTTCACGTTTTCGCGCGCGTTATCGATCAGCTTTACGCGGGCGTTGATCTCAATGGGACTGGCGTGCGGAGGGAGAATGCGTGTAAAGGCAATCTCGAGCGCAGCCGTTTCGTGCCACAGTCCAAGGCCAACGCGGTGCACTGACAATACTCGGCCCTCGACTGGAATTTTTGCGGAGAGGACAGGAACGTTATCGCATTCCGGCGATTTTAGAAGAAAGCCGTGCACCGGGTTGCCGGGCTTCGCAGTGTAAGAGGACAGTGAAGCGGTGAGACGTACCCAGAACAAGCTACCGGCGGTGAGCTGATCGCAGGCTGCCGCTGGTTTGGTCGCAACGCAAAACGCAAGCAGGATCGCTACAACCCAAATGCGTGTCAGCCTCGGTGTGCAGTCGGGCCGCAGCGTGATTGTTGATTGTCTTGAAAACACGCACTAGCTTTCGAAAGAAAAAAGCATGATCAATAGACTCAGAATCGCCATCACACTAGAAGGCAGGCTTGGCGTCAAGTCGCAAATTAGGCAGCTCACATCTGACTTGGCCCTGCAGCGCGGAAGGAGTATCGCGAAATTGTGGCGTTGCAAGATTCGGCGAGACCGTCGCTTTTGACAGTTCGTACAGAGGGTTCGCGGAGGATAAACTCTGCGAATCTTCGCGCCGCATTGTACGGCCGATGTATTTGTGTGTTGTCGAGTCCTTGTTTTTTAAGCAAGGAAAGTTGAGTCGCGATCCGAGTGAAAGAAAGCCTTCCGCTTAACGCACTCATTGGCTGGCAGGGGAGACGATCTCTAACAGTAGTGGCGGTGTGCGCGTGCTTTTTGTGGCACGCATCATCAGGGCATGCGGCAACCCACCCCAGATCAGTTGGATTCTCGAGACGCCTGCTGGCCCCATTTCGCTCCAATCCGTTCTTGCAGAAGAAGGACAGCGGATGCGGGATCGGTTTGGCGAACTGCTTTGCGCCGCACCACCCGAGTGCGGCGAAGGCTTCGCCGGAAGACTTGCATCCCAAATTCGCCGAGGAAGAGTCGACGGTGATCCTTGAATTGCGGACAGCGCATCGCGGACCCTTTGCGCATCATTGGCTTGAGTTGGAGAGTTCCGGAGGGAAGGTGACGATTGGCTTTGGGCCGGCTACTGTACCGTTTATCGATGCAGGTCAAATCGAATTGCGGGATCAGTATGGAAATATCGAACGGATTTCTGGCATGCATCCGGTGCCGTGGTTGACTCTGCCTCCGGTGAACTACCGCTACGCACGGGCCCCCGGAGATGGCCACCGCATCGGAAAACCGATCGCCTTAACGACGGCTCAATCGAAAGCGCTGATCGAGAAAGTGCAGCACATGAAATTCGTAATTCCCTATATTCCAATCTTTCACGATTGCCGCACGTACGCTTGTGCCGTGCAAGCTTCGGCGCGCGGCCGGTCGACGTTGCCATGTTATGTGCTGTTCAAAGGGTACTGGTAGTTCGGGCCTTTCTTGGTCATAGTCCTCCCGCATTCTTCGTCCAAGTCTTTCGGCAGATCCGCTCCATGTCGAGATCACGTTCCCCTGTCCAGTAAAGATTGAAACGCAATGAATCGTTTGCGTTAGGTACGCGCTTTCTTCCCTAGGGTACTTTCCCGAGTCGTTCTGACTTTTGTGGCTTCCGGATTATCCGCAGGCGGCTTACCCCATTTACCTGAGACCTCGTGCATGCGTCGGGGAGTAGTGTCGAGGGGAAACAAATTCACTGGGAGGCGATTGCCTTATGAATTGGGAACAGGCCAAGGGTCAGTGGACGCAGATGAAGGGCGCTGTGCGGAAGCAGTGGGGAAAACTCACGGACGACGACATCGACGTCATTGCTGGCGAACGCGAGCGCCTGGTCGGCAAAATTCAGGAGCGCTACGGAATCGCAAAGGAAGAAGCCGAAAAGCAGGTGGCAGGATGGAATCTTCCCAGTGCCGAGACGATGCGGGAGAAAGACCGCGCGCGCGAGCAGCAACGGAAAGCCGGCTAGACAGTTTCTTACAAGGGCCCCAAGTACGAAATCAACGTTGGAGGAAACAGGAATGAAGAAGCTTTGGATCGCAGTGTTATCGATGTGCCTGGCGCTGCCAATGTTCGTTCTGGCACAGGAACAGGGCGGCAGCATGGGTCAGACCGCGCCTTCGGCCGGCGCGAAGCACGCCAGCGTGAAGGGCACGATCAGCGAAGATGGCAAGAGCTTCGTGAACGATGCCGACGGCAAGAGCTGGACGATCGCGAACCCGGATGCCGTGAAGGGTCATGAAGGCCATCACGTTCAGTTGATGGGCAGTGCCGATGCGTCCTCTGGGCAGATCCAGGTGACCTCGGTGAAGATGCTCAAGGGCGAGAAAGGCACGATGAAGAAGGACAGCACGCCTCAATAAGAGGACTGGAATTCTGAATGGAAGGGGCCAGGAAAAATCCTGGCCCTTTTTGTTTTTGTGCATGACCCGCGGGTACAACACAGTGGGGAACTCGCTCGTCCGTTGTCTACACAGCAATCAGCACAGGTTTCGGCTACGATCTCGATGAGCGAAGTCCGTCTCATCGATCATGATCCGTAAATTTGACGCCATTGTCCTCGGTGCCGGAGCGGCCGGCTTGATGTGCGCGATTGAGGCGGGTAAGCGTGGGCGCAAGGTTGTGGTTCTGGAGCGCGCGGATCGGATTGGAAAGAAGATCCTGATCTCGGGTGGCGGCCGTTGCAATTTCACCAATCTTTACTGCACGGCAGAAAACTTCTACTCGGCGAATCCGCATTTCGTGAAATCGGCATTGGCGCGTTACACCGCGGATGACTTCATCGCATTGGTGCGCAAGCACGGGATTGCATATCACGAGAAACACAAGGGACTACTTTTCTGTGACGGCTCGGCGCGCGAGATCGTGGCGCTACTGGAGCGGGAATGCCACGCGGCAGGCGTGGAGATTGTGGTCGGCTCCGATGTTCTTGAAGTGCGGAGGGATACTGATTTCTTCGCTGCTACAAACGACATGGAATATCGGGCGCCGAAGCTGGTCGTAGCGACCGGCGGATTATCGATTCCGAAGATTGGAGCCACGCCTTTTGGATATGAAATCGCGCGCCAGTTTGGGGTGAAGATTCGAGAATGCTATCCCGCATTGGTGCCGCTCACGTTTAACCGCGAAGATAATGGACGCTATGCGGGTTTGGCGGGAGTTTCGGCAGACGTCGTGGCGTCGAGCGACTCGCAGCAGTTTCACGACAAGATGCTGTTCACGCACCACGGACTAAGCGGCCCGGCAATTCTGCAAGTGTCTACTTATTGGAAGAAGAATGAGCCCGTAACGATTGATCTGGCGCCGGGGCGGGACGTGACAACTCCGTTGCGGAGTGTAACCGCAGGCCGTGATCTGAACGCGGCGAAGTCAGCGTTGCGCAAGGTCCTGCCGCAGCGTCTGGCGGATCGGTGGTTGGACGTTTATCGCCCGAAGGATTGGACCAACCATTCACTGGAACAGTTGGAATACGGCGTTCATCATTGGCAGATTATTCCGAGCGGCACCGAGGGTTACGAGAAGGCCGAGGTGACGTCCGGCGGCGTAGACACCGACGAGCTTTCTGCTAAGACGATGGAGTGCCGCCGGGTGCCGGGGCTCTTTTTTATTGGCGAAGTGGTCGATGTGACCGGGCAGTTGGGTGGATTCAATTTCCAGTGGGCGTGGTCGTCAGGTTATTGTGCCGGGCAGGCGTTGTGAAACTAGCCGAACGGGTGGGTATCCGGGCGGCCAAAATCCACATAAAATGAAGCTCAGCACGATCACCAGATGTCTAACCATGCGGTGAGTTCGCCGTCCAAGCCAGCCCAGAAGCAACCCATGACCGCCGCGCGCCTGCGGGCGATTGCGCCGATCGTTTGGGATCTGATGCGGCCACGCAAAAAGCTTCTGACTCTTGGTTTTTTGCTGATGGCGATCAACCGCGTTTCGGCACTAGTCCTTCCTTATTCGACCCGCTATTTAATCGATAGCGTCATCACGAAACATCATGTGCAGTTGTTACGGCCAATTGTCCTCGCTGTACTGAGCGCAACCGTCGTGCAGGGCATTACATCGTTTTCCTTGACGCAGTTGTTGTCGAAGGCGGCGCAGCGCTTGATCGCGGAGTTGCGGGAAAAGGTGCAGAAGCATATCTCGCGATTGCCAGTGTCGTTTTACGATGCGAACAAGACGGGCAACCTTGTCTCGCGCATCATGAGCGACGTGGAAGGCGTGCGCAATCTGCTCGGTACGGGACTGGTGGAATTGGCGGGCGGGCTGCTGACGTCGCTGATCGCTCTGGTTGTGCTGTTTCGGATCAGTGCCCTCATGACGGCCCTGGCGTTCGGAGCGTTGGTGATATTTGCGGTTGCATTGAACAAGGCGTTCACCACGATCCGTCCGATTTTCCGCGAGCGCGGCAAGATCAATGCGGAAGTAACGGGGCGGCTCGCGGAATCGCTGGGTGGTGTACGCGTGATCAAGGGCTATCACGCCGAGGAGCGCGAGGAGCAAGTCTTCGCCAAAGGTGTGGGCCGCCTGCTCGAAAACGTGATGCGCACCTTGACGGCGACATCGTTGATGAGTCTTTCAGCCAGCCTGTTGATGGGTATCGTGGGCGCGATCATCATGTACATCGGGGCGCACCAGATTCTGGCGGGGACACTGACCATCGGCGGTTTCTTCACCTACACGCTGTTCCTTGGATTTCTCGTGGCTCCGATTGTGCAGATGGTGGCAATCGGCACCCAGATCACGGAGGCCTTTGCCGGCCTTGAGCGCACGCAAGAGATTCTGCGCGAACGTCCGGAAGATCAGGATCCAAATCGGACCGTGGTGCTTGACGACATCGTGGGTCGACTCGAATTCGACGATGTCAGCTTCAGCTACGACGGGACGAGAACTGTCCTGCATGACGTTTCGTTTGTCGCGGAGCCGGGAACGGTGACCGCGCTGGTAGGGTCGTCGGGATCGGGGAAGTCGACGACGATCGGCCTGATCTCGGCATTTCACGTGCCGACGTCGGGCAAAGTTTTGATTGATGGCGTCGATCTGAGCACGGTGAGACTGGACTCGTACCGCACGCGGCTGGGGGTTGTGCTACAGGAGTCGTTTCTGTTCGACGGGACGATCCGCGAGAACGTTTCATTTTCTCGGCCGAATGCGAGCGAGGAGGAAATCATGCGCGCCTGCCGGATTGCGCGTGTGGACGAGTTCGCGGAAACGTTCGCCGATAAATACGACACCATCGTCGGAGAGCGCGGAGTGAAGCTCTCCGGTGGGCAACGCCAGCGGATCTCGATTGCGCGGGCAATCCTGGCGGAGCCGCGGATCCTGATTCTTGACGAGGCAACGTCGAGCCTGGATTCGGAATCGGAACAGATGATCCAGCAAGGACTGTCGTTCCTGATGCAAGGCCGCACGACGTTCGTGATTGCGCACCGGTTGTCGACCATCCGCCGCGCCGATCAGATTCTCGTGGTGGAGCAGGGACAGATTGTGGAGCGCGGTACGCACGAAGAGCTCTACGAGATGCACGGGCGCTACTACGATCTGTACACCAAGCAGCACGGGCTGGAGACGAATTTGTTTTTGGCGCCGGGCGAAGGCGATGTCGTGGTGGAGAATGGGAACGGCGCTTCAGGGCGGAAAGACGCTGCCGAGCCGAACGCTTTGGGCGTGATGCGCGGAGACGTGCGGTAGCCAATGGCTTGTGGCTGGTAGCCGGTGGCTTATCACGTCTCAATGGGATTTTAGCTACTTGCTATGAGCCACTAGCTATGAGCGAGCTTGGGCGTGGGAAAGAAATGAACTCATAAGATGACCGCGGGCGCGACTTCAGATTCATCCAACATTGCAATTCGTGCCGATAATGTCTGCCGCCACTACGCGATGGGCGAAAGCCTGATCCGCGCGGTAGACGGTATCTCGATCGAGGTTCCCGCTGGCGAGTTTGTCGCTCTGCTGGGGACGTCGGGGTCGGGGAAGTCGTCGCTGCTAAATCTGATCGCGGGGCTGGATCGGCCGACGTCAGGAGCGGTGATCGTCGAAGGGAAGGACCTGGCGCGGCTCTCTCGCGAGAATCTCGCCCAGCATCGCCTGCACACCGTGGGGATGGTCTTCCAGTCGTTCAACCTGATTCCGAGCATGACCGTGATCGAGAACGTAGAGTTGCCGCTGCGATTCGCTGAGGTCGAACGGGGCCGGCGCGATGCGCTTGCGCGCGAAGCGCTCGACAAAGTGGGGCTTAGCAAGCGGCTGAATCATCGGCCGAGCGAACTTTCCGGCGGGGAACAGCAGCGGACATCGCTGGCGCGCGCGCTCATCAATCGCCCGAAGCTTCTGCTAGCGGACGAGCCAACCGGCAATCTCGACAGCCGCACCGGCACGGAGATCATGAATCTCATCCGCCAATTCAACGAATCGCTTGGGATGACGATCGTGATGGTGACCCACGAGAAAGCACTTGCTGGGCAGTACGCAGAGCGGCTGATTTCGCTCGCTGACGGCAAGCTCGTTGACGATCAGCCGAACGTTGCAACGGTTTCCACGACCTCATCGACCGGAGGCCGGGCATGAAAGCGTACGATCTCGCGGAATTGGCGGTACGGAATCTGCGCGAATCAGTGCTGCGCAACTCGCTCACGACGATCGGTATCTCGGTGGGCGTAGCGTCGCTTGTGGCGATGCTGTCGCTGGGAATCGGCCTGCAGCAGATGGCAACGAGGCGGCTGGTGAAGTCGGGGTTGTTCGACACGGTGCTAGTCACTTCGCGCCGAGACTTACGCAATTTCAATCGCGGCGATGATCAGGGAGAAGGTCTGGATCCTGCCCAGAGCCCCGCGCTGGATGAGCCTTCTCGGAAGAAGATCGAGCAGTTGCCGAATGTAGTGGAGGCGAGTCCCGATCTCCGCTTCATCACTTCGTTCACCTACGACGATAAACCGCACCTGACAATGGTGGCGGGGATCCCGCCGTCGTATCGCACGAATGATGCATTCGAAGGCATGCAGGGAAGTTTTTTCTCAGCAGATGATGCGCCCGAGGTCATCCTGCAAAAAAGCTTTGCCGCCGATTTGCGGGGGAAGACCGCGAAGCCGGGATCGGATGAAGTACCGGTGACCGAACTGGCAAAGCCGCTACTGGGCAAAGAGATGACGATGCGCTACGCGGAGCAGGTGGATGGCAGTTCGGCCGGTGGGTCTTCTGAAGACAAGTCGAAAGATCCTGCAAACGCAGGGACGTCCTACTCGATCGTCTCGCATGAACTCAAGCTGAAGATCGTGGGTGTTACCGATCTCGATCCCGATAGCATGCGGGGTCCGGTGCGAGCGCGTGTGCTGTTGCCGTTGAAGCTGCTGCAGAGTCTGCACGTGGTTCAACCAACGGCGTTGCGCGATACGACGCAAGCCACCAGCAAGGTGCCGACCTATGCGACCGTGAGCGTGCGGGTGAAGGATCCGGCGAAGATTCAGGCCGTGGAAGACTCGATCAAGAAGATGGGTTTCAACACGTTTTCGATGCTGGACGCGACGCGCAGCTTGCGGCGCTTCTTCACAATTCTGGACTTGTTTCTGGGAATCTTTGGGAGCCTGGCGCTGGCGGTAGCGTCGATTGGCATCGTGAACACGCTGGTGATGGCCATTCTCGAGCGGCGGCGGGAGATTGGCATCATGAAGGCGATCGGCGGGAGCGATGGCGACGTCCAAAAGCTCTTTTTCGTCGAAGCCGGAGTCATGGGTGCGTTTGGCGGCGCGGTCGGCGTGGCACTTGGGTGGACGATTGGCCGCATTATTAACGCGGGGACGAATGTCTATCTGCGCCGCCAGGATCTTTCACCCGAGCAGATATGGTTCGTACCGTGGTGGCTGGTGATCGGCGCGATCGTGTTTGCGATCATCGTGAGCCTGATTTCGGGCGTGTATCCAGCAACAAGGGCCTCACGCCTCGATCCGGTGCAGGCATTGCGGTACGAGTAAACTCCATTCATGCGTCGCGTGCGACGATTTCCAGGCATTCTTCTGTTCTTGGCGTTGGCGGCGACAGATACCGTCGCGCAGATCGACTGTTCTTCGCTCGACAGCCAGATCCTGAAGCGGCTGGTGCGGTATTGCGTGCAACTGCCGTCGAACTATGCCGATGCGAAAGACGCGAGCGGCAAGCTGGAACGCTATCCCGTCCTTTACTTCCTTCACGGCCTCGGCGACAACGAACAGACGCTTTTCAAGACAGGTGGCTGGACGCTGATCGAAGACCTGCGCGAGAGGAAGAAGATCAGCAATTTTCTGATCGTTGCGCCCGAGGGACGCAACAGTTTCTATATCAATTCGGCCGATGGAAAAGACCGTTACAGCGATTTCTTTCTGCGCGAGTTCATGCCGTTCATTGAAAAGAAATATCGCGTGAAGCCTGGGCGGGATGGGCGCGCCATTGGTGGTATTTCGATGGGCGGGTTCGGCGCGCTGCGCATGGCGTTTGCGTATCCGCAGTTGTTTTCGTCGGTGAGCGCCCAGAGCGGGGCATTGATTCTCGAATCACCGAAGAACATCAACGCGGCGGCCCATTCTGGATCGCCGGTGGTGCGGGCGCTGACAGAGGTCTTTGGCAATCCGATCGACGTGGCACATTGGGAGGCTAACAACCCGTTCGTTCTCGCCAGAAAGAATCGAGCGGCGTTGAAGTCGCTTGCGATTTATTTCAATTGCGGGCAGAACGACGACTATGGATTTGAGAAAGGCGCCGCCGCGCTCGATAAGCAGCTGACTGAGGAAGGCGTCCCGCACGAGTACCGTCCGTATCCCGGGGACCACAACCTGACGTATTTTCTTTCCCACCTCGGTGAGACGATGGAATTCCACTCGCGGGCGTTTGGGGGGAAAAGATAGGCTCGTTGGTGGAGAAATAGGTCCGGACCTGAGTTATAAGACCGGGTAGACTTGCCGACCCCAAAACTCTATTTGAGCATTCCCAACCGATGCTCTGTGCAAAACTTGCCAGCCTTCGCCTACGGACGAACCAAATCACGAGTGGCCCGACGAACATGATTCCACCCACAAGTCCAAACAAAAACATAGATGGTGGAATCGACGCGATAAAATCGGAGCCACGAATGGAGAGATGGGTGTGAATACACAACCAACATGCTCATCAACAGAAAGAGCACTGACCCTGCGTATCCGGCCATTCCCACGATGACAGCATCGGCAATGCTCCACCCGCTTGTCGTATCGTGTGGAAGCCTGCTGCGTGCCGGCTGTTCTAATTCATCCTCTCATCGCTTGTTCAAGCCCGGAGAGTCTAGCAGTTCGTAATGGCCTGAGAGACACGCTTGCTGATGACTGGCGAAATCAGGCGATTGCACTCAAAATCCGTGCTGACGCTCCATTTGTGCAACGCGATTTTCATCAACTGATTCACCACTACCGTCATCAGAACCCCGTCCCAAAAAACGCATCCACTAAATCGAAATTCTGCGTTGTACTTCCGAACCCCTCACCAGCTAACAATGCATGATGCCCAAGTCGCACTATTCACCGGATCACGACGCTTGTGGTGTGGGCTTCGTGACGCAGCTCTGCGGCCACCCGTCGCACGAGTTGGTGGACCGTGCGCTGACGGCTCTGCTGCGGCTTGCCCATCGCGGCGGTGTAGACGCCGACGGCCGCAGCGGCGACGGCGCCGGTTTGCTGATGGCCATTCCCGATCAGTTCATGCGCGCTTGCGCAGCGGAACAGGGAATCCGGCTCACGCAGGAGTTCGGACTAGGCATGGTGTTCATGCCGGCCGAAGCCGAGGCATCGGTTAACGCGGTGGTCGGGGAATTGGCACGCAAAAACGGTTTGCAATGCCTGGGATGGCGGGAAGTGCCGACCAATCCGGCCATCGTGGGTCCGCGGGCTTTTGAGACACTACCGCTGATCCGGCAATGCTTTTTCGGCGCCTTGGAGCCATGGCGGAACGGATGGCGTGCCGATCTTGAGACGCGGCTCTTCCGTCTCCGCAAGCAGATCGAGGCTGCGGTTCCTCGCGGGAGTTACTTCTGTTCGCTTTCTTCACGCACCGTCGTCTACAAAGGACTGCTGACGCCTGATCAGTTACCGGCATTTTATCTCGACCTCGCCGAGCCAGCTTTTGAGACGAGCTTCGCGCTGTTCCACCAACGCTATTCGACCAACACGCAGCCGAGCTGGGCGCTCGCCCAGCCCTTCCGCTTCGTCGCTCACAACGGCGAGATCAACACGATCAGCGCGAATCGCCGCTGGGTTGAGGCCAAGCGCGGCCAGATTACGGAGTGTCTTCAGCTCGAGCCTGGTGTTCGACTGCTGGAAGAGCGCGTCAGCGACTCGGCCAGTTTCGATAACGGCGTGGAGCTTTTCCTGCGGCGCGGCTACAGCCCGGCTGCGGCGATGCTCACCATGGTGCCTCCGGCATGGGAGACGAATCCGCTGGTGCCGGCAGACCTGCGGCGTTTCCTGGAATCGCAAGCTCCGCAACAGGAGCCATGGGACGGTCCCGCTGCGATGGTCTTTACCGATGGCGTCAGCGTTGGTGCCAAGCTTGATCGCAATGGACTTCGGCCGCTGCGTTACACGTTGACCGCTGATGGGTTGCTGGTGGTCGGTTCCGAAGTTGGAATCGCCGACCTGCATGACAAAGAGATCGCCGAGCGCCAACGACTCGGACCGGGTGAGATGCTGCTTTGCAATCCGCGAACCGGTGAGTTCACGCGGCCGCTGGAAGTTGGGCATCTCGAAGAGTTCCGCGAGTCGGCGCGGTCCGCGAATGCGCTGCACATTATTCCGACCGAGCGCTTGCCGCAGGCCGTGACGGCCGAGCCGAAGCGCGTGATGGGCGCCCTGGGATGGACCGAAGATCAATACAAGCTGCTGTTCCAGCCGCTCGTTCAGGACAGCCAGGAAGCGGTGTGGAGCATGGGCGACGATGCGCCGCCCGCGTTTCTGTCGCGCCTGCCACGGCCGATGTGGGACTACTGCAAGCAGCGCTTCGCGCAGGTGACGAATCCCCCGATTGATCCGCTGCGCGAGACGCATGTGATGTCACTGCGGTCGTATCTGAACGACCGTGTGGTCCTGAACTCGCCGGTGCTCGATGCCGGTCAGATGCATCATTTGGCGGAAGAGTTCTCGACTAGACAGGTGGACATCACGTTCCCGATCGCCGAAGGGGTTGCCGGCGCGCAGGCGGTGGTCGAGCAGTTGAAGAAGGATTTGTTGGTGCAAGGTGAGGCGAAGCCGGAACTCATCCTACTAAGCGATCGCGCGGTCAGCGATCAGCGTGCTGCCATTCCTGCGCTGCTAGCACTCGCGACGGCGTGGAAGGCTTTGACCGATGCCGGATGGTGGGATGTGCCGATAGTGGTCGAGTCAGGGCAGGCCATCGATACGCACCACATCGCGCTGCTGGTAGCTGCTGGCGCGGCTGGAGTGTTTCCGTATCTTGCGCTGGAGCAGGCGAACGCGCTGCGACCCGACGGCGTGGCCCGCTACCGTTTTGCAGTGGAGAAGGGCCTACGCAAGGTGATGGCGCGCATGGGCGTCTCGACGATTGCCAGTTACCGCAATAGCCAGCTTTTCGAAGTCATCGGGCTGGATCCGGATTTGTGCGCCGAGATTTTTGAGAATGCGGGCTGCGTGCTCGGAGGAAAGGGTCTCGATAGTCTTCTGAACGATTGCCTCGTTCGGCACACTGCAGCGTACGGCGCGAACGCAGCTCTGCAGGACAGCGGCTTGTACCGCTTCCGGCAGAATGGCGAGAAGCACGCAACCTCGCCTGAGATCGTGCGGCGTCTGCATCGTTACATCAAGTCGCCGACTGATGAGAATTTCAAGCTGTACAGCGCCCTGGCGGAAGAACGCGAGCCGGTCGCGATTCGCGATCTGCTGTCCATCCGCAATGAAACGCCGATTCCTGTCGCTGAGGTTGAGACGGAAGCTTCTTTGCTGAGCCGCTTTAGCACGCAGGCGATGTCGCTGGGGGCTATCTCGCCCGAGACGCACAGCACGCTGGCGATTGCGATGAACCGGCTTGGCGGCCGCAGCAATACCGGCGAGGGTGGCGAGGACCCCGAGATCTACACGCAGAAGGCCGAAGCCAACAATCGCGTGAAGCAGGTGGCGTCGGGCCGATTTGGCGTCACCACCAACTACCTGGTTCACGCCGACGAACTCGAAATCAAGATTGCGCAGGGCGCCAAGCCCGGCGAAGGCGGCCAGCTCCCGGCGAGCAAGGTTACGGCTTACATCGCACGAATGCGGCACGCCGTGCCCGGCATGATGCTGATCTCGCCGCCGCCGCACCACGACATCTACAGCATCGAAGATCTCGCGCAGCTGATCTACGACTTGCGGGCAGTAAATCCGCGGGCGCGGATTGGCGTAAAGCTCGTTTCCAGCGCCGGTGTCGGAATTATTGCGACGGGCGTCGCGAAAGCGGGGGCAGACGTCATAACGATTGCTGGCCACGATGGTGGGACCGGCGCGTCGCCCATTACGTCGATCAAGAACACAGGCCTGCCCTGGGAAGTCGGTCTGCGTGATACGCATTGCGCGCTGGTCCGAACGGGACTGCGTAGCCGTGTGCGGTTGCGCGTCGATGGTGGCTTCAAGTTTGCGCGTGACGTGATCGTAGGCGCGCTGCTGGGTGCGGAAGAATTTGGTTTTGGTACGGCTGCGTTGCTCGCAGTCGGTTGCGTGATGGCGCGGCAATGCCATCTGAATACGTGCCCCGTGGGCATCGCGACGCAGGACGAGAAGCTCAGAGCACGCTTCACCGGCAACCCTGAAATGGTCGAAAGCTACTTCCGCGCGCTGGCGGCCGATGTACGGAGTCTGCTGGCAGGTATGGGCGCTTCCTCGATCGATGAGATTGTCGGAGCTGCGGATCGGCTGCTGGCGAAAACTCCGGAAGCTCAAGAGATGCTCGCAAGCCTGCTTGCCCCTGTCGAAGGTCCCGCGCAACCAGCTTGCCCGCGTGAGGCGGATTCGGGCCTGCATCTCAAGATGGCTTCAATGGTCGACGAACTCGATACCTTGAGTACGCGTGGCCATCATTTCCACATCACGAATGCCGACCGTGCGATTGGCGCTCACCTGAGCGGCGAAGTTCTGCGCCGGAGAAACGGCGCCGAAATTGCCGGGGTTGTTGCCAGCGAATTTACCGGGAGCGCCGGACAGAGTTTCGGATCGTTCCTCATTCCCGGCGTAAAGTTCCGCCTGCTGGGCGAAGCCAACGACTACGTCGGCAAGGGCCTGAGCGGCGGGTCGATCGCGATCACGGCGGGGAAAGAAGCTTCTTTACGTGGCGATGTGCTGGTCGGCAATACGGTGCTCTACGGTGCAACGTCAGGAGAACTGTATGTGGCCGGTCGCGCTGGTGAGAGATTCGCCGTGCGCAACAGCGGCGCGATGGCGGTGGTGGAAGGCATCGGGCAACACGGTTGCGAGTACATGACGGCGGGCGTCGTAATCATCCTAGGGCCGGCGGGCATGAATCTTGGCGCAGGCATGACGGGCGGCGTCGCTTACATGATACGCGACTCGCTTGGCGGGCACGGTTACAACCAGCATTCGGTGCACACCCGCCCGCTGGAGGTCCGTGAGGAACTCTGGCTACGCATGGTCCTGCGCCGCCACATGCGGTTGACCAACAGTCCGAAGGCTCTGCGCTTGATGAGTTCCGACACTCCACTGCCGTTCCTGCGGGTCGAACCAATTCGTCCGCCATGCACGATTTCAGAGAGCTGGAACGCGACGCTGACCTTGTTGCGCCGTCACGACCTGGGCTCGGTCGAGTCTATGCCGTCGATTCCTCCCAAGGAGCCGGTGCTCATGTGACGATGGAGGCGCCTGCTTGGGCGGTGACATAGCGTTCGACATGAGTTCTCGGTAGATGTTCTGCGGTTCGGTATAATCCCCACACTCCATGGATTTCGATCAACTCACTACTTTTCTAGAAGTTGCCAAACTGGGAAGTTTTTCGCGCGCTGGACAGAAGGTATTTCGCTCGCAGTCCGCAGTCAGCGCGCAGATCCGCCAACTCGAGCAGGATTATGGCGACAAGCTTCTCGATCGTTCGGGAAAAGACGTAACGCTGACGCCGGCGGGACGGGTACTATTCGCCTACGCCGAGCGGCTTCTGCAGATGCGCGACGAGTCTCTTCTGGCCGTCGCCGACCATGGAACGAATCCGCGGGGAACGATCGTTGTTGGCGCAAATGAAGCTACGTGCCTCTACGTGCTGCCCGATGTGTTCGCGAAGTATTGCAGCCTCTACCCCAGCGTGCAGGTCAGCATCTACCGCAACTTCAGCTACAAGATCCTCGAGAAACTTGAGAACGGCACGATCGACGTGGGCGTGGTCACGTTACCCGTGAAATCGGCGAGCTTAAAAACACACCCCATCTTCCGCGATCAGCTGATGTGGATGGTGAATCCGCAGAACGCGCTGGCCAAGCAGGACGCAGTCTCTCTGGCAGAGATCGCGAAGCAGCCGATTCTGCTCCCCAAAACCGGCTATACGCGGCGGCTGATGGACAAGCTGCTGCGGCCTTACAAATCCCAGTTGCAGGTGCCGATGGAACTGCCGAGCGTTGGAATGATCAAGAGTTTCGTCGCCGCCGGGCTAGGTGTTTCTCTTATCAGTACCAGCTTCGCTCGCGACCAGGTTCTGGCCGGACGCGTGAAGCTGATTGCGCCTCGCGAAAAAGAACTCTGGCGGGAACTGGCGATCGCCTACCGTCGCGATCGTACGCTTACGCGTGCCACCGGCACTTTTATTGCGACTGTACGGCAACTGGCTTCGGCCTCGAAATAGGCATATTTGCTGGGCTTATGGAGCCTGTCAGTTTTTTTAATCGACCTCATTCAAATTTCTGATTTCCCATCCAGAGCCGATCGGGCATACGGTAAGAAAGTAGCCTCAGGCGTCTGCTGTCTCCGTGACAGTGGACTCTAGTCCTAGGTGAATACAAAAGGCCATACGGCCGCAGCGGTTTTTCCGCTGAATCCCCTGAGGAGTTGTGAATATGACAGAGCTGGAACGTAACTTGAGCAAAGTGTTGGAAGAGCATCGCCACGAGAGCGGCCTCCACATCATCGGCGGGCAGCAACGGTTGATCGACCGGCTGGTTCAGTTCTTTGAAGATGGACTGAAGCTAAAGAGCGACAAAAATTCCCGCGATTTCGACAATTAAGTTCAGGAATCTTTGAAGCAGATGATTTCCGTATCCCAGAAGACGAAGCGAATTACGGCGCCGGTCACAACAGACAAGGCTAAGCGAATTACATTGTCTTCTGGCGGAGGTCACCTGCTGAGCTAGATTCCAAAGTTCAAAAGGTAGCAAGACCCACCGCCAGAAGCGAAAGCAAACGCCGGTGGGTTTTGTTTTTGCGCTGAACACTTCAAGGAGAGAGTTGCATGAGCGAAGTTGGGGAAATGCAGAAGGCTGGGGAGATGGCGCCTCGGTCGATTGTCATGAAGTTTGGAGGCACGTCTCTCGAGGATGCGGTGGCGATTCGGCGGGCCGCGCAGATCGTGCGACACCGTCTGAACCACAGGCCGGTAGTCGTCGTCAGCGCACTCTCGAATGTTACAGACGAGTTGCTGGAGGCGGGTCGGCTGGCGGCGAAAAGCCAGCTCGAGCCGGCGACTGAACTCCTGGTGAGTCTTCAGCGCAGGCATGAGCAGGTCGTTCAGCAGTCGGCCGGTCCCGCGCAAGCCGAACTGTTGTGCGCGCAACTCGAACAAGACTTCGGCAAGATGCGCCAGATTCTCAAAGCCGTTGCCGGAGCTGGGGAGCTGACGCCCCGACTCCAGGATCACTTGGTGAGTTTTGGCGAGATGATGGCCAGCCGTATCGTGCAAGCCGCCTTCACGCATGCGGGACTGGATGCCGTGTGGGTGAACGCGCTGAATCTGATCGTCACGGACGCGGCGCATACGCAGGCCACGCCGCTGTGGGAGGAGACTGACGAGAAGCTTTGTGCGGCGCTGCTGCCTCTCGTCGCGCAAGACAAGATTCCCATGCTCGGTGGCTTCATTGGTGCGACCCTTGACGGGATCCCGACCACGCTCGGACGCGGCGGTTCCGATTTCACGGCTTCGATTGTGGGTGCCGCTGTGCAGGCCGGTCGGATCGAGATCTGGACGGATGTCGACGGCATCCTCACGACCGACCCAAAGCTCTGCGCTGAAGCCCGGCGTGTGCCGACCATGAGCTTCGAGGAAGCCGCGGATCTCGCCTACTTCGGCGCGCGCATGTTGCATCCGGCGGCGATCACTCCTGCCATGCGGAAGAACATACCGGTGTCGGTTCTGAATTCGCGAAATCCGGAAGGGAAGGGAACGGAGATCGTGGCGCATCCGCCCGACGAGTGCAGCATCAAAGCGATCACGGCAAAGAAGGGCGTCACCGTGGTGGACGTGCAAGCGGTGCGCTGGTTCGCCCCCGAACTGCTGCGCGAAATTTTCGAAGTGTTCGAGCGGCACCAGTACGGCATGGATTTTCTGTCGGCGTCGCGTGGCAGCCTGTCGTTGCTGGTGACTTCGACCGATGCTCTTCCGAAGATCGCGGAAGAGTTGAAGGGCTTGGCGACCGTGCGCTGGGAGAGCGCAAAGGCGCTGGTCTGCCTGGTAGGTGAGAAAGTGCGGCGTCAGCCCGAGATCGCAAGCCAGGTTTTCCGCGCACTTTCCGAAGTGGACCTGCGCATGTTCTGTCAGGGAGCGTCAGAACGCAACATCAGTTTCCTGGTGGACGAGGCGCAGGCAGAAGACTCTTTGCGCAAACTTCACACGCTGTTTTTCCAGTCGCGTTTCGACCGCTACTCAACCGCGAACACTACGCAGCTTATGTGCCAGGCCGGCGGTTCGTGGCAGTAAGTTCAGGACTGCGAGGGCTCCCGCACATACACCTCACCGCGCCGCGTGGATGGCGCGCATAGCAGGAGAAAGCTAGGACCGTTCCGAACCTGCGATCAGGGCGCTGTGTTGTTCAAGCCTTGGTAGATGAACATTCCGGCGATGACCAGGAACATCAGGCCCGAGGCCGCACCCAAGATCTTCACAAAGGGTGTGAGTTTATTGACCTTGGCGATGATCTCGCGTTGTTCCTCTTCCAGTGCCGACTTTGTGTCGTCGAGAAACAACTGATCGTCCTCTTGCATGGTGAGTGTGCTGCGATAGATCAGAAGCACTACCAGGACACCGGTGAGAACACCCCACAGCGTGAGCATCCAGACCAAAGGAGACATAGGCCACCTCGGTACTGATATCGAGCCGTCCCCTTGAGGGTCAGATTCCGGAATGCGAGGTGACCTGCCTCCCCGCAACCGGCTTTCGGGAAGGGCCCATGGCCGGGATTATAGCCCCATTTTTCGGGCGCGACTGGCCTTTTTACGCTTGGTTGTGATTGCGACCAAACCTGTCTGATCGGCATCTAAATGGTTGATAGTACAGATGATGCTGACCGCCTCGGGGACTTGTCGAGAGAGGATTCCCAAAGCGGGTCCGCAGACGAGGTCTGTTATAATCCGTTTTATTCGGAAGTTTTGAGCCTCAAGGAGAGTGGAATGGCAACGACAGTGACCCCGACGACAACGACTCCGGAAGTAAAGAAGGCGCCGATTACCCTGACCCCGAACGCGGTCGCGAAGGTGAAAGAGATCATGGCGCAGCAGAATCCCGTTCCCGCCGGACTGCGCGTGGGTGTTGTGGGCGGAGGATGCTCCGGCTTTTCCTACTCCATGCAGTTCGAAAACAGCGCGGGCATGATGGACAAGACGTTTGATTTCGACGGGCTGAAGGTTTACGTCGATGCGACGTCTGTCATGTATCTGAACGGCTGCGTGGTCGATTATGTCGAGACCCTGGAAGGCGCGGGCTTCAAGTTCGAGAATCCGAATGTGAAGAGCACGTGCGGCTGCGGATCGTCGTTCAGCGTGTAATTACGAATTTTGCTGGAAAGCAAGAAGCCTCATCCAATGGGATGAGGCTTTTTCATTTGCAGATATGGATGCCGTTAATGCTGTAGTCCCATGCCCGTGGTCGGGCCTGGCATTGACATTCCCGGGGGATTCATTCCGTTGTTCATGTTGTTGATGGCGGGATTGTATCCGTTGACACCGCCGTTCTGCCCGTTCATTCCCTGACTGAACGTTTGCAGCTGGGGCTGATACGGTCCAGTCAGTAAACCGCCTCGATCGTTGGTTGGATCGTAGATGAAGAGCCAATCTTTATAGTGGTTCTTCTTGTTGTAGATGCGGATGGTTTCGTCATTGCTGGCGCTGACCACACCGACCAATCCTCCCATACCACCACCCATCGTCGGTCCTTGCGACTGCGGAACTACGGGCGTGAACGGGAGCGGGGATTTGTTGTTGGGATCGCCGGTCGCAGCCACACCCGTCTGCGCTGCACCCGTCTGCGCT
>Ga0126371_10001432_pt1 | contig 20135 bp, 16 predicted proteins | sample PanSoiMetaPlot_4_FD_110145 | JGI IMG/M metagenome (GOLD analysis project Ga0126371, IMG submission 110145) | Tropical forest soil microbial communities from Panama - MetaG Plot_4 | ecosystem: Environmental > Terrestrial > Soil > Tropical forest > Bulk soil | place: Panama | collected 2016-02-17 | reverse complement strand
CGGCGATACGGCCGGACAAGCAATCATGACGGCGCTGGTGGCCGCGGTCAAAGCCACCTCGAGCATCCGCCTGCTCGCCAACATGCAGGCCGCGGCGCTCCTGATCGAGGACCTCCGGGTCGGCGGCGTTCGCGCCCGCGCGTTGGCGACCGGTGCGATGATCACGCTCCCGGCCGGCGCGGTTGTGCTGGCGACCGGCGGCATTGGGCATCTCTATGCGCTCACCACCAATCCATCGGCCGCCCAGGGCCACGGTCTGGCGATGGCAGCGCGGGCCGGCGCGATCATCGCCGATGCCGAGTTCGTTCAATTTCATCCGACCGCCATCGCGATCAATCGCGACCCCGCCCCGCTCGCCACGGAGGCGCTGCGCGGTGAGGGAGCGATCCTCGTCAATCGCGCTGGCGACCGGTTCATGCGCTCCCGCCACGCTGCTGCCGAATTGGCGCCGCGCGACATCGTCGCGCGCGGCGTGTTTGAAGAGCTCAGCGCCGGGCGCGGGGCGTTCCTCGACGCGCGGGCGGCGATCGGCGCGGCGTTTGCCGAGCGTTTCCCCACGGTCCATGCCAGCTGCAAGGCCGCCGGGATCGATCCGAGTCGCGAGCCGATCCCGATCGCCCCTGCGGCGCATTACCATATGGGTGGCGTGCGCGTCGACGCGACCGGGCGCAGCTCCCTGGCGGGACTCTGGGCGGCGGGTGAGGTGGCCTCGACCGGCGCGCACGGGGCCAACCGCTTGGCCTCAAACTCGCTGCTTGAATCCGTGGTGTATGCGGCGCGGGTTGCGGCTGACATTGCCGGCTCGTCATCGCGGCGGCCGCGGGGGCCGCGGCGGTCGACAACGGACGAACCAGAGCCAGGCGGTCGTTTTGGCTCCTCACCCCGTGAGCGCGACCTGCGCACCTTGATGTCGGCCCATGTCGGCGTGGTGCGTAACCGCGACGGGCTCGCGCACGCGCTCCGCCACATCACCGCGATCGAACGCCACGCGCGTTCCCCGGCGATGCGCAACATGGCGATCGCGGCGCTCCTGGTCGCCGCGGCCGCCTACCGTCGGCAAGAAAGCCGGGGCGCCCATTTCCGTGCAGACTATCCGCAAACCGATCCCACGCAGGCGACACGCCACACGCTCACCTATGCCCAGGCCGTGAGCATCGCGGTCGACGCGGCGGCTCGCCAAGCGCTCGCGGTGGCATCATGATGTGCCCTCCCCCGCCTCATTACCCGTGGCTATCCAGATGACGACGTCACTCCTTGCTCCGAATACGGGGCTCTCCCCGTTTGAACTCGAGGCCTGCGTGAGTCGGGCTTTGGCCGAGGATCTGGGTCGGGCCGGCGATGTGACATCGGTCGCCACGATCCCCGAATCGTCGCAGGCGCGCGCGCAGGTGGTTGCTCGTCAGGGCGGCGTCGTTGCCGGGCTCGCGCTTGCGGAGGCGGCGTTTCGCAAACTGGCCCCTGACATCGAGATCCGGGGCGCCGTCCACGACGGCGCAAAGGTGCAAACGGGTCAGGTCCTCATGCACGTCGCCGGACCGGCACGCCCGATCCTGGGGGCCGAGCGGGTGGCGCTCAACTTCGTGGGGCGTCTCTCCGGCGTGGCAACGGCGACCGCCGCCTTCGTCGAGCGCATCGCCCACACCGCCGCCCGTATGACTTGCACGCGCAAGACAACGCCGGGTCTGCGGGCCTTGGAAAAATACGCCGTCCGCTGCGGCGGCGGCTTTAATCACCGCTTCGGGCTCGATGACGCCATGCTGATCAAGGACAACCACATCGCGGTCGCAGGCGGCGTCCGCGCGGCGTTGGCGCGGGCGCGGAATGTGGCCGGCCATCTCGTCAAGATCGAGATTGAAGTCGATACCCTTGAGGCGCTCCGCGAAGTGCTCGCGGCCGGCGGGGCCGATGTGGTGCTGCTCGACAACATGGATGTGGCCACCCTGGGTCGCGCGGTGACGATCACGGCCGGACGCCTCCTCACCGAGGCCTCGGGTGGGGTCACACTCGACACGGTCGCGGCCATTGCCGAGACCGGCGTCGACTATATTTCGTCGGGGTGGATGACGCACTCGGCGCCGCAGCTCGATGTGGCGCTCGATATCGCCGCCTAGCTCCGCGTGTTTGCGGCGTTACTCCACCACACGGATCACCGCCTCGATCTCCACCGTAATGCCGCCAGGTAGCGACCCCATCCCGACAGCGGAGCGTGCATGGGTGCCGCGATCGCCCAAAACGGCCACGAAGAGATCGGAGCACCCATTAATGACCTGGGGTTGGTCGCCGAATTCCGGTATCCCGTTGACCATTCCCAAAACCTTGAGCACCTCGATCTTGTCGAGATCGCCGACGGCGCGCTTGGCAGCGGCGAGCAGTCCGAGGCCGACAAGCTTCGCGTGTTCATAGGCCTGCGCCACCGTAACGTCGCGGCCGACCTTGCCGGTGAGCAAGGTGCCGTCCGCTCCCCGGGGCCCCTGCCCCGACAAGTAGATCACGTGCCCATCGCGTTTGAAGGGAACATAGTTGGCAACGGGTTTTGGCACATCTGGAAGCGTCAGCCCAAGCTCTGCGAGTTTCTGTTCGGCCTTCATTTGATGTTCGGCGCCAATCGAGTTGCCGCAGGGCGGCCAGCGCCGCCTCCCTGATTTATGGGGTTGCGGGACGAGACAAATCTAGACTTTTGGCGAACAGCGGGGGTGTCATCGCCATTCCAGCGTCGACTGTCAAACCAACGTGGAAAGGTTCCTGCATCGCCTCTAGACCCTTCGGATCCAGCCATGATGGTCATGATGGTTAAGCCGGTGCGCGGGCAGCGCCTCTGTCAAATGACCGGACATGTTCGCTGCAAGCCCGTTGGGGTTACTCCTCGCCGGCGAGCCGGGTCGCAAAATACCCGACCGTCTTGGTATAGACTTCAGACGCGTTCCATTTAAGCAAAACGGCGAAATTGCCGGAACCTTCCGTCCAGGGCTGGCCGCGCTGCCAGCCATAACCTTTGAGATAGTTTGCTGTCGAGGCGAGCGCGTCGGTGGCATTGCGGATGAGATCGCGCCGGCCGTCGCCATCGAAGTCGACGGCATACTTGACATACGAGGAAGGCAAAAATTGCGTCTGCCCCAGCTCACCCGCCCACGCCCCACGCATTTCGTTTGGCGACAAGTCGCCGCGATCGACGATTCGCAAAGCGTCGAGCAATTCCTCTTGGAACTTCTCAGATCGCCGGCAATCGAAAGCCAGCGTTGCCAACGACCGAATGGTCGGGAAGTGGCCCTGATTGACGCCGAAATCTGTTTCGAGACCCCAAATTGCGACCAGGACCGGCCCCGGGACGCCATAGCGTTCCTCGATGCGACTGAGGATCGACCCGTATCGTTTGAGCATATTGCCGCCCTTTCGCAGGCGATCGGCATTGACCATTCGCCCCGAAAATTGCTCGAAGCTTTGATGGAAGACGCCCTGGGCATGGTCACGGGAGATGATACTGGGATCGTAGGTGACCCCATTGAGCGCCGAGGCGATGGTTCGCGCGGAAATTCCCTGTCCGGCCGCCTGCTGCTTGAAGCCCTCAAGCCAGCTCTCGAAAGTGCCGGTGTGACACTCCGCCGCAAGCGCCGGACCCGATAGCAACGCACAGGCCAGCCAGACGCTCAACGTCGTTCGCACACATACCATCGATACCTCCTGTGTCGACGCTCGATCGGGAAGCGGGTCCTCCCTGACGCCAAGACGGCTTTCACCCAGGCCAGTTTCACCTCGGCTGCAAGTCATGGGCCCGGTTGTCCACAGACCCGACCGGGGAGTTGTCAGCTCTCGGCCTCTTGGCGCGCGTTCATGTCTGGGTCATGACGCAACACGGCGGCAAGACCCCCAAGGTCAAAACCTTTTGGGTGTGCCGATCAAGCCCATTGCTAGAAATGTCGTGCGGCCCCATGGGATCGGCCGTCAGGCGCGCGGCGGCGCTATTTTCCGATCACCGGCCCGTCCCATCCGAACCGATAATTCAGGCCGGCCCGGACCATGTTGTCGTAAGTATGGCCGTTCGCCGTGAAGGTAACGCCCGGCACCGAAACGGTCTGCGAGACGTCGTCGGGTTTCAGGTAAAGATACTCCAGTTTCCACGTCCAATCCCCGGTGAGCGCCGCCTCGACCCCGACGCCGAGAGCCCACCCGAGCTTGGTATCCAAGAACGTGAAAGGCACGGCTGTGGAAGCGGCCCCGGCCGTAAATGAGGTCGCGGTGCCGTTGTCTTTCAGTTGGCCGTACGCCAGGCCGCCGGTGGTGTAGAGCAGCCAGCCGTTGGTGGGCGTGAAACCCACGCGGGCACGCAGCGTCCCGAACCACGGCAACTTGTCCGCAAAGGTTTGGGTGAGCAGCCCGCAGGGGGCAGCCCCACAACCCAACGTGGACGTGTGGCTGCCCATTTGACCGGATCCCTGAATATCGGTCTCAAGGCCGAACACCCAGTTTCCGCTCTGCAGATTATAGCCCGCCTGAAAGCCGCCAATGATGCCGCTGAACACACTCGAGTCGCTCCCTATCGGGAACCCGTCGAGGGTGTAGTCATTGGTCTGCTTGCCCCACCCGAAACCGACATTGCCCCCGACATAGAGGCCCGTCCAATTGTAGACCGGGGCCGTGATGGGCGCCTTGTAGGTTGGGGCATGCGATAAGTCAGCCGCACTCGCGGCTTGCACCACGAGCATCAAGACCGCAAAGCCCCGCAGCTGCAGCCTAGTCACTGGGCTGAACCCCTCGTCCTTATCGGCGAGCCTAGCATCCAGGGGTTGGTTTGGCTGTTGCAGACCAGACACAGACTTTAAGTTTTCGACGGGCCTTTCGCCCGCGGCCGCATAGGAGGCGCGCGGGTGCTGGTCTGCCCTGCAGCCCCTACGTCAAGAGGCGACGGAGCAGGGCCGTGCCAAGGCTCACGCGGCGGACGCGCAGGCGCAAATGACCCTAGAAGCTCAATCCGTCGCGGATCACCTTCCAGCGCCCGTTCTGCACCTGCTGGACCTGAGTCACGGTGCTCGCCAGGTGATTGGTCGGCGAAAACTTGACCGGGGGCGAACCGAAGATATCGCGAAATTCCCGCCCGGATTCCAAGGAGGCCAGGAACCCTTGCCCGGTCAAGTCCTTGCCGGCTGCGGCGGCGTAAAAGGCGAAGGTCTCGATGGCGTTATATCCGATGATCGCCTGGGTATTGGCGTCAACGCCGAAGCCTTTCTTGTAGGTGGCAAGCCAATCCTTCACCTTCCCGGTGGCGGTATCTTCGTAGGGTATTTCGAATCCACTCGCGGCATAGAGGCCTTCGACCGCGTCTTTACCCAACAGCGGGACTTCGAGGACGTTGGTGGGGGTGGCGCCGAGAAAATCGACGTTCCAACCCAGCTTTTTGGCCTCGGTCATCGCCCCGATGGTCTCCCGGATCACGGTTCCGAGAACGACCAGGTCGCAGCCATCGGCTTTCATGCGCGCAATCTGGGCGCTGAAATCAGTGGCGCCGCGCTTGTAGCTGGTGATCGAGGCCGGCTTGATCGCCATCGCCGTCAGTTGCGCGCTAAAGCCGTCGAGCACGTTCTTTCCGTACTCGTCATCCTGATGCATGAGGCACGGCTTTTGGGGGTGCTTCAACTCGACCAGATATTTGACCGCGGCCCGCGTGGATTCCACGTAAGGCAACAGGTTGTTGAACTTGAGCCGTTCCTGGGGCTTGTTGGGATCGAATTTGAAGGTGAACTGCGCGGCGGTCAGCGGGAAGAGTTGGGTCACGCCGGCGTCAAGCACGATATCTTGCGCGGCGAGCACGGTGGGCGAACCCATGGCACCGATCATCGAGAAGACCTGATCTTTCTCGATCAGCTTCTGGGTCGCCAGCACGGCCCGCTTGGGGTCGTAACCGCTGTCTTCAACGATCAATTTCAATTTGCGGCCCTCGACGCCGCCGTGGTCATTGATCGCGTCGACCGCCAATTTCATGCCGTTGGCGACAGAAACGCCCCACCCCTTGATCGGTCCACTGAGGTCCTGATGGGTGCCGATCACGATCTCGGTGGGGCTGACGCCCTGGTTGGTGACCTTGGTCTGCGCGCCGGCGGCGCCCGCGCCGAGCACCACGACGGCAAGCGCCAGTGTTATTTGTTTGAACTGCATGCATTCCTCCTTGGGTCCTTGACCAGGGCACGGTCCTCCCGGCTGTCGGTTTTCCTGGCGACTAAGCTTGCGCGCTCAAGGCTAATCGCACCCTGCCGCCGATGCGCGTAACTTAACCCGCCGCAGCGATGGTGTACATCGCTTCGATCTCTTTGCGATATTTCTCATTGACGAATTTCCGCTTGAGTTTCATCGTCGGGGTTAGCTCTGCATCCTCTGGTGTCAGTTGTTGCTCGATCAGATGGAAACGCTTGATCGTTTCTACCCGAGCAAAATTGCCGTTAACCTGTTCGATCTCGGTCCAAATCAGATCGCGAACTTCCCTGGTCCGACACAGGCTCGCATAGTTGGTGTACGCCACCGCATGATCCTGGGCGAATTTCTCGACATTCTCCTGATCGATCATCACCAGGCAGGTCAGATAGGGCCGACGATCGCCGACCACGACCGCGTCCGAGATGTAGGGCGAGAATTTTAGCTGGTTCTCGATCTCCGAAGGAGTGATATTCTTGCCGCCGGCCGTAATAATGATGTCCTTCATTCGGTCGGTGATGCGCAGATAACCCTCATTGTCGATCAATCCCACGTCGCCGGTGTGCAGCCAGCCGTCGGGGTCGACAGTCTGCGTGGTCTTTTCGGGTTGATTGAGATAGCCCATGAAGACGAAGTCGCCCCGGATCAGGATCTCACCTTCAGGCGATACCCGCACCTCTCCATAGGGCACGGCCTTGCCGACCGTCCCAAGCTTGATGGCGTGCGCGGGCATCACCGTGGCGATCCCGGTATTCTCGGTCTGGCCATAAACCTCGTACATGTTCATCCCGAGCGCGAGATACCAGCGGATGAGGTCCGGAGCGATCGGTGCCGCACCCGTGAACAGCCAGCGACAACGATCGATTCCCATGGTGATGCGAATGTTGCGCAGCACCAGCCAATAGGCGATGGCAAACCCCAAGCGCTCCGCAACGGTGGGGTGGCGACGGGCCAGTCGCGCGTCGGCGATACGATACCCGGCCGCGATCGCCAGCGCGTAGGCCCAACGCTCAAGCCCGGTGGCGTCTTTGAGCGCGATCATGATGGTCGAGTATAATCGCTCCCACACCCGCGGCACGGCGCCAAACAACATCGGCTGCAGTTCGCGGATGTTCTCCGGAACCGTCTGCGGATTCTCGGCGAAATTCGAGATGACGCCGGTGGCGATCGAGTAATAGGCGCCCGCGACGCGCTCGGCGACGTGGCACATCGGCAGAAACGCCAAGCGCTCGTCGGCTTGGCGATAGCTGAGCACCTCGTTCGCATGCCGCATCTGGGTGACGATGTTGCGGTGGCTGAGCATTGCGCCTTTCGGCGGCCCGGTGGTTCCCGAGGTGTACACCAAGATGGCCAAATCCTCTGGGCTGCGCGCCTTAATCATGGTGTCCCACAGCCGCTCGCGACCGCGCCGATGGGCTCGGCCGAGGCCCAAGAATTCCGTCAGCGAGACACACATGGGATCGCGGAAGCTGTCGAGCCCCTGCATGTCGAAGATAACGATCTGCATTAACGTCGGGCATCGGCTGCGGACCTCGAGCGCCTTGTCGAGCTGCTCGTCGTCCTCCACGAACAGCACACGGGTTCGTGAATCGTTGATCAGATACTCCACCTGTTCGACCGAATCGGTGGGGTAGATGCCGGAAGCGACCCCTCCGGCGCACAGAATGCCCATGTCGGCATAGTTCCATTCCGGAACCGTGTTGGCGAGCACCGAGGCGACCTCGCCGGGTCGGAAGCCAATCGCGTCGAGCGCGTAGGCGATCTCTCGCGCGCGCTCGAGCCAGTCGTTCCAGGTGATGGTTTTCCAGATGCCCAACGTCTTCTCGCGCATCGCCGGCGCCCCGCCGCGGGTTTCAACCGCGAGCAGGAAGCTCGTTGGAAGGGTATCCGCAACGGTGAGAATGGCCGGCTTTGCCATGGTGCCGTTTGCTCCTCAACGCCAGGTCTTGCGTTTCTTCCAACGGCGTTCGCCGCGCGCGCCCAGTTCCTTGCCACCAAGATAGAATTCCTGAATGTCTTGGCTGCGCGCCAATCGCTCACAGGTGTCGGCCATGACGATGCGACCGACCTCCAGCACGTAGCCATAGCGGGCGCTTTCAAGGGCAATTTTTGCGTTCTGCTCCACCAGCAGAATGGCGATACCCTGTTCGGTATTGAGCCGTCTGATGATTGCGAAGATTTCCTTGACCAGCACTGGTGCCAGTCCGAGCGAGGGTTCGTCGAGTAGCAACAGCTTTGGCCGGTTCATCAAGGCGCGACTGATGGCGAGCATTTGCTGTTCGCCGCCGGACAAAAGTCCGGCGAGTTGGTCGCGCCGCGATTGGAGGCGGGGAAAATAGCCGTAGATCCGCTCCAGATCTTGGCGTACCTCATCGCGATTGCGCCGGGAGAACGCGCCCATCATCAAGTTTTCGCGCACCGTGAGAAACGGAAAGACTTCGCGTCCTTCCGGCACATGGCTGATGCCCATGCGCACGATGCGATCCGGATCCATGCCTTGGATTTGTCGACCTTCGAAGTCGACGTGCCCCTTGAGCGGGTCGAGGACCCCGGAAACGGTTTTCAAGATTGTGGTCTTGCCAGCGCCGTTGGCGCCAAGCACCGTGACGATCTCACCCGGTGGCACGTCAAGGTTGACGCCGCGCACGGCCATGATTGGCCCGTAATAGGTCTCCAGGTTCCGCACTGCGAGCATCGATCCGGGTTCGTGCATCAAGGCCCTTCAGGCTCCCAGATAGGCGGCGATCACGTCAGGGTGCGCGGCCACCTCGCGCGGCGCGCCAAGCGCCACGACCCGACCGTAATTGAGCGCGACCACCCGGTCCGAGACCCGGTTGACGAGCGACATGTCATGTTCGACCATGAGCACAGTGATGCCAAGCACGTTTCTGATGTCAGTGATCCAATAGGCCATGTCTTCGGTCTCCTCGACGTTGAGGCCGGAAGACGGCTCATCGAGCAACAGCAGTCGCGGCTCGGTGCACAACGCGCGGGCAAGCTCACAAACCTTGCGCACGCCGTAGGGAAGCCCCGCAATCAGCTGATCGCGATACTTTTGCAGTTCAAGAAAGTCGATGATTTCCTCAACGCGGTGTCGATGTTCGTACTCGGCTCGACGCACCTTCGGCAGGAACAGGACCTCTTCCCAAACCCGCGTGGTCGAATATTGGTGTCGGCCGGCCAACAGATTGGCGAGGACGGTGGTGTTCTCGAACAGCTCGATATTCTGAAACGTCCTGGCGATACCCAATCGGGAAATCTCGTGCGGAGGTACCTCGGTGATATCGGCGTCTTCGAAATAGATGCGTCCGGCACTCGGTCGATAAAACCGAGATATCATGTTGAAAATCGACGTCTTACCGGCCCCATTCGGGCCGATCATGGTGAACACCTCGCCCTGCCGTACCTCGAAGCTCACTTGATCCACCGCGGTCAAACCTCCGAACCGCAGTCCGAGGTTCTCAACCCTCAGGCAGCTCACCGGTTGCGCTCCGATTTGACGTAGGTCTTCTGCCGCCGGAACGTTGCCTTCTTGTAGAGCGGAAACAACTGGAAATAGTGCTGCATTTTCAGCCACCGCCCGTAAAGCCCATAGGGCTCGAAGATAATGAACAGCATGATGATGATGCCGTAGATTGCGCCCTTGAGTCCGGCAGCGCCGCCCAACCTGGCCAGCGTCTCCTCGATCGCGCTTGCGTCGCTCCCCGACGCTCCTACTGCGCGGGCGAGCCCTGCGACCATCGGTGGGAAGTCGTCTTTCAACAGCGTCAAGCATGGATCGACCATGACGACGAAGATCGAGCCAAGCACGGCGCCGTGCAGACTGCCTATCCCACCGATGATGATAACGATGATGAACTCGAGCGACAGCAAGAGCGTGAACATTTCCGGACTGATGAATGACAGCTTGTGGGCGTAGAGACATCCGGCGAGCCCGGTCATCCCAGCGCTAATCGAGAACGCCATCACCTTGTAGACCGCCAGGTTGATGCCCAGGCTCTTGGCGGCGGTCTCGCTGTCGCGTATCGCCACGAAGGCGCGTCCGGTCGGGGCCCGTAGAATGTTAAGTGCCGCAAGCATGACAACGATCAGCAGGCCAAAGCACAGATAGTAGAATGCGGCGCCGTCACGGCTGATGGTAAAGCCAAGCAGGTCGAGCGCCTTGATCCGCATCCCCTCGTTGCCGTTGGTCACGCTCTCCCAGCGCGCCGCCACCTCCTCGACGATGAACCCGAACGCGATGGTGGCGATCACCAGATAAATGCCGCTTAGCCGCAGCGCCGGCGCGCCCACAAGCGCTCCGACGGCGCCGCTCAGGAGGACGCAGAGCGGCAGATAGACCAGGAACGGCACCCCGAGGCGCTGCATGTAACCGGCCGTATAGGCGCCAATTGCCAAGAACGCCGCATGACCTAGCGACACCTGACCCGTGAATCCGGCGAGGATCAACAAGCCAACCCCGACGATGGAATAGATGAAGACGAAAACAATCTGGCTTTGCAAATAGGAACCGACGGTGAAGGGCAGCAGCATCACCACGAGCAGCAGCGCCCCGTATGAAAACCAATAGCCCCGGTGCTTGAGTAGACGGATGTCTTGGTCGTAGTCGGTCTTGAAAATCGCCCGCATCAGCACTCACACTCTTTTGCGTATGTTCAGACCGAACAGCCCTTCGGGCCGTAGCATCAGCACCGCGAGCAGGAGAATGTAGGCAGCGACATCCTTAAATCCTTCCGGCAAATAGAAACCTGACAGCGTTTCGGCGACGCCGATAACGATGCCGCCGACCAGCGCCCCGGGGATGCTGCCGAATCCGCCGAGGACCGCCGCCGGAAACGCTTTGAGCCCCAGAAAGCCGACATTGGTATGAATGAAGGCGATCGGCGCGAGCAGCACACCGGCAAACCCCGCCACCCCGGCGCTGATCGCCCAGATCAGGGAGAAGACGCGTTTAACCGGGATGCCCATGTAATAGGCGCCGAGCATGTTTTGCGAGGTCGCCTGCATCGCGACGCCCATGCGGGTTTTTTTGAAATAGACCCACAGCGCGATGCACAGGCCGATCGTGGCGACGATAACCGACAACTTGTCGTAGGCCAGCACCAACGCCCCGATGCGCACCACCCCGGTCGAGAACGGCGTGTCGATCCGAAGATCGTCGGTGCCCCAGATCATGCCGGCAATCGAACGCAGCGCCAAACCCAATCCGATGGTCGCCATGACGATGGCAAACTGCGGATACCCGAGGATTGGGCGCACCACGATGCGCTCGACCAAGCTTCCGAAGGCTGCCATCGTTATAACTGCCAGCGCGGCGCCCAGCCAGTAATCGCAGCCAAGTTGTTCGATAAACGAATACGCGACGAATCCGCCCAGCATCATCAAATCACCTTGGGCGAAATTGACCACTTCAGTGGCTTTGTAGATTAACACGAAGCCCAAGGCGATCAGGCCATAGACGCAGCCAAGCGCAACCCCACCGACCAGCTGCTGAATTAAATCCAGCATGCCCAGCGTTCCCTCTGACACAGAGCCTCGAGCGACCCTTCTTGTTGCTTGTAGGCGAGCATAGGCGTGGTGCACGCCATGCTCAAGGTGGCGCCGCCCTAAGGGCTCGGATGGCGGGATGGCGCCCTTTGATCTTGGCCGGCGCCTCGCGCTAGGTCAGAATGGACTCAGCGCTGGCTCGAAACGAGGTCGTTATGCTGCTTGCGGACACGCCTTTTCTACGCATCCAGGCCGACGTGGAGCCGATCTTGGATCTAGGCCGCACGCCGTATGGTGAACGCCGAGTTGTCGCCATTCGCGCCGGCCGCTTCGAGGGACCGCGCCTGCAAGGCCGTATCGTTCCCGGCGGAGCCGACTGGCAGATCCTCCGCACCGACGGCGTTGCCGATTTGCGCGCGCGCTATACCCTTGAGACCGACGAAGGCGAACTCATCCTCGTGCGCAGCGATGGGCTTCGCCATGGCCCACCCGATGTGATCGCGCGGTTGGCTCGCGGGGAAAGCGTGGACCCATCACTTTATTATTTTCGCACGATCCTGCGTTTTGAGACGGCAAGCCAGAAGCTCGCTTGGCTCAACCGCATTCTCACCGTGGGGCGGGGCCGCCGCGACGTCGATGCGGTGCGCCTCGACGTCTTTGAGGTGCTTTAGCCGCCACCGACGAACGCAACGCGTGAGGGCGAAGGCGCCGCAAACCCTCTGGGGTTGGCGGCGACCGCACGCTTAAAGACCGCCGTGGCGCTATCTGGCCCGCGCCAGGCACCTCTCCTCTCAAACGGCGCGAAAAGCCCCGGCCCAATGAAACCGACCGGATAGACGCCGGTTGTCGAGGTGGCGGACGGTTGGAGCACGCGACTTTTAGGATGGTCGCCCCGACTGATCATGGCAGCGCGCCGCGGCAGGGGAATGCAACGGCGGCCGTTTCGAGGGAACCGAACCGATCCGGGCGATCGGGCATCGGAGAGCCGGACACCGCGAAGTTAATAAGCCGTCTTCGCTTCGGTGCGAATTACGATAGCTTAGACTAGCGGCGTTGCCGCTCAGTCTCTAGGTTTCAGGCCGGACGAGGTGCCCCGGCCACGAGGCGGTCGGGGCGAGTCAATTTTCGGGCGACGATCCCTCGCAACGCCCATGGGTCGTTTTGAGAACCGCGGAGCGCGGAAAGGGAGCTTTGGGATGTCATCGTTAAGCGGCCGCAAGGTTTCATTCGCCGCGCAGCCGAAGGCGGAAGATTACGACTATGATCTTGATCGAGCGCTCACCTCGGTGATGGGACTTCACGCCTTCGTGCCCCAGGACGCCTTCACGGCGGAAAATCTCGGCACCGAGCGTGCCGGCAACGCCGTCCTGATCCGCGACTCCGGCGTGGTCCTGACCATTAGCTATTTGATCACCGAAGCCGAGACCGTGTGGCTCAGCCCGGCGGAGGGTCCCGCGGTTCCCGGCTACGTCCTCGCTTTCGACCAGGAAACCGGCTTTGGGCTGGTGCAGGCACTGGCGCGACTGAATCTGCCTGCCCTACCTCTGGGACATTCGAGCGCCGCGCGGGTGGGCGATCGCGTCGTGGTCGGCGGCGCCGGCGGCCGGCAACATTCGGTCGCGGCCCATATTGCGGCCCGCCAGGAGTTTGCCGGGTACTGGGAATACGTTCTTGACGACGCGATCTTCACGCTCCCCTCGCATCCCAATTGGGGGGGCACGGCGTTGATCGGCCCGGCTGGCGAGCTTTTGGGAATCGGCTCATTGCAGCTCCAGCACGCGAGCGCGTCAGGGGCGGACGAGCATCTCAACATGGTGGTGCCGATCGATCTGCTTAAGCCCGTGCTCGACGATCTGATGACGATCGGTCGCCCCAACCGCCCGCCGCGGCCCTGGCTCGGCCTGTTTGCCACCGAAATGGAAGACCGGATCGTTATCGTCGGCGTCGCCAATGGCGGACCGGCGCAACGAGCCAACCTCCAGACCGGAGACATCGTGCTCGCGGTCGCGGGCGAGGAGGTCAGCGACCTTGCCGGTCTGTTCCGCCGCATCTGGTCGCTCGGCCAGGCTGGCGTCGAGGTCCCGCTATTGGTCTACCGCGAGGGCCGTACCATCACGCTGCGGGTGCGCTCCGCCGATCGCAACCGGTTTCTCAAGAGCCCGAGCCTACACTGAGGCGCGCCGCCAAGTGGCTGATGGTCAAGCTTCAACGGGGCCCGTGTATTGCTCGTCGGTGACCTTTTCGAGCCACACGACGTGCTCACCGTTGAGGTGCTCCTGAAGGGCGATATGGACCATCGCGGTCGTTGGTCCCGCGCCGTGCCAATGCTTCTCGCCCGGATCGATCCAGATGGTGTCGCCGGGACGAATCTCTCGGACCGGCCCGCCCCAACTCTGAAAACGACCCGCGCCGGTAATGACGTGGAGAGTCTGGCCAAGCGGGTGGGTGTGCCATGCGGTTCGAGCGCCGGGCTCAAAGCTTACGCGCGCGCCGCGGAGTCGAGCCGGTGACGGGGCCTCAATGAGGGGATCCTGCCAGACCGTCCCAGTAAAGGAGTCAGGGGCACCACGGCGCGTCGGCACCGATCCGGACCGAATGAGTTTCATGATATCTGCTCCTTGGCGGCCTCAAAGAGCGCGCTTTGGCGCCCATGCGCGGCTGCCGGGTGGGCCCGCCTGACGGCACCGCGACCTGCTCCTAGCACACGCCCGAGGGTCGGGAGAAGACGCGAGGGCAGCCGTGCCAACCGCCCACGCGGCGGCCGTGCCAGGGCCGGCCCCGCCGCCGCGGCACGATGAGGTCAACGCGGGCGCCGCCACCAACCGGCGGAGGTCAGGGGCCCGGTGCGCCGCCACCGGGCGAAGACCAGGTGCACCCGGCAAACGGCGACGAGGCCTTCAACCTATCAGGGCCAGGCGGAAGACTTTCAGGCTCCCATCCTGTCGCACCCGGGCGACGAAGGCTATCGCCGCGGGCCATCACCCCCCGGCGGCCGCCACCCGATCGGCCTCGTGTCATCGTATGGCGGCTTGTCACAAGGGATTGCGGCTGAAGAGCCGAGATTTTGCCGAACAAACACCCTTTGACCACTTTTTCAACTCCGACCATTGGCCGTCAACTTGCTTCATGGTTCGCCGAAATTCTCAACGCAGTCGACAATTGAACAAAGCTAAGGCGATGAAGGTGCTCATTTGCTTCGCCGAAAGCTCGCTCAAAGAAATCTGGGCGCACCGCTTTGCAATGCAAGTTGCAGCCGGTTCCACGTAAAATGCAAGCGCGAGGGAGCGAATTCATGGCGGCGAAGCGGCTCAATCTCACATCCTCGACAAGCCAGGATCATCACTGTCATTTTTTGATGAAGAGCAACAAATGGAAGGATGCTTCAAAAAAGAACGGCTACCGCGTAGAGGAGAGACCGTCTCTGCAGTTTTAAGCAGTCTGGGCGACATGGCTGTGCTGACAGGCATTACCCGGAATGCAGCGCGTAGCGCCAACTCTGTTTACCATGACGGCTTGCAGCTATTTTGCAAACTCGGCCATCACTCAATCCCGACGCCGCGGCGCGCCGAGGATCTTTTCCCCGGAGTTGCATACTTTGAACTCAGGCCGCCGAGCGCGCGCCACCGCGCGGCCTCAATCACAATACCAAAGGCGATCAACGAAACATCCGAGCCGTCATCAACGCCACGCTCATGGTCTTTCACCAAGAGCTTCACGACGCGCGCTCACGGTACCCTCCGCTGTGATTTGATCGACAAGGGTCAAAGCGCGATCCGCAACGGTGACCTCACAGTGAAGACGCGAACACATCGTTGACACAATTTCGCCTGCACTCGCGGGTTGGTGATGGGGGATTGAGCGTTCGCAGGCTTGGCCAACAGTTGCCTCCCCGCTCACGACCCATTATGGTGCGATCCGCCGATACGGAATGCTTGCAAGTCTCCCTTGATATCCAGGCGAAGACATATCGAGGGCGCAACCCACCTGACTTTGGATGATGGCTCAACCATACCGGCGGCGGCGACCTAGTGATCCGGGGTCAGGTCCGCGGCCTACTACTTTGTTCACCAGAGCTATATTCTCAGGAACACCCTGAAGGGGATCCCGCGAGAAAACATGCAAAAACCCTGGCATCAAACGATGGACGCTGCGAGCTTGAAAGCAACGGCTCAAACAGAAGGCGCTACCAAACCGACCCGATCCATCACGTCGTCTCCGTAGAGTGTGGCTCAGCGTGATGTGCAAATGGCGAAGAATTTCATGGCTTCATCCAATCCGGATGACGTGTTTGCTCCGTTGCTCGGGGCATCGCTTGAGCCGTGCCTCTGGTACCCGGAACGTTTGGTATGGCCAAACTCCTGGGCCGCCCACATCCCTTTCGCATTTTGGCTGATCAACGCGCTGCGACCCCGGCTAGTCGTCGAGCTGGGGGTGCATACCGGAAACTCCTACGCGGCTTTCTGCCAAGGCGTGCAGCGTACAGGCCTTCCAACGCGCTGCTTCGGCGTCGACACCTGGACGGGCGATCCGCACGCGGGCTTTTACGGCGAGGATGTCTACACCGAGATCGCCGCCTGGCATGACGCGCACTACGCGCAGTTCTCGCGGCTGATGCGTTCCACTTTTGATGAGGCAATTGGCAAATTCTCACCTGCCACGATTGATCTCCTCCATATTGATGGGCTGCACACCTACGAGGTTGTTCGACACGATTTCGAGACTTGGCGATCACGCCTGTCTTCCCAAGCTATAGTGCTGTTCCACGACACTAACGTGCGCGAACGCGATTTTGGTGTGTGGCGCCTGTGGGAAGAGCTATCCGCTCGGCATCCCTCCTTCGAGTTCATTCATGGTCACGGCCTGGGCGTATTGGGCGTGGGTGCTGATCTGCCTGCGACCGTGAGGCCGCTGTTTGCGGTCGCGCAAGGTAGCGTACAACTTAGACGCACTCGCGAGTTCTTTGAACGGCTCGGCAATCCTCTGATGAACGAGCTTTTGCTCGGCGTCGTCCAAACAGAGCTGGACAGCGCTCGCGCGGAACTATCCGGCGTCTATGCCTGGCGCGCTGCGGTGTCGGCAGACGTCGATGCGGCTCTCGCTCGCGAAGCGCAGGCGCATCGGCACGCGGCGCTTGCGGTGAACGACGCCGCGGACGCGCGGCGGCACGCGGCGCTTGCCGTGAACGACGCCGCGGACGCGCGGCGATGCGTCGCGCTTGCGACAAACGATGCTGCGGAGGCGCGCGCCGCCCAGGCTCGGACGCAGGCACAACTCGCCGCCGTTCTCGGCTCTACAACGTGGCGAGCGGCCAGGCCGCTGCGCCATATCTTCGAAAACAGGCCTATCCTGCGGCGCGCCTTGCGACGTTGCGCCAAGTTCGCATGGTGGACCGTCACGCTGCAGCTGCCGGGCCGCTTCGCAGCCCACCTCAAAAGATCTGACAGATCAGAGTTTTCTGACAGACCAGAGCTTTCTAGGTCTGTACTCGCCCCAGTGAGTGCACCTCAAACTGATACAAGTTTTCATGTAACAACCTCCGCCGAGGTCGAAGTCTGTGAAAAAGCCCGATTCACTGAAGAGGCGCGGGCGGAGCTACGTGCCTTTCTGGCGACGAGCCACGAGTTGGTCAGCTCCGTTCCAGAAACTCCCGACATCTCTGTTGTCGTGGTCCTATGGAACCAGGCGCACCTGACCTTATGCTGCTTGCAAAGGCTGCTCAGTCAACGTGGCCCCTCGATGGAAATCATCCTCGTCGACAACGCTTCCAGCGACGAGACAACGACCCTGTTGTCTCGGCTGAAGGGCCCTCGGGTGCTGCGTTGTAAGACCAATGAAGGTTTTGTGCTGGGCTGCAATCGGGGTGCCAAGGCAGCGCGGGGGCGCGCGCTATTGTTGCTTAACAGTGATGCATTCGTTCGGCCCGGCGCGCTTGCTGCCGCTCTGGCTACTCTAGACTCGGTTCCGGACGCTGGGGCGGTGGGTGGGAAGTTGGTTCTGCCGACCGGACGGCTACAAGAAGCGGGCAGTATCATCTGGTCTGACGGCAGTACCGTGGGTTATGGACGGGGCCTAGATCCGAGCGCGAGCGAGGTGATGTTTCGTCGCGAGGTTGACTACTGCTCGGGCGCATTTCTGATGACGCCGCGCGCCTTGTGGGAGCGCCTCAATGGCTTCGACGAAGTCTATTCCCCCGCCTATTATGAAGAGGCCGACTATTGTATGCGGCTGCGTGAAGCAGGTTACCGCGTCGTGTACGAACCCGCTGCCGTCGTGGACCACTATGAGTTCGGCAGCGAGTCGAAGCAGGGCGATGCTGCCCTAGCCTCGCGGCGGAATCGAAAGATCTTTCGCGAGCGGCACGCCGAAACTCTCCGTTCGGCACACCTGCCTCCAGCTGAAACCAATATACTTGCTGGACGTGCGTGCCGGGCCCGCAAGCATCTGCTCATGATTGACAATGAAGTACCATTTGGCTCACTTGGTTCCGGCTATCCCCGTGCGAGGGAGCTGTTGGCGGCTGCGGTGGCGTTGGGCTGGTCGGCGACGTTCTTTCCCCTCCACCGCCTTGAAGTCGACTGGGGTGCTGCAGGCCGGGAGATTCCGCGAGACGTTGAGATTATTGTCGGCCGCGGTGCCTCACGGCTCGCCGAATTCCTGCAAGATAGGCAAGGCCACTATGATCTTGTGATCGTCAGCCGGCCGGACAACATGAAGCTAGTACGCGAAGCCTTGCGTCATCGTCCACACCTGCTCGATGGTTCAAGATTGATATATGATGCTGAAGCCATCTTTGCGAACCGCGAGATTACCAAGGCCGTCATCGACGGCCATGCGTATTCCCATACAGAGGCGGGAGAGCTTATCGCTACCGAGGTTGCTCTGGCCAATGATGCGGATGCCATCGTTTGCGTTGCCGAGGGTGAGGCCCGGACTTTTCGCACCCATCAGAGTGCACCCGTGCACGTGCTAAGTCACTCGGTAGAGCTCGCAAACGCCACGCCGGATTTCTGCGAACGCGCTGGATTTCTTTTCATTGGCCGTTTGTTGGAACGAGAAACCCCTAATTGGTTGGGTCTGCAGTGGTTTATACAACAGTGTTGGCCGGCGGTTCGAGCATCCCGGCCGGACGCCGCTCTGTCGGTTGTGGGCCATCTGCATCCCGATCATGCCGTTCTAGAGGCCCCGGGTGTCCGGCTGCTTGGTCCCGCAACGGATTTGCGTCCCCATTACGACAAGGCGCGGGTGTTCATCGGTCCGGTGCGGTTCGGCGCTGGCATACCGATCAAAATCATTGAAGCGACGGCTGCCGGACTACCAACCGCGGGCACGCGGTTGATGGCCCACCAGCTCAGCTGGAAGCCCGGTGTCGAGATGGTCGCAGAAGACGATGCGCAGGCGCTAGCGGCCGCAACCGTTGCCCTCCATGATGACGCGCATACCTGGGAGGCCATGCGCGCAGCCGCAAGGCGCCGCGTGGAGAAGGAATACCGCCCAGAGGTGTTCCGAGAACGCCTCCGAGGCTTGCTGGCTGGACTGACACCACCCCCATCGCGGTCAGCTGATCCGTTGGGTCAGCACCGCAATGCAATGCAGGTGGCACGCGGGCGCGGGTGAACGAAGCAGTTACTCAACCACTTGTCGTGGCCGACCTTGTGGGCATCGCGGTTCAATTAGCCGCGTACGCATTCGATGCTCCGCAAAACTCTTCCGCACAGTGCAATAATGTCTTGCGCCCAGTCGCCGTTCTCGCGTCTGTCGCAAAGCCCTATCTTTGGGCAACTGCACGCCGGCAGGAGGAGTCAGTCGAGATGGGTCATCCCTCGAGCGACATCGCGTTCACCGCAGCCGTCAAGGCCGTTCAAATGCGCCGTGGGTCGCGACAGGCTTACGCGAAGCGCGAGGCGCGGGGCGGCTTTAATACCGCGATCACGCCGGATCTTACGGCGTTTCTGTCCGAGGTCGACACGGCGTATCTGGCGACGGCCAATCATATCGGGCAACCCTATGTCCAACATCGCGGCGGTCCCAAAGGTTTCATCCGGATCGTGGACGACAAGACCCTGGGTTTTGCCGATTATGCCGGCAATCGCCAATACATCACCATCGGCAATCTCGCCGAGAATGACCGCGCGTTTTTGTTTCTGATGGACTACGCCAATCGGCGCCGGGTCAAACTCTGGGGACGGGCCCGGGTGATCGAGGACGATCCGGCGCTGATCGAGGCCTTAATGCCGGCCGGCTATCGCGCGCGCCCCGAACAGGCCATTTTGTTCACGCTCGAGGCCTGGGACATCAACTGTTCGCAGCACATCCCACTCAAGTTCGATGCGCAGGACGTGGCCGCCGTCGTCGCCAAACTCAAGGCCCGCGTTGACGAACTTACGGCGGAGAATGACCGGCTGCGCGCCGTCGCGGCATCAGCCGGCATCGCTGGTTGAAGGCCATCTGCCGGCTAGGGCGGACGATCG
>Ga0126371_10001429_pt1 | contig 20170 bp, 16 predicted proteins | sample PanSoiMetaPlot_4_FD_110145 | JGI IMG/M metagenome (GOLD analysis project Ga0126371, IMG submission 110145) | Tropical forest soil microbial communities from Panama - MetaG Plot_4 | ecosystem: Environmental > Terrestrial > Soil > Tropical forest > Bulk soil | place: Panama | collected 2016-02-17 | reverse complement strand
GCCGACCTCGTCAACCGACTGCAGCACGACTCCAAGCTGCCCCTGTTGGTCGCGGCTGACTTCGAGCTGGGATTGAGCAATCGTTTGAGCGGAGCTACGGAATTCCCCAATGCCATGGCCATCGGTGCTACCGGCCGCCTGGACTACGCCGAGCAGTTTGGGAAAATTAGCGCCGAAGAAGCGCGGGCGATTGGCGTCGACTGGAACTTTTTCCCCGTTGCCGATGTCAATTCGAATCCCGCCAACCCCATCATCAATACGCGATCGTTTGGCGAAGACCCGCAACAGGTGGGAGATTTGGTCGCGGCTTATATTCGAGGCGCACATTCCGCCGGCCTGCTGGTCACGGCAAAACACTTCCCTGGCCACGGGGATACCGCCACGGATTCTCACCTTGGGGTGGCGGAAGTCGATGGCAACCGGGCACGGCTCGACGCCGTCGAACTGCCACCCTTTCAGCGAGCCATCCAAGCCGGAGTGGATGCCATCATGGTGGCGCACGTGACCGTCCCCGCACTCGATCCGGCGCCGAACGTCGTGGCAAGTGTGTCGCGCCCGGTGGTCACCGGCCTGCTGCGCAATGACCTGCACTTCAGCGGACTTGTCATTACCGATGCCCTGGATATGGCCGGGCTGACGCGCCTTTACGCCGCAAACATCGGCAAGGAGGCCATCGACGCCTTCAAAGCCGGCAATGATATGCTGCTGATCCCGCCGAATCTGGACGCGGCATATCAGGCGATGACCGCAGCGGTTCGCAGCGGTGAGGTTCCGGAGTCGCGCTTGGACGAATCCGTGCTCAAGATCCTGAAGCTGAAAGCCTCGCTGGGGCTGAACAAGGCCAGGCTGGTTGATCTTTCTAAACTCGACGCCAGCATCGGCCGTCCGGAGAATCTCGCCGAAGGTCAGCGTATGGCCGATGACGCCGTGACCCTGGTTCGCGAAAAGACACCCGTCCTGCCTCTGAAAATTTCCGGAACCAAAGCGAATGCGCTGCCGTATCAGGCGGTAGCGGAAGTCCGCAATCACGTCGTGCTGGTGATCTTTTCCGACGACGTTCGGCTGCCGCCGGGACGGGTGCTCGAACGAGAGATTCGGGCGCGGGTGCCGGATGTAAACGTGGTCTACGTGGATCCGGACTTGGCGGCCTCCCTGTCACCGGGAATCCAGCGAGCAGTCGAGGCTGCGGACAAGGTGGTCGTTGCCGTGTATGCTTCGCCGACGGCGGGTAAACAGGTGCACGCAAACGGCGTGATCGAGAACTCCGTGTCACTGCCGGGGGCGAGCGGGACGCTGCTCGAGCATTTGCTGAAGGCGTTCGCGGCTAAGACGGTGGTGGTGGCGATGGGCAATCCCTATCTGGCAAAAGACTTTCCCGAGGCGCAGAATTATCTCTGTACCTACTCCATCGCGCCGGTTTCCGAGATGAGCGCGGCTAAGGCGCTGTTCGGGGAAATTGAAATTCACGGCCACCTGCCCGTGACGATTCCAAACATCGCTCCGCGCGGTGCTGGAATTGTTCGCCAGGCCGCGAAATGAGGATCTATGAGAGCAATCATGGTTGTGTTGCTGGGGCTCATGGCGTTCGTGATCTCGTCCTGTAGCGTGAACGTGAAGAAAGATAGCCAGGGCGAAGACAAGAATGTCGATATCAAAACACCTTTTGCCGATATTCACGTCGATCAAGGCGCTGATGCTCGTGACACCGGCCTGCCCGTCTATGCCGGCGCCCGTGTGAAACCGAAGAGCGGGAACGAGGACAAGAACGCTAACGTAAACATCTCAGCGTTCGGCTACGGCGTGAGAGTGGTGGCCGTCGAGTACGAGAGCGATGATCCGCCGGGCAAGCTGGTTGCGTTCTATCAGAACCAGTTGAAGAGGTACGGCAGTGTGCTCGAGTGCCGCACCTCGGGCTCCAGCTATAGCGCAGAGCACGATTCCTCGGGCTCGCAAGAACTGAAGTGTGAGGGCAACAACACGGGCAATACCATCGAACTCAAGGCTGGAGTCAAGAGCAACCAACACATTGTCTCGGTGGAACCGAGCGGCAAGGGCTCAAATTTCGCCTTGGTCTATGTGCATACCCGAGGTAAGGACGATACCATCTGATCGGCGACCGCCCGGGCGCTCCTCCCCAGATGCGATAATCACTGTAAAGAGTGGAACATCCCTGCCATCGTTGTGGGTCCCCGGTAGAAGATAGTTCGGCGTTTTGCCCCGGTTGCGGCGCGCCGCAGGTGCGCTTTGCCCGAACCGAAGTCCCTGCCGAGGCGGTGCTGGTGCCGCAAGCTGCTCCGCGCGTACCCTCTTCGATTGAGCCCACGACTATGTTGCCGCGCCCGAGGGAGGCGCCGGGCAGCGGGGACCGGATCTTCAGAAATAAGAGTTCAGCCTGGCGTTCTGCGGCGACTGCGGGTTTGGTGGGCGCGCTGCTGAGCATCCTGCCTTTTGGCTTTCTCCTGGGGTTCCCTCTGGCGGGCTTTCTTTCTGTCCTTTTCTATCGCCGGCGCACCTGGGGTCTAGAACTTTCCCCAAGCGGCGGTTTGCGCCTGGGTCTGCTGACCGGCATGTTGGGTTTTGCGATTTTCGTGGTCCTGGCTGCACTTGATACCGTAGTCTCCCACGCGGGCAACGAAATCCGGCAGACCATGATCGATGCCGTGCACCGCCAGCAGGCGCGCACTCCCGATCCACAAGCCCGCCAGATTCTCGATTACTTCCTGACCCCGGATGGGTTGACGGTGATGATCATCGTGGGCCTGATCTTCATGGGCATCGGTTTCGTGCTGCTGGCTGGCCTCGGGGGTACAGTTTCGGCATCACTGCTGCGGCGGAAAGGGCCGGAGAACTGAGCGGAACTCCTCGTCTGCCACTCGCATGCCTGAATGTGCAGTCTGGTCGACGGTTCTTGCTCAAGCCCGCCTCGCCCGCGTATCATGCACGGTTCATGTCTTCGAAGGCTTCCTCTCCGGAACCGGGCGTGCGCCAGAAGGCGCAGCTCATGTCGTCCTCGGAAATTGAGCGTACCCTGGTGCGCCTGGTCCACGAAATCATTGAGAGAAATGACGGGGCTAAGGACTTGGCCCTGGTTGGAATCCGCCGCCGGGGTGTGTTTCTCGCGCAGCGCATCGGCCAAATGATTGAAAGGATTGAGAAAACCCCGGTTCCCGTGGGATCGGTCGATATTACCGCTTATCGCGACGATCTCTCGCCCCTGGCCAAGCCGGTGGTGCAGAAACCGGAGCTGGGGTTCCCGATTACCGGAAAGAAGGTGGTGCTGGTGGATGACATTCTGTACACCGGTCGAACCACTCGCGCCGCTCTGGAGGCGCTCATCCGCCAAGGCCGCCCGAAGCAGGTCCAGCTCTGCGTGCTAATCGATCGCGGCCATCGTGAGCTTCCCATCGAGGCCACCTTCGTCGGGCGCAAGGTGCAGACCACAGATCGGGAGAGGATTGAGCTGTTGCTGCGTGAGGTGGACGAGAGCGAGAAAGTTCTCCTCGTGGAAAGGGAAAGCTGACCTCAAATGCCGGCACGTGCGCCACTGGTTGCAAGACGAAGCGCAGCGCGCGGGTCCCTGCTCGGTATTGAGGGTCTGCCCGCGAGCGAAATCTCGCAACTGCTCGAAACAGCAAGGAAGATGAACCCGTTGAAGCCGCGTCCAATCCTGCGCGGCAGGCGGGTCATACTTCTTTTTTACGAGCCATCCACGCGCACGCGGACTTCGTTTGAAATCGCCGCCAAAGCGCTGGGCGCGACAACCTCGATGGTTTTCGCCAGCGGCTCCAGCATCGAGAAGGGCGAGTCGCTGATCGATACCGGCTATACCTTGCGGGCGGTCGGCGCCGACGCCATTGTCATCCGTCATCCGAACTCCGGCGCCCCTCATCTGATGGCGAGCCATCTGGATATTCCGGTCATCAACGCCGGCGATGGCATGCACGAGCATCCCACGCAGGCTCTGCTCGATGCTTACACCATCCTGCGACACAAGAAGAAGATTGCGGGCCTCGCGGTCACGATTGTTGGCGATATTTATCACAGCCGGGTGGCGCGATCGGCGATTCACCTGCTGAGCAAGTCAGGAGCCAACATTACGCTCTGTGGTCCGCACGAACTGGTCCCGGAATTGGCTACCACGCTGGTCGATGGCCTGAAGATTTCGCGCAGTTGTGAAGAAGGCGTGCGCGGCGCCGACGTGGTGATGGTTTTGCGTGTGCAGCGGGAGCGTTTGGCGGGCCTGAAGCTGAGCCTTCCCGACTACATTTCTCGCTATCAAATGACCATGGCTCGGCTGCGGTTGGCCAAGCCGGATGCGTTGCTGATGCATCCCGGGCCGATTATCCGCGGCCTCGAACTGACCTGGGAAGTGGCGGACTGTCCGCAGTCGGTGATTGTGGAAGAAGTGCACAACGGTGTTCCCGTGCGTATGGCAGTACTGTCGCGGGCACTGGGTAAGATGCGGAATTGAATCCTCAAATCGTCGAGGATGGAATCGTTCGAGACTCGATGCCGCAAGGGTTCTGCTTGGTTTCGATGAGGAGATGATTCGAGGCTTCCTCCCGTCGACTGATCTTGGGAAAAATAGGACTTGGCGTGAAACACGGATCACAATCGCATAGCATTCTGATCCACGGGGGGCATGTCATCGATCCGCTGGCGCGGATGGATGGGCCCATGGATATTCTCTTGCGTGACGGACAAGTGGCGGAAGTGGGCGCTCCCAACAAAATCCGCGCCGCCGCCGAGGAGAAGATCGATGCGCGGGGACTGATTGTGGCTCCGGGATTTATCGATCTGCATGTCCACCTGCGCGAGCCCGGTCAAGGCTACAAAGAGACGATCGCCTCGGGGACCGCGGCAGCCGCGGCAGGCGGCTTTACATCGGTGTGCTGCATGCCGAACACGACCCCGGTGCTCGATTCCCCCGAGTGGGTCACCTGGGTTCGTCAACCGCAGCGTGGGGCTGTGGTCAACGTGTTTCCCGTGGCCGCTGCGACCCAAGCCAGCAAGGGCGCCGTGCTTACGGATTTTCGGGCCTTGCAGCGTGCGGGGGCGGTCGCCGTCAGCGATGATGGCAAGCCCATTCTCAGCGAAACCACCATGCGCGACGCGCTGCGGACGTCCGCCGAAATCAATTTTCCTGTGATCCAGCATGCGGAAGATACCCGAGTTACGCAGAACTGTTCGATGAACGAGGGGCCGTCATCGTTCCGCCTCGGCCTTCGCGGCTCGAGCCCGACGGCGGAGGCCAGCGTGGTCGATCGCGACGTGCAACTGGCGCAGCAATTTAACGGCGCTCGGCTGCATGTGGCGCACCTCTCGACCGCCGAGTCGTTGACCGCCGTCCGTCGCGGGAAACGCAACCGCGCCCGCGTGACCTGCGAGGTCACGCCCCATCACTTCACGCTGACCGATCACGATGTGCGGGATTATGACGCCAATTTCAAGATGAATCCGCCGCTGCGCTCTGCCGAGGACCGCGAAGCGCTGCTGGTGGCACTTGCGGACGGCACCGTGGATGCCATCGCCAGTGATCACGCCCCCCATGCGCAGCACGAGAAGATCATTGAATTCGAGCGCGCCGCATTCGGAGTAACCGGCCTAGAGACAGCCGTGCCCCTTGCGATTTCGGTCCTTCATCTGGAGCGTAAGATTGCGCTGGCCCGCGTCGTGGAACTGTTTAGTTCGGGGCCGGCGCGAGTCCTCGACCTGCGCGGGCGCGGCACGCTGCTGCGCGGCAGCCACGCCGACGTGACCATCTTCGATCCCAAAAAACGATGGACGTTTGAAGCAGCCAGGTCCCGCTCGAAGTCCCATAACACGCCTTTCGATGGACGGCAGATGACCGGCAAGGTGGTGGCGACGATTGTGGGCGGGAAGGTGGTGTTTCGCGGCTAGTCGGAGAGCGCTTTCTCTATGCGGATAAAAATCACCACTTTGCCCGGTGACGGAATCGGCCCCGAAGTCACGACTCAGGCAGTCGAGGTCCTGCGCTCCGTTGCCGAAGGGTTTGGCCACTCGCTGGAGATTACCGAAAAGAACGTCGGCGGAGTGGCACTTCGTTCGAATAACGAGCCTCTGCCCGCAGATACGATCAACTCATGCTTAGCGTCGGGAGCGGTTCTTCTCGGTGCGGTGGGCGGGCCGGCATTCGATTCGTATCCGGCGAATCTTCGTCCCGAAGCCGGGCTTTTGAAGTTGCGCCAGGAGCTGGGTGTATTCGCGAATTTGCGCCCGGCCATTTGTCTGCCAGGCCTGGAGTCGCTCTCGCCCCTCCGGCCCGACATGGTTCGTGGCACGGATGTAGTGATCGTGCGCGAATTGCTCGGAGGGTTGTACTTTGGCAAACGCTCGACCGAGGGCTCTCCGGGGGCACGCCGCGCCTTCGACACCATGGCGTATTCCGAGCCTGAGATCGAACGCATTGCCCGCGTCGGCTTTCGAGTGGCGGCCGGCCGCCGCAAGAAACTGCTTTCCGTCGATAAAGCCAACGTGCTCGACAGCTCACGACTATGGCGCGAAGTGGTGACGCGCGTCGGCAAAGATTTTCCCGACGTCGAACTCTCGCACATGTACGTCGATTCCGCTGCCATGGCGCTGGTTTCCCGGCCCAACCGCTTCGACGTGATCGTTACCGAAAATATGTTTGGAGATATCCTCTCCGATCAGGCGGGCGCGGTTGTGGGTTCTCTGGGATTGCTTCCCTCGGCGAGCATCGGGGGGAAGGTGGGACTCTACGAGCCGATTCACGGCTCGGCTCCGGACATTGCCGGGCAGGGCGTAGCCAACCCCTTGGGCGCGATTCTTTCGGGCGCCATGTTGTTGCGCCACTCTTTTCAGCTGGAAGCCGAAGCCGCGGCCATCGAATCCGCCGTGCGTGAGGTGCTCTCTGCCGGCCACCGCACTCGCGATCTGGCCGAGAAAGGGCACGCGCCGGTCCCTACCGACGTGATGGGACAGCTGGTCGCCGCCCAGGTCGAGAGGACCAGGACAGCATCGATTTAGAACGCAGCACTCGGCCACCGGCAAGGGAGGAACCTTCCCGGCCACGCTCTCCGTCTTGGTGGCGATCGGGCGTCGCTGCCTCAGGTTTCCTGCCGTTCCGTGGCGTGATAGCCTAGGCGAATCGCACGGAAGTTTGGGATTTTCTTAGACTTCCGAGCGATCAGCGCAACCTTGATGTGGAAGAAACCTAAACCCGCAGATCCGGATTCAAGCCCTTCAAAGTCAACTACATCCGAGCAGGAAAGTGGGCGCGAGGACACGCAACTTTCTGAAGACCCTGGGGTTGATTCTAGTGTGAGCAGCGTAGCCCTAAATCGCGGGTTGCTCGCATTGGGCGTCGAGTCCTCGGCGGCGGTGACCGAGGGCGGGCTTTCTGATGCCGAGATGATGCTGCGGGTGAAGGCGGGCGACGACGCTGCCTTCAACTACCTGGTGCAAAAATATCGCCGTCCGATCATCGGCTTTATGTATCGCATGGCGCATAATGCTGCGGCAGCGGAAGATTTGGCGCAGGAAGTTTTCCTGCGGGTCTATCGTTCGCGGGGGAGCTATGAGCCGAGTGCAAAGTTCAGCACTTGGCTGTATCGCATCGCGACCAATCTGGGAGTAAATTTCGCCCGCGACACGCGGCACGAACGCCCTGAGAATGTGATGAATCTGGACGAAACCGATGCCGAGACAGGACAGGCTCCGGATTTGCCCGATAAGGCGCCGAACGTGGAAGAAGGAATTCTCCGGCGCGAGCGGTTGTCGGCGATTCGACAGAAAGTCGAGGCGCTGCCGGAAAGACAGCGAATGGCGGTGCTGATGCATAAGTATCAGCAGATGGACTACCGCCAGATTGCGGAAGTTTTGAAATTGAGTGAATCAGCCACCAAGTCGCTTCTGTTCCGTGCGTATGAAACGCTGCGGCAGGAGCTGAGAGAATTTGTGTGAGTGCGGTCAAGGAGAGGGCTGTACCTACACCTTTTGGCGAAGGAAGACGATCATGAAGTGCAATGAAATTCGCGAACTGCTTCCGGATCTGGCCGCCGGAATCACCGCCGGCGGTTCCGAGGTCAACGACCATCTGCGTGACTGTGTCGACTGCGGCGCGACGCTCGAAGACTTTCGCAAGACGATGGCGCTGCTTGACGAATGGCAGGCGCCTGAGCCTTCGCCGTATTTCGATACACGGCTGCAAGCTCGGCTGCGCGAAGAAGCCGCCAAGCCGGCGAGTAGCTGGCTGTTTTGGCTGCGGCGTCCAGCGCTCGCGGTGTCGCTCGCAGTGGTCATGGTAGCCGGGATCACTTTTTACGTCGAGCGGCCGCCTCACGTGGGTCCGTCCATCGCGGTTCTGCCGGTGCCAGGCACCGCCGTGAGCGATCTGCAGCTTTTGGATAATAATCACATGGTTTCCGATTCGGATCCCGATTCGGCGGCGAGCCTGCTGGACGACATGCAGGTGCAGCAGGACGTGGGCGCGAATCCGTAGCCTGCGGTGGTGTGGGGCGGAACTGGATTCGCTGCGACACAAGCTAGGATCAGACAAGAAGGTCCGAGTCACAGAAAGCGTTTTTCCGGGGCAAGGGAGTGAAAGTCAGAAATTCAATTCGCAGGTGGTGTGCGGCGGGTTTGATGCTGGCGTTGGCGGCGGTGCCTTCGCTCGCGCAGGGACACCGCAATGAACAGCACTCCGCTCCCGCACCGAGCCGCTCGGAGCGCCCAGCGTCGCGTCCGCCCGCGCGGTCGGAGTCACATCCCCCCTCCCAGTCGCGGCCGCAATTCCAGTCCGCGCCGCGAGACAATCGCTCGTACCAGCCTCCCAGGCAAGGGCATCATTCCGGACAATGGCTAAATCAGCATCGCGATCAGCCCTTAGATCAGCAACGGCGCGCTCTCGAACGCGATCCTCAGTTCCGCAGGCTTCCCACTCAGCGCCAGCAGCAACTGGAGCAGGGCCTGCAGCGCTTCAATAACATGCCAGCGGATCGGCAGCAGCAAGTCCTTCGGCGCATGGAGACCTGGGAGCACCTTACGGCGCAACAGAAGCAGGATTTCCGGGGAATGGGGCAGCGCTTCAACAGCCTCCCGATGGATCGTAAGCACGCGGTGCGGAGCGCGATCGAAAGCTTGCGCGCCATGCCGCCGGCAGCTCGCGAGCGGGAGATTCAGTCCGGCCGTTTCAGTCAGTTCTCGCCGCAAGAGAAACAAATTCTGAATGATGCGGCACGCTTGCCACTGGCGCCGGCGCCTGGGGAGAGTCCCGACAACCAACCGGAACCGCAGAACCCGGGTTCACAGCGCTATGTCCCTCGGCCACCGCGATAAAAGTCGCGGGGCAGGTCCCAAGTCCTCCGCACCAAAACCAACGACTCGCCGCTCCAGCGCCATCAGCGGGTGCAAGACTCCAGGGAAACCCTGACAGTTTCCGACCTGCTCGCCGCCGGTGACTACCTCTAGGCGCCATGCAGTACCATTGGCATGATGAGCAGCGGCAATGCCGGATGGCGACGAAGAGAACCGGATCGGGCACAACCCGCATCTTAGGAACGCCGGCCGGCGATCCGCTCGCAAGGACCTTGTTGCATGGTGAAGAGGACGGGTATCCTCACCCGCCCGGGCTGAGCGAAGCTCGGCAAGCGTTGCTCTCCAAGCCCGGGGGAGCCTGGGCCGACCATATGCACGAGCTGGGGATAGCACAATCCGTGCTCGAAGCGGTGAGCGCTGAGGCCGTGCGCCACCATGGCGCTCGTCCCGTAAAGGTTGCAATGCGAATCGGCGAGTTAGCTGCTGTCGATCCCGAAGCCCTCCGCTTTGCCTTCGAGGCCCTTATCGTTGACACCGAACTGGAGGGGCTCGAACTGGAAATTGAAACCTGCCCGCGCCGCCATCGCTGCCTCGACTGCTCGACCGAGTTCCTGGTGAAAGACTTTGATTTTGAGTGTACGCATTGCGGCAGCACGCGTAACCAGTGCATAAGCGGCGAACAGCTGGAACTGGCATACCTGGAGTTGGAGGAGTATGAACCGAGTACCGCTTGAGAAAAAAGTCCTGAGTGAGAACGATCGCCTCGCAGCCGAACTGCGGGAGCGTTTTCGCGAGCAGGGCGTACTGTGCCTCAACTTGATCAGCGCGCCCGGTTCGGGCAAGACCAGCCTGCTCGAAAGAACCTTGGAAGCCTGGCCGCGCGGGGAACGAGTTGCGGTGCTTACCGGGGACATTCAAACCGAGAACGATGCCACGCGTCTGAAGAGGTTCGGATTTCCGGTAAAACAGATCACCACCGGCGGCACCTGCCACCTGGATGCGCGCATGATCGACCGCCATCTCGCCGATTGGCCGCTCGAGGAAATCGACCTGCTCTTCATCGAGAATGTCGGGAACCTGGTATGCCCGTCGAGCTACGACCTGGGCGAAGCCGCCAAGGTTGTCTTGCTCAGCGTGACCGAAGGCGAAGACAAGCCGCTCAAGTATCCGTCGATCTTTTTTAAATCCGCGCTGCTGGTCATCACCAAGACCGACCTGCTGCCGTACGTCCCTTTTGACATCGCGAAGGCGGAAGAGAACGCGCGCAAGGTGCACCCGGATATCGAGATTGTGCGGGTTTCGAACACCGCTGGGAACGGTCTCGCGGATTGGGTGAGGTGGCTCGAACGCAGAAAACGCACCGAAGCAGCCGTAGCGAAGTCACCGGCTTGAAAACGCGAAAGGACAAAGGCAGGGAGCGACGGGCATCCTCGCCCGTCTCATTTTCCCGCCGAACTTCCTTCGACCCGAAAGCCGAGGGCAGCTGTCCCCTATGCCCATGGTAATCCGCCGCCGAATCGAGGTTGCAGGCATTGTGCAGGGCGTAGGCTTCCGTCCTTACATCTGCCGCCTGGCGACCGAGAGCCGCCTGGCGGGGACAATTCGAAACACGTCTTCGGGCGTAAGTATCGAAGTGCAGGGCGACCCCACCGAGGTGGAGGAGTTCGTCACTCGCCTGCCGCAACAAGCGCCTCCGCTCTCCCGCATCACGGAAATTCAATCGTTCGAAATGCCTTCGAATGGCGACCGCGAATTTCGCATCATCGCCAGCCATGCCGAGACAACGGTTCGCACCTTGATTTCTCCGGATGTCGCCACCTGCGACGATTGCCTGCGCGAAATGTTCGATCCCTATGACCGGCGCTACCGCTATCCATTTATCAACTGCACCAATTGCGGGCCCCGATTCACCATCACTCACAGCATTCCCTATGACCGCCGGTTCACTTCCATGGCGGCGTTTACCATGTGTGCCGCCTGCCAGGCGGAGTACGATGACCTCGGCAACCGGCGCTTCCACGCGCAGCCGAATGCATGCTGGGATTGTGGCCCGCAGCTCGAACTTCGAGATCGCACGGGCCCAGTTATTCCGACCGATGACCCGGTGAGAGCGACCATCGCGTTCCTCCGCGACGGTCATATTGTCGCCATGAAAGGCCTGGGCGGTTTTCATCTCGCGGCTGACGCAACCGATTCCGCCGCGGTCCGACGCTTGCGCGAGCGCAAGCGCCGAGTAGGAAAGCCGTTTGCGATCATGATGGCGGATGTGGCGGCGGCGCGCGAGTTTTGCGAGATTTCGGCAGGCGAGGAATCGGCTCTGCTTTCGATCGAGAGACCGATTGTTCTTTTGCGGCGCCGCCCCGATGCCTCGGGCATTTCCGAGGATGTCGCACCTGGGAATCGGCATCTGGGAGTGTTTCTGCCTTACACGCCACTCTACCACTTGATACTGCGCGAAGCCGGGTTGAAGGCTTTAGTGATGACCAGCGGGAATTTGAGCGAGGAGCCGATTGCGATCGCCAATCAGGAAGCCCTTCGACGACTCCACCCGCTGGCGGATTACTTCCTCCTCCACAACCGAGACATCCTGCTCCGCTCCGACGATTCTGTGGTTCGGGTTTTCTCGGCGCCCGCGCGGCAGTCTCCGCGCCCTCCGAGGTTGGGAGGTCTCAACCGCAGAGCTCCCCAAGACAAGGCAGAGTTCCCAGAGGAAATGCAGCAGCTCCGGCGCTCGCGCGGTTTTGTGCCGCTTCCAGTGTTTCTGCACGAGGAAGTGCCTTCCATCCTCGCCGTCGGCGGCGAATTGAAGAACACCATCTGCCTCACCAAGGGCAAGCACGCCTTCCTGAGCCAGCACGTCGGAGATCTGGAAAATCTGGAGAGCTATCAATTCTTCGAAGAGGCGATCGCGCATTTTCAAAAAGTCCTCGAAATACGCCCTGAGATCGTCGCCTGCGATCTTCACCCCGGCTATTTCTCCACCCGGTGGGCGCGCGAGCAGAACCTGCCCCTCGTCGGGGTTCAGCATCATCACGCGCACATTGCCAGCTGCATGGCGGAGAACCATCTCCAAGGCAAAGTCATCGGTTTTGCCCTCGACGGCACGGGATACGGCTCGGATGGCAAGATTTGGGGCGGGGAAGTTCTCGTTGCCGACTGCCGAGGCTTCGAGCGCGCCGCCCACTTCGCCTATATTCCCGTGCCGGGCGGAGCTGCTGCTATTCACCAACCCTGGCGCATGGCGGTGAGCTACCTGGCGCACCACTTCGGCCCGGACTTTGGGAAACTAAAACCGTCGTTTCTCGAGGGAGTCAGCCAGCACAAGATTGACTTGGTTCTCAAGATGCTTGAGGGGCGGGTGAATTCTCCCTTGACCTCGAGCTGTGGGCGGCTGTTCGACGCCGTGGCCGCGATTGCAGGCGTGCGGAATGAGGTCACGTATGAAGCGCAGGCGGCGATGGAACTGGAAATGGCGATGGAGGATGGTGACCCGAGACTTCGCCGAGAACTCGCGCCGAGCGCTGAGCAAGGCAACCCCCGGGAGTTATATCCATTCGTTTTGAACCGGCAGGATTCGGCATGGGTGATCGGTACTCGGCCGTTGTTCGAGGCCCTTCTAGAAGACGTTGCCGCCAGACGACCGCTCGGTGAAATCAGCCGCAAGTTCCACAACGGCCTGGTTGCGATCTTCAGCGAGATCGCAAACCGGTTGCGCGAGCCGACCTCGCTGAACCGAGTGTGTTTGAGCGGCGGTACGTTCCACAATCTCTACCTCACGCAGAATCTTGTACGTGCCCTGTCCCAGGTTGGTTTCGAGGTGTTCACGCACAGCGAAGTTCCCGCCGGAGATGGCGGCCTAAGCCTCGGGCAAGCGATGGTAGCAGCGGCTCAATCGGCGTAACCGGGTCCTCGAGGCGGCTCTTTCGAGAGTGCGAGCATAACCCGTCTTTTCGAGCATAACCCGTCTTTTAAGGTGGCTGGCGGCTCGCCTGCCAGATACCGGTGATGTCCTTATCCACTCGAATCGAAGAAACAGACGAGTTCAACCCGGCGGCAAGTAAGCGCAGCAGGGCTCTTCCGCCAGCGGATCGTGGCTGAGTGCGAAGGCGCGTGCGCGGGAACCGCCGCATACTTCGTTGAATTCGCAGCGCCCGCATTTGCCTTTTAATTGCGTGCGATCACGCAGCGAACGGAACAGAGGGGAGTTCTGATAAATCTCGGACAGCGGCTGCCACAGAACGTTCCCCGCTGCGAGTGGCAAGAACCCGCTCGGATAGACCTCACCCGTGTGACTGATGAAAACGAAGCCCTTGCCGTCGTTCACTCCGCGCGGAGCCCCGGCGATCAAATCTTCTTCGCTTCGGCCGCTCGCAGGACTGGCCCGTTGCTGCAACACGTAGCGGCGATAGTGCTGGCCTTCCGTCGTCTTGATGTGAAACTTTACCCGCTTCGAAGTTTCATAGAGCTTGGCGAAGACCCGCTCGTGCTCGTCGGCGGTTAGCAGGTCTTTGAGCTGGGCGCGCCCGGTCGGAACCAGGAAAAAGACGCTCCACAGTACCACCCGCAAGTCGACGAGCAATTGGATCATGTTTTCGAGGTCGTCGAGATTCCGGTGCGAGACGGTGGTGTTGACCTGAACCGGGAGTGCGGCCTCATGACACCAGCCCACGGCATCCATCGAACGCTTGTAGGAACCCGCAACGCCGCGGAAGCCGTCGTGCAACTCCGCTGTCGAGCCGTCGAGACTGACCGCCAGCCGCATCAACCCGCTCTGCTTCAGGTCGAAGATGGTGTCCCTAACTAGCAACGGCGTCGTGCTCGGGGTGAGCGACGTCCGCACGCCCCGCCGGCACGCGTATTCGACGATGGGCAGCAGGTCTGGGCGTTTGAGCGGATCGCCGCCGGTTAGTACGAACAGGGGTACTTTCATGGCGGCGATTTGGTCGATGAGATGGAAAGCCTCGGCGGTAGATAGTTCCAGGGGATGCCGATGCGGCCGCGAATTCGCCCGGCAGTGGGCGCATTTGAGGTCACAGGCTTGCGTCATTTCCCAGATCACGAGCAACGGACGCTGATCGAAATCCCGCGGCTTGAGCGAGGCGAAGTCGGTGGTTCGAGATTCAGGAGGTTTCGCGGCCTGCTCTGCGCCACCATGATGGAAATGGCTAGCGAGTGAGCACGTCATGCAGTGGATGGTAGTCGAGGGATACAACCGAAGCTGTGCGGCGGGCCACGGTAAATTGTGATTTCGATCACATGGCGGCGTGTTTGGGTGGGTAGAGCCGGGTCGGGGAGAGGTGGACAATGGGTTTCGGGCTGGTTTTCATCAGCCTGCTCGAGTCACAGCACTTTTCTCGAGTCATCAAAATTTCTCGGGTCATCACATCGATAGGAGGCTATCGTGGCACTTGGCGCCCCCGGCACCATGAATCCGGTTCCGCCTCGATCCGCAACCCGGACGACCCTGGACGCTTTCTTTTCGCCCCGTAGTGTGGTCGTCATCGGGGCAACCGACAAACGGGGAAGCGTCGGCCGGACCGTTTTGCTCAACCTGCTGAACGGGTCCTTGGCCAAAAAGGTCTATGCCGTAAACCCTAAGCGCACGGAAGTCCTTGGAGTGCCATGCTTTCCGACCGCTAAGGCACTGCCCGAATCGGTCGACTTGGCCATCGTCGTGACGCCGGCCACCACCGTGCCCGGTTTGGTCGGCGACTGCGTCGATGCCGGTGTGAAGGCAGTTGTGGTCATTTCCGCGGGATTCAAAGAGCGAGGCCCGGAAGGCGCGGACCTGGAGCGCCAGATCCGCGAGCAGCTGGGGCGAGGCTCGACCCGCCTGATCGGGCCCAACTGCCTGGGGATCATGAATCCGGTCTCAGGCCTGGATGCAACCTTTGCAAAGCGTGCTCCCAAGGCTGGCAACGTGGCCTTCCTCAGCCAGAGCGGGGCCCTGTTGACCGCGATTCTAGATTGGGCGATTCCCCAGGAGGTCGGTTTCAGCGGCATCGTTTCGACAGGCTCGATGCTCGACGTCGGCTGGGGCGACCTCATCAGCCACTACGGCGACGACCCCCATACGGACAGCATTCTGATTTACATGGAATCGGTCGGCGAGGCGCGATCTTTCCTGTCCGCGGCGCGCGAGGTGGCGCTGACGAAGCCGATCATCGTGATTAAGGGCGGGCGATCCGAGGCGGCTTCGCGAGCGGCCGCTTCGCATACCGGCGCGCTTACCGGGAGCGATGAGGTTCTCGATGCCGCCTTCCGCCGTTCCGGCGTCTTGCGCGTCAACAACATCTCTGATCTGTTCTATATGGCCGACGTGCTAAGCAAGCAACCGCGTCCGAAAGGACCGCGGCTGACCATTGTGACCAATGCAGGGGGACCGGCCGTGCTGGCGACAGACTCCTTGGTCGGCCATGGCGGCGAACTCGCAACCCTCTCCGAGGAGACTCTTGCGGCACTCGATTCCTTCCTCCCCCCGCACTGGAGCCACAACAATCCCGTCGACATTCTCGGCGACGCTGAACCGGAAAGGTATTCGAGGACCCTGGACCTCGTGACGCGCGACCCCGCGAGCGATGGTCTGATGCTGGTCCTTTCACCCCAGGGCATGACCAGCCCCGCCGAGGTCGCGGAAAAGCTGAAGCCCTACGCGCAAGGACAGAAGCCGGTAATTGCCGCATTCATGGGCGGCGAGAGCATGGTGGAGGCAAAGACCGTGCTCAACAACGCAGGAATTCCGCTGTTCTCCTATCCCGACACCGCTGCCAAGGTTTTCTGCCAGATGTGGCGCTACAGCTATAGCCTGGGCGGGCTGTACGAGACTCCGCAACTGGCGGTCAGCGATTCCGAGACGATTTCGCGCGACCAGGCGGCCGCGATCATCATGGAAGCGCGGAATCGCGGGCAGGTTCTGCTCAACGAATTCGAGTCCAAGAAGCTGCTGTCGACCTACGGCATTCCAACGGTCGACACCCGCATCGCAAAGAACGAAGACGAGGCCGTCGCGCAGGCGCTCGCGATCGGTTATCCGGTCGTGCTCAAGCTTTTCTCTGAAACCATCACCCACAAGACCGATGTCGGCGGAGTCCAGCTCAACCTGAAAAATGCCGACGAAGTCCGACGTGCTTACCAGGAAATCCTGATCGCGGTTTCCGAGAAAGCCGGGCCCGACGACTTCGGCGGAGTTACCGTGCAGCCGATGGTCTTGCTGGATGGCTACGAACTCATTCTCGGCAGCAGCGTGGATCCGCAGTTTGGCCCGGTTGTGCTGTTCGGTTCCGGCGGGCAATTGGTTGAGGTTTATCGCGATCGCGCGCTGGCGCTGCCACCCCTGAACACCACGCTGGCCGGGCGCATGATGGAACAGACGAAAATCTTCCGGGCGCTCCAAGGCGTTCGCGGACGCAAGCCCATCCATCTGGTGGAACTCGAAAAACTTCTCGTCCGCTTTAGTCAGTTGGTCGTGGAACAGCCGTGGATTTCGGAAATCGACATCAACCCGTTGCTGGCTTCGCCCGACCGGCTCCTGGCGCTCGACGCGCGCGTGGTGCTTCATGGGCTTGAAAAGAAAGAAGAACAGTTGGCGAAGCCCGCGATTCGGCCTTATCCGGTTCAGTACGTCTGGGATTGGGCTATGAAGGATGGCACCATCGTCATGATCCGTCCCATCCGCCCGGAAGATGAACCGCTGATGGTGAGGTTCCATGAGAGCCTCTCCGACCGCAGCGTGTACTTACGCTATTTCGGGGCTCTGAGCCTCAAAACACGAGTGGCGCACGAACGCCTGATCCGAATTTGCTTTGGAGATTACGACCGCGAACTGGCTCTGGTGGCCGAGGTGAAAGGCGCGGCGGGGCCGGAAATCGTCGGCGTCGGGCGCGTGAATCGCATTCATGGCGGCGATGACGCGGAAATGGCGGTGCTGGTGACGGATCGGTACCAGAATCGAGGACTGGGAGCCGAACTGACGCGTCGTGTCCTCGATGTCGCTCGTCAGGAAGGCATCAAGTCGGTCGCATCGGAAATGATGGCCGACAATCTGGCCATGCAGGTGATCACAAAAGCTTTGGGGTTCAACGTCAAAATGTCCGAGGGTTTTACCTCGATGCGGGCAAAGTTGGACCTGTGAGAAACCGAATCACGAACCCAATCGGCGGATTTCCTTCGCGTACGGTGGTGCCTTGGCAGTTGACCTTTTTCGCTATTGCCGGGAACCGCACCACGGCTCGCCTTGTAAATAAACCGGCCATGGACGATAATGAGCTCGCAAAAAACGTACCGGCCGCCGCAGGATCGCGTTCGCAATCGCGAAAACGATGACCAAGGTCAAGAAAGCCGCAGCGCAAAACGGGCGCATTACCCTGAAGGCGGTGGCATCGCATGTCGGCTTATCCGCTGGAACCGTATCCGCGGTTCTCAACGACGCCCCTTCCGCCCGACACATCCCCAAACCCACCCGCGATCGCATCGTTGCCGCGGCGCGCAAGCTGGATTACCGGCCCAACTTTTTCGCGCGTTCGCTGCGTAAACGCCGCACTTTCACCATAGGTGTCATCGCGCCGGAAATTGGCGACAGCTATGCCGCGAGCATCATCGCGGGCATTGAAGCGGGAGCGCGGGAGAAGGACTATTTCTTCGTCACCGGCGTGCACCGGCACGATCGTTCTCTATTTGATCGCTGTGCCCGTCTCTTGTTGCAGCGTGGCGCGGAGGGGATCATCACGGTTGACTTCGCTCCGGCGCATTCGTTGCCGGTCCCCGCCGTGGCCATTCCCGGTCACGGTCAGAACGAAGGCGTGACCAGGATCATCCTGGATCATCATGGGGCGGCCGAGCTGGCGCTTCGCCATCTGACCGATTTGGGTCATCGCAAAATTGCGGTTTTTCGTGGCCATCCACGCAGTACGGATTCCCACCACCGCTGGACCGGTTTACGCGAAGTGGCCCGGGACATGGGCCTGGAGATTGATCCAGAGTTGGTGATTCAGATCGACTCCACAGATTCCACCCCCAACCTCGGTTATCCCTACGGCAAGCAGCTGATCGAAAGGAAGCGTCCCTTCACCGCGTTGCTTGCCTATAACGACGTCTCCGCCATTGGCGCTATCCGGGCCTTCCAGGAAGCCGGCCGGATCGTGCCCACAGATATTTCGGTGGTGGGATTCGACGATATTGCCGCGGCGGCCTTTCATTATCCGAGCCTGACCACGGTGCGGCAGCCGCTCGACCGGATGGGCGAACTTGCGGTTGAAATCTTGATTGACAGAATCGAAAGCGAGCGCGAGACGTCCGCGGAAGTGGCTGTGCAGCCGGAACTTGTGGTTCGCGAGTCTACCGGGCTGGCACCGCGCGGGAGGGACTAAGCCGGTAGTGCTGCCCGACTACAGAAACCACTGTATTGTCAAGCTGGCTGCCCTTGCACCAGTCTATAGGGAATGGGCTTTGGGTATTCTTGTGCTCGCCACTGAAATGGAGAAAAAAACCGCCACTGTCCTCTGCATCGATGACGAGCAGACTGCGTTAGAGCTTCGTCAGGCCCTCCTTAAGTCAGCCGGCTACAGAGTCCTCGCTGCGAAATGCGGAGCCGAGGGCATCAAGACCTTTCAGTCGCAGGCGGTGGATGCTGTCGTGCTCGACTACTGGATGTCGGAAATGAATGGCATGCAGGTGGCACGCGAGATTCGCAAACTCAATCCCACCATCCCCATCATCATCCTCTCTGCGTATGGCGAGTTGCTCGATGAGAGCCTGGGAATCGCCGATCTGTGGATTCGCAAAGGCGAAGAAGATCCCCAGTTTCTCCTGGCCCGTTTGGAAGAACTGCTAAAGACACGCCCGGTGGCGTAGCTTCTTCAAGCCTGCGGTTGTCTCTGTTCCCCTCTGTGCTTTCGGTGATTGTTCTTTTTCGCCGCGCGAACACACGGCACGCGACGGTTTCGGCCGGCCAGTAGAATCGTTCTGTGCCAGATCTGGCCTTCTTTGTCGGAAAAGGCGGAGTAGGGAAGACGACGGTTGCTGCGGCTTATGCCGTACGAGCCGCGACGGGGAAATCTACCCAACCTGTTCTGCTGATTTCAACCGACCCTGCGCATTCGATCGGCGACGTCCTCGAAACCCCGTTGCCGAGGAAGGGGAGGAAGCCAGCCGAGGTAAAGCTCGGAGCGCGAAGCCAGTTGCGTGTCTGGGAACTGGATTCTGCCGCTTTGTTTCGGGAGTTCCTGGACGAGCATAAGGCCGAACTGATCGAAACCATCGCGAGCGGATCGTTTTTCGCCCGGGAAGAGATTGCTGACCTGCTCGAAACCACCTTGCCGGGGATGTCAGAAATTGCGGCGCTTCTGGCCATTCAGAACGCCGTCGATTCCCGCCGCTATGCCAAAATTGTGGTCGATACCGCCCCGTTCGGGCACACGCTGCGGCTGTTCAGCTTGCCCGATCAGTTTCTGCGTCTGCTGAATTTTCTGGAACTTGCCGGCGAACGCGATCGAGTGCTGGCTCAGCACTTTGGCGGAGGTAGCGCTCGACCGCCAGCCCGCTTCGTGAGCGAGTGGCGAACTCGCCTTCGCGGCCTCGAGCGGGTCCTCAGGGCCGCGAGCCTTTTTCTGGTTACCAGCCCGGAAACTTTCGCGCTGAACGAATCCGTGCGCTCGATGGCGGAACTGCGCAAATCGAATCCTGAGGTCCAGGTCGCCGGAATCATTCTCAATCGGGTCATTCGAGGAGCATCGCGCTGCCCGGTTTGCGGTACGCGCAGCCAAGCCTCGCGCCAGGCGCAAGGCTTCCTGGCGCGGAAGTTTCAAGGCGCGGAGATTCGCCTCGGGGAAGATCCCGGATTCCCCATCGTGGGAGTTCGGCGGCTGCGCCAGTTTGC
>Ga0126371_10001428_pt1 | contig 20181 bp, 19 predicted proteins | sample PanSoiMetaPlot_4_FD_110145 | JGI IMG/M metagenome (GOLD analysis project Ga0126371, IMG submission 110145) | Tropical forest soil microbial communities from Panama - MetaG Plot_4 | ecosystem: Environmental > Terrestrial > Soil > Tropical forest > Bulk soil | place: Panama | collected 2016-02-17 | reverse complement strand
GTGCTGATGTTCGTGTTCGGATGTATTGGGTTTGCGGCCGGGGTGCGGGATGTCCTGAGAAGATTGCCGAAAGAATGAAGCAACCAGGTAAAGAAGTAACGAAGTAAGGAAGCAAAGAACCGGAAAGCGCTGACATGAAAGCCAGCGCCAGATTGAGTCGGATGGGTTTCTGCTTGGCTCATAGTTCCACTGACGTTTCACGATATTTGGAAAGCGAGAAGTGGATTGCGCACCTCACGCTTGCGGTGGGTGCGCTGGGGGCGGTGCCGGTTTGGCTGTTCCGTGGGCCGGCCTGGGGAGCGGGCATCTTCGTCGGCGCGGGGTTGGCGTGGCTGAATTTCCGCTGGCTCAAGCAGGGCCTGGATGCGCTGACCGCGGCCGCCACTGCGCAGGCAGACCTTCCCAAACCGCGAGTTCCCGTCTCCACGTACTTCATGGCCGCGTTTCGGTACGGGTTGATAGCCCTGGCCGTCTATGTTATTTTTAAATATCTGAACGTTCCCATCTTGAGCATGATTTTTGGTCTGTGTGCGCTGGGAGCGGCCACCCTTGCGGTTAGCGTGTACGAAATCCTGCATCCTCAGGAATAACGGCCAGGAACCAAACGAATGGAAGAACACGTCAGCCAAATCACAGTATGGTTTAACCACGTATTCGGGGCCTTGGCCCTCCGGCTGCTTCATGCGTTGCATTTACAGCCGGCAGATTACGAACGTCCCATCCCCGAATATCTCGTGATGTCCGTCATCGTTTTCGTTACCTGTATCATTCTCACACTTGTGCTGCGCTCCCGCCTTTCCGTGGAAAGGCCTGGTGGGATGCAGCAAGTTGCGGAAATGCTACTCACCAACCCGTTGGGCTTCGGCATCAAGGATCTGCTCGAGGAAAACGTCGGCCATGGCGCGGAGAAGTTCATCCCGTTTGTCGGCTCCATTTCGATTTTCATCCTCTTTTCGAATCTGTTGGGAGTGTTTCCCGCGCTGAGTTCGCCGACGGGGGGAGCGCTGCCGGTTTTGCCGCTCGGCTGCGCCAGCCTGACCTTTCTTTATTTCAACTACCAAGGGTTGCGGCGTCACGGGGCCTTTGGTTATGTGAAGACGTTTACGGGACCCGTCTGGTGGCTTTCCTGGTTAATCGGGCCGGTCGAAATGATCAGCGCGACCGCCAGAATCCTCTCCCTCACTGTGCGTCTTTGGGCCAATATTTTTGCCAGTGATCTAATCTACGTTATTTTTCTGGGCCTGCTGATCGCTCCGGTTCAATGGGGCTGGGTGAAAAGCCCTGTTTTGGGCGCCGCGCTTGCCGTCTTTCCTTTTGCGATTCCCTTTCTATTTGTCGGCCTGCACATCTTTGTTTCCATCATTCAGGCGTATGTGTTTACCGTGCTGCCTTCGATTTATCTGGGGCAGGCCGTGGCCGAAGAGCACTAGTTTTCGCTTTTGCCGTTCAGCGTGAGACCGGTTGTAGGGCGCTTAGCCGGGAACCACCCACTGGCGGCATTCCAAGGAGGCAGTAATGAAGAAAGCAGTTCTGTGGTTGAGTATGCTTACCGCCGTATTGCTGGTGGCGCCGGCCGCCTTCGCTCAGGAAGCGGGCACGGCCGCGTCGGGGAAAGGACTTGCTGCTCTCGCCGCGGGCTTGGGAATGGCCCTCGCTGCGTTCGGCGGTGCGTTGGGGCAGGGCCGTGTGGCCGCGGCCGCCTGCGAAGGCATGGCGCGCAATCCGGGAGCCAGCGGCCAGGTCCGCACGGCGATGATTCTGGGACTGGTGTTTATTGAAACCCTGGCGCTGTTCACGCTGGCCATTATTTTCGCCAAGGTCTAACAGGCGGTTTCCATTCGAGTTTTCAAAAACCGCTCCGGGGGACCGGAGCGGTTTTTTTTGGGCGCCTAACCAAAATGATTTACGAATAATAAGTTTTTTGCCCGGCCCCACTTGCAAACTCATATGTAAGTCCTTTCTTTATTGACAAGACTTACCAGAATTCGCCTGGGCATTGTTGCGGAGACAGAAGGGCTAGCGGAAGGCGGCTGCTACAACGGCAAGAAGGCGGCGCAAAGCCGACCCTGACGGGTGCGATCTAGCGGGCGGAGAGGATGAGGTCCTGGGAGAGGACAAGGCCCAGGATGTGGTTGGGGAAGAGGCCGAGATACAGAGTGGCCAGGCAAGCAACCATGACGACCATAGCAGCCGTGGGGCTGAGGCTGCGGGCGGCATCGGCGGGGACTTCGCCTTCGTGGTCGCGCATGTACATCACTACCAGCACGCGCAGGTAGTAGTAGGCGCCGATGATGGTATTTACGGCCATCAGCACAGCCAGCCAGATGAGCTTCGAATTAATGGCCGCCTTGAAGACGTAGAACTTGCCGAAGAAGCCCGCGGTAATGGGCATGCCCAGCAGGGAAAGCAGCAAGAGGCTCATCGCCGCGGCGGCAAACGGCTGGCGCGTGCCAAGGCCGGCAAAATCGTCGAGCGTCAGACGACTTTCCCCCTTGCCGCCGATTTCAGAGACGATGGTGAACGCACCAACGTTCACCAATGCGTAGCCGAGCAGATAAAAGAGCACCGCGGCGTAGGCCGGCCAGGGGCCGATTTCCGGGTCGGTCTTTAAGAAGGTGACCGCGGCAAAGGCCACCAGCGTATAGCCGGCATGCGCGATGGAGCTATAAGCCAACATGCGCTTCACGTTGGTTTGCACCACGGCGCCCAGGTTGCCGACGAACATCGTGGCCACGGCAAGGATCCAGAAGGCCCAGAACCAGAAGTCGGTGGCGGCATGAATGGTCGTGAAGATGCGCAGCAGCAGGGCAAAAGTGGCAGCCTTGGGGCCGGCTGCGAATAGCGCGGTCACAGGTGTGGGCGCGCCTTCATACACGTCCGGCGTCCATATCTGGAAGGGCGCCAAGGCGACCTTGAAGCCCAGACCCACCAGAATCATCCCCAGGCCCATCCGGAGCAGATTGCTGGAAGGATCGGCCGAGGTAATCTTCGCGAGGTTCGTGGAGCCCGTTACGCCATAGACCAAGGCGATGCCATAGAGGAAAAACGCGGTGGCGAATGACCCGAGCAGGAAATATTTGACCGCTGACTCGCTGGACTTGACCGCATCGCGGCGATAGCCCGCCAGGATGTAGCTGGAAATCGAGGACATTTCCAGGCCGATGAACGCGGTGAGGAGCTCCTGAGCCGACGCCAGCACACCCATGCCCGCCGTGGCAAACAGGATCAGCGCGTAAAACTCAGAGGCATCCAGATTCTCGCGTTCGAGGTAGGAGTCCGAAGCCAAAATCACGAGAAAGGTCACCAGCCCCAGCAGCCAGTGGAAGAAAAGGCTCAGCATGTCGAACTGAATCAGGCCGGAAAACCCGGCGCCCATCTGGCCGAAGAAGGTGCCGAGCGTGCCAAGCGCCGCGCCAATCATCCCGAAGAGGGTGAGTATCTGGCGGTGGTTTTTGAGGAAGGGCTGCAGCAGCATCAGGAACACGCCGAAGGAGCACCAGATGATTTCCGGCAGCACGCGAACCAGATCAGAGGTGTGGGGAATCTGGAGAGGAAGCATCTATTGGGAGACCACCCTTCCGTCAAATTCTTTGCCGCCGGCGATGGATTCCACTCTGCGGACTTCAGGGGCTAAAGCCCAGTTCCTAGTCGAGCCTTTATGCGGGGGCTCTACCGTGCCCTCCCGGGTGGCCAGACGATTGCGCACCTGGTCCAGGAGAACGGGTGATGCCGCGGCGGGCCGCGAGGCTTCCACGGCGTAGTGCGATTGCGTCTGCTGAATTACTGTGTCCACGGGAGCCGCCACGCGGCGCGTGATGTAAGAGGAACCGATGCCCATCCACAAGACGACGACGGCAAAGGCCGTCAAGCCCCAGAATTCGCGGGCGTCGATGTCCTTGATTTCTTTGTTTTCGGGGTTCGTGTTATCGCCGTAAAAAACGCGCTGATAAGCCCATAGCAGGTAGCAGGCGGAGAGAATGACACCGGTGGCGGCCCAGCTGGCCCAGCCCCAGTGGACTTGATACGTGCCCAGCAAGATCAGGAATTCGCCGACGAAGCCGTTGAGCATCGGCAGGCCCATCGAACTCAAGGCGATATACAGAAAAAATGCGGCATATTTGGGCATCGGCGCGCAGAGACCACCGAATTCGCTAAGCTCATAGGTGTGGCGGCGGTCGAAAAGCATGCCGACGAGGAAGAAGAGCGCTCCGGTGGAGATGCCATGAGCGAGCATTTGATATACAGCGCCCTGCATGGAAATCGTATGGAACGTAAAGATGCCGAGCACGACAAAACCCAGGTGGCTGACCGACGAGTAGGCGATGATCCTTTTGAGGTTGGGCTGCACCAAGGAAACCAGGGCGCCGTAAATAATGCCGATAATGGCCAGAACCGCCACCACGGGAGCCGCGCGACGGGAAGCCTCGGGAAACAGCGGCAGGCAGAAACGCATCATGCCGTAAGTGCCCATCTTGAGGAGCACGCCGGCCAGGAGGACAGAGCCGGCCGTGGGCGCTTCGGTGTGGGCGTCCGGCAGCCAGGTGTGGAACGGGAACATTGGCACCTTGATGGCGAAAGCCACGAAGAAGGAGAGGAAGAGCAGCATCTCCGTTGCAGGCGAGGGGTGATATTGCGGCGTCTGGAGAATCGCCTGAATGACTGGAAGATCAAACGAGCCCGTCAGGTTGTAGAGCCACAAGATGCCCACAATCATGAACGCAGAACCCGCCGTCGTATAGATGAAGAATTTCACGGCGGCGTAGATGCGGCGCCCATGGCCCCAGATGCCGATAAGGAAAGCCATGGGGATGAGCATGATTTCCCAGAAGAGGAAGAAGAGGAAAAGATCGAGGGCGAGGAAAACGCCGATGACGCCGACTTCGAGCAAGAGCAGCATCACGTGGAATTCCTTGATGCGGTGATGCACGCCTTTCCAGGAAGCGAGAACCCCGATGGGGGTAAGGAACGTGGTGAGGATGACCAGGAACATGCTGATGCCATCGACACCCAGGTGGTAGTTGATGGGCGGGGCGGAGATCCAGGCCTTGTATTCGGTCATCGAGTAGCCCTGAGCGCCGATGGTGACGATGCGCAGCAGGAGCAGGGAAAATAGGAATTCGACCGTGGAGACGACAAAGGCGAGACGGCGAATCCAGTATTCATCGTCGCTGCGCAGGAACAAAAGCGCCAAAGCGCCGAAGGCCGGGAAGAAGATGAGGACGGAGAGGAGATGTGCACTGAGTTCCATTAGCGCAACCCTCCTGAGAAGGCCGGATGAATGATTGGCCAGAAGATGATGGCAAAGACCACGATGGCGCCGACAATCACCCAGACGGCATAACTGCGAGTGTTGCCGGACTGCGTGTGGCGTAAACCATCGCCGATTACGGCGGCGCCCTTGGCGACGCCGTTCACCGCGCCGTCAATCGTGCCGGCGTCGATCACCTTCCAAAGGAGATTGGTGGAGAGCCAGATGAGCGGGTTGACCACCGCGCCGAAATAGAGTTCATCCACGTAGTACTTGTTGTAGAGGAGTTTGTGGAGGCCTTCCGATGTGCCGCGCGAAACTTTCTTGTTGTACATCCACATGGCGACCGCGAGACCAAGGGCGGCGGCCACAACGGCAACCCCGGAAAGAATGTGCTCGAGCGAAGCGGCCGCTTCTGCGCCCCCCGCGGCTTCACCCGTGCCGAACACCGGAGAGAGGAACTCGGCGAAGTAATCCTTGCCGCCCCAGAGCGCGGGGGCTGCGACCCAGCCACCGACCAGCGAAAGCACGGCGAGAATCATCAGCGGCACGGTCATATTGAACGGCGACTCGTGGACGTGAACCTTATGCTCGTCATAGCGCGGCTCGCCTCTAAATGTGAGCCAGATGAGGCGAAACATGTAGAAGGAGGTAAGGATGGCGGCGAGCAGGCCGACCGCGTAGAGAGCCTTGCCGTTTGTTTCGTATTTGTAGGCAGCGAAGAGAATCGAATCTTTCGAGAAGAACGCCGCGAAGGGAGGAAAGCCGGCGATGGCGATGGTGCCGCAGAGCATGCACCGGTAGGTGATTTTGATCTTCTTGCTCAGGCCGCCCATCTCCCACATGTCCTGATTGCCGCCAACCGCGTGAATCACGCTACCTGCAGAAAGGAAGAGTAGGGCCTTGAAGAAGGCGTGCGTCATCAAGTGGAAAATGCCCGCGCCGAATGCGCCGACGCCACAGGCGAGAAACATGTAACCCAGCTGGCTGACGGTGGAATACGCGAGTACTTTCTTGATATCCGACTGGACCAGGCCGATGGTGGCGGCAAAGAAGGCCGTTGCGCAGCCGACAATCGCGACGACGTACATCGCGGTGGGCGCGTGGGTGAACAGTACATGGGAACGCGCAACCATGTACACGCCCGCAGTCACCATGGTGGCCGCGTGAATCAAGGCGCTGACCGGCGTGGGGCCTTCCATGGCGTCGGGCAGCCACACATATAGGGGAAGCTGCGCGGATTTGCCGGCGGCACCGACAAAGAGGAGCAGACACGCGATGGTAATCGTGCCGAAGCTGCCCAGAGGCTCAATGGCGACATCCGGCTTCGAAGCAGCGGCGAATACAGTGCTGAAATCAAGCGAATGGAACGTCCGAAAGAGCAGGAACATCCCGAGCATGAAGCCGAAGTCGCCGATGCGGTTAACGATAAACGCCTTGTTTCCGGCATCGGTGGCCGATTTTCTAAGGAAATAGAAGCCAATCAGCAGGTAGCTGCACAGGCCCACGCCTTCCCAGCCTACGAAAAGGAGCGCGTAGTTGGCAGCCAGGACCAGGATGAGCATGAAGAACATGAAGAGGTTCAAGTAGGAGAAAAAGCGGTAGTAGCCCTCTTCGTGCGCCATGTAGCCCGTGGAATAGATATGGATCAGGAAACCGACGCCGGTGACCACCAGGAGCATCACGACAGTGAGCTCGTCGAGCTGCAGATCAAAGCCCGCGCGAAAGTTTCCCGCGACGAGCCAGTCGAAGAATTCCTTGCGGAACACCTGGCTGCCTCCGGCGAGGAATTCACGCACGGCTTCGAGTGCGCAGGCGAACGAGAGGCCCGTAGACCCCAGAGCGACCGTGTTGACCAGCGTTTTCGACCACTTGCTGCCCAAAAGGCCGTTGATGGCGGAGCCCAGCAGGGGCAACAGCGGAATAATCCAGAGATTTTCAAGTATCGGTCTTGGCATTAGAGTTTCAGCAGATCCACGCGCTCGACGTTCAGGGAACGCCGGTTACGCGCCGTAAGAATGATGATGCCCAGGCCCACGGCCGCTTCCGCCGCCGCGACCACGATTACAAACAAAACAAAGACTTCGCCATCGGTTTTACCCAGTGCCTGGCTGAAAGCCACAAACGCCAGGTTCACGGCATTAAGCATCAGTTCGATGGCCATGAAGATGGTAATGATGTTGCGTTTGAAGACGAACGCGAGGACTCCCAGGCCAAACAAAATAGCGCTCAGAATCAGATAGTAGTTCGTGGGCACCATGTCAGTTCTCCCGCTGCGCCAGGACGATGGCGCCGATGATGGCCACCAGGATCAGGAACGAAGTGAGCTCAAAGGGATACACAAATTCGGAAAAAAGGAGCTTCGAAAGTTCGCGTGTGGGAGTCAGCGCGCCATTCGCGGCCGGTGCAGGGAGGTGGCCGCTGGAACGCGCGATGGCCGCGGCAATAACACCGCCGAGGGCCAGGGCCAGGGGAACACCGGCAAAGGTCGCCAGTTTCGAGAAGTTGGTGCGCTCCTCTTCGCCCGCGTTCAGCAACATGATGACGAAGACGAAAAGCACCATTACCGCGCCGCCATAGACGATAATCTGCACCGCAGCGACGAACTCCGCGCCCATCAGCAGGTACAGCCCGGCGAGCGACAGCATCACCAGGATCAGCGAAAGCGCGCTGTGAATGGGATGGCTTTGCAGAATCAGGGCCACGGCTCCTAAAACCGCGAGGCCGGCCAACACAAAAAAGATCAGTAAGGCAGCACTCATCCCTGCATTCTCCAGAGAATAAAGGCGCTGGTGAGCACCACATTGGCGATGGAAACCGGCAGCAGAATCTTCCAGCCGAAATCCATCAACTGGTCGTAGCGGAAACGGGGCAGCGTGCCGCGCATCCAGATATAGAAGAACAGCACCGCGAAAACCTTGACAAAGAACCAGAACGGCCCCTGAATCAACTCGTTTATGGCCGGAGCGGCGAACAGCCCAAGGCCTAGAAGGGTCAGCACGCTGCCGATGCCGGGAAGAACGATACGGCCGAAAATGGTCTCATAGCGAATGCCATCAAAAAACACCCAGAGCCCGAGCGGGACCAGGATAAGCGAAGGCACATAGTGCGTCAGAGTCCAGGAGGCAGGGAAGGGTGAGAGCCATCCGCCGAAGAAAAGAATCGTGGAGAGGCAGGAAACGGTAATCATGGCCGTGTATTCGCCGATGAAGAACATGGCGAATTTCATAGAGGCATATTCGGTGTGATAACCCGCGACCAGTTCGGATTCGGCTTCCGGCAAGTCGAAGGGCACGCGATTGGTTTCCGCGATGGCGGCCATAAAGAAGCAGAAGCAGCCGATGATCTGCGTCAAACCGGCGTGATCCTTGCTAAAGCCGATGATATTCCAGCCGAGCAAGCCGAGGTTGCCGTTGGCTTGTTGCTCGACGATCTCTTTGAGGCTCAAGGTTCCTGCGATGAGCAGCACGCCCACAACGGAAAGGGTCATGGCTAGTTCGTAGCTGATCATCTGTGCAGAACTGCGCAGGCCGCCGAGTAGCGAATATTTGTTGTTTGAGCCCCATCCGGCCAGCGCGATGCCGTAAACGCTGAGCGCTGTGATGGCAAAAAGAGCCAGCAGGCTGATATTGATGTCGGCGATCCCGAAGTTTGTCCGGTAACCGAAGACGGTAATGTCCGGCCCGAAGGGAATCACGGCAAGGGAAGTAAGGGCGAGCATGAGGGTCAAGAAGGGCGCAAAGAAATAGGCCTTCTTGTCCACGCCCTCGGGCAGGGGGTCTTCTTTCAGAATGAATTTGATGCCGTCCGCGAGGGGTTGCAGTAAGCCGTGCGGGCCGACGCGATAGGGTCCCCAGCGGGCTTGAATGTGCCCGATGACCTTACGCTCCAGCCAGGTGAGATAGGCATCGGCAGTGAGAACGATTAAGACCAGAAGAATGACCTTCACGATCGCGACGATGAGGAATCCGTATTGGGCAAAGATGGCGTTCACGGCTTGGCTTCAGCCTCCGGCAAAGATTGCATAGTGGTACAGAAACGGCCCAGGGTGCCGCTGGAAAAGAGATTGTCGTTGGCCGGACGGATCGCTTGGACGGGCACGTCGTATGCGCCGTGGCCATTGCGAGCGGAGGCGACCTTTGTGGGTTCGGCGCCGCCCGTAAGCAGGCCTGCGGGATGCACGTCGTAGCCCGGCACGGTCTTGCGTATTTCCTCGAAAACCGCGGCAGGGGTTTTGAAGTGGAAGGCCTTGCCCAGGCCGAGGCGCTCGAGCTGGTGGGAAAGGATGCGCAGCAGGTCGAAGTCGCTGCGCGTGCCCATCACTTCGGCGGCCTTGCGCAGCAACTGGATTTCGCCGGCGGTGTTGGTGACGCTACCGTCTTTTTCATAGGCGGAGGCGGCGGGAAAGACCACGTCGGCAAGCTGCGCGGTTTCCGTCAAGAACATTTCGTGCACGACGAGGAAGCCGAGCTGGCCGCGACCCGCGCCGGCTTTCGCAAAGTGGGCGAAAGGATTCGCGCCCATCACGTAAAGGGCTTTCAGTTTTCCTGACTGCGCCGCCTCGACCATTTCGGAGGTGGTCATGCCGGGTTTTGTGGGGAGGGGCGCGTTCCAATACTTGGCGAGCGTTTCGGCGGCGGCTTTGTTGTCGAGATAGGCGTAGCCCGGCAAACGATCGGGCAGGACGCCCATGTCGGCGGCGCCACGCGAATTGGCGTAATCGCCGAGAGCCATATAGCGAACCTTGCCCTGCAGCTTGGAGCCGAAGGAAACGAGATGGCGGATTGCCGCGCTGGTGAGTTCGGAACCGAACACGACGGCAACTTCGGGTTGCGCTTCGAGGGAAGCTTTGAGCGCGGCAAGCTGTCCGGTTACGTCGCCTGCCAGTTGTCCTTCGCCGGTGGCCAGCCAATGAACGGCCGCGGATTCCTGGCCACCGCCGACGTTCACAAACTGCGCGGCTTTGCGCTTGAGCTTGATGTCCTTCGAATTGATGAGGAAGAGTTTCGAATCGAAGTGGCGGATGCCGGCACGAATTTGCCAGGCGACCAGAGGGTTTTGCTTCGAGGGATCGTTGCCAATGACGAGAACCGCTTTCGATTGGTAAAGCTGCTCCATGGTGAGCGACGAATCGGCGGCGCGCTCGCCAAGAGCCTCAACCAGGCCGGTGTAATCCGCGGTGCGGTGATGATCGATGTTGTTGGTGCCGAAGGTGCCGCGCGCCAGGCGCTGAAGAAGATAGTTTTCCTCGTTCGAGGCACGATTCGAGCCGATGAAGCCAATGGCGTCGGCGCCGTAGGCGGACTGCAGTTCCTTTAGCTTAGCGGCCGCGGCCTGCGCGGCCTCTTCCCAGGAAACCGGATATAGCTTGTCGCCCTTGCGCAGCAGCGGTTGCTTGATGCGTTCGGGGTGTCTTGTGAAGTCGAAGCCGAAGCGGCCTTTGACGCAGAGGAATTCCTTGTTGATGCCGGAGAGGTCGCGGTTATTGGCGCGCAGGATCTCGTGGTTGCGCACGCTCAAGGTGGTCTTGCAGCCGTTCGAACAGTGCGTGCAAATGGTGGAGACGTACTGCATTTCCCAGGGCCGTGTTTTGTAGCGGTACGTGCCGCTGGTGAGCGCGCCGACGGGGCAAATATCGATGCACATGCCGCACTCTTCGCACTCCAGGTGATCTTCTCGGTTGGGGATGATGATGGAGTGGGCGCCGCGCATGCCCACGCCGAGGGCCTTCACGTCCATGCCTTCGTCGCACACGCGTACGCAGCGGTAGCAGAGGATGCAGCGGGGGGCGTCGTAGTAGACCAGGTCCGACCACTTTTCCTCGGGCCGATGAAGCTTTTCTTCGACGAACCGGCTCGCGTCCGCGCCGTAGCGGAAGGTCATATCCTGCAATTCGCATTCGCCGCCCTTGTCGCAGACGGGACAATCAAGGGGGTGATTGCTGAGCAGGAATTCCAGCATCATCTTGCGGGAATCGCGCACGGCCTGCGTGTTGGTGCGCACGACCATACCTTCGGTGGCGACCAAGGTGCAGGCAGTTTGTTGTTTCGGTGCCTTTTCGACCTCCACCAGGCACATACGGCAAGCGGCCTGCAGCGTAAGGCCGGGGTAGTAGCAGAACGACGGCACTTCGATACCCAGACGGCGGGTGGCTTCAATCAAAAGCGTGCCCGCAAGAACCTCGACGTCGCGGTCGTCAATCTTTAGATGAACAAGTTTCGTTTCAGCCATGGGTCCCTATCGCGAAGCGGACAACGCTTCAGCGGATTTGTAAGCGCAGCGGCCGTTTAAATGGTCCTCGAACTCGTTACGGAATTTCTCCACGATACTGATGGTGGGCATCGCGGCGGCGTCGCCAAGCGGGCAGAAGGTGCGGCCGAGCATGTTTTTGGAGAGCTCGCCGATCAAATCGATGTCTTCGGTGCGGCCCAGGCCGGCGTGGAAACGCTCGAGCATTTTGTTGAGCCAGCTAGTGCCTTCGCGGCAGGGAATGCACCAGCCGCAGGATTCGTGCGCGTAAAAGTGCATGATGCGGCGGGCCATGTCTACCATGCAGGTATCTTCGTCGATGACTACCATGCCGCCGGAGCCGAGCATGGAGCCGGCCTTGGCAATGGTGTCGTAATCCATGGCGATGTCGATTTCGTCGGCGCTGAAAACGGGGCAGGAGCTGCCACCGGGGATGACCGCCTTGAGCTTCTTGCCGCCGCGGATGCCGCCAGCCATCTCGTCGATGAACTTCTTCATGTTCATTCCCAGGGGGATCTCGTAGATGCCGGGCTTGTTGACGTGGCCCGCGACGCAAAGCAGACGTGTGCCACCATTTCTCGGCGTGCCGCGGTTGGCGTACGCTTCACCGCCTTCGAGAATGATGGCGGGAACCGAGCTGAGGGTCTCGACGTTATTGATGATCGTCGGGCAACCGTAGAGGCCGACAACGGCGGGGAAGGGAGGCTTGATGCGCGGATTGCCACGCTTGCCCTCCAGCGATTCCATCAGCGCGGATTCCTCGCCGCACTCGTAGGCACCGGCACCCGTGTGAATCAGCAGGTCGAAATCGAAGCCGGAGCCGAGGATGTTTTTGCCGAGGTAGCCGCGTTCGTAGGCTTCCGCGATCGCTGCGTCAACAATGTCCAGCACGTAGCGATATTCGCCACGAATATAGATGAAACCGTGATGCGCGTTGATGGCGCGTCCCGCAATGATGATGCCCTCGATTAACTGGTGAGGGTCCATTTCCATCAGCGGACGGTCTTTGCAGGTACCGGGTTCGGATTCGTCTGCGTTGCAGATGACGTATTTCGGCTTGGGCGACTCTTTGGGAACGAACGACCACTTGAGGCCGGTGGGGAAGCCCGCGCCGCCGCGGCCGCGGAGATTGGACTTTTTGACCTCATCAATGATTTGTCCCGGCTCCATCTGCTTGAGAGCTTTGTCGAGCGCCTGGTAGGCGCCGTGCTGCAGGGCCACATCAATTTTGTGGGAGTCCTTGATGCCCCATTTTTTGCTGAGGAGCGGTGTTTCGGCCTTCGCGCGCTCATGCAATGCGCCGCTGATCACGCCCTGCGGTTCGGGTTTCTTGCCCTTGTCGAGATCCTCGATGATGCGGTCAAGCTTCAGGGGTGTGATGTTTTCGTAGAAGTCATAATTCACCTGGATGGCGGGTGCGCCGGTGCATGCGCCGATACATTCCACTTCTTCCAGCGAAAAAACGCCATCCTGGGTGATTTCCTTATGGCCGATTTCCAGGCGTTTTTTGGCGTGGTCCAGCAACTCCGCGCCGCCGCGCAGCATGCAAGCAATGTTGGTGCAGACCTGCACGTGGTGTTTGCCGATGGGCTTGCGGTGCAGCATCGAGTAATACGCCAGCGTTTCTTCGACCTGCACGTTGTTCAGGTCCAGCCGTCGCGCGATTTCAGCAATCAGTTCGTCAGAGACCTGGCCGAACTCGTCCTGGCCGTACATCAGCATCGGGATGAGCGCGCTGCGCTTTACCGGGTAGGCGTTTTGCAGCTTGTCGAATTTCGCAGCGAGTTTGGGGCTGAGTTCCATGGTTACCTGTCTACGTCTCCGAGCACGATATCAATGGTGCCGATAGCGGCGACGGTATCGGCGATCAACTGGCCCTTGATCATTAATGGTAGGGCCTGCAGATTCACAAAAGAAGGGCTACGGAAATGGACGCGCAGGGGCTTCGGCGACCCGTCGCTGGCAATGAAGCAGCCCAATTCGCCGCGCGGCGATTCCACGGCCACGTAAACCTCGCCCGGCGGCGGCGAAAAGCCTTCGGTGAAGATTTTGAAGTGGTAGATGAGCGCTTCCATCTCCGTCTTCATCTTTTCGCGTTCCGGCGGGATGATCCCGGGGGCTTCGGCTTTGAAAGGGCCCTGGTCGGTGATCTTGTCCATGGCCTGGCGCACGATTTTCAAGCTTTCGCGAATCTCCTGCACGCGTACCAGATAGCGCGCGTAGCAGTCGGATTCCGTGCGCGTGGGCACGTTAAAGTCGAATTCCTCGTAAGACGAGTAGGGAAACGCCTTGCGATTGTCGAAGGCCACACCGGCGGCGCGCAGACCCGGTCCGGTGGTGCTCATGGCAATGAGAGTCTCGGGCGGAAGGTACCCAACACCCTTCAGGCGGCCCTGCCAGATGCGGTTGTTGGTCAGGAGTTCTTCGTACTCCTCCACGCGCGGGGGCATCATGTCCACAAAACTCTTCACGCGTTCGCGCCAGCCGGCGGGAGGCTCCAGCGCCAGGCCGCCGATGCGGATGTAGCTGGTCATCATACGCTGCCCAGCGAAGCGCTCGAAAATCTTGAGAATCTCTTCGCGCTCGCGGAAGCAATAGAGCATGAGGGACATCGCGCCCATGTCCAGCGCGTGCGTCCCCAGCCAGACGAGATGCGAGGAGATGCGTTGCAATTCCACCATCATCACGCGGATGTACTGGGCGCGCTTGGGAACTTCCAGGCCGAGGAGTTTTTCCACCGCCAGGCAGTAGACGAGGTTATTGCCCAGGGGATTCAGGTAATCCATGCGGTCGGTCAGGGTGATGGCCTGCGAATAGGTTTTGTGTTCGCAGCTTTTTTCAATGCCGGTGTGCAGATAGCCGATGTCGGGATCCGCGGTGACCACGTTTTCGCCGTCGAGCTCCAGCAGCACGCGCAACACCCCGTGGGTTGAAGGATGCTGCGGCCCCATGTTGAGGACCATCGTTTTGTTCTGGCCGATTGCTGTCTCTACCGTAGTCATGGGTCGTTGTCCGTGCGCCGGTTTCAGCGCGGCCCCTCGGTCGGGTAATCCCGGCGCAGAGGCGCGCCTTCAAATCCATCGGGCAAAAGGATGCGCCGCAAATCGCTGTGGCCCTCAAAGCGAATGCCGAACATGTCGAAGATTTCGCGCTCCAACCAGTTGGCGCCGGGCCAAACCGGTTCCAGGGAGTCCGCTACGGGCTGCTGTCCGGCGACGTAGGTGCGCAGGCCGATGCGCACGCTGCGCGGGATGGAAAGCAACTGGTAGTTGAGCTCGAATCGGGGTTCGGCGGGGAAGCGGTCAACGCAGGTGGCGTCGCTCAACAGGTTGAAATTGAGCTGCGGGTCCTCCTTGCACTGTTTGGCCGCCGCACGCAGCAGCTTGTGGGGCACGACGATGGTGGTATCCCCTCGGTGCTCGACGATCTGTGAAATGGCTTCGGGATTCCACGTACGGAGGCGGTCGACCACAGCGCGAGCGTTTGCGTTGGCGAGTTCCGGCACGTTACGAGATCCTCGAAGGGCGACTGTCCCTACTTCTTGGATTTATTCCAGTCGAGTGCGCCCTTCTTCCAGAGATAGATGTAACCAACCAGCAGGATGGCGATATAGAGCATCATTTCTATAAAGCCGAACCACCGGGTCGCGATATCGCGGACCAAGTCCTTGAAAATAAAAGCCCAGGGGTAAAGAAAGATGGCCTCGACGTCGAACAGAATGAAGACCATGGCCACCAGGTAGAACTTCACGGAAAATGGCTCGCGGGCGTCTCCCGTGGGGGTGACGCCACACTCGTAAGGCTGTTGTTTGAACTTATTCGGGCGCTTCCACCCGATTACCGTGGAAAGGACAATGAACAGCGTAGCAAGAAGGGCCGCCACCAGCAGGTGTATTACTAGCGGAATGTACGCTTGCAGGCCAGTGGGGCTCATAGGTAAAGCGATATAATAGCGAGTGGGGTGCCGCGTGGTCAAATGCTCCGCGCAAAATAATTTACGGAGCGCAAGGCACACCTGTGCAATAGATGCACAAGGGCCGGGTGAGGATGATGGTCTTCGGGCACAATTCCAACGTCACGGTAGGAGCGCACACTTTTCACGTGCAAACCGAGGATCGCGGCGCAAATCACGCGCTGATTGATACGACCGTTTATTTTCAGGGCCGCGTCCTGCACCGCCGCACCAATAATTATCTCGACCTGTTGCCGCTCACCGAAGATTCCCAGGAAGCGTTGAAGCTGCGCGTGGATGACCAGCACCGCGCGGTGCTGCAAGCCATCCGCAACGGCGAGTTGCCGTTGAGTGTTCCTGCGGCACAGACCGCAGTTGGCGGAGCCAAGGCGCTTCAGACGCCTGCGCCACCTGCTGTGTCGCGCAGGTGGAACATTGAATTGCTGAATGCGCGCTCCTGGCTGAGCGGCAAACAGGCCACGTTGCATGTTGCGGTGCGGGAAGAGGGCGGAAGCCCCGTGCAAGGGGTGAATGTCAGCGCGGAGATTGAAGGCAGCGTAGGGCTATCCGCGCATAGTGCTCGAACCGGAGACGATGGTCAGGCTACAATATCGTTCGAGATGCCGAAGGTCGGCGGCGAAGTTGCTTTGGTGATTCGGACCGAAGGCCCCGCGGGCAGCGCGCAGTTGCGGTTTGCGTTGCGGGCCAAACCGCGCGTGCCGGCGGTCTGATTGCGAATCTATGGAAGCAATCTCTATTCAAGTGAACGGCGAGCAAAAGGAAGCGCCAGAGGGTAGCAGCGTGCGCCAGCTTCTGGAGCAGCTTGGACTGAATCCCGCCCGTGTGGCCGTTGAATACAATTTGCAGATTCTGCCGAAGGTGAAATGGGAAGAGACCCGCGTGGCGTCGGGAGATCGGTTTGAGATTGTGCAGTTTGTGGGAGGGGGATAGAAGAAGGAAGCAACCAGGCAAGAAGCAAAAAGCAAGGAAAGCCAAGAAAGAGCGGACGCGGCCGAAAGGCCGCATTTTTGTTTGCGCGGCTCTTTCTTTACCTCATTGCTTCCTTGCGTCTTTGCTTCGTTCTTTACACGCCGTCGAGCAGGTGGCCCATCTTGCGCTTTTTGGTTTGTAAGTAGGCGCGGGAGATTTTCGAGAGGCGCGGCTGGCAGGGCACGCGCGTGACAACTGTAATGCCCGCGGATTCGAGCTGGCGGATTTTGTCAGGGTTGTTGGAGAGCAGGCGGATGCGCGTGGCGCCCAGTTTTTTTAGGATTTGCGCGGGGAAATCGTACTCGCGGGCGTCGGCGGCGAAGCCCAGGGATTCGTTGGCCTCCACCGTGTCCATGCCGCCGTCCTGCAATTCATACGCGCGCAACTTGTTCATCAAGCCGATGCCACGCCCTTCCTGCGGAAGGTAGAGAAGGATTCCGGAGGGTGCCTTGGCGATTTTTTTCAGGGAAAGTTCGAGTTGCGCTCGGCAGTCACAGCGGAGCGAGGTCAGCACATCACCGGTGAGACATTGCGAGTGAACCCGCACCAGCGGGGCCACGCGGCCCTTCAGGTTGCCGCGTACCAGAGCGACTGCCTCTTCCTGCGGGCCGTTGCCTGCGAAGCCATAAATCGTGAAGCGGCCAAAGCGTGTGGGCAGCACCGCTTTGGCAGCGAGGCGCGGGGAGTCTTTCTCGGTTTGTGTGGCGTTGCTTGTCGCGGTTTTGCTGGTCATAGGAAAAGTTCAGTATAGCAGGCAGGAGCAAACAGGGCAGGAAGTGGTAAGCAAACCTTCCAAGATTCATTACAATGGGGCGAGGCGGGCTGACGGGCCGGGCTAAAGCCCGGCGCCTACAGGAATGGACGGGGCGCTGACTATTCGCGAATTGTTGTTCACGCTGCTGCTGAAGGTGGGCGTGGCTTCGTCGATTGCCGCGCTGCTGGCGCGGTGGAATACGTTTCGGCGGGTGCTGTTTACCGAAGAGCGCGATGCCGACCAGAAATTGAAGCTGATGCTGTTCATGACCCCGCCGCTGATCGTTGGGGTGACACTGCGACTGGTTAGCCCTTCGTATCGATTCGCGGACCTGGCGCTGGAAGGTGCGTTCCTGATGGGACTCCTTGGCGGGCGCGTAGTGGGTCCGATCGGCGGTGCCATCATCACGATTCCCGCGCTGCTGGCGCATGAATGGCTAGGCATGCCGGCGGCGTCCGCTGCGGGACTTCTTGGCGGTCTGATCCGCCAGTTGATTCCAGACAAAGAGACGCTGTGGAATTTCGGCCCGTTCACGTTTTTGAACATTCCCAAAGCGCTGATGCGCATGATCCGCGACACGGAAATCATGTGGGAGATGCTGCCGCTGATGACGTGCATCGGGCTAGAACTGGGGCGCGTCTCGCTGGTGGTAGCGACCAAGTCCAAGTGGCTCTTCGCGATTGACCCGCAATGGAATTGGCAACTGGCCCTGGTGGTGATCGCCACGCTGATGTCCGTGGCCTCGCCGCTGAAAATCTGGAACAACACGCGTATCGAAATGAACCTGGAGCGCCACCAGCAGCTGCTGCTGCGCGCCAGGATGGATGCCCTCTCCAGCCAGATCAATCCGCACTTTTTGTTCAATACGCTGAATACGGTTTCCGCGCTGATTCGCATTGATCCGGACACAGCGCGCGGCGTTGTGCTAAAGCTGAGCAATATCTTGCGGCGTTTGCTGCGGAAGCACGAAACGTTTGTACCGCTGCGCGAAGAGCTGTCGTTTATCGACGATTACCTGGATATCGAGGTGGCGCGCTTCGGCCACGACAACCTGGACATTGTCAAAGAGATTGACGAGATAACGTTGGAGACTTTTATCCCCAGCATGCTGCTGCAGCCCATGGTGGAGAACAGCCTGAAGCACGGGTTGGCACCGAAGCTTGAGGGCGGGCGGATTCTGTTGCGCACGAGGAGCAATAACGGGCGGCTGCACATTGAGATTGCCGACAACGGGGTGGGCATTTCCGAGGAGAAGATGCCGCATGTGTACGTGGAGGGCATCGGTTTGAGCAACGTGCGCGAGCGTCTGCGTGTGCTCTACGGCGAAGATTTTCAACTGGAGATCGAAAGCCGCGAAGGGCAGGGAACCACCATCCGCATCGAGGTGCCGGAGCTGGCGCCGGCGATACCCGAGGTCAGCGTTTTCTAACCGAGGAAAAGGCAACAAAGCGCCGACCTCATTGGCGGACTATCCTGACGAGGGATGTGCCGTGCCTAGGGCGCTTGGATTTGAGGCCGGAGGAATTCCTAAGCAGGGGCCTTTTTGCATCGTAAGACTCGCCGTTAAAAACCAAGGGTGGGGCACCCGCAACTACATTCTAACGCGGCGTCACAAAAAACCTCTTGACAGAGAAACCTGAGTGCGGTAATTTCTGTAATAACAGAAATGACTGACACACCTAAAACGACACTTACTCCTGTAGCCCAGAAATTCATTCTCCACTGGGGCGAAATGGGCACCAAGTGGGGCATCAACCGCACCGTAGCGCAGGTGCACGCGCTGCTGTTTCTTTCGCCGCAGCCGCTGCCGGCCGACGAAATTTCCACCACGCTTTCCGTGGCGCGTTCCAACGTGAGTACCAGCCTGCGCGAACTGCAGGGTTGGGGCATCGTGAAACTAGTGCACATGCTGGGCGACCGCCGCGACCACTTCGAAACCACCAAGGACGTGTGGGAGATCTTCCGCACCGTTTCGGAGGAGCGCAAGCGGCGCGAGATCGATCCCACATTGCGTGTGCTGGCGGAGTGCGTGCAGGAAGTGAAAGCGGCAGGGCCGGCCGGAGACGCGTACACACGGGAACGCCTGGAAGGCATGCTGGAGTTCCTGACCACCATGAGCGGCCTGTTTGACGAGATTCTGCGCATGCCCACGGGCGCGCTGAAGGGCGTAGGGAAGCTGCGCGGCAAAGTGATTACGTTATTGGGGGAGAAGAAGAAGGCCGTGTAGGTGATTGGCGACTGGTGCAAGACTTAGTGCATGCATAACGGGAACAGATGACAGTGAGCTGCTAACAGAAAGCAGAGACGCGAGGGCCCATGATTTCGCTAGCGGATGAATATACGGACGGGAAGGGAAGGCATGCGCGCGGGTGGCTGTTCTTTGACGCGGAGTGCGCGTTCTGCACTCGGCTGGCGCGATGGATCGCTCCCATTCTTGCACCACGTGGCATGAGCGTGGCTCCGCTGCAGGATCCGCGCGTCGGCGCGCTGTTGGGGATGGCGCGCAACGACCTGCTGAGAGAGTTGCGGTTTTTATGGTCCGACGGGACGCAATATGGCGGCGCCGACGCGGTGCTGGCTGTGGCGCGGGAAATCTGGTGGGGCCGGCCGCTAGTCTGGTTTTCCGTGTTACCAGGGGCCATGAAATTGTTGCACTCCGGATATCGCTGGGTGGCGGCACGGCGAAGCTGCTCCGCCGTGCAGTGTACGGCAGCACTGAGTTCTCAGAGGTAATTCCCAAGGTTGGTTTCCGCACAGAAGGTAGGGGTGTGTCCATGCTATCAGGGAAGGTGTGGTTTTCGGCGGAGTGCAAACGGGCGGGATGGACCTCGGCGCTGACGAATGCCGGCCTATTACCCTGCTGGGGTGGAGTTCCGAAACATCGGTTGAAACGAGTAACGGAAGCGGATATGGCGCATCGCAGAAAGAAGGGGTTGCGGCATGAAGAAGCGGGCAAACGCGTGGCTTTGGGCGGGGATCCTGGCGGGGT
>Ga0126371_10001425_pt1 | contig 20193 bp, 16 predicted proteins | sample PanSoiMetaPlot_4_FD_110145 | JGI IMG/M metagenome (GOLD analysis project Ga0126371, IMG submission 110145) | Tropical forest soil microbial communities from Panama - MetaG Plot_4 | ecosystem: Environmental > Terrestrial > Soil > Tropical forest > Bulk soil | place: Panama | collected 2016-02-17 | reverse complement strand
GCAGTGCTTCACGTCGCAGTAGTTAGCAAACTCGTGTTCGAACAGTTCCACCTCCTCGCCCAGCACAAAGGCGGAGTTTTCGCAGACGCGATCGAGCGCAGGAAGAATTTGGTCGCGCAGCTCGTGGTATTCAGCTTTCAGATCGAGAAGCGGAACCTTCATCGGTGACCTTTCAACCGCGACAAACTGTACTTGAGGCGGTGATGAATCACAAGAAGCGACGCTCGAAACCGCCGAAGGTGTCGAACTCTAAATATGGGTGAGAGTGCCGGTGACCCTGGTTCGATTGAGCGCCCAAGCAAAAACCAAGAAGGAAAGCGGCAAGAGGATCGCGGCGAAGACGAGTAGAGCCAAAATGGAAAGACCAAATTGACTCCATCCTGCGCCATCGAGCAAAGCAGCCCGCATCCCTTCGAGCGAATATGTGACGGGGATCAAGCGCGCTACCAACTGCAAAGGTTTGGGCAGAACCGAGATGGGATACATCATCCCGCCGAGTAATCCCGAAACTCCCAGTACAATCCACTTCGCCGGATTCCCGCGCTTGAACAGGATCTGGTAACTCGCGGAAAGGATTCCGAGCCCTGCGAAAGCGAGAACGGAAGCCAGCAGGACCGCCGCAGCTCCGGGCCAGTTGGCCGCACGCGGCGCGAATCCAAAAAGCAAAGCAGCCCACGCGAGGTACACGCAAGTTCGGAGCGCGAGGGTCACGAACGGATAGATAGCCGAGCCGGCGAGAATCAGAGCCAACGGAGTCTGGGTGACCAGCAGAGCTTCGAGCGTGCGATTCTGCATGGCTTCGTTGAGGCTGGTATCAAATGCGTCGATCGAGACATTCAAATAATCGAAAAACGCAAAGCCCACCAGGGCAAAAGCGAAATAGTTGGTGCCGGCCGGCAGGGCGCGCGCGAGGTCCGGGGATTGCACGAAACGCGAGAGGTAGTAGTAGGTGGCGACGCCAAACAGCGCTTCGAACGTTTCGAGGACTAGTGCGCCGCGGTATCCCCGGGCAATCGCGAAGTCACGATAAAAAAAGGCTATCAATTTGCGGATATTGATGGCGGCGCTCATTGCAATGACTCCGCGTGCGCCGGTTGACGAACAAGCCGGCCAATTGCTTCATCCAGCGTGCGCGCTTGAGCGGCAGAGCACAGACCCTGCGGCGTCTCATTCGCGACTACGCGCCCCTCGTCGAGCAGGACCACTCGATCAGCGATCTCTTCCACTTCCCGGGGAGTATGAGAAGCGAACAGGAGCGTGGTTCCTTCGCGGGAAACGATCTCATCCTTTAGCAAGCGGCGAAAGTCAGACGCAGCCAAAGGATCGAGACTCCTTGTGGGCTCATCGAGCAGTAGGATTCCGGGCTCATGCAGCATGGCGCGGCCCAATCCGAGACGATGCGTCATTCCTGTGGAAAGCGTTCGAACCTGGCGATCCAGTTCCGGGTCCAGTCCCAGCCACGTGGATATGCGTGAGATTCGTTCGCGCGCGAGGGCCCCGGTGATGTTGTTCATCGACGCAAAGAAGATAAGGTTTTCCCGCGCCGTCAGCCGGGTGTAAAACCCTTCGTCGCACCCGGTGTGATAACCGAATTGCTTGCGCGCCTCGGCGCCGGTTCGTTCCACGTCGAAACCGCCAATTGTGGCGTGGCCGCGCGTAGGAATAATCAGCGTGGCGAGTATGCGAAGCAGCGTAGATTTGCCGGCACCGTTTGGTCCCATTAGCGCAACCGCCTCACCGGCGCGAACCACGAATGAAACGTTGGAGAGAGCCTTCTCCGTGGGCCTGGAAATGGGTTGGAGCAAGGCTCGCCAACCCGCAAGAGCCGCGGGGAAGAACTTGTCGATGGATTCGACCGTAATGACGCGTGAATCGTTCACGGGTCCCGTTATACCGACTTTGCAGGGACGAATCCAGTTCCCTCATTGATTGTAGACTTCGACTCCCAGTAGAATGGTTAAGGGCGTGTAGGTGGATGGGCAACCGGCAGCGGAACCGCGCTCCGCGGCGGATGGGCTTTTTTCTCCCGAACACCGGGTCCTTCAATTACCGGGTGACGCCACAGGTGGAAACTTCTATGTACGAGTCTCTCCGCACCAGTTCAACCGTTGTAGTGGCGAAGGAGCAGGTTTCCTGTCCGCTTGGAGAAGAGGCCGCTATTCTGAATTTGAAGAACAGCGTGTACTATGGATTGGACTCGGTGGGAGCACGGGTCTGGACGCTTTTGCAGCAGCCACGAAGCATCGGCGAACTTCGCGACACGTTGCTCTCCGAATATGAAGTTGAAACAGGGCAGTGCGAACAGGATTTGCTGGCGCTGCTGGAATCAATGCGTAACGAAGGACTGATTGAAGTTAGAGCCGTTTCCGCCGTTTGAGCGACGGTGGAGCGTTGTAAGGCAATCCTCAGGGCCCTTGAGGATTGACCGGTAACCAGCCCCGGGGCCGTTCACTGAGGCGCGCACGACTTTTTCGAAGGCTAAGGGTTCAAGCGATGATGCGGAGGTGGCGCAGGTTTCGCCGTTTGAGCAGATTTGAGCGCGGAATTGTGCTCGAAGCTGCGGCGGGTTTGCTCATTGCGTGGCTTGCGGTGCGCCTGCTTGGTTTCCGGATTTGCCGGGCAGTTTTTAAGGATGCTGGCACCTCGGCGCGGAATTCGAAGGCTCTCGAAGCAAATTCTTTGAACATCGCGCGGCGAATCGCGCACCTCGAAGCTGTCACCGCCGTGAATCTTTTTTTCCGAACCAGTTGCCTGGAACAGTCGCTCGTTCTCTGCCGGATGCTCAGGCGCCGGAGCATGAATGCAGCAATCCGAATCGGGGCGAGGAAAGAAGGAGATCGTTTCGAGGCGCACGCCTGGATAGAGATGGAAGGCAACGTTGTCGATAGCGGCGGGACTGAGTATCTGCATTTTGTTCCGTTCGAGCATTTCGAGTCTTCGATGAGGACGCAAACGAATTGAGCGCAATCGCCGGAATCTTCGATCGCAAGGGCGCACCGGTGCAGAGGGCGCTTCTTCGGAACCTGACGTATTTTCTCGATTACTGCGGGCCGGATTCGCGCGATATGTGGTTCGGTGGTGCGATTGGATTCGGCCATGCGATGTTGCGGACGACGCGGGAATCGCTGAACGAACAGCAGCCTGCAAGTCTCGAGGGGCAGTTTTGGATTACAGCGGATGCGCGGCTCGATAGCCGCGACGAATTGCGCGCGGATATTGAGAAGGCGGGAAGACAGTGCGGCGGGATTGCTGCGGACTCCGATTTAATTCTTCATGCTTATGCGGCATGGGGTTCGGAATGCGTGCGCCATCTGCGCGGTGACTTCGCGTTTGCTATCTGGGACGGCCGCCGGAAAACTCTCTTTTGCGCGCGCGATCACTTTGGCATTAAGCCATTCTATTACGCAGATCTCGACGATCAGTTCGTGTTCAGCAGCGCATTGAATTGCGTGCGTATGCATCCGGGCGTGTCGGATAACGTCAACGAGGCTGCGATCGGCGATTTTCTGCTTTTCGGATTGAACTTCGATAACGCAACGACGGCGTTCCGTGATGTGCGCCGTCTGCAGCCCGCGCATTCGCTGACGATTACGCAAGATGAATTTTTCCTTAAGCGCTACTGGAGTCCGCCCACCAACGGGCGCATTCGTTATCGCGATGCGGATGATTACATTGAACAATTCAAGGCTTTGTTCCAGGCAGCGGTGAAGGATCGCATTCGAACGGACCGGGTCGGAGTTCTACTCAGCGGTGGACTGGATTCTGCCGCTGCGGCGACCACAGCGCGGGCGCTCTCCAGGGGACCAGGCGAGAAGTTCGATTTGCGGGCTTATACGCTTGTATACGAGTCATTGATTCCGGATCGCGATGGCGCGCACGCGAAAGAGACTGCGGAGTTTTTGAACATTCCGGCGCGATATCTCGCTCTGGATAATTTGAAGCCGTTTGACGGCTGGGACAACGGGGACTGGATGTGGCCGGAGCCGGCGGACGAACCGTTTTTCGCCGGGCTCTTCGACCAGTTTCAAATGATTTCGGAAGACTGCCGTGTGGCGCTTTCTGGCGAAGGCTGCGACAACCTGATGGATTGCGAGATGTGGCCGCACGCGAAAGATCTGGTTGAGCGCAAGGAGTGGCGGCAGCTCTTGCGCGAGACGGTGCGATACGCTTCTATGCGGCGCGCACCATGGAAGGGATTTGGCCGGCGGGTGAAGCGAGCGATTGGCAAGGACCATGATGCGCCGAGATTTCCGCGCTGGATCGAACCGGATTTTGCGCGCAGGATGGGTCTTGAGCAACGCTGGAAAGAGGTCACGTTACCTTCCATATCAGAACGGCATCCGATTCTTCCGCGAGCCCACGCATCCCTGGATTCGCCCCAGTGGACTTACTTATTCGAGCATGAAAATCCGGGAGTGACGCGCCGTCCAGTAGAGGTGCGATATCCATTCTTGGATTTGCGAATCGTGGACTACTTGCTGGCTCTTCCGCCGTTCCCGTGGTTTCTTGAGAAGACTTTGCTTCGCGAGGCGATGGTAGGCTGTTTGCCGGAGAGCGTGCGGAGGCGGCCAAAAACACCGCTCGCGGGTGATCCGCTGGCGGAGTGGCTGAAACGTTTTCCGAACTGGGCGAGCGAAGCTTCTTGGAGTGAAGAAGTAAATCGTTATGTTACTCGTGGTGGTATACCGCCATTGAATGGCGTGCGCGAAAGCGAGAAATTACAAGCCGTAGTCCGTCCGATTTGCCTTAACTTTTGGTTGCAGTCCGTTCGACGAGTCCGGTATAACTTAGGTGCGGAGGCCCGTAATGGATAAGCCCCTTCTGGGGGGACCGAAGAAGCCGTACGTGTCCCCTAAACTCACTATCTACGGCACTGTTAAGGAACTCACAAAGAGGATAGGAATCCGGGGCAACCGTGACGGCGGGCGATTTCCACGTTTCAGGACCCACATCTAGAAACTGGCCATGGATTTCACTTCTAGTTAAATTCGGATTTCGGTGAGCTTCACTTACTCTGTTTTCGGCCTTACGGTGCGGTCCACTGCGTCCATTCCAGGTTTAATTCCCTCACAAGCTAACGCAGATCATCCTGATTTGGAGCTCTATCTGGGATGTTCCGTGGATGCTCTTATCGAGGCAGGCTCAAACCGTCCTGAATCAGTGATTTACAAGAGCGACTATACGGGTCCGTCTGGAACTCCTGTCCTGCGAATCTTCTGCGCCGATGAAGGGCGCCTCTTCCATCTGGTCTATTTTGACGGAATGCAATTTTGGATGGATCGGCAGGGAACTAAACTCTGGGTGTCCTGGCCCAGTCACTCGTCGGTCGAAGAGGCGGCCACTTATTTCTTGGGGCCAGTTCTGGGGCTGCTTCTGCGCTTTCGAGGGGTTACTTGCTTGCACGCAAGCGCGGTGGTTATCGACAGAGCGGTGGTCGCATTTGTAGGAGCGGAAGGAGCTGGAAAGTCTACCACTGCCGCCGCGTTTGCGCGGGCCGGGTATGCGGCGGTGTCCGACGATGTGGTGGCGTTGGTCGAGCGGCACGGGAACTTCTTTGTTTCGCCCACCTATCCGCATCTGTGCCTTTGGCCCGAATCGGTGGAAATGTTGTATGGGAAAGCCGATGCTCTCCCTCCCTTCGTTCCGAATTGGGAAAAACGCCGCCTTTCTCGTGAAAACGGTGGAGCACGATTTGAGGATGGCGTGTTGCCTCTCCGGGCGATCTATCTTCTTGATGAAAATCGCGACAAGCCGGGTCCTCAGGTCGAAACCGTCACGGGTCAGACAGGATTGCTCGCTCTTGTCGCCAACAGCTTCGCGACAAATATGTTAGATAGTGAAATGCGCGCGAATGAATTCAGGACCCTTTCGAGCGTACTCACGAAGGTACCGTTGCGGCGTTTGTTCACGAGCAAAGGGCAGCTTCCGCCTGCCGATCTCTGCCAAGTTGTGCTTCAGGATCTTGCCTCTCTTTAAAGTCTCTATCTTGAGTCCCGCTTGAGAGGTCCCGTTAGATCCACCGGCGTTTCTGCTGCTGATGTCAGGTGCAAGAACGACGCACTGCGCTTAGACAACACGTAGCAATTATGGAAACTCGGGGGAGAAGTTTTGCTGTGTCCATTTTGAAACGGGCTACCATTTGCGGCCAAGGCGAGGGGTCGCCGACTGCAACCGAGAGAGGCTTGAGGGGGCCAAATGACATTGCGAATTCGAACGGCAAGATATGCGGTACTCGCCGCGGCGAGTGTCATGCTTCTATCCATCTTGCACCCTGCGGCCATCCGTAAAAATACTTCAACCTTAAGTGAAAATAAGACTACTCCGCTTGTCAGTACGGGTGTTGATACGCCGCGATGGGAAAAGGCTTATGCCCAAATTCCAATGGGATTTGAAAAGAATCTTGGGCAGGCGGCCCGCGATGTGAAGTTTGTCTCGCACGGTTCGGGGTATGCGCTTTCGCTGGCGCCTCAAGAAATTGACATTGCGCTGCTCAATCGGCGGGCCAGGACCGCGTCACCGCTCCACCGTGCGGCAGCATTGCGCGCGCTGCGCGAAGCGCATAAGGCGACGAAGACCACGGTAATCCGCATGCAGCTGGAAGGCGCAAATCCTGCGCCCGCGATCGCTGCAGAGGAGCCACTCCCCGGAAAGTCGAACTATTTCATCGGGAACAATCGCGAGAAATGGGTGACGGACGTCCCCTCGTACGGACGCGTGAAATATTCCGGAATCTATCCTGGCGTGGATGTGGAGTTCTATGGAAACCAGCGTCAATTGGAATATGATTTCACCGTGGCACCGGGCGCCGATCCAAAGGCTGTCGCGCTGAAAATCGAGGGGGCACAGAAACTCACTATCAATTCACACGGCGACTTGATCCCGCACACTGCAGATGGCGATGCGAAATTTCAGAAACCCGTCGTGTACCAGATGGTCGGCGCCGAACGCCACGAAGTGGCTGCAAATTACGCCCTCGCTACGGGGAATCGCGTGACATTCACGGTGGCGAAGTATGACCGATCTCTGCCACTTGTGATCGATCCGCTACTCACCTACTCTACCTTCCTTGGCGGCACTGGAGATGAGACCGGTTTTGGTATCGCGGTGGACGGGACGGGTGACGCTTTTATCGCCGGATCGACGACGTCGACCGACTTCCCGCCAACGACGAACGTGGCTCCAGTGGCGGGCTGCGGATTCATCACCGAGATCAATCCTACGGGCACAGCGCAGCTTTATTCAAACTACCTCTGTGGGACGTCAGGACTCGACGAGGCGTTGGCCGTAGCTCTGGATTCCAACGGCAAGGTTTACGTGGCTGGCACGACTTCTTCAACAGATTTCCCAACTACGACAAACGCGTTGATTCAATCTCCTATTGCGAACCCGAATGGAACCGCCTTCGTCACAAAGATAGATCCGACACTGACCGGCACGGCTTCGCTGCTCTATTCATCGTACGTGGGGGGCACGAACGGCGACGTCGCCAACGCAGTTGCTGCAGACTCCGGTGGAAATGCCTACATCGGCGGTCAGACCTTTTCAAACGCTGGCGCCGCGGGCTCCGGAGGGTTCGCGGTTACGGCTGGTGGACTCCAGCAGACGCCGAGTAATAACGTAGGAACCGGATTTCTGACGAGAATCGATACAACAAAATCCGGGAGTGCCAGCCTGATCTATTCGACATATCTTGGCGGAGATGGTGCGAATAGTAATAACAACCCGAACTCGCTCGGTTTTGGAGACTCGATTGTTGGAGTTGTGGTCGATGCTTCGAATAATGCATATGTGACCGGTGCGACGGCATCTACTGTATCCAGTTTTCCGACTATGAATGCATTTCAGAGCACAGCAAATCCAAGCAATGTGGACGGCGGGGCGTTCGTCACGCGGATTGACACAACGAAATCTAATGCAGCCTCACTGATATATTCGACCTATCTGGAAGGCTCGACATTCGATGCAGGTCTGGGAATCGCAGTGGGTCCGAATAATGTCGCGTATTTGACAGGGTCGACAAATTCGCTCGATTTTCCCACAACTGCGGGAGCATTCCAGACGGCAGGCGCGACTAGCGGCGTAGCTTTTATAACTTTGATCGACACTACGATGACAGGCAACTCGTCCGTCACGTATTCGACGTTCTTCGGTGGCACAGGAAGCGATACCGGTTTCGGGATTCAGGCCGATGGCAACGGCAACGCTTATGTTGTGGGAACCACGCAGTCGCTTGATTTCCCCATTGCGCCGTTCGTTCTTCCGTCAGGGCTGCCCAACCCAAATGGCAGCCCGTTCGTCGTGAAGCTAAGTCCGAAGGGCAATGGAATGGCCGATCGTATTTATGCGAGCTATTTCGGTGGTAGCGGCGACGGTAATCCGAACGATCCCGACCAAGGGAATGCGATCGCGATCGATTCCCACGGCAATGCATTCATTACTGGCAGCACCTTTTCTTCCACCCTGTGGCCCATCACGGCCGGCGCCTTTCAAACCGTGTTGAAGGGCACTTCGGATGCGTTCGTGGCGAAGTTGCCACTGATTCTGCCTGTGGTTGTGTCACCTGCAAGTGTCGATTTCGGAACGCAACTCGTCGGAGCGCCTGCCGGGCCGCAGACTGTTACTTTGACGAATAACAATTCGACGGCTCTTTCAATCACGAACATTGCGATCGTCGCGATCGCTCCTCCCGCTGCCGGGACGGATTTCGCAATCGCACCCGGCGGTACTTGCAGCTCGAGTTTGCCGGCGGGTATGTCGTGCACCGTGAACGTGATATTTACACCTTCTGTCGCCTCGGCCGAATCTGCCAAGCTCGTTTTCACAGACGTGGATCCGAGCAGCCCGCAATTCGCCACACTCACCGGCACGGGGACGGCGAATGCACCTGTCGGAATTCTGACGCCGACGAGCTTGGAATTCGGAGGTCAGCTCGTGACTACCACGAGTTCGCCGGCTAAAACGATCTCGCTGAAGAATAATGGCAACCTGGTACTGAATATCACTTCGATTACCAGCTCGGGAGATTTCGCCCAAACGAACACATGCGGCACATCGCTGGCAGCTGGCGCGACGTGCATGATTAGCGTGACATTCACTCCGACCGCAACGGGTGCTCGCGCCGGAACCGTCACGGTCACGGATAACGCCAACGGGAGCCCGCGAACGGTGCCACTCACCGGCACCGGAACGGACTTCACAATCAGCGCCCAAGCGTCTGTCACGGTGCCTCGCCGCTCGAGTCAAATGTTCAACGCGACGGTAACCCCTGTGAGCGGGTTCAACCAGGCGGTTGCACTCACATGCACGGGTGCGCCGGTGAAGACCACGTGCGCACTCAACCCAACTTCTGTTACGCCCGATGGCACCAACCCGATCACTTCGCAGGTAACGGTGACCTCGATGGGGTCCTTGCCATCGGTTCCGAAACAGCCGCTGCCACCGTCGAACCGGCAAGTCGTTCTGTTCGCAGCGGGCCTGGCGTTGCTGGCGATGGTTTTTGCGGCGCGGCGGCTTCGCACGCGAATCGGCCTTGCGGGAGCTATGCTTCTCGTGTTTGCTGTAGCCGGATGTGGAGGCGGCACTCCTAAGCCGGTCATGGGCACTCTCACTCTGACGGGAACTTCAGGAGGGGTGAGCCATTCAACGACAGTTGCGTTGACCGTTCAATAAAGCACCACTTTTCTCTCGCCAAAGAGCCGGGCAACCTCACCGGAGGTGCCCGGCTTTTTCGTCGTTGGGTGATTCTGGGCTTTTTCAATTCTTCTTGCGTGCCAGACTCGGATAGGAGACCCTTTCATGCCCGGCGACATCATAGAAGGTCTCAGTCAGTACGCATTTGAGGAGGAAGTGGCGGATGAAGAAATGGTTCGGCCTTTTCGCACTACTTTTTATTTTTACGCGGCCTGCGCTTGCGCAACAAACGCCTGCATGGGACGTGGAAGGAGCTTATCTCTACCGGTCTTTCTACCCCACAAACGCTCCACGGTTTGGAACGAACGGATGGAACGCCTCGCTCGACCACAATCTGCGAAAATGGATCGGTGTTACTGGAGATTTCACCGGCACCTACCGCAACAAAGGCGTCAACGGCGATTCGCAGGTTTATACTTTCATGGTCGGTCCCCGTATATATTTCCTTGGCCATCGGCACAGATTGATTCCCTACGGACAGGTTCTATTCGGGGGTGGATACGATCGCCTTACATTTCCTCTGAACGCGGGATTCCCCAAGACCACGTTCACGAGCGGCGCGTTTGCGTGGGCTGGAGGAGGAGGGGTGCAGTGGAGACTCAAGCCCAAGTGGGCCCTGCGTCTGTTTGAGTTCGATTACGAACAAACCCGATTTTCGAACTATCCAAATCAAATGACCGACACGCAGGGGAATTACCGCATTTCTGTCGGAATCGTCTATCACATCGGCGAAAAATAACTGAGTTTCGCAGCCTTGCGGCATGTCCCGAATTGCTGCAGTCTGCCCATATAAGTCTGTATACCCGCCGCCCTGTCGTCTCAGATAGCGCTTGCGGATGGGCCGATTTCCATAGGAGATTACGTCGTCATGACAAGTCTGCCTGAAAACTTTGGTTCGCAGCGATTTGTACTGTTGGTGTGCTTGTTTACCGGGGCGATCCTTACATTTCAGGCGATTCGAATTTGGGTGGCTGATTATCGCGTCCATAGCAATCAAATGCACCAAAATGGTACGCGGCGCAGCGCTGGAACCTGAAAATGCCGCTGCCGCCTATCCGGTAACGTCGCCTCCTCTCCCTTCCGGTAGTGCCATGTCGCACGGGCGGATTCGCGGTCGTGAACAGATGCTGGCCGTAGATGATTAGTAGCCGACGGATTTGTGGCGATTCTTCATGCCCGCATTTCGCCCGCTAGTCCCTAAATTTCAGACTATTTTCATCTTGAAGCTCTAATATAAAAAGAGGTCAGTGTGTCGGTTTCGGTAAATAGAAATTATGGAGTAGTGAAGCCAATGTTCAGCTCGCATACAAATTTAAGACCATATGTGCTATTTGCATTGAGCTTTTTGGTTTGTGTGGAATGTATTTTCCCTAGCTCAACCGCCGCGCAGGCTTCCTCGGATAATGCGGCACCACAGTTCGATCAGCAGGTACAGCTGATGCAGCCGGCCGGCGCAGACGGAGCGAGCCCGCCTGTGACGATCACCCTCTCAGACGCAATCGCACGGGCTCGCAAGAATGACACGCAGTTTCTTGCGGCCGGAGCTGACGCGAGGGTTTCGCACGAAGACCGGGTGCAAGCTCGAAATGCGATGTTGCCTACTGTAAGCGCAACGACCCAAGCTCTCCTGACACAGGGCAACGGAAAGACAGCGAATGGGCGATTCGTCACAAACGATGGCGTTCACGTGTACCGCGCATGGGGTGTGTTGCACGAGGATCTTTCACCACAGAACTATACGTTGACGTCTTATCACCGCGCGGGAGCCGTGGAAGCAATCAGCAGAGCGAAAGCTGAAATTGCCAGCCGAGGTCTTACGGTGACTGTTACTAAGCTTTACTACACGCTGGCGGTGTCCGAGCACCGGTATGCGACAGCCCAACAGAGCCTGGATCAGGCGAAACACTTCTTTGAAATTACGCAGCATGCGGAGCAACTCGGTCAGGCGGCTCATGCGGACGTGATCAAAGCGGAGATTCAGTATCGCCAGCAGGAGCAAAGTTTTGGGGAAAGCACGCTGGCTATGGAAAACGCACGTTTGGATCTGGCCGTTTTGCTTTTTCCAACGCTCAACGAGAATTTCACAATCGTCGACGATCTCGAGTCGAGCGCTGAACTGCCTCCGTTTACGGAGGTACAGAGCATGGCGGGGAAAGAAAATCCCACATTGCGGGTAGCGCTGGAGAGTACGCGACAAGCCGACGCTGAGGCGTTCGCTGCCAAGGTGGCATTTTTGCCGACCCTGACTCTCGACGTAGACTACGGCATTGAGGCTAATTCGTTCGCGCTGCGAAGTCCGATTGCTGCCGATCGCGCCTTGGGTCCGCTTCCTAATCTCGGATACTTTGTGACGGCTGGTTTCAACCTGCCGGTGTGGGATTGGGGTACTCTTCGCAGCAAGTTGCACCAGGCGAAGTACAAACAGGAAGTGGCGCACGCGGAGATGAGCCAGACACAACGGACGTTACTTAGTGAGCTTTACAGCGCATATAACGAAGCATCGGTGGCGCGCGCCTCTTTTGAGAATTCGCGACGTACGGCTGATCTGGCGGCGGAGAGCTTGCGTTTGATAAATCTGCGCTATCAGGCGGGAGAGTCGACTGCTCTTGAAGTGGTGGACGCGCTGAACACGCAGCTGATGGCCCGAAATGCGAATGATGACGCGGGCCTCCGCTATCGCGTGGCACTCGCGACACTCCAAACGCTCACAGGAAGCTTCTGAACCATGGGAGCAAACGACGGCACAGAAATGCAATTCGTCGAACCGACGACACATGCCGGCCCGATGGTCGCGTATTCTGCCGTGACGTTGGCTGTAGCGTCGCTCGTGCTTTTTGGATGCTCGTCGAAACAAGAGAGCGAGCCCCAGCCCACGGTTACCGTCCAGGTGGCGGCTGTAGAAGAGAAGCCGATCCAGGATGTGGTGAATGCCGACGCCGTGCTTTACCCGCGTGAGCAGGCGGCGATCGTTCCAAAAATCAGCGCACCGGTTAAGAAGTTCTACGTGCAGCGCGGGAGCAAAGTGCGGGCCGGTCAGTTGCTTGCCGAGCTTGAAGATCAGGACTTGGCTGGAGCCGTCACCGAAAACCAAGGTGGCTATCAACAGGCAGAAGCAAACTATGCGACCGCTTCACAGAAGGCGCAGCAGGACCTAGTTCTAGCCAAGCAGCAACTTGATGCTCAGCAAAAAATCTATGACAACCGGCAGTTGCTCTTCAAACAAGGAGCGGTTTCACAGAAGGATGTAACGGATGCGCAGATCGCGCTAACTCAGGCTCGCGATCAATATCAAGTCGCGCAGAAGCAATTCGATCTACAAGCCGCTGAGGGGCAGCTGAAAGCCGCGAAAGGCAAGAGCACCAGTGCTGTCGCTCAATTGAGTTACGCTCGAATCGTCAGCCCCATCAGTGGTGTGGTCACAGATAGGCCCATTTATCCCGGAGAGACGGCCCCTAACGGAGCTCCGATTCTCACGGTGATGGATTTGTCGCAAGTAATCGCCCGCGCGCACGTCGCGCTAGAGGAGGCCGCCGATTTAAAAGCGGGTAATCCCGCGAAAATATCTCTTCCCGGCCAGGGCGAGGATTTTTCCGGCAAGGTTACGCTTGTGAGCCCTGCGCTGGATCCGAACAGCACCACCGTAGAGGTGTGGATACAAGCGACGAATCCCGGCGGAAAGCTGAAACCGGGAAGCAGCGTTCGAGTTGCCATCGTGAGTGAGACTGTCCCAAAGACGCTCGTTGTTCCCGTGGCATCAATTCTCACTGGTCCCGATGGCGCGACATCCGTCTTCACCTTAGATGCCTCGAACAAACCGATTCGTAAAACGGTGAAGGTCGGAATCCGCACAGACACTGACGCCCAGATCTCGGATGGATTATCGGAAGGCGAGCGAGTGGTAACCGTAGGGGCGTTCGAGCTCGACAAAGAAGACGAACCAGTTCTAGCAAAAACAAAAATCCTGGTGGAGGCGCCGAAGACGTCCGAGGCTGCGGGGAGCGAAAAGGAATGAAAGCGCGGGTAACACACTCCAGGTTCCAAGGTCTACGCGGATGAGTGACATCCCGCCGAGCGACAGTTTATACGGACTCGATCGCGAGACAGTTCTCGAACAGCGATCGCGCTACTGGTTTGCGCGGCACTCGAAATCGATTTTGTTCGTGGTCGTGGTGTTAGTGATCGTTGGAGTCTACGAAGCATTCTCAATCCCTATCTCAGTTTTCCCGTCTACCAACTTCCCACGGATCATCATTAGCATCGACAACGGTGTGATGCCAATCGAGCAGATGGAAGTGACGATCACACGGCCGATCGAAGAAGCGGTCAATAGCGTTCGCGGACTTCAGGATGTTCGTTCTATTACCAGTCGAGGTTCAGCCGAAGTAGATTTATTCTTCAACTGGAATGTGGACATGGCGCAGACGTTGCTGCTTGTCAATTCTGCAGTGGCACGCGTTCAAACGACTCTTCCCACCACCGCGCAAATCGAAACACACCGGTTGGATTTTGCGAGTTTTCCGATTCTGGGCTACAGCTTGACTTCAGACAAAATCCCCCAGACCCGGCTATGGGAGCTCGCCACCTACGAGTTGCAGCCTCGACTTAACCGTTTGAACGGTGTTGCAACTGTGTTGGTTCAAGGGGGACAGCAGCCGGAATTCCATATTGTTCCCGACACAGCGCGAATGCTGCGTTCCCGGGTCACAGTTCAGGATGTTCTAGACGCCGTGAATCACACAAACTTGATCGATTCGCCCGGTTTGCTTACGCGGAATCATGAATTGTTCCTGACACTGGTGACAGCACAAGTAAAGACGCCGGAAGAAATTGGCGACATCGTGATCAAGGACGTAAACGCACTGCCGGTGCGCGTTCGGGATATTGGGACGGTGCAAGCGTCGGCGAAGCCAGTTTTCACAGTCGTGACCGCCAATGGAAAGCCTGCGGTTCTCCTAAGCATCAACCGCCAACCGGACAGCAACACCGTCGAAGTAGCGAACGAAGTGCACCAGGAAATGGAAAAGCTGCGTTCGGTGATCCCTCCCGGCATCGAGTTGACCCTCTTTTACGACCAGTCCCATATTGTGAAAGCATCGATTGGAAGCGTGCGGGATGCCATCATCATCGGCCTATTTCTAACCGGGCTGATCATTTGGCTTTTTCTGCGCGATCTCGGGACTGCGGTGATGGCGGGCCTTGTGGTCCCGGTCACAATCTGCATCACGTTCATAGCGCTGAAGATCATGGGGCAGAGTTTCAACATGATGACCCTTGGAGGGCTTGCTGCGGCAGGAGGGCTCGTCATTGATGACGCGATCGTGGTCGTCGAAAATATCGTTCTCCATCGCGATGGTGGCGAAGGCCCACTCGAAGCAACGAACAAGGCGCTCAAAGAACTCACCGTGCCATTGATTGGTTCTACGCTGACGCCCATTGTGGTGTTTCTTCCTTTGATTTCGATTACAGGAGTGACCGGCTCATTCTTCCGCGCGCTTGCGGTAGCGATGAGCATCTCACTGCTCACCTCGCTGGTGCTTGCGCTGGGTTGGACAACAAACCTGGGCACTCTCGTAATCCGTCGCACGAAACCACCGAAAAATTCGCAGGAGATTCCGGCAACGGCCAGTGCAGGGCTCTCTCAGGTAGACGAAATGCGTCGCATGATAGCCGCCGAAGAAGAGTCGCTGCGAGGCGGAATGTTCGAGCGCATCCTGATGGTTTACGAACGCTGGATGCGCCGCGCTCTAAAGCATCCGGCTTGGCTGGCCGCACTTTGCATAGTGCTGGTTGTGCTGGCATATGTCTGCTACGCCCATCTGGGATCAGGCCTCCTCCCAGCGATGGACGAAGGCGGATTTATTCTCGATTACGTGATGCCGCCTGGCAGTTCGCTCCAGGAAACGAATCGTGTAATAGATCATGTCGAGAAAATTATGCGCGCGGTGCCGGAAGTAGAGAGCACTTCTCGAAGGACGGGTTTGCAGCTTGGCCTCGCGGCGGTCACGGAGCCTAATACGGGAGACATATCTGTGAAGCTGAAGGACAAACGCGACCGCGATATCTACGAAATTATCACCGAAATACGCACGAAGGTTAAAACACAAGAACCGGCGCTCGATGTGGACTTTATACAGCTTCTACAAGATATGATCGGTGACTTGACCGGCGCGCCGCAACCGATCGTTGTAAAGCTCTTTTCACCCGATCCCCAGTTGCTCGCAACTTGGGCACCGCGTGTGGCGGATGCTTTGGGCAACATCACCGTGAACAACAAGAAACCGATTGTGGACATCCAGAACGGAATCGACAATACAACGAGTGGCCCTGCGGTTGTTTTCGCAGTCAATCCGGCGGCCGCGTCTCAAGCGGGTTTCACGACCGATCAACTCGCGATAGCGGCGTCCGCCATTGTTGACGGCGAACCCGCCACTTCCGCTGTAGTAATTAACGACCGGCCTTACACAATGCGAGTGCGTTTTCCGGAAGCAAACCGCGCATCGCTCGAGGCTATGGGCAACACAACTCTAGTGAACTCGGCCGGAGGCACTGCAACGCTCGGGTCGCTGGCAACGGTCACCGAAGTTCCGGGGCAAACTGAAATTCGGCGCGAGAATCTTCAGCGTGACGTCGAGGTCACGGCACGCCTCGAGGGTTTAGACCTTGGCACCGGAGTCGCAGCCACGCAGAAAACCATAAGCGGACTACACCTGCCTCAATCGATTCGAGTGGAGTACGGCGGAACTTACCAGGAACAGCAAAAATCGTTTCACGACCTGGTAGTAGTGCTGGTGCTGGCGCTTGTTTTAATTTTTCTGGTTCTGCTTTTCGAGTTTGGCACTTTCACAGCGCCCATTGCGATTCTATCGTCCGCAATGCTTTCGAGTGCAGGCGTGTTTCTCGCTCTGCTGATCACCCGGACCGACTTCAATGTCTCGTCTTTTATGGGGCTGATCATGGTGGTCGGAATCGTAGCCAAGAATGGCATCTTACTCCTAGATGCAAATCAGAAATTTCAATCTGTAGGGTTCGCGCCCGAAGAAGCTTTGATACAGGCAGGGCGACGCCGACTTCGGCCAATCGTTATGACGGCCATGGCGGCCGTCGCGGGAATGGTGCCCCTCTCACTGGCGTGGGGCGCGGGCTCGCAGATGCTGCAACCGCTTGCGATTGCCGTTATTGGCGGCATTCTCATATCGACGGTCTTGTCGTTGATTATCACGCCTGCCGTGCAATTTTACTCTAGCCTATCTGATCGAGAGCGGCCGCTGGAGGCATAGCGATGACCTTCCTTTTCGTATACATTGCAAAGAAGGGCTGCATTCGCCGCAGGACACACCATGCGAGTTCTGATTATTGAAGACGACAGAGCCATGGCCAGCTTGCTGCAACGGGGCCTCCAAGAAGAGAACCAAGTCGTGAGCCTGGCTTTCGATGGGCAGTCGGGCCTTGAAATCGCAAAGTACTACGAATTTGACGTCATCGTCCTCGACTGGATGCTTCCCCTTGTGGATGGCCCGGAAGTTGCAAGACGCCTGCGAAAAATCGGGAATGCCTCGCCGATCTTGATGCTAACGGCTCGCGATGCCGTCCCTGACATCGTTAAAGGCCTTGATGCCGGCGCCGACGACTACCTCACTAAGCCATTTTCTTTCGCTGAATTTCTAGCCCGGCTCCGAGCGCTTGCCCGCCGCCCAAAGACGGAAGCGAGTGCGAAGCCCTTAAAGATCGCAAATTTGACACTTAATCCGAATACCCGACAGGTATCCCGCGCAGGGCACGAATTGAAATTGACTCCTACCGAATACAGGCTGCTTGAATTTTTGCTCCGCCGCTGCGGAAGAGTTGCATCCCGCCAAGCGATTGTGGAAGCCGTTTGGGGACTCGATTCCGATGTGGAAGAAAATACGCTTGACGCCTTCATCCGCCTGCTGCGGGCAAAGGTGGATCAAAATCACAAGCTGAAGCTCATTCACACCGCGCGCGGTTATGGCTATTGCGTCAGGCAGGATTCAGAAGAATGAAGGTACTTCCGCTTCGGTTCCGGCTTACGATTTGGTATTCGCTGATCTTAGCCGTGTCTCTCGGCATTTTCGGCGGTGCCGCCTATTTCGCAATGAGCCACAGTATTCGCTCTGCGGTCGATGCAGGGCTCCAACGAAGACTCGCGGGCATCCTGGGAATCATCGCCCGGACCGAGCCCGAAGGCTTGGCAGCGCTGAAGGACGAGCTTAGCGAATACGACGATGGTGACGGGAACGGTGGCCGGCTGCGAGTTGCGTATTCGAGCGGTGAGCTCATCTATGCCTCACCTGGATCGAACTGGGCCGATTCGAGAAAGTCTAGAGTTCAAGGTTCCTCCCCTTTCTATTCCGAAATCCACGGAGAGCAATTCCGCGTCTTGCGCGCTCCCGTGGAGGCGAATGGAAAGGCCTACGACATCGAAGTATCCACAGATACCGAAGATTTTGATCACGCCATCGATGGGTTCAGGCGCTTTCTCTATCTCGATGTACCTCTTTTTCTCTTGTTAGCAGCCTTGGGCGGATACTGGATGAGCAGCCGAGCGCTCGACCCCGTGGACGAGATTATCCAGGCGGCTCGCGGCATCAGCGTTACGAGTTTGGCGAGTCGCCTCACTGTTCCAAGAACAGGCGACGAGCTCGAGCGGCTCGCCAGCACACTCAACGAAATGCTCGCGCGCCTCGAGAAATCGTTTCACCGGATTACTCAATTCACCGCAGATGCGTCACATGAATTGCGAACTCCAATTTCTCTGATGCGCACAAACGCCGAGATCACCCTGCGTAAGGCACGCCCTGAAAGTGAATATCGGGCAGCGTTGTCGGAGATTCTAGGAGAATCAGAGAAGGTTTCGGTGCTGATTGACCAATTGCTGGACCTCGCTCGCGCGGATTCAGGCTCCGCAGCCATTCCGATGGTCCGAATGAACTTGACCGAAGCAGTGGATAACGCTTATCGAAAAGCAAAGGTTCTCGCGGAAACCAAGCAAATCAATGCGATCAAACACCTTCCGGATGAGCCTGTTTGGATTCAGGGCGATCCTGCGGCGATCGAGAGACTCTTTCTCATTTTTCTGGACAACGCCATCAAATACACGGCGTCAGGTGGACGAATCCAAATTTGTTTGACGACGCATGATGGTGTTGCCAAAGCCGAAATTCGTGACACTGGAGTCGGAATCAACGCAGGGGACATTCCGCACATCTTCGAACGCTTCTACCAGGCCGATCATTCGCGGTCAGGTGAAAATTGCGGCAGCGGGCTGGGATTGGCAATCGGACGCTGGATCGTACAATCTCATCAAGGCGATATCGCCGTCGAAAGTGAGCCCTCCAAGGGCACGATTTTTCGAATTCAGTTTCCGCTCTCTAACTAGAGAAACGTCTTACGTAGGTATCCTTACAATTGAAAGCCAGATTGAGCGCCGAAAAAGACCTCACGAAGAGGCCTCCCTGCATTCCGTCCCGGAGAACTTCCTTAGTGGTGATAATCATGGTCGTGGTCGTGATCGTCCCAATCGTGATCCGTACGCCACCGATGCTCGTCTTCATCCCACCATCTGTGATTCGAGGTCCAGCAGCGCTCCCGCTCTTCATGCAGGATGTGACGCCATTTCGCTGCCTCCTCGCTCTGGTAGCCGTGGTGCTCGATGGCTTCGTGCAGATTGTGGTCGGCTTTGGCGACGCGTCGCTGGCAGTCGTCGTCAGCGCGCAGAGTTGGAGCGCCTGCAAATATGAGAAGTCCGGTCAACGTCGCCCCGGCGACCACGACTCTCTTAAGGAGTGAATTCTTTGAATGTCCCATAGCGGTTAGATCTCCTTTCAATGATTTGGACGAATGGCGGTGGCTCCGTGGCGAATTACATGCCACCCGAAGCCGTACGGATGTGGAGAGCATTCATGCTGCCACGTGCGGGGGTTGTCCGGAAGTGCTTCCGCGACAGATAATTACCCACGCCTCGATTCATGGGGCTGTTGCATTGAGGTAAATGACCCTACGAAATTATTACGCTCGGTCGGACTATGGCTTGTTGAGAGTAGCTCAAGGACGGGCAACCTTGCGTCTGCGTCACGTCGCGTCAATTCCAAGGACTTGCTCGGCCTTCGCGAATGTGAGGCCCGCTGTAGCAATTCCTGTCGATCGAAGAAAATCGTGCCGGTTCGCTCCAGACTGCTTGAGCCAGAAATTCTGATCTCGAACTCCTATGGACGGATTGCTTCACACGACTTGCTTGGCCGTGCAAGACGCGGCCCTTGAGCTTGAGAGCGCAATGTTGGATACCGCTCGCCCCACGACGCAGCTAAATACGCGGCTTGGTTGGTGGGCCCGCTAGGATTCGAACCTAGGACCAACGGATTATGAGTCCGATGCTCTAACCAGCTGAGCTACGGGCCCCACGCTTGTAACTTGATGATTTTATATTATTTGCCTGAATCGCGCCGAACATTCAGATGCCCCAAAATGGTGCACTGTAGTAAATTC